>JABAOF010004367.1_pt1 | contig 299096 bp, 250 predicted proteins | sample 7062171 | NCBI WGS metagenome assembly JABAOF01 (sample SAMN14538628, study PRJNA623070) | marine sediment metagenome | biome: marine biome [ENVO:00000428]; feature: marine pelagic biome [ENVO:01000023]; material: deep marine sediment [ENVO:00002113] | place: India: Gulf of Khambhat ... | reverse complement strand
ACAGGGTGCGCGTGGTGGTGGCGCCGCCGTTGCGGATGACTTCGGTCTGCAGGTGCTCGTTGGCGTTGAGCAGGGAGCGCGCGTCGATGTCCAGATCGCCCAGAGCCTCGATGCGCGCGGAGCGGTTCTCCACCCGGTCGGCCGAGAGCGCCATGTCGCCTGCGCTGAGGATCAGTGCGCCCCGCTGGTTGACGATGGCATCGCCCGCCTGCACATCCAGGCGCTCTCGCGCGGCAATGACGGCGTCTTCGGCGTTGACCACGCGCTCGGCGGTGACGGCCAGTTGGTCGCCGTAGAGGCGACCCGTGTTGTGAACACCGCCGGCCGCAACGCTCACATCGACGCCGTCAATCAGGCCCGCGTTGTGAACGCTGCTGGCTCGCACGTCCACCTCGGCCCCACTGATCAGGCCCGCGTTGTTCAGTTCTCCCTCGGTGCTCACCGAAACGGCCTGCTGCGCGGCGATCTGCCCGCTCCTGGCGTTCTCAATGCCCTGGGCGCGCAGCTTCAAGTCGCCCCCGGCAATGAGCGCGCCTTTGTTGATGAGGCGCCCGTCGGCGTGCAGCTCCAGGTTGCTCGCCGCGCTGGAGAGCACGCCTTCGTTGTTCACCCCCAGGCCCTTCTCGGTGCCGACCATGAAGATGTGGTTGGCGTACATGCCGCCCAGGTGGGCGACGTCGAGCAGGAAGCGCGGGGGCTCGCCCACAGGCGTGGCGGGCCCCGTGGGCGCGTGCGTGGCGGCGTCCACGGTGTTGGCGCCGATCACGAGCTTCAGGTAGTTGGCCCAGAGCCCGGCGTTGACCTCGGTGGCGCGCGCGAAGATGGCGGTGTAGTCGGCGCCTCTCGTGTCCAGGCCGCCACCAAAGATGCCGACGCTGCCGCGCTGCACGATGTAGGAGTCGAGCGATCCGCCCTTGTAGACAGGTACGCTGGTGGTGAGCGTGACGCCCAGGGCGTTGATGAAGGTGGAGCCGTTGACCTGGATGCCCGAGGGGTTGGCGATGATGACCTCGGCGCGCTGGCCGGCGACTTCGATGGGGCCGTGCAGGTAGCTGGGGTTGTTGGAGTTGACCTCGTTGACGATGACGCGCGCGGGGCCGGTGGCGAGCCAGGGGTTGCCCGCGACGCCACCGCCGAGTTGCGTCTGCGTGGCGGTGCGGCTGTTGTTGAGGATGGCGCCCGGCGTGCCGACGTCGAACTGGCGGTAGGTGTTGCGGCTGACACCGGCGGCGCTGGGTGTGGTGATGTTGACCAGGGGCACGCCGTTGGGGGCGGTCAGCACCGTGGGACGCTGGTTGCCGGGGGCGCTGGGGTCGGCCACGATCTGCGCCCAGGCCTGCGGGCTGGTGAGCGGGCTGCTCACGGCCAGGGCCACGGCCCATTGCACAGAACACGCCAGCCCGCGCGCGGGCTTGAGCACCACACGGTGGCGGTGACGGTTCATCTGCTTCCTCCCTGATGCTGATCACCAACGCCGTGCCACATGCACAGCTCGCGCGATCACATCAGGAGGCGATCTCTACGCCCATACCGCAAGGGCGGTAGTTCATAGCGGGGATCACTGAATCATCATCAGGGCCGCTTTCTGCCGAACCCGTGGTCAAACATCGGCTCAGCTTCAGCGAAACCCGGTGCCGCCCATCCACCGCCTCACCAAGCCCACCAACCGCTGCTGGCTCGCCAGCGTCGTGAACGTGTGGTCGCAGCGATCGAAGTACTCGATCAGCAGCTTCCCCTTGAAGTCCAGCGAGGGAAACGCGTCTTCCAGTTGCCCGCGGTAGTTGTGCTGGCGTTCGCGGTCGGAGGTGAGCACGGCGAGGAATTGCGCGCCGTTGCCCAGGGCGCGGCCGTAGGCGTTTTCGAGGAAGGCGCGCACCTCGGGGTGCTCCAGCGTCACGGCGGGGCGGGCAGAGGCCATGTCGGCGGGCCCGCCGCCTTCGCCCAACACGGGCAGTTCCTGCGCGCGGCGCTTCTTCAGCAGTTGCCACAGCGGGTGCCGGCCCATGGCCACGTTCTTCCAGGTGCGCAGGCTCAGCAAGCGGCCCGAGTAGTGCTTGACGTAGTAGCCCGTGGTGCGCGGGATGGACGGGTCCAGCAGCGCCACGCCCACCACGCGCGGGTCGGTCGAGGCATAGATCACCGAGTGGTCGGCGCCCGAGCACAGGCCCATCAGCACCACGCGCTTGACCTGCCGCGTCGCCTCCAGGGTGTCGATGATTTCGCGGATGTCGGCCAGGGTCGCGTCCAGCGGGGCCAAGCCGTCCTCGCGCGCGGCGCTGTCGCCCAGGCCGGACAGGTCCACGCGCAGCACGGGAAAACCATCGGCCGACAAGGTCCGCGCCAGCGAGACGTGCAGGCGGTTGGGCCCGACGCGGTGGATGATGCCGGCGTTGAGGATGACCACGAAGGGCGCGTCTTCGCGCGGCGCCTGTCCATTGGCCGGTGGCAGCGGCGGCGTGATCACGCCGACCAGGCCCTTGCTCTGGCCCAGCAGCAGTGTCTGTTCGGCGGCGTGATGGCTCATTGCCCCGTCCAGTCCACGATTCGCCGCAGCAGCCTCACCGGCACGGCGCCCGCGCCCGAGTGCCGGTCTTCCAGCCAGGCCGGCTGCACCTCCATGGACTCGACGGCCGAGCCATCGCCGGGCGGCAGCGCAGCACCCAGCGCGCGCCAGGCCTCGCGCGTTTCGCTCACCACGGCCAGCGTGCGCGCGGGCCAAGTTGGCGCGGGGTCCAACAGGTCAATGCCCTCGATGTCCCGCAGCAGCGCCTCACTCATGGGAAAACCCAGCAGTTCCGAGGCCCCGTCGCTCAGGCCGCGCGTGTGCAAGGTCTGCGCGTGCAGGGCGCGCAACTCCGCCAGGTGTTCACGCCCGCTGATCACCGGGTCCCACAGCAGCAGGCCGTCCACCTCGCGCCGGCGCTTCGCGGCGGCGCGCGCGGCCAGCGTGGCGCCCAGTCGCAGGCCCACCAGCGTCACGCGCTGCAGGCCGGCGGTGTCCTTCAATTCGTCGATGGCGGTCTGCACGTCCTCGATCCAGCCGTCGATGCGCGCCTCGCCCATGTCGCCGGCCGAGTCGCCGGTGCCGTGGTAGTCGAAGCGCAGCACGTGCACGCCCGCTTCGCCCAGCCACTTGCCGAGCTGGGCCATGCTGCGGTGCGCGCGCAGGTACTCCGCGCCCCAGGGCGCGCACAGCACGGCGCCGCGCGCGCGCCCACCGGTGGCATGCGCGGGCGTGTAGAGCCCGAACAGGCGGCGCGAACGCTCGCCGAAGTACAGGGGCGTCATGCCTTGAGCACCCCCTTGCCCGCGGCCGCCGAAGCGACCACCTGGCGCAGGTTCTGGAAGAACAAGGTGCGCGCGTCCATGCGCCAGCCCAGCTTCTGCTCCACCGCCAGCACCACGCGCAGCGAGAGCAGCGAGTGCCCGCCGAGTTCGAAGAAGTTGTCCTCCGCGCCCACGCGCTCCACCTTCAGGATGTCGCGCCAGATCTCGGCCATGGTCTGCTCCGCGCCGCCCTCGGGCGGCACATAGTGGCGCGCGGCCTGCACCGCGTTCTTGAAGGGGTCGGGCAGCGCGGCGCGGTCGACCTTGCCGTTGGGCGTGAGCGGGATCGCGTCCACCGCCGCCACCACGGACGGGATCATGTAGTCGGGCAGGTCGCGGCGCAGGTGGCGGCGCACGTCGCTGGCGGTCAGGTCGGCGCCGGGCGCGAAGACGATGTAGGCCACGAGGCGCAGGTCGCCGGGCGCGGCCTCGCGGCCCATCACCACGGTCTGCTGCACGGCCTCGTGCGTGGCCAGGCGGGTTTCGATCTCGCCGAGTTCGATGCGGAATCCGCGGATCTTGACCTGGTGGTCGAGCCGGCCCAGGTGCTGCAGGCGGCCCTCGGCGTCCCAGCGAGCGAGGTCGCCGGTGCGGTAGAGGCGCGCGCCGGCCTGCGGCGAAAACGGATCGGCCACGAAGCGCTCGGCCGTGAGTTCGGGGCGCTGGTGGTAGCCCAGGGCCACGCCCGCGCCACCGATCCACAGCTCGCCGGGCACGCCAACGGGCAGGGGCTGCTGGTGCGCGTCGAGCACGTAGACCTGGGTGTTGGCGATGGGCCGGCCGATGCTGACCGGCGCCGGCGATGGCGCCACGCGTTCGGCGGTGGACCAGATGGTCGTCTCGGTGGGGCCGTACAGGTTCCAGAGCTGACCCACGCGCGCGAGCAATGCATCGGCCAGTTCACGCGGCAGGCCTTCGCCGCCGCAGAAGGCGCGCAGCGAGGGCGCCCCCTGCCAACCCGATTCGATGAGCAGCCGCCAGGTGGCCGGCGTGGCCTGCAGCACCGTGGCACCACAGGCCTGCAGCGCCTCAGCCAGGTCCAGCCCGTCGCTCGCGGTCTCGCGCGAGAGCAGCTCCACACGCGCGCCCACCAGCAGCGGCAGGTAGAGCTCCAGGCCGGCGATGTCGAAAGAGATGGTGGTGACGGCGGCCACCACGTCGCCGTCCGTGAGGCCGGGTGCCTCGCGCATCGAGCCGAGGAAGTTGCTCAGCCCACCGTGTGACACCACCACGCCCTTGGGGCGGCCGGTGGAGCCCGAGGTGTAGATCACGTAGACCGGGTCGCTTGGCGCGGCGTTTCCATCGAGGTCCTCGCTGTCCAGCGCCTGCCGCACCGCGGCCTCGCGCGCCGGATCGAACACGCGCACACCGGGTGGCGCGTCCACCGCGTCGGCCGCTTCGCCGGTCGTGAGCAGCACCTTGGCGCCGCTGTCCTCCAGCATGTAGGCCAGGCGCTCGGCGGGGAAGCCCGGGTCCAGTGGCACGTAGGCGCCGCCGGCCTTCTGCACCGCGAGCAGGGCCACCAGCATGTCCAGCGAGCGTTCGACGCATACGCCCACGCGCACGCCAGGGGCCACGCCCAGCGCGCGCAGCTGCCGCGCCCACTGGTTGGCGCGGCGATTGAGTTCGCCGTAGCTCAGCGACGCGCCCTCGAAGCCCGCAGCCACGCGGTCCGGCGCGCTCGCCACCTGGCGCTCGAACTGGCGCACGAAGGGGGCGGTGTCGAGCGATCGTGCGGTGTCATTGAAGTCCACCAGGATCTGCCGGCGCTCGTCGGCGGTGAGCAGCGGCAGGCGGCTGATCGGCGCGTCGCCCTGCTCCACCACGGCGCGCAGCAGCGTCTGCAACTGAGAGGCCAGGCGCTGCATGTGCGCGGCGGAGTACAGGTCGCTGCGGTACTCCAGGCTGCACAGGATGCGGCCCTCGTGCTCGCGCGCGAACCAGGTGATCTCGTTGAGCGACCCGCCGCTGTGCACGGCCACGTCGCCTTGCCCGCCAGCGGCACCGCCGGCCTGGTGGTAGACCACGGCGAGCTGGAACAGCGGCGAGTGCTGGAAGCTGCGCACCGGGCGCACACGTTCCACCACGGCCTCGAAGGGCGTCTCGCGGTGCGCGTGCGCGTCCAGCAGGGCGCCGCGCGCTCGAGCCAGCAGTTCGGTGAAATCCGGGTCGTCGGCCATGCGCAGGCGCAGCACCAGCAGGTTCACGAAAGGGCCGATGAGGTCCTCGAACTCGGCGCGCTCGCGCACGCCCATGGGGCTGCCGATGAGCACGTCGCCCTGCCCCGTGTGCGCGCGCAGCAGCGCGGCGCTGGCGGCCAGGAAGGCCATGTAGACGGTGGCGTGGCGCTCGTGCACCCAGCGCTTGAGCGCGGCACTGAAGGCCGCGTCGAACTCGAAGTCCACCGTGGCGCCGCGCGCGGGCGCGTCGCTGGCCGGCAGGTCGGGCGGGAACATCGAGGTCTGCGGCGCGCCCTTGAGCGCCTCGTCCCACCAGTCGAGTTCGGCGCGGATGGCCTCGGGGTGCTGGTGCTCGCGCTGCCAGGCGGCGTAGTCGGCGTACTGCAGGCGCGCGGGGCCGGCGGACGGTTCGGGCGCGGGCGCGGGTGCTTTCAGCTCCTGCGCCAGCTCGCGCAGCAGGATCTGCAGCGACCAGGCGTCCACCGCGATGTGGTGCGCCGCCGCGATGAGCGCGTAGCCTTCGGGCGCGAAGTCCAGCAGCTCGAAGCGCAGCGGGGTCTGGCGCGAGAGGTCGATGGGCGTGTGCACCGCGCGATCACGCGCAGCCTGCACGGCCCCCAGGCGCTCGTTGGCGGGCAGGTGGCGCAGGTCATGAACAGCAACGGGCGGCACGTCCACACGGCGCGCGCCGGGCACATCGCCTTCTTGCACGAAGTGCACGCGCAGGCCCAGGTGGCGGGCGTGCACGCGCTGCACGGCGGCCAACAGTTGATCCCGCGGCACATCGCCACTCACTGGCCACGCCAGCGCCAGCAGGTAGGTGGTGCTCTCGGGCTCCAGTTGCTGCAGGATCCACAGGCGTTCCTGGAACAGCGAGAGTGGCAGCAGGCCGTCGTGTGCCACGGTGGCGCGCGGCGCGGCGTCGATCTTCGGCGCATGCGATGCGTGGGGCGCATGCGCCACCCCGCCGCGCTCGGCCAGCAGCGCCATCAGTTCGGTCTTGTGCCCGGCGATGGCAGTCTTGAGCTCGTCGTCGAGCCGGCCGCGGCTGGCGCTCACGCGCAGCCGGCCTTCGGCCACCTCCAGGTCCACACCCAGCCCCTCCAGCCGGTGCAGCAGTTCACGCGCGTTCAAAACTCGATCTCCTCCCGATCGTCATCGTTGCTTTCAGCGGTGGCCATGCCCTCCTGCACCCGCTGTGCCAGGGCCTGCAGGGTGGACGCGTCAAACATGTCGCGCAACGCCAGTTGCACCCCCATGGATTCGCGGATGCGCGCGAGCACCCGCGTGGCCAGCAGGGAGTGTCCCCCAAGATGGAAGAAATCATCGTGCGAGGCGACGCTGTCCACGCCCAGCAGTTCCACCCAGATGGCGGCCAGGCGGGTCTGCACCTCGCCTTGCGGCAGCTCGTCGGGGTTCACGGCGCGCGCGGCGGCGGGTGCAGCGTCCTTCACGGGCGTGGGCTCGCGCACCGCGGCCTCGGCGCGCGGCGCCTCGGCCGGGGGCTTCAGCGCGGCCGCGCGCGTCAGCGACAAGGCCTTGGGCAGGTCGTAGGGCACGACCACCACGCGGCGCAGTTCGCTGGCGAGCACGCGCTCGAAGGCGTCCAGCCCGTCCTGCGTGCCGATGGCCTTGGCGAGGTAGGCGTCCCAGGCCGCGCGGCGCCAGGCCGGCACCTCCAGCTTGGCGGCCATGCCGACCTCGCGCCAGGCGCCCCAGTCGAACGCCACCACGCGGTGCCAGGCCGGCGGCACCTCGGACGATTCGGCGAAGGCGTCGAGCACGGCATTGGCCGAGGCGTAGTCGGCCACGCCGGGCGCGCCCAGCACGGCGTTGATGGAACTCATCAGCACCACGAGCTCCAGCGGCGTGTCGGCCAGCAGCTCGCGCAGCACGCGCAGGCCTTCCAGCTTGGGCGCCAGCACGGCCTCGATGGCCTCGGGCGTCTTCAGCGCCGAGAGCGAACCCTCGCCCGCCACGCCGGCCGCGTGGATCACCGCGTCGATGCGGCCCCAGCGCGCGCGCGCGGCCTGCACGGCAGCGGCCATGGCGGTCGCGTCGGCGGCGTCGGCCGTGGCCACCTCCACCTCGCCACCCGCCGCTTCGATGGCGCGCAGTGCGGTGATGGTGACCGAGTGGCGATCGTCGGCGCCTTTTGCCGCGAGCCAGGCGTCCCACTCGCCGCGCGGCGGCAGCGCCGTGCGCGCGGTCAACAGCCAGCGCACGCGGCGGCGCTCGGCCAGGCGCTGCGCGATGGCCAGGCCCATGCCGCCCAGCCCACCCGTCATCAGCACCACGGCGCCGTCGCTCAGCGGCAGGGCATCGGCGCGGGCGGCTGGCAAGGCGGTGTGCTCGTGGCGGCGCAGCCAGCGCTGGCCCTGGCGGCGCGCCACCATGTCTTCCTCATCGCGCGCCAGGGCTTCGTCGAACAGTTGTTGCGCGGCCAGCTCGTCCGCCGCGCCGGCCTCGAGGTCGAGCTGGCGCAGACGCAAGCCCGGCACCTCCAGCGGCAGAGCCAGCACGGGGCCCACGGCCAGCGCGCCGCTGGACCGCACCACGGGCTCGCCGAGCACGCTGTGCGCGCCGGCGGTGGCCACGACCATCCGCACCGGCTCGCTGGCCGTGGGCGCCAGCGCGGCGGCCAGGGCCACGGGCGCGTGGTGCAGCCAATGGCTCGCCTGGGCGTTCTTGGCTGGGTCGGTCTGCAGGCCCCACAGGGCGAAGGCGCCCACCACGGGCTGACCCCCCGCGCGGGCCTGGGTCACGGCCGGCCCGGCCTCCCCGGGTTCCCGGAGGCGAACGACCTGCGCACCGGCCGCGCGCACAAGGCGCGCGAGCGCCTCGGCCAGTGCGTCGGCACCGCCCGCGATGAGCCAGGTGCCCGAGAGCGTGGCCGCGCGGTTGAGCGGCGCGCGCGCCCAGGTGGGCGCGAACAGCCAGTCGGCCACGTCGCGGCTGAAGGCCACGGTGTTGGCATCGTTCGCTTCAGCGGCCGGCACGGCGGCGGGGGCGGCCGTCGGCGCGGACGCCTCGATCGTGTGGCGCTGGCGCTCGAACGGGTAGGTGGGCAACGGCACGCGGCGCGCCGGCCGCCCGCTATGCAGGCCCGCCCAGTTCAGCGACACGCCCGACAGCCACAGGCGGCCCGCGGCCTCCAGCACGGCGGGCGCTTCCTGCTTCGCCTCGCGCGCGCCGCCCAGCGACGCCGCCACGCGGCGCGCGCCCTGTGGACCCAGCGCCATGCCAGCCAGCGTGGCGAGGGCACGGCCCGGGCCCACCTCCAGCAGGTGCAGCGTGGCGTCGGCCGCCAGCATGCGCACGCCGGCCTCGAACAGCACCGCGCGGCGCAGGTGCTCGGCGTAGTACGCGGGCGAGGTGGCCTGCTCCGGCGTGATCCACAGGCCCGTGAGGTTGGAGACGTAGGGCACGGTGGGCGCGTTCAGCGTGAGGCCGCTCACCAGCGCGGTGAAGGGCTCCAGCACGCCGTCCATCATCGAGGAATGGAAGGCGTGCGAGGTGTGCAGCGCCTGCGCCTCGGTGCCTTGCGCGGCCAGCGCGGCCAGGCCCGCGTCCAGCGCCTCGCGCGGGCCGGCGATGGCGCACAGACCCGGCGCATTCACGGCCGCGATCTCCAGCGCGGGCGCGTTCGCCGTGAGCCAGGCGCGCAGCGGGCCTTCGGCCATGTGCACCGCGGCCATGCCGCCGGGCGCCATGCCTTGCATCAGCCGGCCGCGCGCGGCCACCAGCGTGAGCGCGTCGGCCAGCGACAGCACACCCGCCAGGTGCGCGGCCACGTACTCGCCGATGCTGTGACCCAGCATGGCCGCCGGGCGCACGCCCCAGCTTTGCCACAGCAGGGCCAGCGCGTATTCCGTGACGAACAGCGCGGGTTGCGCGTAGCGCGTCTCGTTGATGGTCTTGTCGCCCGCGGGGGCGAACAGCAGCTCGCGCAGGTCGCGGCCCAGGGGCTCGCGCAGCAACCCGGCGCAGCGGTCCACGGCGTCGCGGTAGACCGGGTGTTGCGCGTACAGGCCCGCGCCCATGCCGGCGAACTGGCTGCCCTGCCCGCTGAACAGGAAGGCCACGGGGCGGTCACCACCTTCGTGGCGCGCGCTGAACACGGGCCCGCGTTGCGGCGCGTCCAGCGCGGCGATGAGTTCGGCCGCGGAGGACGCCGCCACCACGCGGCGCTGCGCGAAGGCGCGGCGGCCGGTCTGCAGCGTCCAGGCGATGTCGCGCAGGCTGGCCTCGGGGTGGTCCCGCAGGTGCTGTTGCAGACGCTGCGTGGCGGCGTCCAGCGCGGCCTCGGTGCGTGCGGACAGCACGATGAGTTGAGGCCCCGCGTCCACCGCCTCGCGCGCCGGTTCCGGCGCTTCTTCCAGCACCACGTGCGCGTTGGTGCCGCCGATGCCGAAGGAGCTGACGCCCGCGCGGCGCGGCGTGGCGCCGGCTGGCCAGGGCGCGGCCTCGGCGCTGGCGGTGAAGGGCGAGGCCTCCAGGTTCAGTTGCGGGTTGGGCCGCTGGAAGTTCACCAGCGGCGGCAGTTCGCGGTGTTTCAGCACCAGCACGGCCTTGATGAGGCCGGCCACGCCGGCCGCCGCGTCCAGGTGGCCCAGGTTGGCTTTCAGCGAGCCGAGCCGGCAGAAGCCGCGCTCGTCGGTGCCGCCCTCGAACACCTGGCGCAGCGCCATGATCTCGATCGGGTCGCCCAGCGGCGTGGCCGTGCCGTGCGCCTCGATGTAGCCGATGCTGCGCGGCTCCACGCCGGCGAGGATCTGCGCGGTGGCGATCGCCTCGACCTGGCCGTCCACGCTGGGCGCGGTGTAGCCGGCCTTGCCCGCGCCGTCGTTGTTGATGGCCGCGCCGCGGATGACGGCGTGGACGGTGTCCCCGTCGGCCAGCGCATCGCTCAGACGCTTGAGCACCACGATGCCCGCGCCCGCGCCGGGCCGCGTGCCCTTGGCGTCGGCGTCGAAGGGGCGGCAGTGGCCGTCGGGCGAGAGGATCATGCCCTCCTGGTAGAGGTAGCCGCCGCGCTGCGGAAAGCTCAGCGACACGCCGCCGGCCAGGGCCATGTCGCACTCGTGGCGCTCCAGCGCGCGGCAGGCCGCCTGCACCGCCACCAGCGAGGTGGAGCAGGCGGTCTGCAGCGTCATGCTGGGGCCGCGCAGGTCCAGCTTGTAGGACACGCGCGTGCAGAGGAAGTCCTTGTCGTTGCCGAGCATGAGCTGGTAGCCGCCCACCGCCGCCGCCAGCGCCGGGTTGCGCAGGATCTGCGAGAACAGGTAGCTGTTCATGCTCGCGCCCGCGTACACGCCCACCGGCGCCTCGATGGCGCCCGGCGCGTAGCCCGCGTGCTCCAGCGCCTCCCAGGCGCACTCCAGGAAGATGCGCTGCTGCGGGTCGATCACCTGCGCCTCGCGCGGCGACAGGCCGAAGAAGGCGGCGTCGAAGTGCTCCGATTCCTGCAGCACGGTGCCGCGCTTCACGTAGCCGGGCTGCGCGCTCAGCGCCGGGTCCACCCCGGCCTCGCGCAGGTCCTCGTCGCTGAAGTCCTCCAGCGACTCCACGCCCTCGCGGATGTTGCGCCAGAAGGCGTCGAGGTCGCTCGCACCCGGAAAACGCCCCGCCAGGCCGACGATGGCGATGGCGTGCGCGGGGTACTTGTCCCTGAGGTCCTTGTTGTCCGTGTGGTCCATCCGTCAACCCTGAATCTGTTTCGCGGCGCGGGCGCGCGCCCGCTCCAGTGCCGAGTTCGTGCCCGCCGGCGCGCCCAGGCGCTCCGCCTGCGCCGCCACGGTGGTGCGCTGGAACAGCTCGACCAGCGGAATCTCCTGGCCGAACTCGCGCTTGAGCGCGGCCTGCAGGCGCACCAGCAGCAGCGAATGCCCGCCGATGTCGAAGAAGTTGGCGTGCAGGCCCACGCGGTCGAGCTTGAGGATGCCGCGCCACAGCGCGGCCACCTGCCGCTGCACGGGCGACATCAGCGCCTCGGCCACTTCGTCGGCCTCGCTGGGCGCGCTCGCCTCGGGCACGGGCAGGGCCTTGCGGTCCACCTTGCCGTTGGGCGTGAGCGGAAAGGCGTCGAGCACCACGAACTGCCCGGGCACCATGTACTCGGGCAATTGCGCGCGCAGCGTGGCGCGCATGGCCTCGGCCTCGGGCGTGGCGCCGGGGGTGGGCACCACGTAGGCCACCAGGCGCTGGTCGCCGGGCGTGTCCTCGCGCACGTGCACCACGTTGCTCTTGATGCCGGGGTGGCGCGAGAGCACGGTCTCGATCTCGCCGAGCTCGATGCGGAAGCCCCGCACCTTCACCTGGTGGTCGCGCCGGCCCACGAACTCCAGGCGGCCGTCGGCCAGGAAGCGCACCACGTCGCCCGTGCGGTACACGCGCGTGGGGCCCACGCCGGGCAGGTCCAGCGTCACGAACTTCTCGGCGGTGAGTTCGTCGCGGTTTCGATAGCCGCGCGCCAGGCCGTCACCGCCGATGCACAGCTCGCCGCCCACGCCCACGGGCGCCGGCAGGCCGGAAGGCTCCAGCACGTACACCTGCGTGTTGGCGATGGGCCGGCCGATGGAGATGCCGCGCGCCGTGTCGGTGATGCGCTGCACCGTGGACCAGATGGTCGTCTCGGTGGGGCCGTACATGTTCCAGAGCTCGCCGCCGGTGGCGATGAGCTTGTCGGCCAGCTCGCGCGGCAGGCCTTCGCCGCCGCACAGCATCTTCATGCCGGGCCGCCCGCGCCAGCCGCTGTCCAGCAGCAGGCGCCAGGTGGCGGGGGTGGCCTGCAACAGCGTGGCCTCGTGGCGCTCCAGCAGTTGCGCCAGGCGCAGGCCGTCGAGCGCGGTGGCGCGCGCGGCCAGCACCACCGTGCCACCCACCGTCAGCGGGCCGTGGATCTCCAGGCCCGCGATATCGAAGGACAGCGTGGTCACGGCCACGAAGCGGTCCTGCGCGGTGATGCCCGGCTCGCGCTGCATGGACAGCAGGAAGTTCACCACCGAGCGGTGCTCCAGCATCACGCCCTTGGGGCGGCCGGTGGAGCCGGACGTGTAGATCACGTAGGCCAGGTCGCTGGCGCCCGCGCTGGCCGGCAGGTTCAGCGGCGACTGCGACACCAGCTCGGCCTCGCTGGCGTCCAGGCGCACGCCGTGCACACCATCGGGCAAACCATCGGCCAGCGACGACTGCGTGACCACGATGGCCAGCTCCGCGTCTTCCATCATGTAGTCGATGCGGTCCTTGGGAAAGGCCGGGTCCAGTGGCACATAGGCCGCGCCGGCCTTCAGGATGCCCAGGATCGCGACCACCATGTCCAGGCCGCGCTCCATCCACACGCCCACCAGCGAACCCGCGCCGGCACCGAGCGCGCGCAGGTGGTGGGCGAGGCGGTTGGCGCGCGCGTTGAGCTCGGCGTAGCTCAGCGACTGCTCTTCGAAACGCACGGCCACAGCCTGCGGCGTGCGCGCCACCTGCGCCTCGAACAGGCCGTGCACGGTCTGCTCGCGCGGGTAGTCCGCGGCGGTGGCGTTCCAGTCGATCAGCAGCTGGCGCTCTTCGGCGGGGGTGAGCAGGGGGAGGTCGGCGATGCGGGCGTCGGGCGTGTCGATGAAGCCGCGCAGCAACTGCTCGAAGTGGCCCTGCAGGCGCACGATGGTGGCCTCGTCGAAGAGATCGCTGTTGTATTCGAAGTAGACCCGCAGGCCGAGGTTCGGCACGTCGAAGACGTCCACCGCAAGGTCGAAGCGGGCCGTGTTCAGCGGCAGCTCCATCACCTGGCACTGCAGCTTGTCCAGCGTCAGCCCGGTGAGGCTGAAGTGCTGCAGCACGAACAGCACCTGGAACAGCGGCGAGTGGTCCAGCTCGCGGCGCGCGCCGATCACGTCGACCAGCATGTCGAAGGGCATCTCCTGGTGCGCATAGGACTTGAGCGCGGTCTCGCGCACGCGCGACATGAGCTCGCGCACGGTCGGGTTGCCCTCCAGGTTGGCGCGCAGCACGATGTTGTTGGCGAAGAAGCCGATGACGGGCTCGATCTCGGATCGGTTGCGGTTGGCGATGGCCGAGCCGACGGCAAAGTCGGACTCACCGCTGTAGCGGTGCAGCAGGGCCTGGAAGGCCGACATCAGCACCATGAACAGCGTGGTGCCTTCGCTGCGCCCGAAGGCCTTGAGCCGTTCCGACAGGTCCAGTGGGAGCTGCACCACGCTGCGGCGTCCGCGCGTGGTCTGCACCGGCGGGCGTGGGCGATCGGTGGGCAGTTGCAGCATGGAAGGCAGGCCCGCGAGTTGGCGCTTCCAGAAGGCGATGTGCTCGTCGAGTGCGCCCCGCTCGAAGTTGTCGCGCTCCCACTCCACGTAGTCGATGTACTGGATGGGCAGTGGCGGCAGGCCGTCCGCGCTGCCTGCGGCGTGGCGGTTGTAGAGGGCCTGCAACTCGTGCATGAAGATGCCCATCGACAGGCCGTCCGACACGATGTGGTCAAGCACGAAGACGAAGACATGCGAATCGGCCGCGGTGCGGATGAGCGCCGCGTGCAGCAGCGGCGCACGCGCCAGGTCGAAGGGCTTCGCGGCCACCGCCTGCGCGGCGTCCAGCGCGGCCGCGTCGCGGCGCGCCTCGGGCAGGTGGGTCAAGTCAATGCGCTCGATCACCAGCGGCGCTTGCGCCTCGATGACGCAACGCGGCACGCCGTCGGCCTCGATGAAGCGCGTGCGCAGGCTCTCGTGCCGGGCCACGATGTCGGCCATGGCACGCCCCAGCGCGGCTTCGTCCAGCGGCCCGTCCAGACGCATGACGTTGGCGATGTTGTAGACGTGGCTGTTCGGGTCCATGCGGCGGATGAACCACAGCCGCTGCTGGGTGTGCGAAACCGGCATGTCCTCGCCGCGCGGCACGGCCACCAGGGCGGACTGGCGCGCGCCTTCGCCACCGCCGCGGGCGGGCTGCGCCTGCAGCCAGGCCCTCACTTCTTCCTTGCGGCGCCCGAGTTCTTCGCGCAACTCGGGCGTGACCGCGCCCTTGGGCGCATTCACGCTCAGGCGCTCGCCATCCAGCTTCAACTGGATGTCCAGCGCGGCCAGCCGCTGGATCAGCTCGGCGGTATCGCTCACAGGGTCATTTCCTCTCGGTCGGTATCGGGTGTGCTGGCGCCTTCGGCGGCGCCGTAGAGACCGGACAGGTGCCCGGCCATGGCCTGCACCGTGGGCCATTCGAAGGCCGCGGTGGCGGCCACCGTACGGCCCAGGGCCTGTTGCAGGCGGTTGCGCAGTTCCACCGAGGTCAGCGAGTCCAGTCCCAGCGTCGGGAAGCCCTGGTCCACCGGGATGGATTGTGGTGAGCCGGCCAGGCCCAGCACGGTGGCGAGTTCGCGGCGCACCAGCGCCAGCAGTTGCTGCTCGCGCTCGGCCGGGGGCAGGCTGGCGTAATCGACCCGTGCCGTGGCGCCGACGGCGCTGTCGGACCCTTGCGCCTGGGCGGCTTCGAGCAGTCGGCTCAGCAGCGGGGGGTGAGCGCCCTGCATCTGGCGGCTCAGCAGGGCCCAGTCGATGGGGGCCGCCGAGGCGCGCACCGCGCCTTCGCGCATGAGCAGGTCCAGCGCCTGCATGCCCTCCTTGGGCGAGAGGGCCGCCAGACCCTGGGCCCCCGCACGCGCCGCGGTGTCGCCACGCGCGGCCATGCCCACTTCGCTCCAGGCGCCCCAGTTGACACTGAGCGCCGGCAGGTCGGCCTCGCGCCGGCGCCGCGCCAGCGCGTCGAGGAAGGCGTTGGCGGCCACGTAGTTGCCCTGCCCCGCCGAGCCGAACACGGCCGACAGCGAGGAGTACAGGACGAAGAAGTCGGGTTTGAGACCGGCCCGGGCCATCGCCACGTGCAGGCGCCAGGCACCGTCGGCCTTGGGGCCCATGACCTTGGCGAAGCGCTCGGTGCTCTGCTTGATCAGCACGCCGTCGTCGAGCACACCCGCGCAATGGATCACGCCGCCCAGGGGAGGCAGGCCCTGCAGCGCGGCCAGCGCGCCGGCCACGCCCTCGGCACTCGACACGTCGGCCGCCACGGTGCGCACGCTCACGCCCTGCGCCGCCATCTCGGCGATGGCCTCGCGCGCCGCGGCATCGGGTTCACTGCGCCCGGCCAGCACCAGGTGGTGCGCGCCTTCGGCGGCGAGCCAGCGCGCGGCCACCAGGCCCAGGCCCTTCAGGCCACCGGTCACCAGGTAGCTCGCGTCCTCGCGCACCGCCTGCTCCAGCTTGCGCGGCGCAACGGTGTGGCGAAACACCACGCGGCCGATGTGGCGCGCCTGCGCCATGAAGCGGAAAGCGTCGGGCGCGTCCTCGAAGGCGAAGGTGGTCAGCGGCAGCCAGGGCAGCACGCCGCTCTCGATGTCCTTGAGCACGCGGGTGAAGATCTCGCCCACGATCTGCGGCGTGTCGCGCGCGTTGTCGTTGCAGTCGACGATGTGGTAGCTCAGGCCGCGATTGAGGGCGGCCACGCGCTCGTGCGTCCACAGGCCGCGCTTGCCGATCTCCAGGAACACGCCGCCGTCGGCCAGCGACTCGAAGCTGCGGTCCATCAGCTCGCCCGCGAGCGAGTTGAGCACGATGTCCACGCCCTTGCCACCGGTGATGCGGGCGATCTCGTCGGCAAACGAGGCGCTGCGCGAATCGAGCACGTGGTGCACACCCAGGCGGCGCAGCACCTCGCGCTTTTCGGGGCTGCCGGCGGTGGCGAAGATCTCCGCGCCCGCGCGCCGCGCCAGCGCGATGGCCGCCATGCCCACCCCACCGGCGCCCGAGTGGATGAGCACGCGCTGGCCGGCGCGCATGCCGGCGATCAGGTTGAGCGTCACATCGGCCGTGAGGTAAGCCGTGGGAATGGCCGCACCCTGCTCGAAGCTCACGCCCGCCGGCAGCGGCGCCACGAACTCCCAGCGCGTGGTGGCGTGGCTGGCGAAGGAGCCGTCGGCCATGGCGACCACGCGGTCGCCGATCTGGAACTGCGTGACGCCTTCACCCAGCGCCACCACCTCGCCCGCGCAGTCGCTGCCCAGGTGCTTGATTTCGCCCGGGTACATGCCCAGCGCGCTCAGCACGTCGCGGAAGTTCAGGCCACTGGCGCGCACGCGGATCTCCACCTGTCCCGGGCCGGGCGGACGTCGCTCGGCCGGGCCGAGGTGCAGGTTTTCCAGGGTGCCGCGCTCGGCGATGTGCAGCCGGATCGGCGCATCGTCCACATGCGCGCCGCCGGGGCGCGCGCGGCGCGCCAGGCGCGCGGCGTGGCGCACGCCTTTGCGCAGCGCCACCTGCGGCTCGGCGCTGTCGGCCAGCACCTCGTCGGCCAGCAGGCGCGCCTCGCCGGGCGTGGCCTCGGGGTCGAGGTCGACCAGGGTCACGCGCCACTCGGGGTGCTCGGAGGCCGCCACGCGCGCCAGGCCCGCCACGGGCGCCTGTTCGATGCGCAGGGTTTCGGTGCCGTCCACGCTCTGGCTGCCGCGCGTCACGATCCACAGCCGGGGCTGCTGGCCTTCGAACGCCTCGGCCGCGGCCAGGCCCTGCAGCAGCAGCAAGGCCGCTTCGGTGCCCAGGGCCTGACCGGTGCTGGGCAAGTCGTCCTCGTCCAGGGCGGGCACCCGCAAGGGCCATAGCGAGACGACGCCGCGCAAGGCCGCGCCCTCGCCGCCCGCGCACACCAGGTCCGCATAGGCCTTGGCATCGGCGGGGTCGATGGCGATCACCCCAGGCGCGTCCGCGTCCGCGCCGCCCTTGGGCACCACGCGCACCACCTGCGCGCCATGGCGCGCCAGTGCGTCGGCCAGCCGCTCGCCGCGGCCCTCGCCCTCGTCGAAGACCAGCCAGCGGCCGGCGGCGGCGGCCGCGGGGTCGGCCACGGGCGTTGGCGCCTGCGGTTCCCAGGCCAGTTCGTACAGCCAGCCGGCCACCTGCGCTTCGACGCGCTGGCGGAACATGTCGCGGCTGGCGCGCCGGCAGCGCATGCCTTCGAGAAACGCGACAGGCTGGCCGTCCATCGTCTCCACTTGGATGTCGATGAGCAGCATGTCGCCGCGCACGGCCGGAGGGCGCACTTTCGCGTGGCTGCGCAGGCGGCCCTGGGGCGCGGCATACCAGTGGTAACGCTCGACGCCGATCGGCAGGTACATGCGCCCGTCGTCGGCCCCCGGCAGCGTGTCCAGCGCCACGGCGGAGACGTGGAAGCAGGCGTCCATCAGGGCGGGGTGCATCAGGTGCGCCGACAGGTTCTCCGGCGCCAGCTCGACCTCGCCGATCGATTCGGCCACGCCGCACCAGACGCGGCGCATGCCTCGAAAGCCCTCGCCGAAGTCCGCGCCCAGCTGGCGCATCTTGTCGTAGAACGGGGCGACCTCCCGCTGGCTCGTCAGCGAGGCGGCCACACGCGACAGCGGCTCGTGCGCGGCGGACGCAGCGCTTGCCGCCGAGGCGAGCGCACTCGCGTGCAGCGCCCACTCGCCGTCCTCGCGGGCCGCGTGGCGGCTGAACACGCGCACGCGCAGCGGTGCGCCGGCCCCCGTGCGGTCCACCACCACCTGCATCAGCCGCGACTCGCCCTCGGGCAGGGGCATGGGCTCGCCCACTTCCACGGCATCCAGCGCGGTCACCGTGGCGTCCACCTGGCGCACGGCCGACAACGCGGCCTCCAGGTAGGCAGCCAGCGGCATCACCACCTCGGAGGCGATGCGGTGATCGGCCACCCAGGGCGGGTTCTGACAGTCGACGACGCGCTCGAACTGCGCCACCACGCCGGCCACGCTCAGACGCGTGCCCAGCAGCTCGTGCACCGAGGGACCGGTGGCGCGCCGGGTGGCGGTCTTGAAGGGCACCAGAAATCGCTGGCGCTGGAAGGGATAGGTGGGCAAAGCCAGGCTGTGGCGCACGCCCGGGCCCTGGATGGCGCGCCAGTCGAGCCGCGCGCCGCGCGTGTACAGGCGCGCCACGCTCTCGAAGGCCGTGGCCCAGGCGGGCCTGCCTCGCTTGAGCGAGGGCAGCCAGTCGATCACACGCCCTTCGCCTGCCAGGCATTGCATGCCCAGCCCGATCAGCGTGGGGTGCGGGCCCACCTCCAGGTGCACGTCGCAGTTGGTCGCGCCCAGGGCCTTGGCGCCGGCCTCGAAGGCCACGGGCTCGCGCACGTGGCGCGCCCAGTACTCGGCCATGCGGCCACTCCAGCGCGACCAATCGAGGGGTGCGCCATCGAGGTTGGAGACCCAGGTGATCCGTGGTTCGTGGTGCACCACCTGCTCGGCGATGCGGCGGAATTCCTCCACCATCGGGTCCATCAGCGGCGAGTGGAAGGCGTGCGAGACCGTGAGCGCCTGCGTGCGCATGCCCAGGGCCGCCAGGTCGGCGGCCATGGCGTTCACCTCGGCGCCGGCACCGGCGATGACCACGTTGCCCGGCGCGTTGAAGGCCGCCACCGACACCTTGTCGGCGTGCGCGGCCACGGCCTGTTTCACGCGCTCCACGTCGCCCTGCACCGACACCATGGCACCGCCAGCGGGCAACGCCTGCATCAGGCGCCCGCGCGCCGCGATCAGGCGGGCACCGTCCTCCAGGCTGAACACACCGGCCACCACGGCCGCCGCGAACTCGCCGACGCTGTGGCCGATCACCACCGTGGGTTCGATGCCCCAGGCGCGCCAGGTGGCGGCCATGGCGACTTCGATCGCGAACAACGCCGGCTGAGTGTTGCCGGTCTGGTCGAGCAGGCCGCCACTGTCTTCGAACAGCAAGGCCTGCAGCGGCCGGCCGAGCAGCGGGTCGAGCACGGCCGCGCAGCGCTCGATGGTGGCGCGAAACACCGGTTCCGCGTCGTACAGCTCGCGCCCCATGCCCGCCCACTGCGAGCCCTGGCCCGTGAACAGGAAGGCCACGCGGTGGCGCGCAGCGGCGCTGGCGGCGGCGGGCGCCTCGCCTTTGCCCGCCAGGTCGCGCAGTTGCCGGTCCATGTCCTCACGATCGGCCGCCACCAGCGCGGTGCGCAGCGGCAGGTGCGAGCGACCGATGGCCAGCGTGGCGCAGACGTCGGCCAGTCGCTCATCGGGGTGCGCCTCCAGGTGGTCGGCGTAGCGGGTGGCCAGCGCGGCCAGCGCGGCGTCGTTGCGCGCGGACACGGGCAGACAGAACAGGGCCCGCTCGGGCGCGGGCGCCAGCGGCGCAGGGGGTGGCGCCTCTTCCACCAGCACGTGCGCGTTCATGCCGCTGAAGCCGAAGGCGCTGACGCCGGCGATGCGTCGACCACTCGACGGCAGCGTCCATTCGTGCAGGGCCGTGCTCACGCGCACGGGCAGGCTGGCCCAGGGAATGGACGGGGTGAGCTGCTTCACGTGCAGGCTGGCCGGCAACTGGCGGTGCTGCAGCGCCAGGGTCAGCTTCATCAGGCTGGCCACGCCCGAGGCCGCTTCCAGGTGCCCGATGTTGGATTTCACGGACCCCAGTTGCAGCGGCTCGTCTGCGCGGCGGCCTTCGCCATAGGCCGCTGCCAGGGCCTCGACCTCGATCGGGTCACCCAGCGAGGTGCCGGTGCCGTGGGCTTCGACGTAGCTCACGTCGGCGGGCTTGAGGCGCGCTGCCGCCAGGGCCTGGCCCACCACTTCCTGCTGCGCCAGCCCGTTGGGCACGGTCAGGCCGCTGGAACGGCCGTCCTGATTGATGGCCGAGCCAGGGATCACGCCCAGGATGCGACGGCCATTGGCCACGGCGTCCGACAGGCGCTCCAGCACCACCAGGCCGCAGCCTTCGCCGCGCACGAAGCCGTTGGCGCTGGCGTCGAAGGTCTTGCAGCGGCCGTCGGGCGACAACATGCCCCACTTGGAGATCAGCACGAAGGGGTCGGGCGACATGATGGCGTTCACGCCGCCGGCCACCACCAGGTTGCTCTCGCCGTCGCGCAGGCTCTGGCAGGCGGTGTGGATGGCCACCAGCGAAGACGAGCAGGCGGTATCGATCGCCATGCAGGGCCCGCGGAAACCGAAGGTGAAGGACACGCGGCCGGCCGCCGCGTTCAGCGCGGTGCCGGTGGCCAGGTAGATGTCGCTGCGCGCCGGGTCGGCCACGTCGATGCGGTCGGCGTAGTCCATCGAGGTGATGCCCACGAACACGCCGGTGAGGCTGCCGTCGAGCTGGTCGGCCGGGATGCCGGCGTGCTCCATCGCCTCCCAGGTGGTCTCCAGCAGGAGGCGCTGCTGCGGGTCCACCCCGGCCGCCTCGCGCGGCGACATGCCGAAGAAGCTGGGCTCGAACTGGTCGATCTGGTCGAGGAAGGCCCCGGCCTTGGTGCGTGCCTTGCCCAGCTTGTTCGGGTCGGGGTCGTAGTAATCGTCCACGTTCCAGCGATCGGCCGGCACCTCGCCGACGGCGTCGCGCCCTTCGGTCAGCAGTTGCCAGAAGGCATCGGTGTCGTAGACGCCGCCGGGCAGGCGACAGGCCATGCCCACGATGGCGATCGGCTCGTGGCGCGCGCGCTCGACCGCGTCCAGGCGCGACTGCAGGCGCTCGATCGCCGCCAGCGCGTTCTGCAGCACGTTGCGGCGCTCGGCGGCCGGGGCGGCCTGCGGCGTGGCGGCGGGGGCGTCTGTCCGATCAGAAGACATGTCTCTACTCCAGAAAAATTCAATGGGGCGCGGCGGCGCTCAGTGCGTCCTGCGGTTGCAGGCGCGACTCCCGCACCCAGACGAACAGCGCTGCGCCGACGATCAACAACAGGCCCAGGCCCACGTGCAGCGGCAGCTTGCCCGCACCCAGCACACCGAGGGCGATCAACAGGAACAGCGTGAGTGCCACCTGCATGTAGATGACGGGCGCGCTCAGGCTCACGGGTGCGGCGGCGGTGGCGCGGTCCAGGGCATACAGCGTGAGGCAACCCAGCACGCCCACCGCCACCATCACCACCAGGTCGGTGGGCGCGGGCCATTTCCACAGGCCGGGCATGGCGGGGCTGAGCGCCAGGAACACACCCAGCGCGGTATAGAACAGGTTGGCCCGCGTGAGCTCGCCTCGCAGCGAGCGCGTCATCACCACGTAGGCACTGAAGCTCAAGGCCATGCCCAGCGGATAGGCCAGCAGGCGCAGCGACGGCAGCGCGTGCGGCGGGTGCACCAGCAGCGTGCCCAGGCCAGCGACCAGCGTGGCCAGCCAGACCGCCGCCGGGGCGCGGTCGCGCAGGAACAGCCAGCCCAGCGCCACCACGAGCAGCGGGCTGATCCAGAACACGCTCATCACCGCTTCACCCGTCAGGCCGGCCTGCATGCCCATGACCCAGGACGCCGGCATGCCCAGCATGAGCAGCGAGCGCGCCAGGTGGAAGACCGGGCGGCGCGTGCGCACCAGCGCGGCGGGGTCGCGCCAGCCGAAGATCAGCAGCATGAGCACCAGGTGCACGACATAGCGGGTCCACACCACCTGATAGGGCGAATAGCGCTGCAGCACCTGCCAGGCCATGATCTCGATCGCGGCCCACAGGCCCACGAAGACGAGCATCAGGAGGATGGCGCGGCGGTTGTCGGACATGGCGTGCCTCACAGGCTCCCGAAACCGGTGTCGGTGGCGAGCCCGGCTTCGCGCCGGAACGGGCGCTGGCGGCGCCACACGTAGAGCACCACCACCACGGTGAACAACACCCCCGCGAGCGTGCGCAGGCTCGGGTCGTGCAACTCCAGCGCCCAGGCGAAGCCCAGCGCGAAGGGAATCTGCAGGTACACCAGCGGCGCGGTGCGCGACACCGGCGCGGCGGCGGTCAGGCGCTCCAGCGCAAACAGGCCGCCCAGGCCCAGCAGCGCCACCGCGCCCACGAGTCCCACGTCCAGCGGCGTGGGCGTGACCCAGCCCGAGGGCACCAGCGGCGCCAGCGCCAGGCACACGCCCAGGCCGGTGTAGAACAGGTTGGTGCGCGTGCGCTCGCGGCGCAGCGCGCGCGTCATCACCACGTAGAGGCTGAAACACATGGCCATGCCGAGCGGGAAGACAAGCAGCAGCGGCTGCGGCAGCGCGTGCGGCCCGGTCAGCGCGAACACGCCCGCGCAGGCCAGCAGCGCCGCGAGCCACACCGTGGGCGAGGCCCGCTCGCCCAGGAACAGCCGCGCCAGCGCCAGGATCATGAGCGGAGCGATCCAGAACACCGACATCAGCACCGCGGGCGACAGGCCGCGGTGCAGGCCCATGATCCAGCACGCGGGCATGCCCACCATCATGGCCGCTCGCGCCAACTGGAACAGCGGGCGCTGCGTGCGCCACAGCAGCGCGGGCTCGCGCCGGCCGAACAGCAGGTAGAGCAGCACGATGTGCCACACGAAGCGCATCCACACGATCTGGTCGAGGCCATAACGGCCCATGAGCAGGCCCGTGAGCGCCTCCTCGGCGGCCCACAAGGCCACGAAGGCGGTGGTCAGCATCAGGCCGTGGCGGTCGGGCGTCCAATTCATTTCATTTGCTCCAGGCGCGCCATCAGGCGCGCTTCGAGTTCCTCGTCGCTGAGGTCGTCGAGTTCACCGTCGGGCACCTCGAGAGGTGCCGCCGGGGTGGCGGGGGTGGGCGTGGCGGGGGTGGGCGTGGCGACCGGGGCGCTGGCCACCGGTTTCACCACGAGCTGCGTTTCCAGGAAGCGCGCGAGCGCGCCCACGTTGGGGTAGTTGAAGGTCAGCGTGGACGGCATGGGCTTGCCCGCGCCCCGCTCCAGCCGGCGCTTGAGCTCCACCGCCATCAACGAGTCCATGCCGAGGTCGAACAGGCCGGTGGCGACGGGCACCGCAGCGGGGCCATCCAGCGAGAGCACGCTGGCGACCTCGCCCTGCACGAACTCGATCAGCAGGTCGTGCCGCATGGCCTGGGGCAAGGCGGCCAGGCGCTCGGCCAGCGTGGGGCCGGTCTGGGCGCGCGGGCCCTTGTCGGCGGCCGGCGGCGCGGACACGACGGGCGCCACGCCCATGTGGCGCAGGAAGGGGCGGGGACGGCGCGCCTCGTGCAGGGGCTTGAGGGCGGCCCAGTCGATGGCGGCCACCACCGCTTGCGCGTGCGCGCCACCGAGCAGGCGGCCCAGCGCGTCGAGCGCGTCCGCGGCCGGCATGGGCAGCAGGCCGGCCTCGGCGTAACCGCGCTGGTGCTCGGCCGAGGCCAGGCGCATCAGCTCCCAGGTGCCCCAGTTCACCGACAGCCAGCGGCGCGCGGGCGGCAGTTGCCGCGCAAGCGTGTCGAGGAAAGCGTTGGCCGCCGCGTAGTGCGCCAGCCCCGAGGCACCGAGCAGCGCGGTGGTGGACGAGAAGAGCACCACGAAGTCCAGCGGCAGGCCGCGCGTGAGACGCTCCAGCAGCGCGGTGCCGGCCAGCTTGGGCGCGAGCATGGCGGCCACCTGGGCCTCGCCGAGCCGCGCCAGCGGCGCTTCGCTGAGCGCGGCGGCGGCATGCACCACGCCGCGCAGCGGCGGGGCTTCGCGGGCGAGTTGGGCGAGCGCGGCGCTCAGCGAGGCCTCGTCCGCCACGTCGGCCTGCAGCACGTGCACCCTTGCGCCGAGGGCCTCGATCTCGCGCAGGCCGGTGGCGCCGGTGTCGGGGCGGCGCCCCATCAGGGCGATGTGGCGCGCGCCGTTCTCGGCCATCCAGCGCGCCACGCGCAGGCCCAGGCCACCGAAGCCGCCGGTGATGAGGTAGCTCGCGTCGGGCTCGAACGTGGCGGGTGCCTGCGCGGGCGCGGCGAGGCGGCGCAGGCGCGCGACGCGGCGACGGCCGTCGCGCCAGGCGGCCTGGTCCTCGCCGTCGTCGGCGTCCAGCGCGGCGAGCAGGGTGCCGGCGAGATCACCGCCCGCGGGCAGGTCGATGAGGCCGCCCCAGTGCGCCGGGTGCTCCAGCGCGAAGCCCCTGCCCCAGCCCCACAGCGGCGCCTGCCAGGCCGCGCCAGGTGCCACGACGCCACCAGCGTCGCCGTGCACGCCTTGCGTGACGAGCCAGACACGGCCATCGCGTTTCGTGGCATCGACCAGCCAGCGGCGCGGCAGCTCTCCCGCGAGTCGAACCGAGTCGGCGGGCGCCGCCGCGTCGGCCAGGGGCCGTGTGGCCAGCGGCAGAGCGCCGAGGTAGACGAGGTCACCTGACGCGTCGGCTTTCACGAGCGCTTCGTCCGTGTCGATGCAGGTGACGTGATCGCCACGTGCACGGAGACGCTCGGCCAGCGCGGCGCCCAGGCCGTGGGGCTCGCCCACCAGCGTCCAGTGTCGGCCGCCCAGCGGAGCGCGCGCGACGATCAGCGCCTGCTGATCCGCCGCGCGTGACAGGCCCTGGGCTTCGGGCACGGCGCTCGCGTTTTCGAAGCCGAGTTCGGCCAGCGCCGACAGCCAGCGCTCGCGAGGCATCAGGGGGTAGCCGGGGCGCAGATCGGCGTCGGTGAAGCGCCACCAGCCTTCGGTCAGGCCGAACGTCAGATCGACCCAAGGCTCCGGCGCCACGCCTTCCAGCAGCAGCAGCAGCGCGCCTGGGGCCATCAGACCCTTCACGTGCCGCAGGGTGGCGCGCAGGTCGGCCGTCGCGTGCAGCACGTTGGCGGCGATCACGATGTCGTAGGCGCGCGGCGCGAAGCCCTGCTCCGCTGGCTCGCGCTCGATGTCGAGCAGGGCGTGCCGCACAAAGGGGAAACGCGCGAACTGCTCGGCCGCGCGCTCCAGGAACAGCGGCGAGAGGTCGGTGAAGGTGTACTCCGTGCGCTCGGCTGGCAGCAGGGGAAGCGCGTAGCTGGTGGTGCCGCCGGTGCCGGCACCGATCTCCAGCACGCGCAGGCGCGCGCCCGCAGGCAATTGCGCAACGGCTGCGCTCAGCGCCTCGCCGAGCGCGCGGTTGTAGGTCTGCGCGTAGGGCGAGTCGACGTAGAGCTGGCGCGCTTCGTCGAAGGAGCCGCCGGGGAACAGCAGTTGCAGCGGATCCTGCTCGCCACGCAGCACCTTCGCCAGCGCGGGGCCGCAGCGGGCCAGGGTGCTCAGCTCGCCGGTGACACCGGTGAAGGTGTCCAGCCCGTCGGCGTGGCGCACCGCCGTGTCTTCGTACGGCAGCGGTGCCACCACGGTGTGGCCGTCGGCGCTGTCGCGCAGCAGGCCGTCTTCGCTCAGCATCTGCAGCAGGCGGGCGAACAGGCGGCGGTGGCGCGGCTGCACGCCCAGGCGATCGGCCTCCTCGGCGCTGGAGAAGGCACGGGCGGGGGTGTCGTCGAAGCCGAGTTCGCGCAGCGCGTTCGCCACATGCGCCAGGCTCAGGCGATCGAGTTCGGGCAGCAGGCGCTCGTAGACGGAGAGACCGTGGCGCTCGGCGAGCGCAGAGAAGCCTTGTCGCAACGCGGGCGCCAGCGCCGCGGGATCGGGCATCGCGGCGGCGGCCGGCACCGGCGCCGGCGCGTCCTCCCAGCCAACTTCGTAGAGCAGGTCCGATTCAGCGCCGCCGAGCGCCTGGCGCAGGGCCTCGCGCGAGGCCTTGCGCAGTCGCACACCGCGCAACTGGCCCAGCACGCCACCCTCCAGCGAACGCAGGCTCACGTCGGCCTGCCATTCGGCGGGCTGCTCATCGCGCGGGTTCAGCACGCGCACGTGGCACCAGAAGCTGTCGGGCAGCGGGCCGGCCAGCGCGATGCGGTCCACGCTGGAGAAGAGGTACACGTGCTTGTCGCCGTCGCTTGCCGGCAGCGACAGCCCCACGGCCTGCAGGGCACCGTCGATGAGCACCGGGTGCGCCCAAGCCAGCGGCATGCCGCGCGCGGCCTCGGGCAATTGCAGGCGCGCAAGCGCTTCGCCGTCGCGGCGGTGCGCCTCGCGCAGGCTGCGCAGGGCCGGGCCGAGCTCGATGCCCAGGCCCTGGAGCTGTTCGTAGAAGCCTTCGCCAGACGTGGCCGCGCCGAGCGCGTCGCGCGTGGCGGTGAAGTTGGTGGTGTCGGCACCCACGATGGCCTGTTCGGCCGTGATCGGCAGCAAGCGCCCGCTGGCGTGCAGGCGCCAGTCGCTGCCGCCCACCGCGCGGCTGTGAACGGAGAAAGCCACCACCCCGCCCTGCGGCGCGGCCAGGTGCGTCTGCAGCACGGTGCCCGCGTCCGGCACCACCAGCGGCTCGTGGACCTCGAAGGACTCGACGGCGCGCTGGCCTTCACCCAGCGCCTGGCGCGCGGCCGCTTGCGCGAGTTCCAGGTACAGCGGGCCGGGCACCAGACAGGCGCCTTGAACCACGTGCTCGGCCAGCCAGGTGGGGCTCGATGGGGTGAGCGCGAGTTCGAAGGTGGGCAGGGCCGTGGACAGGCGCGTACCGGGCCAGGCCGTGCCAGCCACCGCGGCGGCCACACGTGCGCCGGGCGCTTGCGGTTCGATCCAGAACGGGCGGCGTTCGAAGGGATAGGTGGGCAGCGCGAGGCGCTGGCGCGGCAGGCCGCGGTCCACGCCGGACCAGTCGATCGGCGCGCCGTGCGCGTACAGCGCGCCCAGGCTGTGCATGAGCTCGCGCCAGTCGTCCCTGCCGCGCCGCAGCGAGCCGAGCAGCACCGTGCCCGCCTCGGGCAAGCCGCTTTGCGCGTAGGCCGTCAGCACCGGGTGCGGACCGATTTCCAGGAACACGCGGTGGCCCTGCTGGTGCAGCGACTGCAGGCCGTCGGCGAAGCGCACGGGCTCGCGCAGGTGGCGGCGCCAGTAGCGCGCGTCGGGCGCGCCCCCGGGCAGCGGTGCGCCGCCGGTGAGGTTCCAGGCCACGGGAATGCGCGGGGCGCGCATGCTCACGCGGCCGGCGCAGGCCTCCATGGCGTCGAGCGCGGGCTCCATCAGCGGCGAGTGCGCGGCGAGCGACACCAGAACCTTCTTGCCTTGCACGTCGCGCGTGGCGAGTTCGGCCAGCAAGGCATCGAGCGCCTGCGCCTCGCCGGCCACAACCACGCTGTCGGGTGCGTTATAGGCGGCAATGGACAGCTTGCCGCTCCAGGGAGCCAGGGCGCGCTGCACCTCCTCGGCCGGCGCGTACACGGCGGCCATCGCGCCTCCGGCTGGCAGGGCCTGCATCAGACGGCCGCGCTCGGCGATGAGGCGGATGCCCTCTTCCAGCGTGAACACACCGGCCACGCAGGCCGCCGCGTACTCGCCCACGGAATGACCGATGACGGCGGCCGGCTCCACGCCCCAGGCGCGCCAGAGTTGCGCCAGGCCGACCTGCACGGCAAACATGGCGGGCTGGGTCCAGCCCATCTCGTGGATCGGGGCGCCTTCGCTCGGGCCCGCCTGCAAGACGGTCTTCAACGTGCGCCCCTGCGCGTCGGCGCCCAGGATGGCGTCGCAGCGGTCGATGACGTCGCGGAACACCGGCGAGGTCTCGATGAGCTTCGCCGCCATGCCGGGGTACTGCGCGCCGGCACCGGTGAAGAGGAACACCACCTCGGCCGGCTGGCCGGGCGTGGCGGTGGCGCGCGACAGGCCCTCGGGCTGGCCGCCCTGTGCGAAGGCCTCGAGCGCGACACGCGCCTCGGCCGCGTCGGCTGCCGCGACGGCCAGGCGTTCGGCGAAATGCGAGCGGCCCACGCCGGCGGTGTGGGCCACGTCGGCGAGCGATACACCCGGCGTCGCGAGCTCGCGCGCGAAGGCGCCGGCCAGTTCACGCAATGCCGCGTCGGAACGCGCCGACAGCGGCAGGCACTGCACCGGGCGCTCGGTCGCCTGCGCCGCGCTGGCCTGGGCCACAGGCGCTTCCTCGATCACCAGGTGCGCGTTGGTGCCACTGAAGCCGAAGGAGCTGACGCCCGCGCGGCGCACGCGTTCGCCGCGCCCCCAGGCTTGGCCGTCGGCCGTGACGCGCACGGGGTACTGCGCCCAGGCGATGTGCGGGCTGGGGGTCTTGAAGTGCAGGTGGCGCGGGATGCGCCCGTGCATCAGCGACAGCACCACCTTCATGACGCCGGCCACACCCGCTGCCGATTCCAGGTGGCCGAGGTTGGTCTTGACCGAGCCGATGAGCAATGGCGCATGGGCCGCGCGGCCCGGGCCCAATGCGCCCGCGAGCGCGCGCACCTCGATCGGGTCGCCCAGCGTGGTGCCGGTGCCGTGGGCCTCGACGTAATCGATGTCGGCCGGCGCCAGGCCGGCGTCGGCCAGCGCGGCGCGGATCACCGCTTCCTGCGCGGGGCCGTTGGGCACCGTGAGTCCGCCGCTGCGGCCGTCCTGGTTGGCGGCGCTGCCGCGGATGACCGCGAGCACGCGGTCGCCGTCGGCCTGTGCGTCGCTCAGGCGCTTGAGCACCAGCACCCCGCAGCCTTCGCCGCGCGCGAAGCCGTCGGCCGCGGCGTCGAAGGTCTTGCAGCGACCGTCGGGCGCGAGCATGTGGGCCTTGGTGAGCGCGACCGTGGTCTCGGGCGAGCACATGAGGTTGACGCCGCCGGCCAGCGCGGTGCGCGACTCGCCGCTGCGCAAGCTGAGGCAGGCCACATGCAACGCGACCAGCGACGACGAGCAGGCGGTGTCGATGGACATCGCGGGGCCCTGCAGGCCCATGAAGTACGCGACACGGCCCGAGGCCACGCTGTGCGCGTTGCCGGAGGCGATGTAGGCGTCGATGTTCTCCGTGCCGCGTTCGAGCACGCGGTGGAAATGGTCGCTGTTGCACAGGCCGAAGAACACACCGGTGGGCGAGCCGGCCAGGCGCTCGGGCGACAGGCCGGCGTGCTCCAGCGCTTCCCAGCTCACCTCCATCAGCAGGCGCTGCTGCGGGTCCATGGTGAGGGCTTCGCGCGGGGAGATGCCGAAAAAGGCGGGGTCGAAGCCGGCGACGTCGTCGAGGAAGCCGCCGTTGCGCACGGACATGCGGGCGGGGGCGTCGGGGTCGGCGTCGAACCAGGCGTCCTTGTCCCAGCGGTCGGCGGGGATGTCGCGGATGGCGTCACGGCCTTCTTCCAGCAATTGCCAAAAGGCTTCGGGGCTGTTGGCGCCGCCGGGGAAGCGGCATCCCATGCCGACGATGGCGATGGGCTCGTTCCTGAACCGACCGCGCGCGTTCGTTCCGTCGGCGGCTTGGAGGGCCTCGACTTTTTCGTGCAACTCCAGCGCCAGCAGCGCCAGGCGCTTGGGCGAGAGTTGGCTGATGCGGTCCAGGAAATCGCTCATGGTTTCGGTTGCATGCGCTGCGCGAGCAGTCGGTCGACTTCTTCGTCGGACAGGTCTTCGATCGCATCCACCACGCTGGTGGACGCCGTGTCGGGCACGGCCTCGGCGGTGGGCGTGTCGGTGGGCGCAGGCGCCAGCACCTCGTTCATCAGGTGGTCGGTCAGCGCGTCGATCGTCGGGTAATCGAACAGCAGCGTGGCCGACAGCGTGACGTCCAGGGCGGCGCCCAGCTTGTTGCGCAGCTCCACGGCCAGCAGCGAGTCCAGGCCCAGCTCGCCCAGCGGCGTGCGCGGATCGACGGCGCGAGCCGGATCGACCCCGAGCGCGCGCAGCGCGCGCTCGCGCACGAAGGCCGCGATCAGCGCGCGGCGGCGGCCGGGCGGCGCTTCTTCCAGTTGCTGCTTCAGGTCCACCGTGGCGGCGCTGCGTTCGGCCTTCGCGGACGACACGGCGCCCTCGGACGCGCCCGTGGCCACGCCAGCCAGGAACGGCGGCGGCGCCTCGGCGCCAATGGCCGAGAGGTAACGCGCCCAGTCGATCGGCAGCACCGCCGCCTGCACAGCCTGGCGCTCCAGCAGGCGCGCCATCGCCAGCAGGCCCTGATCGGGCGTGAGCGCCGCGATGCCCTGCCCTGCCAGCCGATCGGCCACACGGCGGTCGGCAGCGGCGCCCACCTCGGACCAAGCGCCCCAGTTGATGCTCAACCCCGGCAGGCCCTGCGCGCGGCGCGCGTGCGCCAGCACGTCCAGCAGCGCGTTGGCGGCCGAGTGGTTGGCCTGGCCGCGCGAGCCCAGCACGGCCGCAACGGACGAGAACAGCACGAACAGGTCCAGCGGGTCGCTGCGCGTGAGGCGGTCCAGCAGCCAGCCGCCTTGCACCTTGGGCGCGAACACCCGCGCGAAGCGCGAGGCGTCCTGCTGCAACAAGCCCGCGTCGTCGAGCACGCCCGCGCCATGCACCACACCACGCAAAGGCGGGCCGTCGGCGCGCAGGCGCGCGAGCAGGCCACGCAGCGCGGGTTCGTCGGACACGTCCAGCGCCTCGGCGAGCACCTCGGCGCCGAGCGCGCGGATCTCGTCAAGCAGCGGCGCCACCTCGGGCGTCGTGCCCCGGCGGCTGAGCAACACCAGGCGCCCCGCGCCCTGCTGCGCAAACCAGCGCGCCACCACAGGGCCCAGGCCGGCCAGGCCGCCCGTGATGAGGTAGGTGCCGTCGCGGCGGATCGGCGGAATCGCAGCCGTTTCGTGCCGAACCACCACCTTGCCCGCGTGGCGCGCCTGCGCCATGAAGCGGAAGGCGCGCTCGGCTTCGTCCAGCGCAAAGGCGTGGCGCGGCAGAGGCGCCAGACGGCCTTCGCGCAGGTCCTTCGTCAGGCTGTCGAGCAGGCCGCCAATGAGGGCAGGTTCTCGTTCGCCGGTCTCGCCCCAGTCCACCACGTGGTAGCGCAGGCCACGCTGCAGGCCCCGTACCCACTCGGGCGTCTTGATGTCGCGCTTGCCGATCTCGACGAAGCAGCCGCCGTCGGCGATGGCCTTGAAACTGGCCTCGATGGCCTCGCCGGAGAGCGAGTTGAGCACCACGTCCACGCCCTGGCCTTGCGTGAGCGCCAGCACCTCGTCGGCGAAGCCGGCGTGGCGCGAGTCCATCACGTGGGCCACGCCCATGGAGCGCAGCAGCTCGCGCTTCCACTCGGCGCCGGCCGTGGCGAAGACTTCTGCGCCCGCGCGCTGTGCCAGGCGCACGGCCGCCATGCCCACGCCACCGGCCGCCGCGTGGATGAGCACGCGCTGGCCCGCGCGCAGGCCGGCCAGGTGGTCCAGGCAGAAAGCGGCGGTGAGAAAGGCGATGGGAAAGGCCGCGCCCTCCTCCGCGCTCATGGCCTCGGGGCGGCGCTGAACGAAGGCGGCGCGTGCGATGACGTGCGAGGCGAAGCTGCCACCGGCCACGCCAAGCACCTCGTCGCCCACCCGCAGTTGCGTGACGCCGGGGCCCAGCGCGCTGACACGGCCGGCGAACTCGCCGCCGAGAGGACCGGGGTCGCCGGGGTACATGCCCAGCACGTTGAGCACGTCCTTGAAGTTCAGGCCCGTGGCCTGCACGGCCACTTCCACCTCGCCCGGGCCGGGCAGGCGGCGTGTCATCGGCTGCAGGGCCAACTGGTCGAGCGAGCCGCGCGTGGCGGGCACCAGTCGGTAGCTGGCGGGGCGCGGCGCGGCCGTCGACGGGGCGCGGCGAACGCGCGCGAGTTGGGCCACGTGGCGTTCGCCGCCGCGCCAGGCCACGAGCGTGGGCGATGGCACGGGGCGAGCCTCGGCGCCGGCCTGCAGTTCGGCGAGCAAGGACTCGAGCTCACCGCCCTCCTCCAGGTCCACGCCGGTGCAGCGCAGTTCGGGGTATTCGAGCGAGGCGGCCTTGAGCAGCCCCCATACCGGCGCCTGCGCGGGGTTGAGCGTGGCGTCGAGCGCGTCGGCGGCCTGCGCGCCGCGCGTGGCGACCCACAGCGGCGGCGGCGAGCCCGCGCCCATCAGGGCTTGTGCAAGGTGCAGCGCACTCACCGCGCCCAGCGTCCGGGCGCGGGCCAGGCCGTCGTTCGACAGGCCGTCCCAGGGCGCGGCGTCGAGCGACCAGGCATGCAACACGCCGCGCAGCGCGCGTCCGCTGGCGCGCCAATCGGCAAGCAGGCGCTGGTGGTCGGCGGGCGACGCCGGGTCAAGCGTGATCGCGTCCGCGCCACTGGCGTACGCGGCACCGGGCCGCACCAGTTGGCAGTCCTCTCCGCGTTCGCGCAGGCGCGCGGCCAGTGCGTCGGCCACGCCGTGGCGGTCGGCCATCAGCAACCAGGTGCCTTGAACGTTCTCGGTGCGACGCGCCAGCAGCAGCGTCTGCAGCGCGAGCGTGCCGGTGTGCGACTCGCCCACCGGCAGCGCGGCGCTGTCGGCGAAGCCGCACTCGGCCAGCAGGGAGAGCCAGCGCGCGCGCGGCAGCGTGGCGTAGTCGGTGCGCAGATCGGTGTCGTCGAAGGCCCACCAGCCTTCGGTCAGGCCCACGGTCAGGTCGAACCAGCGCTGCGGCTGGGTCACCTCGATCATGGCCAACAGGCCGGCAGGCGCGAGCAGGCCGCGCACCCGGCCCAGGGTGCGGCGCAGGTCCGCGGTGGCGTGCACCACGTTGGCGGCGATCACGAGGTCGAAGGACTGCGGTGCGACGCCTTGCGCGGCGGGGTCCTTCTCGAGGTCCAGCACCTGGAAGCGCATGAAGCCGTGCTGGCCGAAGCGTTCCTGCGCGCGCGCCACGAACAGCGGGCCGATGTCGGTGAAGGTGTATTCCACTCCCTGGGCTGGCAACAGCGGCGCGATGCGTGCCGTGGTGCCGCCTGTGCCACCGCCGATCTCCAGGATGCGCAGCGGGCGGCCGGGGTTCGCGGCCTGGTGCGCGAGCAAGGCGCGCATGACCTCGCCCAACAGGCCGTTGAAGACCTGGGCGGTGGGCGCGTCGCGGTACATGCGCTCGGCGTTGGCGAGCGAGCCGCCGGGAAAGAGCAGCTCCATGGGCTCGCGCTCGCCGCGCAGGGCCTCGGCCATGGACGCGGCCACGCGGCCCGTCATCTCCAGTTCGGCCGCGGCGTCGGGGTGCGCGGCGTGCAGGCGGGCGAGTTCGGTCTCGGGTTCGACCATGGGCCAGGCGGCGCGCGCGGTCCATTGATCGCCGTCGCGAGCGAGCAGGCCCTCTTCCGCCAGGATCGCCAGCAGGCGCGCGAACAGGCGCCCGTGGCGCGGCTGCACGCGCAAGCGCGCGGCCAGGGCCTCGGCCTGCACACGCTCACCGGGCGCGGGCGCCCAGCCCAGGCGCCCCAGGGTCCGCACCACGTATTGCGCGCACAGGGCTTCGAGTTGCGGGATGAAGGCGTCATAGCCATCGAGCCGCGCGGACTGGCGCAGGCTGCCGAGCGCGCGCATGGCTTGCTCGGCCAGGGCCGGCGTGGATACGGCGTTCGTGGCCTCGGGCAGGGGCAGCGGCGCAGGGCGCCAGGTGGTCTCGTAGAGCGCGTCGTCAAGCCAGCGCTCGCCCAGGCGCTGCAGCGCGTCGCGCGACACGCGTTTGAGTTGCACGTCGGCCAGCTCGGCCACCAGGGCGCCATCGGCGCGCCACACGGTCACGCTCGCGCGGGCCGACTCACCTCCGCTCGCGCTGACCGTCACATGGCTCCAGCACCGCGCGCCGGGCGCCTGGTGCAGGCTGAAGCGCGCCATGGCGATGGGCAGGAACAGGGCCTCGTCGTCTTCGGGCAGGGCGGCGGCCAGCACTTGCAGGCAACCGTCGAGCAGCACGGGGTGGATGCGGTGGGTACCGGCCTGCGCGGCCAGTTCGTCGCCCAGCGCGACCTCACCGAGCGCCTGCGCGGCACCGCGCCAGAGCCGGCGGATGGAGCGGAAATCGGGCCCGAAGTCCAGGCCGCGGCGCTCGAAGCCTGCGTAGAAATCGGCGGTGGCCAGGGCCTGCGGGCAGGCGGCCTGGGCGGTGGCCAACGGGGCGCCGCTGGCCACCGTGGCCGTGCGTCGCAGCGTGGCCGACACGTGCGCGGTCCAGGGCTGGTCCTCGCCCGCGTCCTCGGCCAGGCTGCTGAGGGATGCGCGGACCGAGCCATCGGCCTGCGGCGCGCCCCCCACCAGTTGCAGCGTGCGCGCGGCACCGCCGTCATCCAACAGCATGGCCTCCTGCACGGTGATGTCCTCGACGCTCACGGCCTCATGGCCCAGCAGGGCCTGGCCGGCGGCGAGCAGGGTGTCGAGGTAGGCCGTGGCCGGCACCACCGCGTGGCCCTGCACCTGGTGCTGGCGCATCCAGGCGGGTTCGTCGGCGCTGATGCGCGACTCGAAGACGGTTTCACTCCCCGCGCCGCGCAGGCGCGCGCCGAGCAGCGGGTGGCCGGTGTCGCGCGCGCGGGCCGGACGCGCGGGGGCTTGGGGCCTCGCCACGAACCAGCTGCGTTCGCGCTGGAAGGGGTAGCTCGGCAGCGTGATCAGGCGGCCCTTCATGTTGCCGCGCCAATCGATCTCGGCGCCCGCGAGGTAGAGCGCGGACACCGCCTGCAGCGCCTGCTCTTCGTCGGCGCGGCCTTTGCGCAATGAGGCCACGAGCGCAGGCCCCTGATCGCCCCAGACCTTGCCGGCCATGGTGGTGAGCGTGGGGTGCGGCCCGATCTCGATGCACACGTCGGGGCGCAGCGCGGCCAGCGAACGCAGGCCGTCGCCGAAACGCACGGCCTCGCGCGCGTGGCGGCGCCAGTAACCCGGCGTGGTGAGGTCTTCACCGGCCACCTCGCCGTTCAGGTTGGACACCAGACGAAGGCGCGCAGGAGCGAAGCGCACGCCAGCGGCCTCGCGCTCGAAAGCGTCGAGCATGGGATCGAGCAGCGGCGAGTGGAAGGCGTGCGAGACGGTGAGCGATTGCGTGCGGATGCCTTGCGCCTTCAAGTCGTTGGCGATGGCGTCGAGCGAATCCCTGGCACCCGACACCACGGTCTGGTCGGCGCCGTTCACTGCCGCCAGCGAGACGCGGCCCGCGTGCGGCGCGATGGCCTGCTTCGCGCGCGCCTCGTCGGCGAACACGGCCAGCATGCCGCCCCCGGCCGGCAGGGCCTGCATCAGGCGGCCACGCGCGGCGATGAGTCTGAGGCCTTCTTCCAGCGTGAACACGCCGGCCACGCAGGCCGCCGCGAGCTCACCGACGGAATGGCCGATGGCGGCCTGCGGCACCACGCCCCAGGCGCGCCACCACTCGGCCAACGCGACTTCCAGCGCGAACAGCGCGGGCTGTGTATAGCCGGTGTCGTCGAGCGGCGTGGCCGCGCCTTCGGCGGGGAACAGCACCTCCAGCAACGGGCGATCCAGGTGCGGCGCGAGCAACGCGGCGCAGCGGTCGAGCGCGGCGCGGAACACGGGCTCGGTCTCGTACAGGCGCCGGCCCATGCCCGCGTACTGCGCGCCTTGGCCGGTGAAGAGGAAAGCCACGCGGGGCGGGTCGCGGCGCGTGACACGCGCGGTGCTCACGCCCTCCACAGCCTCGCCGCGCGACAGAGCCAGCAGGCGCTCGCGCAGCGTTGTCACGCTGTCGGCCAGCACGGTGGCGCGCTGCGCGAAGTGCGCGCGGCCGGTGTTGGCGGTGAAGCAGATGTCGGCGAGTTCGCCATCGCCGCGGCCTTGCAGGGCCGTGGCGTAGCGGGCGGCCAATTGCGCCAGCGCGGTTTCGTCGCGCGCCGACAGGGCCAGCAGGTGCGTGCGCTTCACGGATGCGGCCTCGGCCGGCGCCTCGGCGGGCGCTTCTTCCACCACCACGTGCGCGTTGGTGCCGCTGAAACCGAAGGAGCTGACGCCCGCGAGGCGCCGACCCTGGATGGGCTCCCAGGGCGTGAGCGCCGTGGGCACGCGCAGCGAGAAATCGCCCCAGGGGATGTGCGGGCTGGGCGTGCTGAAGTGCAGGTGGGCGGGCAGTTGCTTGTGCTGCAGCGCCAGCACCAGCTTGATGAGCCCGGTGACGCCGGCCGCCGCTTCGAGGTGGCCGATGTTGGTCTTGACCGAGCCCAGCCACAGCGGCTTCTCGCGGCTCGAGCCGAAGACGTGGCCCAGGGCCTGCACCTCCAGCGGATCGCCGAGTTGCGTGCCGGTGCCGTGGGCTTCGATGTAGCCGACCTCGTCGGGCGACACGCCCGCGCGCGCCAGGGCCTCGCGGATCACGGCCTCCTGCGCGGGGCCGTTGGGCGCGGTGAGTCCGCTGCTGGGGCCGTCCTGGTTGACGGCGCTGCCGCGAATCACGGCGAGCACGCGGTCGCCGTCGGCCTGCGCGTCGCTCAGGCGCTTGAGCACCACCATGCCGCAGCCCTCGCCGCGCGCGAAGCCGTCGGCACTGGCGTCGAAGGTCTTGCAGCGGCCGTCGGGCGCGAGCATGCGCGCGTGCGACAGCGCGATGTACAGGTCGGGCGAGAGGATGAGGTTGACGCCACCGGCCAGGGCCATGCGGCAGTCGCCCGCGCGCAGGGCCTGGCAGGCCAGGTGCACGGCCACCAGAGAGGACGAGCAGGCGGTGTCGAGCGTGAGGCTGGGGCCCTGCAGGCCCAGCAGGTAGGACAGGCGGCCGGACACGATGCTGTGCGCCATGCCCGAGGTGAAGTGCGCGTCGAGCAGCGAGCGGTCACCGCTCATGAGCTGCAGGTAGGCGTAGTCGCTGGCGGTCACGCCCACGTAGACGCCGGTGCGCGAGCCTTTCAGGCGGTCGGGCGCCTGGCCTGCGTGTTCCAGGGCTTCCCAGGCCACCTCCAGCAGCAGGCGCTGCTGCGGGTCCATGCCCTGGGCCTCGCGTGGAGCGATGCCGAAGAAGCCGGCGTCGAAACCATCGACCGGGCCGAGGAAGCCGCCCGCGCGCGTGGCGATGCGGCCGGGCGTTTCGGGGTCGGGGTCGTAGAGCGACTCGGTGTCCCAGCGGTCGGCGGGCAGCGGGCCGATGGCGTCCACGCCGTCGCGCATCAATTGCCAGAAGCTCTCGCTGTCGTTCGCGCCGCCGGGCACGCGGCAACCCAGGCCGACGATGGCGATGGGCTCGCGGACCGCGGCCTCCAGCGCGGCCACGCGCGCTTGCGCCGCCTCCAGCGCGAGGAAGGCGCGCTTGAGGGGAGACAGGGCGGGCTCGCCGCTGGCGGGCAGGTTCTGTTCGCTCATGGCTTGTCCAGGCGCGCGAGCAGCAGCGCTTCGATCTCTTCGTCGCTCATGGCCGCGACGGCGGCCTCGCCCAATGCGGCCGGCGCGGCGCTCGTGGCGATCGGTGCGACCACGGGGCCGGCGGCCTCGGCCGGCGCCACGCGGCCCAGCAGGTGCGTGGCCAGTGCATCGATCGTGGGGTGGTCGAACATCAGCGTGGCGGGCAGGGGTTTGTCCAGGCCCAGGCCGGTGCCGAGCTGGTTGCGCAGTTGCACGGCCATGAGGGAGTCGAATCCGAGGTCCATCAGCCGATCGTGCCTGCCCGGCGGGGTGTTCACGTCCAGGCGCAGCACACGGACGACCCGATCGCGCACGAATTCACGCAGGACGTCCACGCGCTCGGCGGGCAGGGCCTCGCGCACGCGGCGCAGCAGGGCCTCGGCCTGTTCGCGCGCGGGGGTTTTTCCCGCGGTGGCCGCGGCGCTGGGGTCCGAGGCATCGGCCACCGTGTCGGTGCCGGCGGCGCCCGAGGCCTCGCCGGCCACCCGCGCCACGATCACGTGCTGGCCGAGTTCCGATGCCGCCGAGCCGGCGCGCGGCCAGGCATCGGCCGCTTCGAAACCGGCCTCGCGCAAGGCTTGCAGCCACGCCGGCGGCGCGAGCAACGGGTTGTCGGTGCGCAGGTCGTCGGCGAAGTGCTGCCAGCCCTCGATGAGGCCGGTGGTCATGTCGAACCAGGCCATGTGCACGGTGGACTCCACCAGCACCAGCGCGCCGCCGGGCGCGAGCAGCTCGCGCAGACGCTGCAGGGTCAGGCGCAGGTTCTTGCTGGCGTGCACGGCGTTGGCGGAGACGATCACGTCGAAGGTGCCCGGTGCCGCGCCCTGCTCGGCCGGGTCACGGTCCATGTCGAGCAGGCCGAAACGCATGAAGGGCCAGGCCGCGAAGTGCTCGCGCGCGCGGTCGAGGAAGACGTCGGACACGTCGGTGAACAGGTAGCGCGTGGCCTGGACCGGCAGCACCGGCAGCAGCGAACTGGTGGTGCCGCCCGTGCCCGCGCCAAGTTCCAGCACGCGCAGTGGCCGTGCGGGCGTGGCGCCGCGCGCGAGTTCGGCCACGGCCGAGGCCGCCAGGCCGTTGACGTAGCGCATGGTGGCCGAGCGCTCGTACAGGCCTTCGGCGAGGTCGAAGGAGCCGCCGGGGAACAGGGTCTCCAGCGGGCTTTCCGTGCCGCGCAGCACGGCACTCACGAGTCGGCCGCAGTGGCGCACGTAGGCCAGCAGCGGCTGGTTGTCGGTGAACAGCGCCTCGGCGCGCGCCCAGAGGGGGGCCATGTCGGGCGCGGGCAGCGGTGCCGGCGAGGCGAAGGCCTCGCCGTCCTGCTGCAAGGCACCGCGCTGCGTGAGGCGTTCGAGCCAGCGCTGCACGAGGTGGCCGTAGGTGGGCGCGATGCCGCCCGCGCTCAGCACCTGGGCCAGGGTGCGGCGTTCACCGGCCGCGTGGAACAGACCCACGTCGCGCAAGGTGAGCGCAGCGTGCGCCACGGTGAGTTCTTCCAGGCAGGCCCACTTGGCGGGGTACGAGGGTGCGTTCAGGTCCAGCGGGCCGCGCTCGGCCTGGCGGTCCATGGCGGCTTGCAGATCGGCCCAGCGCTGCGCGGCGTTGGCGGGCGCGGCCGGGGCCTGGCCCACCACGTCCATCCAGTGGCGGCGCTCGCGGAACGGATAGGTCGGCCAGGCCTGGCGCTGGCGTTTCACGCCCGCGTCCAGCCCGGCCCAATCGATCTCGGCACCGGCGAGGTAGAGGCTGCGCAGGCCCTCCAGCAGGTCGGTCCAGTCGGCTCGCTCGCGGTGCAGCGAGGGCAGCCATTCCACCGACGCCGCGTCGGGCACCGCGGCGGTGTTTTCCGCGCCCATGCCCAGCAGCACGGGGTGCGGGCCGATCTCGATGAAGTGCGTGAAGCCCTGTTCCAGCAGAAGGCGCAGCGACTGCGCGAAGCGCACGGGCTGGCGCATGTGCTCGGGCCAGTAGCCGGGGCGGCCCAGTTCCTCGGCGCCCGCGAACCGCCCGGTGAGGTTGGACAACAGCGCGATCTGCGGCGCCGCGTGCACCACGCCCTGCAGGGCGCGCGCGAACGCGGGCAGCACGGGTTCGATGCAGGGCGAGTGCGCGGCGTGCGGCACGCGCAGCCACTTGATGCGCACGCCCCGCGCTTCCAGAGGCGCGAGCGCGGCCTCGAGCTCGCTGCGCAGGCCGCTGAGCACCAGGTGCTCGGGGCCGTTGTAGGCCGCGATGGCGAGCGAGGGACCGCCGCGCGCCAGCGCTTCCTTCACCACCGATTCGGGCGCGAACACCGCCGCCATGCCGCCGTTGCCCGGCAGCGCGTGCGTGAGGCGGCCGCGTTCGGCCACCAGGCGCAGCGCGTCGTCGAGGCTGAGCACGCCGGCCACACAGGCCGCCGCGTACTCGCCCAGGCTGTGGCCCATCACGGCCTCGGGCTCGACACCCCAGGAACGCCAGAGCGCGGCCAGCGCGTATTCGATGGAGAAGGTCAGCGGCTGCGCCCACAGCGTGCGGTTCACCGGCGAGTCGTCGGCGGGCGCGCTGAACATCACCTCCAGCAGGCCGCGCTCGAGGTGCGGGGCCACGCGCGTGGCCGCTTCGGCGCAGGCATCGAGCGCCTGCCGGAACACGGGCGAGCTGTCGTACAGCGCGCGGCCCATGCCGGCGTGCTGCGCGCCCTGGCCGGTGAACAGGAAGGCGACTTTCGGACGGCGCGCGCCTTCCACCACCGAGGCCTGCGCCTCGGCGAGCGAGCGGCGCAGTTCGTCGGCGCTGGCGCCCAGGGCCACGAGGCGGTGGCTGAAGTGGGCGCGGCCGGCGTTGGCGGTGAAGCACAGGTCGGCCAACGGGGCGTGCGACTGCGCGAGCGCTTCATCGGCGCGCTGCGCAAGCGCTTGCAGCGCGGCGCCGTCGCGCGCGGAGAGCGCGAGCAGGTGCAGCGGGCGCTCGGAGGACGCGGCCTCGGCGGCGACCGGCGCGCCTTCCAGCACCACGTGCGCGTTGGTGCCGCTGAAGCCGAAGGAGCTGACACCCGCGAGACGGCGACCGTCCACGCACGGCCAGGGCGTGGTGCGCGTGGGAACGGTCACGGGCAGCGCGGCCCAGTCGATGTGCGGATTGCCATGCGAGAAATGCAGGTGCGGCGGGATCTCGCCACGCTGCAGGGCCAGCACGGTCTTGATGACGCCGGCCAGGCCGGCGGCGGCTTCGAGGTGGCCGATGTTGGTCTTGACGGAGCCGATGGGCAGCGGGTTGGCGGCATCGCGCCCCTCGCCGAGCACCGCGCCCAGGGCCTGCACCTCGATCGGGTCGCCCAGCGGCGTGCCGGTGCCGTGCGCCTCCACGTAGCCGATGGCCGCACCGCTCACACGCGCGGCGGCCAGCGCGGCGCGGATCACCGCTTCCTGCGCGGGGCCGTTGGGTGCGGTCAGGCCGCCGCTGCGGCCGTCCTGGTTGATGGCGCTGCCGCGGATGAGCGCGAGCACGCGGTCGCCGTCGGCGCGCGCGTCGCTCAGCCGCTTGAGCACCAGCACGGCACAGCCTTCGCCGCGCACGTAGCCGTCGGCAGCAGCGTCGAAGGTCTTGCAGCGGCCGTCGGCGGCCATCATGCGCGCGCGCGAGAAGTTGATGTTCATCTCGGGCGTGAGGATCAGGTTCACCGCGCCCGCCAAAGCCATGTCGCACTCGCCCAGGCGCAGGCCCTGGCAGGCCTGGTGCAGCGCCACCAGCGACGCGGAACAGGCCGTGTCCACCACCACCGCCGGGCCTTGCAGACCCAGCACATAGGACAGGCGCCCCGCGACCACGCTGTAGGCGTTGCCGGTGGCGAAGTAGGCGTCGATCTGATCGCGGTGCGCGAACAGCGCGCGGCCGTAGTCGTTGTTGCTGACGCCAAGGTAGACGCCGGTGTTGGAACCAGCCAGACCCGAGCCTGCGTGGCCGGCGTCTTCCAGCGCTTCCCAGGCCACCTGCAGCATCAGGCGCTGCTGCGGGTCCATGCTGGCGGCCTCGCGCGGCGAGATGCCGAAGAACTCGGCGTCGAAGCGGTCCACGCCGTCGATGAAGCCACCGTGGCGCGTGGTCATCTTGCCGGGCGCGTCGGGGTCGTCGCTGAGCAGACTGTCCAGGTCCCAGCGGTCGGCCGGGATGGTGCGGATCGCGTCGGTGCCCGACCACAGCAACTCGGCGAAGCTCTGGGCATCGCGCACACCGCCGGGCAGGCGCAGACCCATACCGACGATGGCGATGGGCTCGTGCAATACCGATTGTTCCGCCTGCGCGCGCGCGAGCTGGGCCTTGAGATCGCGGATCTCCAGCAGGGCGCGCTTGACAGGGGTAAGCGCCTCAGTGGCGCGGGGCTCGGTCATGAAGTCTCCGGGGTGCCGCCGTCGAGTTCCCTCAACAGCAGGGCTTCGGCCTCCTCATCGCTGAGTTCGGCCATGTCGTCGATCGCGGGCGCCGGGGCGGGCGCGGCGGGCACGGCCGCGCGCTCCTCCAGACCCAGCGCGCGCAGCAGGTGCGCGGCGAGTGCGTCCAGCGTGGGGTAGTCGAACAGCAGCGTGGCGGGCAGCGGCTGCGCGAAGGCCTTGGCCAGCGCGTTGCGCAGTTCCACGGCCATGAGGGAATCGAGGCCGGTGTCTTTCAGTGCGGCGCGCGGGTCAAGGTGGGTGTCGGCGTCCAGCCCCAGCACCTGCAGGGTGCGTTCGCCGAGGTAGGCCACCAGGGCCGCGCGGCGCTGCCCCGAGGGCAGGCCTTGCAGGCGCTGGCGCACGCCGGGAGCGGCCGACGCGGCCGGCCCGGAGGCGGCGGGCGCGCTCGCCGCGGCGGCGTCGCCGGCCACGGCGCGGAACAGGGCACTCTCGGCCACGCCGGCGCGTTGCGACAGGAAGCGCGGCCAGTCGATGGCCAGCACCAGCGCGTGCGCCGCGTCCTCGCGCATCACGCGCTCCATCGCGGCGAAGCCGGTGGCCGGCGTGATCGGGCGCAGGCCGCGCGCGCCCCAGGCGTCGTGTCCCTGTCCGACGCCGCGCGCGGCCATGCCGACGCCGCCCCAGGCACCCCAGGCCACGCTGAGCGCGGGCAGGCCGGCGCGGCGGCGCGCCTGCGCCAGCGCGTCGAGCCGGGCGTTGGCGGCCGGGTACAGGCCCTGCCCCGCCGCGCCCAGCCACAGGCCGGCGGCCGAGTAGAGAACGAAGAAGTCCAGCGCCCGATCGCGCGTGATGTGGTGCAGCACCCAAGCCCCCTGCGCCTTGCCACGCAGCACCGCCTGCGCGCGCAGCCAGGTCTGGCGTTGCAGCACGGCGTCGTCCAGCGCGCCGGCGGCGTGTACCACGCCGCGCAAGGGGGGCATGTCGCGCGTGATCTCATCGAGCACGGCCTGCATGCGCGCACCATCGGCCGCGTCGGCTTCCACGGCCCGCACCGTCGCGCCTTGCGCGCGCAGTTCGGCAATGACCGATTGCGCGTGTTCGTCGGGCGCGCGGCGTCCGCTCAGCACCAGGTGGCGCGCGCCACCGGCCACCAGCCAGCGCGCGGTCTCCAGGCCCAGGCCGCCGAGACCACCGGTGATCCAGTAACTGGCGTCGGCGCGCACGGCGCTCGCCGCGTCGGCCCGCAGCACGAGCTTGCCGACGTGCTTGGCTTGCGCCATGAAGCGCATGGCCTCGGGCGCGGCGCGCAGGGGGTACTCGCGCACGGGCAGGGATTTGAGGCTGCCGTCGGCCAGGGCCGCGAGCAATTCGTCGTAGAAGGGGCGCAGCAGGCCATGGTCGGCCAGGGCCTCGGTGCCAAGGTCGTAGGCGTGGTACTTCACATCGGGCCGCGCGGCGGCGGCCGAGGCCGCGCTCATGATGTCGCGCTTGCCGAGTTCGAGGAACACGCCGCCCTGCCCCAGCACGCCCAGCGTGGCGGGGATGAAATCACCGGCGAGCGAGTTGAGCACCACGTGCACGCCCTCGCCGTTCGTGAGCGCGCGCACCTCGTCGGCGAAGGCCAGCGAGCGCGAGTCCATCACGTGCCGTACGTCCATGCCGCGCAGCAGGGCGCGCTTGTCGGGCGAGCCTGCGGTGGCAAAGACCTCGGCACCCGCGCGCAGCGCGAGCTGCACGGCCGCCAGCCCCACGCCACCGGCGGCGGCGTGGATGAGCACGCGCTGGCCCGCGCGCAGGTTCGCCAGGCGCTGCAGGCCGTACATGGCGGTGAGGTAAGCCACGGGCAGGCCGGCGGCGGTGGCGGCGTCCATGCCGTCGGGTATCCGCGCCAGGAAAGCGGCGGGCACCACCACCTCGTCGCCCAGGCTGCCGGGTGCGAAGCCGAAGACGGCGTCGCCCACGTTCAGGTCCGTCACGCCGTCGCCGCGCTCGATCACCACGCCTGCGCACTCGGCACCGAGCGGGATGCCTTCGGCCTGGTACATGCCCAGGCTCAACAACACGTCGCGGAAGTTCAGGCCGGCGGCGAGCACACGCAGGCGCACGCTGCCGGCACCCAGCGGCGCGGCGGGCACGGGCTGCAGGCGAAGACCATCCAGCGTGCCGGCCTGGGCCACGGCCCAGGCTTGCGGGCCGCCGGGGCGTGCCGCGTCGGCGGTGGGGCGCCGCAGTTGCGGCGTGAATCGCCTCGCGCCGCGCAGGGCCAGGCGCGAGGGCACACCCTCGCCCGCGAGCAGTTCGGCGAGCAGGCGATCGGCCTGCTGCGCCGCGCGGTCGGCAGGGTCGAGGTCGATCGCGCGCGCCCGCAGCTCGGGGTGCTCCTGCTCGATGACGCTCACCAGGCCATCGAGTCCGGCGGCGCGCGGTTGCAGGGCTGCGGGGTCTTCATCGCCAACGACCACGCAGGCGCCCCGGCTCACCAGAAACAGCGGCGCGGGCTGCTCGACCAGCGCCTGCGCGAGCGCGAGCGCACTGCCCAGCGCGGGCCAGTCCTCGTTGGCGGCGTCCGGCGCCGCGGCATCGGCGAACGACGGCGTGTCCAGGGCCCAGAGGTGCACCACGCCGCGCCAGGGCCCCTGGGCCACGGCGTCGAGTGCGTCGCCCGCGCGCAGCGTGGTGCAGTGCGCGCCCTGCTGCTGGAGTCGCGCAGCCAGGGCACCGCCCACGCCGCCCCGGTCGCCCAGCAGCAGCCAGCGGCCGGCAACGGGTTCGCGCGCCTCGGCGGCCGGCAAGGCCTGCCAGTGCACGTGGTACAGCAGATCTTCGGCCGGGGCCGAGGTGCCGGCGTCGGCCGGTGCGAAGCGCATGCCCTCCAGACGCAGCAGCTCGGTACCGTCGGCCAGCGACAGCACCACGGTGGCCGAGAGCGAGGACGGGCCGGCCTCCACGCTGGCGCGCGCGTGCACGCGGCGGGCCTGCGACGGGGCCACCATGATGCGGTCGGCGCCCAGCGGCAGGAACAGGCGGGGCGCCTGCTCGCCGCCGAGCCCGGCGGCAACGGAGCACAGCTGCAGGGCACCGTCGATGAGCAGCGGGTGCAGGCCATGGCCTTGCGGCGACTGGCCATCGGGCAGCTCGAGCCAGGCCTCGGCCACGGCCTGGCCCGCGCGCACCTCGCGCAGCACCTGGAAGCTGGGGCCGAAGGGGGCACCTGCGTTGGCGAAGCGGCGGTAGATCGTGTCGGTGTCGAGCGCCGTGTGCGCGTCGGCTCGCGCCGCTGCGGCCCGTGCCTGGGCGGCGGGTGGGCGCGCCGATGCGCTGGCCACGGCACGCCAGCCACCATCGGGCAGGGCCTCGTGCAGCGCCAGTTCGGCGCTGCCCTCGTCGCCGCGCGTCGCCACCACCTGCCAGCGCGCCGGTGCCTCATCGCCTTCGGCGATCACCAGGGGTCGCAGCACGGTGAAGGATTCCAGCGCCACGCGCTCCACCTGCAACAGCGCGCGCGCGGCGGCGGCCAGCATGTCCATCTCGGCGGCGGCGGGCATCAGCAGGCGGCCCTGGATGCGGTGGTCGGCCAGCCAGGCCCGGGCCTGCGCGGCATCGCCCTGGAATACCAACATGCGCTCACCCGCAAGCGGCAGGCGCCGGCCCAGCAGCGGATGGCCGCTGTCCGAGCCGACCGCCAGGTTCGCGGCGGGACGCGAGCGGATCCAATGGCGCTTGCGCTGCCACGGGTAGGCGGGCAAGGACACCACCTGCCCCGCCTCTGGCTGCAGGCCGTCCCATGCGGGCGTGACACCGGTGGCGTACACACCGGCGCAGGCCTGCAGCATCGTCTCGCGCTCGGGCCGGCCACGCCGCAGCGAGGCGAGCACACGCGGTGCGTGCTCCCGATCCGCCAGGCATTCGGCGATGGACGCGGCCAGCACGGGGTGCGGGCCGATCTCGATGAACGTGTCGATGCCCTCGTCGGCCATGGCCGCGATGGCGGGGGCGAAGCGCACGGCCTGGCGCACGTTGCGGCCGAAGTACCCGGCCTCGGGCACGCCATCGAGCGCGGTGCCGGTGACGGTGGAGAACACCGGCACGGCGGGCGTGGCCAGGCGCAGGCCGGCGAGTTCGGCGTCCAGGCGCTGCTGGAATGGCGCCATCTGCGCGCTATGGAAGGCGTATGGCACGGGCAGCCGGCGGTGGCTCACGCCACGCGCGCTCAAGGCGTCGAGCACCTGGTTCAGCGCGGCTTCTTCGCCCGAGAGCACCACGCTGCGCGGACCGTTCAAGGCCGCAAGCGAGAGCCGGTCGCCCAGCGGGCGCAGCAGCTCGGTGGCCTCGTCCTCGCTCAGGCCCACGGCGGCCATGCGGCCCAGGCCCGTGGCCTGCTGCATCAGGTGGCCCCGGTGCCAAACCACGCGAATGGCGTCGGGCAGATTCAGCGCACCGGCCACGTGCAAGGCCGCAACCTCGCCCACGCTGTGGCCGATCACGGCATTGGGCAGCACACCCCAGGATTTCCAGAGCGCGGCCAGCGCCACCTGCAGCGCGAACAGCGCAGGCTGCGCGACCTCGGTGTCGCTCAGGCGCGAGACCACTTCGTCGGCACCCAGTTGCTCCAGCAGCGACCAGCCCGACAGCGGGCGCAGCAGCGCGTCGCATTGCTCGATCACCTCGCGGAACACGGGCTCGTCGGCCAGCAGCTCGCGCCCCATGGCGAACCACTGCGGCCCCTGCCCGCTGAACACGAAGCCCAGGCGCGGCAGCGCGGTGGCCGAGCGCTGGCCACTGGCCACGGCGGGCGAGTCCTGGCCTTGCAGAAAGTCGTTCAGGCGTGCGCGCAGCTCGTCGGCGCTGCGGCCGACCACGGCCAGGCGGACGTCGTGGTGCGTGCGGCGCTCGGCGGCGGTGAAGATCACGTCGCTCAAGGGCTCGCGCGCCTGACCCAGAAAGTCCACCCAGCGCGCCGCGAGCGCGCGCAGCGCTTCGGGCGATCGCGCCGACAGCGGCAGCAGTTGTGGCGCGCCCTCGGCGGTCGCGGCGCCATCGCTCGGCAGCGCGGGCGCCTCTTCCACGATCACGTGCGCGTTGGTGCCGCCCACGCCGAAGGAACTGATGGCCGCGCAGCGCGGCACGGCACCGCGCGGCCAGGGCGTGAGCGCGGTGGGCACGGCCAGGCGCGTGCCCTCGAACGAGATGTGTGGACTCAGGCGCTTGAAGTGGGGCTGCGGCGCGATGGCCTGGTGCCGCAGGCTGAGCACGGCCTTGATGAGGCCGGCCACACCCGCGCCGGCTTCGAGGTGGCCGATGTTGGCCTTGGCCGCCCCCAGGTAGCAGGGGCCAGTGCCCGGGAACGCGCGTCCCACGGTGGCGGCCAGCGCCTCCACCTCGATCGGGTCGCCCAGCGCAGTGCCGGTACCGTGCGCTTCCACGTAGCCGATGCGCTGCGGCGCGAGCTGGGCGTTGGCCAGGGCTTCGCGCACCATGGCCTGCTGGGCCAGGCCATTGGGCGCGGCCAGCAGCGTGGAGTGGCCGTCCTGGTTCACGGCCGAGCCGCGCACCACGGCCAGCACGCGGTCGCCGTCGGCCACGGCGTCGGACAGGCGCTTGAGCACCACCACGGCGCAGCCCTCGCCACGGCCGAAACCATCGGCCAGTTCGTCGAAGGTCTTGCAGCGGCCGTCCGGCGCCATGAAGCCCACCTTGGACAGCGAGACCATGAGGTCGGGCGTGAGCATGAGCGAGACGCCACCCGCGATGGCGACGTCGCTCTCGCCGTGGCGCAGGCTCTGGCAGGCCAGGTGCGTGGCCACGAGCGAGGACGAGCAGGCGGTGTCGATGGACAGGCTGGGGCCGCGCAGGTCCAGCACGTACGAGAGGCGATTGGCCAGCACGCTGTGCAGCGTGCCGGTGAGCGTGCGCGCGTCGATGGCGTCCGGGTCGTTGTACTGGAGCTGGGCGTAGTCGTTGTGGTAGCTGGCGATGAAGACGCTGGTGCGGCTGCCACGCAGGCGCTCCTGCGGCAGACCGGCGTCGTCGAAGGCCTCGATCGCCACTTCGAGCAGCAGGCGCTGCTGCGGGTCCATGCTGGCGGCTTCGCGCGGCAGGATGTTGAAGTAGGCGGCGTCGAACTGGTCGATGCGTTCCTTGAGAAATCCGCCCCGCCGTGTGGACGCCTTGCCGGGCAGCGAAGTGTCGGCGCTGTAGAACGCGTCGGCGTTCCAGCGCTCGGCGGGCACTTCGGTGGTGGCGTCACGGCCTTCTGCGAGCAGGGTCCAGAAGGCCTCGGGCGAATCGGCACCGCCAGGCAGGCGGCAGGCCATGCCGACGATGGCGATGGGGTCGGCGCGCAGCAGGTGAGCGGACTGTTCGCGCACCTGTTTGGCCAACAGGGCGAGCTTGAGCGCGGAGAGCTCTGGCGTGGGCTCGCTCATCGCACACCTCGGCGGCGGTTGCCGCGCAGGGCCAGCGCGGCTTCGTCGTCGGACAGGCCGGCGACTTGCAGCACGGGCGCCTCCAGGGCGGCAGCGCTCGGCTCGTCGGCGACCGCGATCGGCTCGGGGGGACCGTCGCCCGCCAGGTGCGCGGACAAGGCCTCCACCGTGGGGTAGTTCCAGGCCAGCGTGGCCGACAACGGGCGCCCCAGCGCGGCTTCGAGCCGGTTGCGCAGCTCCATGGCCATCAGCGAGTTCAGGCCCATGGCGCCCAGGGCCTTGCGCGGGTCCAGCCGCGCGGGCGCCACCTTGAGCACCTTGCCCACGGCTTCCTTCACCACGGCCTCCAGGGCCTGACGGCGCTGGGCGGGCGTGGCTTCGGCCAACGCCTCGCCGCTGGCGGGCAGCGCGGCGGCGTCGGGCTGCAGTTCGGTGAACAGCGGCGAGCGGCGGCCCGCGCGGGCCTGGGCGAAGCGCGCCCAGTCGATCGGCAGGACGACTGGCGTGGTCTCGTCGCTGGCGATCAGCGCGTGGAACAGCGCCAGGCCGCGCGCGGGCGCGAAGGCCGCGATGCCCTGGCGGTTCATTTCGGCGACGTTGCGCTGGCCCGCCTCGTCGTGCACCAGGCCGGTATCGGCCCATACCCCCCAGGCGATGCTGATGGCCGGCAGGCCACGCGCCCGGCGGTCCAGGGCCAGGGCGTCCAGGCCGGCGTTGGCGGCGGCGTAGTTGGCCTGACCCGCCTGCGCGAGCAAGGCGCCGGTGGAGGAGAACAACACGAAGAGATCGAGATCGGGCAGCAGGCGGTCGAGCAGGCGCGCGCCGTGCAGCTTGGCTTGCAGCGCGGCGCCAAAGGCCGCGCCATCCATGGCACTGACGAGGTGGTTGTCCAGCGCGCCGGCCGCGTGCACCACGGCGCGGATCGGCGGCCAGCCTTCAGCGGCGTAGGCGTCGAGGAAGGTGCACAACTGGTTCTCGTCGCCCACGTCCACCGCCGCCAGGTGCACGCTCGCGCCCATCGCTTCGAGCGCGCGCACGGCGGCCACGCGGCGGCCGGCGGGGCTGCTCGCGTCCAGCGCAGCCCAGGTGGCGCGCGGCGGCAGGGCGGTGCGGCCCATGAGAATGAGGCGGCGCGCGCCCTGACGGACCAGCTCGGCGGCCAACAACAGACCGATGCCGCCCAGGCCGCCGGTGATGAGCACGCTGGCGTCGGCGCGCCAGGGCGCGGAGGTCGGCGCTGGAGCCGGCTCGAGCGCGCGCAGGCGCGCCACGAAGCGGTAGCCCCCGCGCAGCGCCACCTGGTCTTCGCCGTCGGCGGCGAGCAGGTGGTGGGCGAGCGAGGCGGCGTCGCCGCGGGCGGCGGGGTCGCGATCGACCAGCCCGCCCCATCGCTCGGGGTGTTCCTCGGCCAGCACGCGCGCACTGCCCCACAGCGCGGCCGGCATCACGGCGACACGGGCGCCCGCGTTCACCGCCTGCGCGCCCCGCGTGGCGAACCACAGGCGCGCGGGGCTGCCGGCCTTCAACAAGGCCTGCAGCGCGTGCACGGGCAGCCAGGCGGCTTCCGCGGTGTCGGGTACCAGCCAGAGCACCTGGTGGGCACCGGCCAATGCGGAGGTCCACCGGTCGCTGACACTGGCTGTGGCGCTGGCGCCCTGCGCTTGCAGGGCCCGCACGACGGCGCCCGCGTCATCGAGGTCGTCGCTCACCACCAGCCAGGGTCCGGGGGACGGGGCGCAGGGCGCGGGCGCGTCCAAGGCCTGCCAGCGCAGCGCGTACAACCAGCCCAGCGATTCGTCGTCGGGGCGATGGCGTTTCACGCGTTCGCGTCCCGGCGAGGCGGGGCGCAGGGCCGCGTCGATCCAGTGGCGTTCGCGCTGCCAGGGGTAAGTCGGCAACTCGGTGGGAGGCGCAGCGGGCATCAGCCGCGCCCAGTCGATGGCGCCACCCGCGCACCACAAAGCGCCTGCCGCGGTCAGCAGGCCGGTGGCGCCGTCCTGATCGCGCTGGCCACAGGCCACGGCCTGCAACTCGCGGCCGGCGGCCTGCGCGGTCTGCTGCATCGCGGGCAGCAGCACGGGGTGCGGACCGAGTTCGATGGCGGCGCCGATACCGTCTTCCAGTGCGCGCGCGAGCGTTTGCGCGAAGCGCACCGGTTGGCGCAGATTGGCGGCCCAGTAGGCGGCGCCGAGTTCGCCGCCGTCGGCGCGGCGCGCCAGCACCGTGGCGTACAGCGGCACGCTGGTTTCGGCGGGCCGCAGGTCCGCCAGCTCGGCGCCCAGCGCATCGGCCAGCGGCTGCATCTGAGGGCTGTGCGAGGCCACGTCCACCTTGACGAGGCGGCAGAACACGCCCTCGCCCTGCAATTCGTCCATCAGGGCCTGCACGGCGGCGGGCTCGCCCGATACCACGCTGGAGCGCGGGCTGTTGCTCACGGCCACGGCCAGGTGCGCCTCGCGGCCGCGCAGGCGCGCCTGCGCCTCGTCCATCGACAGGTCCACCATCGCCATCGCGCCCTGGCCGCTGGTGGTCTTCATGAGCTGGCTGCGGCGGCAGATGACCCGCATCGCCTCGTCCAGCGAGAGCGCGCCCGCCACGGCGGCGGCGGCCACCTCGCCCATGCTGTGTCCCATCACCGCATCGGGGCGCACGCCGTTGGATTGCCACCAGGCCGCGTAGGCCAGGGCCAGCGCCACCAGCAGCGGCTGCACCACGTCGATGTCGTCGAAGCGGTCACCTGCGCTGCCGGGCTCGGCATGCAATTGGTCGGTCAGCGAGACGTCGAGCCAACGGCGGGCAGCGGCGTCGCAGCGCTCGAAGGTCTCGCGAAACACCGGCTCGTTGCGCAACAGGTCGCGCGCCATGCCGCGCCACTGCGCGCCCTGCCCCGGCATCACGAAGGCGGTGCGCAACGGCCGGCCGGGCTCGCGCACGCGGCCTTCCGCGCTGGGGGCTTCGCGGGCGGCGTAGCCGCGCAGGGCGTCGACCAGTTGCCCGCGGCTGCCGGCCACGAAGGCCGCGCGGTGCTCCAGCGCGGCGCGGCGCGTGGCGGCGTTCCAGCAGATGGCCGCGACGTCGTCGTCGCGCGCGGATGCGAGGCGATCGGCGTAGCTCGCCGCCAGCGCGCGCAACGCGGGCTCGGCGCGGGCCGAGAGCACCAGCAGCGCGGCCGGTCGCGCGCTCGACGCGGTGGTCGATCCGTCGCCCATCGTCGCGGACGTGGTGGTGGCCGGCTGGAGCACCGGCGCTTCTTCGAGCACCGCGTGCGCGTTGGTGCCGCCGATGCCGAAGGAGTTGACGCCCGCGAAGCGCGGCGCGGTGCCGCGCGGCCAGGCCTGCGCCTCGCGCGCGATGGCCACGGGCAGGGTCGACCAGGCCACCGCCGGGTTCGGCGTCCTGCAGTGCAGGCTGGCGGGGATGCGCTGGTGGTGCAGCGCCAGGCAGGCCTTGATCAGCCCCGCCACGCCGGCCGCCCCTTCGGTGTGGCCGATGTTGGTCTTGACCGAACCCATGAGGCAGGTCGAGCCGGCTTCGCGCCCTTCGCCCAGGACCTTGGCCAGCGCGTCGATCTCCACCGGGTCGCCCGCGCGCGTGCCGGTGCCGTGCGCTTCCACGTAGGACACGCTGGACGGCGCCACACCCGCGTCGCGGTAGGCCGTGCGCAGCATCTCCTCGTGGCCGATGCGGCTGGGCCGGCCCATCACGCCGCTGCTGCGGCCGTCGTTGTTGACGGCACTGCCGCGCAGCACCGCGTAGATGCGGTCGCCGTCGGCCTGCGCACGCGCCAGCGGCTTGAGAACCACCAGGCCAGCGCCTTCGCTGCGCACGTAGCCATCGCCATCGGCGTCGCCGAACTTGCAGCGGCCGTCGGGCGCCATCATGCGGCTCTGCGAATACGCGATGCTGATGTGCGGCTGCAGGATCAGGTTGACGCCGCCGGCCAGGGCGAGGTCGCTCTCGCCGTTCTGGATGGCGCGCGCCGCCAGGTGCACCGCCGCCAGCGAGGACGAGCACGCGGAGTCCAGCGACAGACTGGGCCCGCGCAGGCCCAGCAGGTAGGACAGCCGGCCCGCGAGCGCGTAGCGCCCGCTGCCGGTGGTCATGAGGAAATCGACGTTCTCCGGGTCGGCGAACAGGCGCGATTCGAAGTCGCTCACCCACTGGCCCACGAACACGGCGGTGTTGGAGCCGTCGAGCCGCGTGGGGTCGATGCCGGCGTCTTCCAGCCCTTCCCAGGCGCACTCCAGCAGCAGGCGCTGCTGCGGGTCCATGCGCTCGGCCTCGCGCGGCGAGACGCCGAAGAACTCGGCGTCGAATCGGTCGAGCGTGTCGAGGAAACCGCCCCAGCGGCTCATCATGCGGCCAGGCGTGGCAGGGCGCGGGTCGAAGTAGTGGCCGAGGTCGATGCGGTCGGCCGGGATCTCGGTGATCGCGTCGCCGCCCTCGGCCAGCAGACGCCAGAAGCTCGCAGGCCCCGTCACGCCGCCGGGAAAGCGGCAGCCGATGCCGACGATGGCGACCGGCGTCGGCGGACTCGGGTTCATACCAGGGCCTTCGCCAACACCGGCGCCAGGCTGGCCGAGACGTCGGCCAGCAACGCGTCGCGCTGGGCGTTCAGGTAGAAGTGGTCGCCCGGCAGCACGCGCAGGGTGAAGGGCCCGCTGGACTCACCGCGCCAGCCCTCCAGGTGCTCGCGCGGGGTGAGCGGGTCGTGCGAGCCGCCGAACACCGACAGCGGGCAGGCCAGCGGCGTACGCCCCGCTGGCGGCGCGTGCGTCTCCAGCGCGTGGATGTCGGCGCGCAGCGAGGGCAGCAGCATGGCCATCAGTTCCTCGTGCTCGGCCACTTCGGGCGGGATGCCGCCGTAGCGGCGCTGGATCTCGGCCACGAATTCGGCGTCCGACAGCACGTGCAGCAAGGGATCGGGGTTGGGCCAGTGCGGCGGGCGACGGCCCGAGACGAACAGGTGCCGTGGCATGGGTGCGCCTTCGTGCCGCAGGGCGCGCGCCACCTCGTTGGCCAGCACGGCGCCCATGCTGTGGCCGAACAGCGCGTAGGGCAGGTCCAGGTGGGGCCGCAGGGCGTCGACCACGCCGTCGACGATGTGGTCCAGGCGCGTGATGACGGGGTCCTTCAGGCGATTGGCCCGCGCGGGCAACTGGATGGCCACGAGCTCCACCGCGTCGGGCAGGGCGTTGCACCACGGGCGGTACACCCCCGCACTGCCGCCCGCGTGCGCAAAGCAGAACAGGCGCAGTCGCGCGCCCGGGCGGGGAACGAAACGCTGAAGCCAGGGGCTGTTCATCGGGCCCCCCGGCGGCTGGTTTCCTGGCGTTCGATGGCCGGTGCGACCTTGCAATGCATGATGGATTCCTCTGGCCCGCCCGCGCTGGCGCGCCTGCCCCCCGAAGTAGCGTTTACGTATCGGTTTTTTCGGCTCCATGTTACCGAATGTTTCTCTCCAAACCGCTCCGCCAGACCCGTTTCCAGTGCCATTCATCACATTCGCTCCCATACGGGTAGGAGGCATTTGCCAAGAGGATGCTACGAATGAAGAAATGGTCAAATGACCCAGGTCACACATACCCGGTACTGGATGCGCGGAAGACCCGGCAGGCGATTAGAAGGGCGCCGGGCCCGAATAGGTAGTAAATATTCACGCATCGGCGTGTAACGAACATGCGGATTGATCAACACGCAGCGATTCAGGCACCCGGCATCGAGCTGTGGCTGGTGGATCTGCTGGCCGAGGCGGCCGAACGCGGGGCCCCCGCGCCCGGCGACGGGCTGGACGGGGTCGAGCGCGCCCGCGCCGCGCGCTTCCACTTCGAGCGGGACGCCCACCGCTACCGGGCCAGCCACACCGCCCTGCGCCACCTGCTCGCGCAGCGCACCGGCGTGGCGCCCGCGGCGCTGCGCTTCGCGGCGGGCAGCCACGACAAACCCCGTCTGGACCTGCCCGGCGCACCGGCCTTCAACATGAGCCACAGCGGGCGCTGGGCGCTGATCGGCATCGGCGGGACCCTGCCGCTGGGTGTGGACATCGAGGTGCCGCGCGAGATGGACGACCTGATGGCGCTGGCCGAGCGCAACTTCACCCGCACCGAGTGCGGCGAGCTGCAGGCGGTGCCCGCGGCCGGGCGGCTGCGCGCCTTCCTGCGCTGCTGGACGCGCAAGGAAGCCGTGCTGAAGGCGGTGGGCAGCGGGCTGTCGATCGAACCCGGCCTGTTCGAGGCGGGCACCACACCCGGGCGCCGCACCACCACCCTGCCCGTCTCGGGCCAGGCCTGCGCGGTGACGGTGCTCAGCGTGGACGTGGACAGCGAAGCGCTGGCGGCGGTGGCCTGGGTGGAGGCGGGCTCACGTCACCTGGCGTTCTAGGCCGTGGCCGCAGCCGGCGCCGGCGTCCGCGGCAACTGCGTCAGCACCAGCAGCGTCACCACCGAGGTCAGCGCCATCACGCCCAGCAGGGCGGTGAAGCCGGCCGCCTTGACCACCGGCCCGATCGCCCACACCGCCACCGAACTCGCGCCCAGCGACACGGCCAGCCGCATGCCGGCCACGCGCGAGCGCATGCCGTCGTCCACGAAGCGCACGATCATCGCGTCGGTGAAGGGAATGGCGCCGAAGATGGCCGACATGAACAGCAGCTGGATGAAGAGGAAGGCCCAGCCGTCCAGCGTGGTGGCCAGCGCCAGCAGCAGCGCCTGCAGTGTGATCACGCCGATGTAGAGCCGCTTGAGCGAGTGCCGATCGATCAGGTAGCCCACCACCAGTTGCGTGACCGAGGCCGCGGTGTAGACCAGCGCCAGCAAGGTGCCGATGCGCGCCGGGTCTTGCGAGACCTCGCGCAGGCGGTCCGTCAGCAGCTCGAAGTTGGCGTTGGTCGACAGGTTGAACAACAGGCCGCCACTGGTGGCCGCCATGGTCATGATGAGGAAGAGCCGCGCCAGCGGCATGCCCGACGGCGGGTGCCCGCTGCTTTTCTTTTTCGCGGGCGCCGCGGTTTCGCGCGTGCCGACCAGCGCGAAGGCCACCCCGCAGGCCAGGCAGATCAGCCCCGGCACCACGAAGGCCATGCGCCAGCCCGTGTACTTGACGAGAAAACCCGTGAGCACCGCGGCGAAGGCCACGCCCAGGTTGCCCACCAGGCCGTTGACACCGATGGTCCAGCCCGGGCGCGGCGCGCCCTGCACCAGCATGGGAATGCCCACCGGGTGGTAGATGGACGAGAAGGCGCCGAGCAGCGCCAGCGCCAGCGCCATCTGCATCGGCGTGTTCGTGGCCGCCACCAGCAGCGAGGCCGCGCCCATGCCGAAGAAGAACACCAGCATCATGGGACGGCGCCCCCAGTGGTCGCCCAGCCGGCCCGCGGGCAGCGAGCCGATGCCGAAGAAGAAGAAGGCCGCCACGCCGTAGGGCATGAGGTCTTCCCAGCGCGCGAGGCCGAAGTCGCTGGCGATGCTGGTCACCGCCGTGGCGAAGATCAGCAGCATCATGTGGTCCATGGCGTGACCGATGTTGAGCAGGGCCTGGGTGGACTTGTTGTGCATGGCCGCGATCATCGGCGGTTAAGCTGTGCCGGCAAAATTCAACGCCGCCAGAAATGCGTCCAAAACCGCCAAAGCTTGCCAGCCGGCCGTCGCGCGGCCCCAGCGCCGGTGCGCTGGCCGCCAACCGGGTGCCGCGCCCCGTCGCGGCGCTGGCGCGTTCCGACGCGGCCGGCACGCAGATTGCGCCGCACCTGCACGCGCGCGACCAGCTCATCTACGCCATCCGCGGCGTGATGACGATCCGCGCCAACGGCTTCATCTGGACCCTTCCGCCCAGCCACGGCATGTGGATGCCGGCGCAGGCGGTGCACCAGATCCACATGGACACCGAGGTGGAGATGCGCACGCTCTACTTCCAGCCGGGCACGGTCACGGGCCAGGGGCGCGGCTGCCAGGTGCTGGCGATCACGCCGCTGCTGCGCGAGCTCATCCTGCGCGCGATGCTGATCCCGCCGCGTTATGCACTGGACAGCGCCGACGCGCGCCTGATGGAGCTCATCGTGGACGAGGTGGGCCGGCTGGAGCCCCGGCCCCTGTCGTTGAAGCTGCCCACGGACAAGCGCCTGGCGCGCCTGTGCCAGTTGCTCATCGACGACCCGGGCCATGCGGGCTCCATCGCCGAACTGGGGCGCCAGGTGGGCCTGTCCGAGCGCAGCGTGATCCGCCTGTTCCCGCAGGAGACCGGGCTCAGCCTGCACCGCTGGCGTCAACAGGCGCGGCTGATGCGGGCCTTCGCGCTGAGCGACCAGGGCATGAACATCGGGCAGCTCGCGGACGAACTCGGCTACGCGAGCGCATCCGCCTTCGGCAAGATGTTCGCGAAGCAGTTCGGGCAGGCGCCGCGGCGGGTGCTGCTGCCCTGAGCGCCTGGCCACCCGGCGCCCACGCGGTCGCCGGGCGGGGAGGACCGCCAATTGCCGGGCGATCGCCTGTTGATGCACACGCGCCACAGGGAGATTCACATGGCGGAAACCCAGCGGACCGTCGTCCGCCGAACAGACGCGGTGGCGATGGCCGCCCTCATCGCCGGCACGGCACTGGCCGGCTGCGGTGGCGGTGGTTCCGAAACGAGCGCCGATGCCAACGGCACTGCGTCGCCGCAAGGCGTCGTCTACCTCAAGCGCAGCGCCGGCTCGGCCGACTGGAGCTTCGGCCGCACCATCGCCTTCTCCCCCGATGGCCAGGCCCTGGCGGTCGGCCAGTCCTCGGCCGTGGAGTTGTTCCGCCGCGGCCAGGGTGGGTGGTCGTGGGTGCAGACCCTGCCCTTCGGCTGGCGCGACGCGCCGGCGCCCGCCTTCACCGCGAATGACCAGTTGCTCGTGGGCTTGCCCGGGAGCGACGCCGCCTTGCCCGACGCCGGCCTGGTGCAGCGCTTCGTCTCCACGCCTGGCGCCTGGACGCTGGCCGACACCTGGCGCCCCCCGGCGCCGCTGGCGCGGGGGCGTTTCGGCAGCGCGGTGAGTGCCTCGGCGAATGGCGCCGTGGCGGTGGTGGGGGAACCCGCCGAGCACGCGCCCGGGCGCTTTCACGTGTACCGCCGGCAGGGGGGCGCCTGGTCACTGCAGCACACGGTGGCGCCGGTGAACCCCGAACCGGGCGACCGGTTTGCGGGGCAGCTGGAGGTCTCGGCAGACGCCAGCACCATCGTCGTGGGCGCGCGGCACGAAAGCAGCGCCCTGCCCGACGACCCAGGCGACACCAGCCGGCGCCACGCGGGCGCGGCCTTCGTCTACGCATTCGACGCCGAAGCCGGTGCCTGGCGCCTGCGCGCGTACCTCAAGGCGCCCCTGCCGATGGCCGACGACTGGTTCGGCAGCGCGGTGGCCATCTCCGGCAACGGCGCCACCGTGGTGATCGGCGAGCGGTTTCGGGGGGTGGAGGGCCAAACCAGTGCGGGTGCGGTCTACGTGTTTCGCCGAGGCAGCGAGGGCTACACGCTGGCGCAGACCATCACCGCGCCCCAGGTGCATGACCGGCGGCATTTCGGCGGCCACGCCCTGGCGCTGACCCCCGATGGCGCCCAGCTGGCCATCGGCGAGATCGGCGACGCCAGTGCCGGTACCGGCCCGGGAGCCGACCCTGCGCAGGCCCGGCTCAGCTGGGCCGGTGCCGCGCACGTCTACCGCCTCCAGGGCGGCCGCTTCGTGCACGCGCAGTACCTGAAGGCCAGCAACACCGGCCAGGGCGACCTTTTCGGCTGGTCGATCGCGCTCACGAGCGATGGCCACACCCTGGCCGTCGGCGCGCCCGCCGAAGGCAGCAACAGCACCGGCATCGGCGGCAACCAGGCGGACAACAGCGTCTTGCACCGGGGCGCGGTCTACGTGTACTGAGGATCGCCGCGGGACGGGCCTCGCCGAGCTCACATCCCCACCACCAGCCTGAGGGCTTGCGGCACCGGCGCCCCTTCGTCGCGGTGCTCCAGCGCCTTCTGCAGGTTGTGCCGCGCGGTCTCCGTGTGCTCCGTGGCCAGCGCTTGCGCGCGCGCGCTCTCCCCTCGCGCGAGCGCGTCGAACAGCATGTGGTGTTGCCGGTGCGCGTACATCATCGAATCGCGGTCCAGGGCCAGGGCGCCTTGAATGGGCAGCAAGGCGCTGGCCGCCGCGAAGGGGAGCTTGTTGTTGAGGGCGATGGCGCGCTGCAGCGCGCGGTTGCCACAGGCCTCGACGAACAGATCGTGAAAGCGGTCGTTCATGGCCGCGTAGCGCGCGTAGTCGTCCACCTGCAGGCTGGTCACGGCCACCACGCTGTCGCCTTCATCCAGGCAGGCCTGCATGTCCCGCGCCAGTTGGCGGCTGAGCCCGTGTTCGGCCACCAGGCGGGCCGCCATCCCCTCCAGGTGCGCGCGCACCGAGATCACGTCTGCCACTTCCTGCACGGTGAACTGCCGCACGACATAGCCCACCGTGTCCTTCGGCTCGACCAGCCCTTCCTGTTCAAGGCTGACCAGGGCCGCACGAACCGGGGTGCGCGAGGCGTCGAGCCGCTCGGCCAGGAACTTCTCGGTCAGGCGCATGCCCGGGGCGAATTCGCCGCGCAGGATCAGGTCCCTCATCTGCATGAGGACGGTGCTGTGGATGTTCATTGAAAAAATGTACACAAATTTTCAAAACAGTATACATTTCAGCGAAAGGTGAACCGCCATGCACGTCCCGCAGAGTCCCTCGACCCCAACCGGCGCGACGCCCAGGCGCCTCGACTCGCGGACGCCGCCCGTGCCGCGAGCGCGCTGAGATGGACGCGCGCGTGGTCAGCCCGCCCTGCCTGGCGCTCGCGGGCGTCGGCAAGACCTTCGCCCAGGACGGCGGCCAGACGGAGGCCCTGGGAAGCATCGATCTCTCGGTGCGCGAGGGCGAGTTCCTGGCCATCGTCGGCCCCTCCGGCTGTGGCAAGTCCACGCTGCTGCAAATTGCCGCCGGGCTGACGCCAGCGACGCGGGGAAGCGTGCGCTTCCATGGCGAGGCGGTCACCGCGCCGCCGCCCGGCATCGTTTACCTCTTCCAGCAGTACGGCAAATCGCTGTTTCCGTGGCGCACGGTGCTCGACAACGTCGCGTTCGCGGTGGAGCACCGCCCGGGCATGCGCCGCGCCGCAGCGCGCCACAGCAGCCGCCACTACCTCGACATGGTGGGGCTGGCGGACTTCGCCGACCACTACCCCGCGCAACTCTCGGGCGGCATGCAGCAGCGCGTGACCATCGCCCGGGCCCTGGCCGCGCAGCCGCGGGTGCTCCTGATGGACGAGCCCTTCAGCTCCGTGGACGCGCTCACCCGGCTGGAACTGCACGCCATCGTGCAGGACCTGTGGCAGAAGCACGGTTTCACGGCGGTGCTCGTCACGCACGACGTGGACGAGGCGGTGTTCCTGGCCGACCGCGTCGCGGTGCTCTCCTCGCGGCCCGCGCGCGTGGTCCAGGTGCTGGAGACGGGGCTGCCCCGACCGCGCGACCGCCTCGACACCCCGCAGATGCCGCGCTTTCTGGAGCTGCGGCACGCGCTGCTCGCCGCGCTTCTGGGGCGAAGGGCATGAGCGATCCGATGAGCGCCGCAGCGCCCGATGGCCAGCGGCTGAAAGCCTGGCTGGGGCCCGCGGTCCTGCTGTCGCTCGTGCTCCTGCTGGAACTGGGCACGCGTTCCGGCTGGGTCAATGCCGTGCTGGTGCCACCGCCATCGGCCGTGGCGCTGCGGGTCATCGCCGTCGTGAGCGCCGGCAGCGTGTTCGAACCCTTGGGGCGCACGATGGTCCTGCTCGCGATCGCCTACGCGATCGGCTGCGTGTTGGCCATCGGCACCGGGGTCTTCATGGGACGGTCCCCCCGGGTCCATGGCCTGCTGGAGCCCCTCGTGGAGGTGCTGCGCCCCTTGCCAAAACCCGCTCTGTTGCCGCCGCTGATGCTGTTCCTGGGCCTGGGCGACGCCATGAAGATCACGGCGGTGGCATTGGGTGTGTTCTTTCCCGTGCTGATCAACACCATCCAGGGCGTGCGCGGCGTCGATCCGGTGATGGTGGACGTGGCCCGCACCTTCCAGCATTCGCGCGCGGCCCTGCTCTGGAAGGTGGTGCTGCCGTCGGCCATGCCGCTCGTGCTGGCGGGCATGCGCGTCGCCCTGGGCATCGCGCTGGTGCTGGTCGTGATCGCCGAAATGATGGCCGGCACCGGCGGCATCGGCTACCTGATCATCGATCTGCAGCGTTCCTTCCGCGTCGTCGACATGTACGCGTGGGTCGTCATCCTCGCCTTGCTGGGCTATGCGCTCAACGAGGTGTTCGTGCGCATCGAGCGGCGCGCGATCCACTGGTCCGGCGCGCGCGCCGGCTGACCGATCACCTCCCTCTGCCCCGTTTGCACCCACCCCCACAAGGAGAAGTCACGATGAGCAAGCCCACTCTGAACCGGCGCACGGCCGCCGCCGCCCTGGCAGTCAGCGCACTCGGTCTGGCCAGCCAGCGGGTGCGCGCCCAGGCCACGACCAGGCTGAGGGTCAGCACGATTCCCATCATCGACATCGCCCCGCTGCAGGTGGCGATGGCCAAGGGCTACTTCGCGGCCGAGGGCATCGAGGTCGACACGACGCCCACGCAAGGCGGCGCGGCCGGCATCCCCGCGCTGGCCGCGGGCCAGGTGCAGGTGGTCTTCAGCAACGTGGTCTCGACCATCCAGGCGGCCAGGCAGGGCCTGGGCCTGCAGATCATTGCGCCGGCCAGCACCACCGGCGACGCCCCGCCGGACCAGGCCGCGCTGATCGCGAAGAAGGGCGTGCCCTTCAAGACAGGCAAGGACCTGGAGGGCAAGCGCATCGCGGTGAACACGCGCAACAACATCATCTGGCTGTATGCGCGCGCCTGGGTGCGCGCGACCGGCGGCAACCCCGACGCGGTGACCTACCTCGAGGTGCCGTTCCCGCAGATGGTGGATGCCGTGCGCGGCGACCGGGTCGACGCGGCGTTTGCCGTCGAGCCCTTCGTCTCGAGCGCCGTGGCCAATGACATGCAGGTGGTGGGCTATCCGTACATCCAGGTTCAGAAGCGCCTGCCCGCCGCGCAGTACGTGGCGAGCCGGACCTACATCCAGCAGAACCCGCAGCTCATCGACGGCTGGGTGCGCGCGTACCAGAAAGGGGTCGACTGGGTGAACCAGAACCTGAAATCCGAGGAGCTGCTCAACCTCATCTCCGGCTACACGCGCATTCCGCCGCAGGTGATCGCGAAGCTGCCGATGGCGGCATTCGAGAAGGTGGTGGACCCCGCCGCCCTGAACCCGGTGGTCGAGCAGATGCGGCGCAACGGCCTGCTGGAAGGGGAGTTCGACCCCGGGTCCATTCTTCACCGCACGGCCCTGCAGGCTTCGCGCTGAGCTGCCGATGGCGTCGCAGGAACAGGTGCTCGTCACGGGCGACATCGTGACCATGGACCCGGCCCGGCCGCGCGCGCAGGCGCTCGCGGTACAGGGCGCGCGCCTCGTCGCGGTGGGCACGCGCGACGAGGCCCGCGCCGCGCTGGGTGCGGCCCCGCGTGAGATTCACTACCCGACGGGCACCGTGGTGCCGGGCCTCATCGACACCCACAACCACATGCAATGGACCGCGATCCAGACGCGGCTGGTGGACCTCGCGCCCGCCCGCTCGATCGCCGACGTGCAGGAGGCGATCCGCGCCTACGCCCGGCGCCACCCGCACAAGCCCTGGATCATGAGCGGCAGTGGCTGGCACGTGGTGAGCCTGCGTGAAGGGCGCTACCCGACGCGGCAGGAACTGGACGCGGCCTGCGCGGACCGGCCGGTGTACCTGCCACGCATCGGTCACGCGGCCGTGGCCAATACGCTGGCCCTGAGCCTGGCCGGCATTGGCCCCGACACAGCCGATCCGCCCGGCGGGCGCATCGAGCGCGACGAACATGGACACGCCACCGGCGTGCTGCTCGAGCCACCGGCCTTCGAGATGGTGGCGCGCCTGGTGCCGCCGAGCTCGCTGGACGAGCAGCTCGACGCGCTGCGCGACATGCAGCGCACGTACCACGCCGCCGGCCTCACGGGCATCATGGACCCGGGCGTGACGCCGGAGATGATGCGCCTGTACCAGACGCTGTGGCAGCGCGGCGAGCTGTCGGTGCGCAGCGTGCTGATGCCGCTGTCCGACTCCAGCCTGCCGCTGCAGGCCAACCTCGACCGCATCGCGCAGGCCGGCCTGGCCACCGGCTTCGGCGACGCGCGCCTGAAACTGGGGGGCGTGAAGCTCTTCCTGGATGGCGGGGCCTCGCTCGGCACGGCGCTGATGCGCGAGCCCTACCCGGACGAGCGCTGCAACTGCGGCATCCAGGTCACCCCGACCGAGTCCTTCCGACAGATCGCGTGGGCCTGCGCGCGGCAGGGCTGGTCGCTGGGCGTGCACGTGGTGGGTGGCAAGGCCATCGACATCGCCCTGGAGGTGTTCGCCGAAATCGACAAGGACATTCCCCTGCGCCCCTTGCGCTTCAGCCTGATCCACGCGTACCTGTGGCCGGAAGCGCGCAACATCCGCGAGGCCGCCCGCATGGGCATCACCGTGGCCACGCAGTGCTCGATGCAATACACCTTCGGGCCCCTGCTGGTCCAGCGCTTCGGCACCGTGCTCATGTCGCTGGCCACGCCCGTGCGCAGCTGGATCGACGCGGGTGTGGTGGTGGGGGGCGGCTCCGACTCGCCCGTGACGCCGTATCAGCCGCTGCTGGGCTTGTGGCAGGCCCGCACACGCCACATTGCCGGCACGGACGAACCGGTGGGCCGCCTGCAAGCGGTCAGCGGCGAAGAAGCGCTGGCGCTCTACACGCGCGATGCCGCGTACGTGAGTTTCAGCGAGCACGAGCGCGGCATGCTGCGCCCCGGGCTGCTGGCCGACTGGACCGTGCTCTCGGTGGACCCTGTCGCCTGCGACCCCGAGGCCCTGCGCGACGCTCGCGTGCTCGCGACGGCGGTGGACGGCCGCGTGGTGCACGAGACCTGACCCCATGCGCGCCCTTCCGCATCGGTTCTGGGGCGTGCTGCTGCTGGTGTTCCTGCTGGTCCTCTGGCAGGTGTCCGCGGTGCATTGGGTGTCCAGCAGCAGTTGGCCGCCCGTGACGGACATCCTGAAGGCGATCGCCGAGGGGCTGGGCAGCGGAGAGCTGGCGCAGGTGTTCGGCTCGACCCTGTGGCGCATGGCGGCGGGCTTTGCCATCGGCTCGGCCATCGGTGTGCTGCTCGGCCTGGCGATGGCGAGCTTCCCGCTCGCGGACGCCGCGCTGCGCCCGCTGGTGGAGCTGCTGCGCCCCATTCCGATGCCGGCCATCGTGCCGCCGCTGATCCTGCTGCTGGGCATCGACCACGCGATGAAGGTCTTCGCCGTGTCATTCGCCTGCTTCTTCCCGGTGCTGGTGAACACCGTGAGTGGCGTGCGCGCGGTCGATCCGATCGCGCTCGACGTGGCGCGCACCTTCCAGGTGGGGCGCTGGCGCACGCTGGCCATGGTGGTGCTGCCGGCCAGCCTGCCCTACATCCTGGCGGGCCTGCGCACCAGCCTGGCGCTGGCGCTCATCGTGAGCGTCGTCGCGGAGATGATCGCCGGCTCCGAAGGCATCGGCTACTACATCATGACCATGCAGTACGCCATGCGGCCGGGCGACATGTACGGGGCCATCTTCCTGCTCGCCGCACTGGGTTACGGCCTGAACCGCATCCTGCTGATGGTCGAACACCGGCTGCTGCACTGGTGGCAGCGCGCCGGGCGCTAGGCCGGCGTCGGCCAGGACAGGGTCACCCCCGCCCCGACCGCAACAACAGCGCCGACACCTCATCCGCCGCCGCCCGCAGCTTCGGCAACAGCTGATCCTTCATCACCGTCGCCGAGGTGCGGTTCGCCTGCCCCGACACGTTGAGCGCCGCAATCACCGCGCCGCCCCGGTTGCGCACCGGCGCCGCAATGGAAATCAGACCCTCCTCCAGCTCCTGGTTCACCAGCGCCCAGCCCTGCCGCCGCACCTGCTGAACGCGCGCCAGGATGTCGGCCGGCCGGGTGGCGGTGTGGCGCGTGTTCGCGCGGATATCGCTGGCTTTCAGCCGCGCCTTCACCCCGGCGTCGTCCAGCCCCGAGAGCAGCACGCGGCCCAGCGAGGTGCAGTACGCCGGCAGGCGCGTGCCCACGTTGAGGTTGAGCGAGACGATCTTGTGCGTGTGCACGCGCAGCACGTAGACGATGTCGCTGCCGTCCAGCACCGCCGCCGAGCACGACTCGCCCACCGCGTCGGCCAGGCGCTCCATCACCGGCTCGGCCAGGTTCCAGATCGGCATGGACGTGAGGTAGGCGAAGCCCAGGTCGAGGATGCGCGGCGTCAGGCGGTAGAGCTTGCCGTCACCCTCCACGTAGCCCAGCGTCTGCAGCGTGAGCAGGATGCGCCGCGCCCCGGCGCGCGTGAGGCCGCTGCGCGCGGCCACCTCCGACAGGGTCTGCTCGCTCGCCTCGGCGCTGAACGAGCGGATCACCTCCAGCCCGCGCGCGAAGGACTGCACATAGCCGTCGCCGGGGGTTGGCGCGTCGGGTGCGCGACGGGCGTGGGTTGCCATGGTCTTCCCTGGGCGACTAGAATGATTCGTCAATCGAACAAGTGTTCGTCATTAGAACATTCATCGATCGGCACAACAAGTCCCCTGCCCCTTCCCGTCCGGAGACAAGCCCGTGATCAACAAGATCGCCCCCTCGGTGGCCGAGGCCCTGCACGGCGTACGCGATGGCGCCACCGTGCTCATCGGCGGCTTCGGCACCGCCGGCATTCCCAACGAACTGATCGAGGGCCTGATCGACCAGGGCGCGCGTGATCTGACCGTGGTGAACAACAACGCCGGCAACGGCGACCACGGCCTGGCCGCGCTGCTCAAGACCGGGCGCGTGCGCAAGATCATCTGCAGCTTTCCGCGCCAGGCCGACAGCCACGTCTTCGACGGCCTGTACCGCGAGAAGAAGATCGAGCTCGAACTGGTGCCGCAGGGCAACCTGGCCGAGCGGCTGCGCGCGGCGGGCGCGGGCATCGGCGCCTTCTTCACGCCCACGGGCTTCGGCACCGAACTGGCGAAGCACGCCGATGGCTCGCCCAAGGAAACGCGGGTCATCGACGGCCGCCCCTATGTGCTGGAGTACCCGATCCACGGCGACGTGGCGCTCATCAAGGCCGAGCGCGGCGACCGCTGGGGCAACCTCACCTACCGCAAGGCCGCGCGCAACTTCGGCCCGGTGATGGCCACCGCCGCGAAGCGCACCGTGGCCAGCGTGTTCGACATCGCCGAACTCGGCACGCTGGACCCGGAGACCATCGTCACCCCGGGCATCCACGTGAGCGCGGTGGTGAAGATCGCGCGCGTGGCCACGCAGGCCGGCGGCTTCAAGGAGGCGGCATGAGCCACCTGAGACGCACAAAAGACGAACTCGCAAAGCGCGTCGCGCAGGACATCCACGACGGCGCCTACGTGAACCTGGGCATCGGCCAACCCACGCTGGTGGCCAACCACCTGCCGCCGGGCATCGAGGTGATCCTGCACAGCGAGAACGGCATCCTGGGCATGGGCCCCGCGCCCGCCGCGGGGCAGGAGGACTACGACCTCATCAACGCCGGCAAGCAGCCGGTGACGCTGCTGTCCGGCGGCGCCTTCTTCCACCACGCCGACAGCTTCGCCATGATGCGCGGCGGCCACCTGGACATCTGCGTGCTCGGCGCCTTCCAGGTCTCGGCCACGGGCGATCTGGCCAACTGGAGCACGGGCGAACCCGGCAGCATCCCGGCCGTGGGCGGCGCCATGGACCTCGCCATCGGCGCCAAGCAGACCTGGGTGATGATGGACCTGCTGACCAAGCAGGGCGCGAGCAAGGTGGTGCCGCAGTGCAGCTACCCCCTCACCGGCATCGGCTGCGTCAAACGCATCTACAGCGACCTGGCCACACTCGAATGCACGCCGCAAGGCCTGCGCCTGATCGACGCGGTCGAGGGCCTGTCGCTCGACGAACTGCAGCGCCTCGTGGGACTGCCGATCGCCGCCCCGGCAACGTCCGCCTGAACGAATTCACTTTCCCGGAGAAACCATGACCACCCGCCAAGCCTTCATCGTCGACGCCATCCGCACCCCCTTCGGCCGCTACGGCGGCGCGCTGTCCAGCGTGCGCACCGACGACCTCGCCGCCATTCCCATCAAGGCCCTGATGGAACGCAACCCGAACGTGGACTGGGCCGGCGTGGTCGACGTGCTCTATGGCTGCGCCAACCAGGCCGGCGAGGACAACCGCAACGTGGCGCGCATGGCCGCGCTGCTGGCGGGCTTGCCCATCGACGTACCCGGCGCCACCATCAACCGCCTCTGCGGCTCGGGCATGGACGCCGTGGGCAGCGCGGCGCGCGCCATCAAGGCCGGCGAAGCGGGCCTGATGATCGCGGGCGGCGTGGAGAGCATGAGCCGCGCGCCCTTCGTCATGCCCAAGGCCGAGAGCGCCTTCAGCCGCGCCAACGCGGTGTACGACACCACCATCGGCTGGCGCTTCGTCAACAAGCTGATGAAGGCGCAGTACGGCGTGGACTCCATGCCCGAGACGGCCGAGAACGTGGCCGTCGATCACCAGATCGAGCGCGAGGCGCAGGACCGCATGGCCCTGGCCAGCCAGCTCAAGGCCGTGGCCGCGCAGAAGGCCGGGCACCTGGCGCGCGAGATCGTGCCCGTGACCATCCCGCAGAAGAAGGGCGATCCCGTCATCGTCGACAAGGACGAGCACCCGCGCGAGACCAGCCTGGAAGCGCTGGCCAAACTGAAGGGCGTGGTCAAGCCCGAAGGCAGCGTGACCGCCGGCAACGCCAGTGGCGTCAACGATGGCTCCTGCGCGCTGCTGCTGGCCGACGAGGCGAGCGCCGCGAAGAACGGCCTCACGCCCAAGGCGCGCGTGGTGGGCATGGCCACGGCCGGCGTGGCGCCGCGCGTGATGGGCATCGGCCCGGCGCCGGCCACGCAGAAGGTGCTGGCGCTCACGGGCCTCACGCTGGAGCAGATGGACGTGATCGAACTCAACGAGGCCTTCGCGGCGCAGGGCATTGCGGTGCTGCGTTTGCTGGGCCTGAAGGACGACGACGAGCGCGTGAACGCCTGGGGCGGCGCCATCGCCCTGGGCCACCCGCTGGGCGCCAGCGGCGCGCGCCTGGTCACCACGGCGGTGAACCGCCTGCACGCCACGGGTGGCCGCTACGCGCTGTGCACCATGTGCATTGGCGTGGGCCAGGGCATCGCGTTGGTGGTCGAGAAGGTCTGAGCCGGCCTACTGCACCCAGGCATCGAACTGCTCGGCGCTGGCCAACTGGCGTTCCAGCACCAGCTCGCGCAGCGGCCGCCCCGAGGCCTGCGACTCGCGGTACAGCACGGCGGCTTCTTCGTGGCCGATGTGCTTGGCCAGCAGCGTGGCCTGCAGCATCGCGGGCGACAGCGTGGCCGCGATGCGCTCGCGATCGGGCTCCATGCCGCGCACGCAGTGCTCCTCGAAGCTGCGCATGCCACCGGCCAGCAGGCGAATGCTCTGCAGCAGGTTGTGCGCCAGCAGCGGCTTGGCCGCGTGCATCTGGAACTGGCCCAGCGTGGCGCCGACGCCGATGGCCACGTCGTTGCCCATCACCTGCGCGCACACCATCACCAGCGATTCGCACTGCGTGGGGTTGACCTTGCCCGGCATGATGGAACTGCCGGGCTCATTGGCCGGCAGCCGCCATTCGCCCATGCCGGGGCTGGCCTCCCAGCGCAGGTCGTCGGCGATCTTGCACAGCGCCAGCGCCAGCACGCGCAAGGCGGCGTGCAGTTGCAGCAGGGCGTCGTGCGCGGCCTGGGCCGCGTAGGGGTTGTCGGCGCGGCGCATGGGCAGGCCCGTCACCTCGCTCAAGGCCTCGGCCATGCGCTGGCCGAAATCGGCGTGGGCGTTGGCGCCACTGCCCACCGCCGTGCCGCCGATGGCCAGGCCCTGGACGGCGCGCAGCGCGGGCTCCAGCCCGGCGTCGGCCTGATCGAGCTGCGCCACCCAGGCCAGCAATTCATCGGCCAGGGTGAGCGGCAGCGCGTGCTGCAGGTGGGTACGGCCGGTCTTCTGCACGTCGCGCACGCCCTCGGCCTTGGCGGCCAGCGCATCGCGCAGGGTGCGCAACGCCGGACGCAAGGAACGCTCCACGCCCAGCAACGCGGCCACGTGAATGGCGGTGGGAATGGTGTCGTTGGACGACTGGCCGAGGTTGACCTCGTCGTTGGGGTGCACCTCGCGGCCCAGCAGGGCCGAAGCGCGGTGCGCCACCACCTCGTTCATGTTCATGTTGCTCTGCGTGCCCGAGCCGCTCTGCCACAGCGACAGCGGGAAGGCCTCGGCCCAACGCCCATCCACCACCTCGGCGGCGGCCTGCGCGATGGCATCGGCCACGGCGGGATCGAGCATGCCCAGCGACGCATTCACGCGCGCCGCGCAGCGCTTGATCAGCGCGAGCGCGTGCATCAGTTCGGGCGGCATCTTCTCGGTGGAAATGGCGAAGTGGCCGATGGCGCGCTGGGTCTGTGCGCCCCAGGGGGCGCCGGCGGGGATGGTGATCTCGCCCCAGGCGTCGTGTTCGGTGCGGGGTTGGGGTGCGGGTGGGGCCATGAAGAATCTCCCGTGAAGCGGCCTGCACCGGCAAACGCGGTGCCCAGACAACTGTAGACCGGCGCCAGCCAACCCCGGCAGCGTGCCGGAAGAAACCACTACGCCCGCAACGCCGCCCTGATCTCCTTCACCAGCGCCTGCCCCGATAGAGACAGCGCCCGCCCTCGCTTGGTCACGATGCAGATGTCGCGCGAGACCCGTGGGCCGGTCAGCGGCAACACCACCAATTCCTCGGGCCGCGCCGCGCGCGCGTAGGCCGCCGGCATGATCGCGATGGCCATGCCCGCCCGCGTCATCCACAGCGCGGTGGACAGGAAGGTCACCTCGTGCACCACGCGCAGCCGCACCCCCGCGCGCGCCGCACTGGCGTCGATCAGCGGCCGCACGCCGTAACCCGGGCGCACGGTGATGACGGGGTGGCCGTCCAGGTCCGCCCAGCGCAGGCGCGCGCGCCCGGCCAGCGCGTGCCCGGCGGGGCACACCACGGCCAGGTGGTCGCGCACCAGCGTGTCGGTGTCCACGTCGGCGCCCGCCTGCTCGGGCACGCCGATGCCGAAGTCCACCTGCTCGCCCACCACGCGCGCCACGAACTGGTCGGGCGCGCAGTCGTTGATGTCGACGTGGATGCCCGGGTGCCGCTCACGAAAGCGCACCACCGCCGCCGGCAACAGCAGCTCGGCCAAGGTGGGCGTCACGGCCACGCTCACGCGCCCGCGCCGCAGTTGCGACAGCTCCAGCGTGCCCGCCCCCAGCGCCTCCGCGTCGCGCAGGATGCGCTCGGCCAGCACGATGGCCTCGTGCGCGGCCTGCGTGGGCTGCAGGGTGCGCGTGGTGCGGTCGAACAGGCGCGCGCCCAGGCCGTCCTCCAGTTGCCGCAGCGACAGGCTCACCGCTGACTGCGTCACCGACAGCTGCTCGGCCGCCGCGCTCACCTTGCGCAGGTGGTAGACGGCCGCGAAGGCGCGCAACTGGCGCATGCTGGGGATGAAGCGGCTGTCGTTATTCATGAGTTGAAATGATAAATCGTTCGATAAGTTTCGCTTTACGCATGAATACGGAGCGGGTTGAATGGCGGTCGGATATCCACCCCCAGAACCAGGAGACAAGTCGATGAAGTTCCCCTTCCTTCGGCGCGCACTGTGCGCGGCCCTCGGCGGCGCCACGCTGTTCGCCTTCGCCAGCCCCGCCCTGGCCCAGGACGCCGCCTGGCCCACCAAGCCCATCCGCGTGATCGTCACCTTCCCGCCCGGCGGCAGCGCCGACGCCATCGTGCGCGCCATCGCGCCGCGCGTGAGCGAGAAGCTGGGCCAGCCGCTGGTGATCGAGAACCGCCCCGGCGCGGGCGGCAACATCGGCCTGACCGCCGTGGCCAAGGCCGAGCCCGACGGACACACGGTGGGCCTGGGCGCGGCGGGCGCGCTCTCGGCCAACGTGAGCCTCTACCCGCAGATGCCCTACGACCCGATCAAGGACTTCAAGCCGGTCTCGCTGGTCGCGGTCATTCCCTTCGTCTTCGTGGGTCACCCCTCGGTGGGCGTGCGCACGCAGGCCGAGCTCATCGCCCTGGCCAAGCGCGACCCGAGCAAGCTCACCATCGGCCACGGCGGCAACGGCACGGCCATGCACCTCACGGCCTCGCTGTTCGACCAGATGGCGGGCACGAAGATCGTTCAGGTGGCCTACCGTGGCTCCGGCCCGGCCGCCGTGGACGCGCTGGCCGGCCAGATCCCGCTGGCCGTGACCGACCTGCCCGCCGCGCTGCCGCACATCCGCGCGGGCAAGCTGCAGGCCTTCTCCGTCACCAGCGACAAGCGCGTGCCCGCCCTGCCCGACGTGCCCACCGTGGCCGAAGCCGGCCTGCCGGGCTACGAGTCGGTGGGCTGGTTCGGCATCGTCGCGCCCGCCGCCACGCCCGACGCCGTCGTCACCAAGCTCAACGCGGCGCTGGCCGACGCGCTCAACGACCCGGCCACGCAGGCCACCATCCGCGGCCTGGGCGTGGAGCCCGCGCCCAGCACACCCAAGGCCTTCGGCGACTACATCAAGTCCGAGACCACCAAATGGGCCAAGGTGATCCGCACCGCCGGCATCAAACTCGAATGAGCCCCTCCTCTCCCATGCCAGAACCGATCGACACCCGCACCGACGTGCTCATCGTGGGCGCCGGCCCCGTGGGCCTGACGCTCGCCATGGACCTCGCCGGGCGCGGCGTGCGCGTCACCATCGCCGAGCTGCGCGCCTACAAGGAGCCGCCCAGCGTGAAGTGCAACCACGTGGCCTCGCGCACCATGGAGCGCTTCCGCCAGCTCGGCGTGGCCGACAAGCTGCGCCAGGCCGGCCTGCCCGACGAGCACCCCAACGACGTGGTGTTCCGCACCGCGATGACGGGCATCGAACTCACGCGCATCCCCATCCCCAACCGCCTGGAGCGCTTCACCGACAACGGCGGGCCCGACACCTGGTGGCCCACGGCCGAACCGCCGCACCGCATCAACCAGATCTACCTCGAGCCCATCCTGCTGGAGCACGCGGCATCGCTGCCCAACGTCACCCTGCTCAACCGCACGCGCGTGGAAGGCTTCGAGCAGGACGGGGACGGCGTGTCCGCCACGCTCAGCGGCCTGGACGACGGCACGACACGAACGGTCCGCGCCCGTTTCCTGGTGGGCTGCGACGGTGGCGCCTCCGGCGTGCGCAAGGCCATCGGCGCGCAATTCGAAGGCACGGCCGTCATCCAGCGCGTGCAGTCCACCTACATCCGCGCCAAGGACTTGCTGCAGCGCCTGCCCGGCAAGCCCGCGTGGTGCTACTACTCGGTCAACCCGCGACGCTGCGGCACGGTCTTCGCCATCGACGGCCAGGAGACCTGGCTGGTGCACAACCACCTCAACCCGCAAGAGACCGAATTCGATTCGGTGGACCGCGACCAGAGCATCCGCCGCATCCTGGGCGTGGGCGCGGACTTCGACTACGAGATCATTTCCAAGGAAGACTGGGTGGGCCGCCGCCTCGTGGCCAACCGCTTCCGCGACCGGCGCGTGTTCATCGCCGGCGACGCCGCTCACCTCTGGGTGCCTTACGCGGGTTACGGCATGAACGCCGGCATCGCCGACGCGCTGAACCTCTCGTGGCTGCTGGCCGCGCAGGTGCAGGGCTGGGCCGATGCGGCCATGCTCGACGCCTACGAGGCCGAACGCCAGCCCATCACCGAGCAGGTGTCCCGCTTCGCCATGGACCACGCGCAGAAGATGATCAAGGCCCGCAGCGCGGTGCCGGCCAACATCGAGGCGCCCGACGCCAACGGCGAGGCCGCGCGCGCCCTGATCGGCGACGAGGCCTACCAGCTCAACGTGCAGCAGTTCTGCTGCGCGGGCCTGAACTACGGCTACTACTACACGGGCTCGCCCATCATCGCGGCCGACGGCGAAGAAGCGCCCGCCTACACCATGGGCGACTTCACGCCCTCCACCGTTCCAGGCTGCCGCGCGCCCCACTTCTGGCTGGCCGATGGCCGCTCGCTCTACGACGCCTTCGGTGAGGGCTACACGCTGCTGGTCACCCAGGCGGGCGCGAACGTGCAAGCCCTGACCGATGCGGCCGCCGAAGCGGGCCTGCCGCTGCAGGTGCTCGACATCTCCGGCGAGCCGCAACGCCCGGCCGAGTACCGCCACGCCCTGCTGATGTGCCGTCCCGACCAGCATGTGGTGTGGCGGGGCGACACGGCGCCTGCCGACGCGCGCGCCCTGGTGGCCCTGCTGCGCGGCGCGGGCCGCACCCGCCGAGCAAGCGGCGTGGCCGAGCGCGGAGAGCTCAACGAAGTCTGATGCGTCGAAAGGGCAAGGGAACCGCGTACCGCGCGCGGCTACGCAAGCGGCGCGCCTTGGGGCAAGCAGCCACGGCGCGTCCCTTCACTGACCGCAAGCCCGATGAAGCGCATCGCCCAAACGCCATACACCTCGACAACGCAAGCCGACCAACAGCAGAAATCCTCCGTCGCGCTCATACGCACCGACCCCGGCGGCGAGCTTGCGCGCAGCCAGACGCTGTGGGATCTGCTCCCCCGCGAAGTGGCTCAGAAAATCGTGTGGTACCGATCGCCGCTGCCCAGCCCCGGGCACGAGAGCACACTGGCCACTCGCATCGAGCTCTTCCGCTCGCTCATGGTCGACCGCAAACTGCGGGGCGCTACGCAGCCCCTCTTGCGCATGGCGCGCTGGTCCCACGAGTTCACCAAGTACTGGCCCAGGCCGTCGGACTTGCCCTCGAATGACTGCGCCGAGCCCGACATCGAGACGCTTGTCAGCAACCCAGTGACCCCAAGCGGGCCTGACGGGTCGGTGGACCTGACACTCGAACTGCCGAACGAGTACCAAGGCCAGGCGCGCACACGGCTCTTGTTGAGCGGCTTGAATGCCCACGATAGACCGCGGTTCATGCCCCCCCTGCTGACACGCATGTTCGCGATCTGGCTGGAGCGGCGGCACGACACCGGCGCGCACGCCCAACGCCTGCCCACGGACGACCTGCCCCGACTGCTGCTTCACGCCGATACCCTGCTGACACCGCCCCTCGTCTACGAGGCCATCGGCATTGCGTATTCGCGCCTGCCCCTGCACACCGTCAGTAGCGCGCCTGTGGAGCTGCTGCTCCAACATTTCATGCACTTCGACAGCGACCTCCAGTGCACGCTGGCGCTGCAGTTGCTCCTGCTGCTTGAAGACGATGATCTGCAGATGACAGCGCAGACCAGGGCCTCCCTGAAACGGCACGGAATCGATCGCCACTGCATGGTCGAGCAGGCCGTGCGCTGGAAGTCAGGCCTGCTGGACACGCCGTGGGATCAAATCGACGTTCAACTCGGCCACGAGGTGCTGGACTTCCTCAAGCGGACGCGATCGCCGGCGGGTATGGCGTGCATCGCGCTGCTGCTGAGGTTGTGCGCCGTGCCCCATCTGCGGGCCTTGGAGAGCGACGAGACCTGGATCGGGCTCATTCAGCAGGCCATGGCGCAGATCAGCCATCAACGCCCATCCGTGTGGAACGACACCTACCGCACCGACTACCTGGTCGCTCACCTGCCCGAAGACCTGGGCGTCGCCGCGTTCAAAGGGCTGCCCGCTGCACAGCGCCTGCGCTTCATCCGCAAGCCCCAATGTGACCTGTATTTCAAGGCCCGCAGGCACATCCCTTACCTGCGGGCACTATTCCAGTCCGAGGACATTGAGCCAGTGACGCGGCTGGCGACGCTGGACCACTTCATCGGGGGGGTGGTTTCGCGCGGTGCATACGATGCGGAGGCGCTGCCTCAGCTACGGCTGTGGCGCCAGATCCTGGACGACAGCATCCGTGCTCAGGAGCTGACCCGACCAGAGCCGCGCCATGCGCCGGTGTAGAGTGACGCCCCTTGCCAGCGCCACACCCTTCCGACATGGACCTCCCCTCCCACCAGTTGAGCATGACCGTGCTCATGACCCCCGACATGGCCAACTTTTCGGGCAACGTGCACGGCGGCACCATCCTCAAGCTGCTCGACCAGGTGGCCTACGCCTGCGCCGCGCGTTACGCCGGCCGCTACGTGGTCACGCTCTCGGTCGACCAGGTGATGTTCCTGCAGCCCATCCACGTGGGCGAGCTCGTCACCTTCCTCGCCTCGGTCAACCACACCGGCACCTCGTCCATGGAAATCGGCATCAAGGTGGTGGCCGAAAACATCCGCTCGCAAGTGGTGCGCCACGCCAACAGCTGCTTCTTCACCATGGTGGCCATGGGCGACGACGGCAAACCCGCACCCGTGCCGCCGCTGCAACCCGCCACGCCCGACGAGCACCGCCGCCACGCGGCCGCGCGCGTGCGCAAGCAACTGCGCCAGGAGTTCGCGCAGCGCACCGAGGCCCTGCGGCAGGCGTGATCAATTCCAAAGTTCATCCAATCGTCATGATTCACGGCGCCGCCAGGGTCACATAGCTGCGCCTTCCGCCCCGCGGCAGGCGGAATCCCAGCATGCGCTCCTTCACGACCCAAGCCACCGTCACCACCCCCCTCATCCGGCCTCGGCAGACCCCGTCCCCGGGATTCATCGAGACCTTGAGCGGCCTTTTCGGCACCACGCAGCCGCCACCCGAGACAGGGCGCCAGGCCCACACCATCCAGCTCAACGACCAGTGGCTGCAGCAACTCGGCGCCGACACCGAGTCGCGCGCCATCGCATCGCAGCACCCACAACTGCAGCAAGCCATCTCCGCGTTGCGCGCTGCCGATCCCCCCGTGGTCGAGCTGCACACGGAGGACGGCGAAACCTCATGCACCTTCCTGGCACCTGGCCCCACGCGTGACACCCTGGAGCGCGTGGCCTGGATCGGCCAGACGCTGCTCCAGCTCAACGACCCCGCCGCCGCCCGACTGCTGGCCGCCGCCAGCGGCGCTGCCCGGCAAGGCTTCCCCGCGCGGGAAGTGGCCCTGCTGCGCGATTGCGGCCGGGCACTGCAGAACAGCAAGGCGAGCCTGCCGTTCAACGCCCTGATGGCGCTGTGCATGCGCACCGCCGAACTCATCGATCTGGGCTTCATGGACAAGGACGATGGACTGCTGTTCGAAGCGGCCGCCTGCCGCTCGCCGCAGGGCGCGGCCTATGGCCGCAACCTGTGCCTGCGGCGCCTGCGCTCGGAAGTCAAGGCGCTGTCGGAGCAACCCGCCGGCGAACGCCAGGCCGACACCATCGACCGCCTGGGCCGTGAGATCGATGAGCTGCACCGCCAATGCCGCACCCTGAACCAGCGGGAGCCGGCGCAAGCCGCCATCGAGCTCCTGACGGACCTCGTTGCGCTGGCGAAGGGCACGCCGGCGCAAGCCACGCTGTCCGCCACATGGGACCGCCTGATCGACACCCAGGCCCGGTTCTTCGACGCGCCCCTGGACGTCGCCTCCTGGTACCCGGACCTGCTCGGAGGCGGCGACCCCCAACTGGCCGCGCAGGCCTACCAGCAGCGCCTCGACGCATCTGCCGATCCCGCGGGACGCCACAAGGGGTTGTGCAACTGCCTGACCACCCTCGTGCAGCACGGACCCGATCGGCCCTGGTCGACCTGGGCGGCGCACCTGGCGTTCGCGGCGCAGGCCTTCCCGCAGCAGCACGACGCCCGCGTCGACGTCAGCCTCTGCCTGAACTGGGTGTGCGCCCAACCGGGTGACGCGGCCCAGCGGTTGGAGCGCCTGTGGGCCTGCATGGCCGCCGCGCCCAAGCCACACAAGACCCTGCGCCGCCAGGACACGGAACGCCTGCTGAAACTCATGCTGGACCTGCCGGCCGAGGCCTCCACCCAAGCCTTCACGACCTACATGGCCCTGGTCCACCCCAAGCTGAAAACGCGGGCGGAGCCCTTGTGGACGCTGCTGGACGCCCACCGGCAACTGACGGCAGGCGCCGCCCCCGGGAAGGTCCTGGAGACGCTGGTGACCCGCCTGAGCCAAGGCCAGCACCCCATGGCCCCCATGCCCGAGTGGGACTTCGTGGTGCGGCGCCTGATGGGCCGCCTGCTCGCGCGCGACAAAGGCATCGGCATGGCCAACTCCCCGGCCCTGCGCACCTTGCTCGTGCGCCACGCCGTGGCCTCGAAGGACCCACTGGCGGCGCTGGACAGCACCATCGAGCTGATGCGCACCCTGTGGAAATCGGTGCGAGACACGCCCGCGTCGGCCGGTGCCGGCACCGATGACACGCCCGGTTTTTGCATGGTGCTGCGCAGCCACCTGCAACATCGATTCGGCTTCGGCGGCCAGGACCCCGAAACGGCGGACGGCGAGAAACGGCATGCCGAGCAGTTGATGGACGCCTGCCTCCGCGTGTTCGAGGAGCCCTCGCATCCGGTGTCGGCAGTGCCCGCCGTCGATTCGACGCCGGCGTTTGCGGACGTCTATTCGGGCCTGGTGCGGGCTCGCCTCGCCCAGCGAACCCAGGGCAACAGCGCTCGCCAGTCCGTGGAACAGACCGTTGCACTGCTCAAAGCCACCCTCGGAGGCAAGGCGCTTCTGCAGATGCTCGACCGCCGCGACCCCGCCTGGCGCGACTACAGCGCGCGACTGCAGGACATGGTCGAAGCCCTGCAGGACGCGCAGGGCAACGACCAGCGCTGAGCCGTACGGGCTACCCGCTTGACGGCGGGGCCCCTGATCTTCTTCTTGATTTCCCTTACCCCCATGTGGCGTCCCAGTACATCCAAAACCATCCCCCCGGAAAGCAAATCGCTCCTCCCTCAAACGCCCCCCCGGAACCCATCGAAGGCCACGAAGGCCACGCCGCTGGGCGAAGTCGAACGCGTACGGCGCAACAACGAGTTCCTGAAAAAGGAACTGCGCGTCGAGGACGCCGACACGCTCGCCCTGGCGTCACAGGCCATGGAGCCGGTGCTCAGCGCGCTGCTCGACCCGGAACGGCCGGTCCTGCACGTGACATGCGAGGGGGACAATCGCTTCTACAGCGTCCTGGAAACGCAGCCCGAGGACCTGGACAGGCTGATGGCGCTGGGCCGATTCCTGCTCGAGCACAAGCAGCGGGCGGCCTTCTACGTGCTGACAACGAGCGTGATGCAGTTGCAGACTCGCCTCGACCACCCGCGCATGGGTGAACTCCTGCAGGTCTGTGGCGAGGCGATCCAACAGAGCGCACAGCCCAACGAATCCATTGTGCGAGCCGTCCGCGCCGTCGCCGTGCGGTGCGCGCAACGCAAGCTGGTGTCGCACGACGTGCTCGCCCTGTTCTTCCCCGGCATGCTGGCCGCTCGCAACAAGCTGCTGAGCGCACTCGGGGCGTCCGAGCAGCAATGCGAGCACGTGCAAGCTCACCTCGAACTGTGCAACGCGCTCGACGACCTGCTGTCCGCCAATCCGCCGCTTCTGGGGGTGTCCACGAACGACACGGGCGGGCAGGACTACGCCGTCCCGCGGGGCTCGGACACCAGCGGGTGCTTCGACCAGGCCATCTGGATCGCCTATCAGCTGCTGGACATGAAGCTGCCGAAGGCCGTCCACCTGTTCGCTGCCTTGAGCTGCGCCGCCATCAACCAGGGGGGCAGGGAAACCGACCTGCTCAAAGGCTTCGTCAAGGCGCTGCGGCAGGCGCCGGCCGGGTTCGCGCCCGAGCTGCTGATGCAATTGAGCCAGCGCGCGTGCGAACTGGCCGCCAGCGGAGCGCTGGACGCCGGGTGCCTGAGCGATTTCGAAGCCGCGGCCCAACACCAGGGCGCGCTCGATTGCCAGGTTCTCCTGTGCCGACGGCGCATCGAATTGGACCTTCATCGCCTGCAACGGCTGAAAGACCCGCAGCAACGCAACCAGCTCGCCAGCCGGCTCATGAGCGAGATCCTGGAAGCCCACGCGCTGATGCACCGGCACGACGCGACGAACCACGACGCCGTCAAGCTCATGGCGAGCCTGCTGGGCATCGGCGTGGAGCACCAGGCCCCGTGGCTGCACGTCGTGAACAACGCCCTCAAGGACTTGACCCAGCCCACACCCCATTGACGCGCCATGAGCGGCGCCGGGCAACGCGCATGCGTACACTCCCTGCACCCCATGAGCTCCGCACGGCCGCCCGAAGGAGCTCGCACCGCAGCGCGCTGCGCGAAGGTCCCACAGTGAGCCCGCAAGACTACGTCCAGCAGAAGGCCGCCGCCTCCGGCAGCAGCTTCTACTACGCCTTCCTCTTCCTGCCGCCCGAGCGGCGCGCCGCCATCACGGCGTTCTACGCCTTCTGCCGCGAGGTGGACGACGTGGTGGACGAGGTGAGCGACGCCGGGGTGGCGCAGACCAAACTGGCCTGGTGGCGCGGCGAGGTGGCGCAGGCCTGGGCGGGCCAGCCCAGCCACCCCGTCACGCAGGCGCTCATGCCGCTGGCCGGTGCCTACGGCATCGAGGCGCGCCACCTGCTGGGCGTCATCGACGGCTGCCAGATGGACCTGGAGCAGAGCCGCTACCTCGACTTCGCCAACCTGCAACGCTACTGCCACCTGGTGGCCGGCCTGGTGGGCGAAGTCGCCGCGCGCATCTTCGGCCAGACGCAGGAGCAGACCACCGCCTACGCCCACCGCATGGGCCTGGCCTTCCAGCTCACCAACATCATCCGCGACGTCGGCGAGGACGCGGTGCGTGGGCGCATCTACCTGCCCATCGACGAGCTGCAACGCTTCGACGTAAAGGCCCACGAGCTGCTGCGCCGCGGCACCGCGCCCGGCACCGACGCGGCCGACTTCGAGCGCCGCTTCACTGCGCTGATGGCCTTCCAGTGCGAACGCGCCCTGACCACCTACGACGAAGCCCTGGCCCTGCTGCCCGACGCCGACCGCCGCAGCCAGAAGCCCGGCCTGATGATGGCCAGCATCTACCGCACGCTGCTGCGCGAGATCGCCGCCGAACCGCTGCTGGTGCTCACCCGCCGCGTGAGCCTGACGCCGCTGCGCAAGTTCTGGCTCGCCTGGAAGGTGCAGGCGCTGGGGCGTTTGTGAACACCGCCCCGAGCGTCGCCATCGTCGGCGGCGGCTGGGCCGGCTGCGCCGCCGCCGTGGCCGCCGCGCAAGGCGGCGCGCGGGTCACGCTGGTCGAGATCACGCACACCCTGGGCGGGCGCGCGCGGCGCGTCGACATCGCCCACCCCGACGGCGCCCCGATGCCGCTGGACAACGGGCAACACATCCTCATCGGCGCCTACACCGCCACGCTGGCCTTCATGCGCGCCGTGGGCGTGGAGCCGCATGAGGCGCTGCTCGCCACGCCGCTGACGCTGCGCTTCGCCGACGGCCAGGGACTGGCCGTGCCGCCCTGGGCGGCGCGCTGGCCCGCGCCGCTGGACGCGCTGGCCGCCATGCTCACGGCGCGCGGCTGGCGGTGGGCCGATCGGCTCGCCCTGCTGCGCCGGTCGCTGCGATGGCGCGCGCGCGGCTTCGCCTGCGCTCCCGCCGACACGGTGGCCCAAGTCTGCGCCGGCCTGCCACCGCGCGTGATGGACGAACTGATCGAGCCGCTGTGCGTGTCGGCCCTGAACCTGCCGGCCGCACAGGCCAGCGGTGCCGTGTTCCTGCGCGTGCTGCGCGACGCGCTGTTCGGGCGCGGTGCGCCCGGCTATGCGCCGTCGGCGCTGCTGCTGCCGCGGCACGACCTGTCGGCCCTGGGCCCCGAGCCGGCCGCGCAATGGCTGCGCGAGCGCGGCCACACCGTTCAACCGGGCCGGCGCATCGAAGGCATCGAACGCCTCGACGACGGCGGCTGGCGCCTCAGCGGCGAGGGCCAGACGGCACGCTTCGACCGCGTGGTCTGGGCCACGCACCCGAGCGCCGCGGCCCAGGCGCTGCGCGAGATCGCCCCCACCTGGGCCCAGGCCGCGGCGGCGCTCGGCCACACCGCCATCACCACGGTCTACGCCCTCGGGCCACGCCACCACCCCCTGGCCGCGCCCATGCTCGCGCTGCGTGGCGGCCCCGCGCAATTCGTGTTCGACCGGGGCCAGCTGCGCGCGGCCGACGCCGGCGTGCTGGCCTTCGTGCTGAGCCACAGCGAGGGCGAACGCGAGGACCTGCAAGCCGCCACACTGGAGCAGGCGCGCGAGCAGCTCGGCCTGACGGGCCTGATCCCGCTGCGCAGCATCACCGAGCGACGCGCCACCTTCGCCTGCACGCCGGGGCTCACGCGCCCCCCGGGCGCGGTGGCGCCGGACCTGTGGGCCGCGGGCGATTTCATCGACGGCCCTTACCCCGCCACCATCGAAGGCGCGGTGCGCAGCGGGCAGGCCGCGGGTCTGGCCGCTGCGCAGCGCCGCTGAAATCGCGTGATTCTTGACGCAGGTCGGCCTCGCGGGCCGCCGCGCCCCTCGGCACACGGCGACGAGGCTGTTAACCTCTGACCTTCGGGGGAACCTGGGCCGCGCGAACGGCTCCCATCCCCTTTCGTTTTTCATGACCCGAGGAAAGGAGCCCATCGCCATGCCGGTCACCACCGTTGCACGATCCCTGTTCCGCGGCCTGTTCGCCCTGAGTCTGGGTGTGGCCGCCATCAGCGCCAATGCCCAGAACATGGTCAGCATCAGCGGCAGCACCGTGAACATGCGCGACGGTCCGGGCCTGAAAAGCACGGTGCTCTGGGAACTGCGGCGCGGCTTTCCGCTGCAGGTGACGGAGCGGCGTGGCGACTGGCTCGCGGTGAAGGACTTCGAAGGCGATACCGGCTGGGTGGCGCGCTCGCTCACCTCCGACGAGCCGTATCACATCGTGACCAGCAAGATCCTCAACGTGCGCAGCGGCCCCGGCACGAACAATGAGGTGGTGACGCAGGCCCAGTACGGCGAGTTGCTCAAGACCCTGGAGAAGCGCGACGACTGGGTGCGCGTGGAGCGCGAGACCGGCGAATCCGGCTGGGTGGCCGAGCGCCTGGTCTGGGGCTGGTGAGCCGCGCGCGGCCGAACGCTCAGTCCTCGCTGAGGTAACCGCGCTCCAGCTGCTGCTGCTGGTTGTCGAAGATGGCCATCGCCGTCTTCATGCGCAGGAAGCCGAACTGGCGGTAGAACGGCTCCTTGCCGGGCACGGCATAGAGAATGATCTTCTTGTGCCCGCGCGAGCGCTCCACCAGGTGCGCCACGATCTGCTTGCCCAGGCCCGTGCCCTGGTGGCCGGGCAGCACGGCGATGTCGCAGATGTAGGAGCAGTCCGCGCCGTCCGCCAGCGCGCGGCCGGCACCCACGAGGCGGCCGTCCTCGAACACGAAGCACTTGAACAGGCTGTTGCCGAACACCGTGCGCAACCGCTCGGGCGGCTTGTCGCCCAGCGGCGCCGCGCGGTAGAGCGCGGACAGCTCGTCCCAGTCGATGCCGTCGGTGCCTTCTCGCCAGTCGAGTGCCATGCCCGCCTCCTTGCGGTGGAATCAGCCGTTCTCGCGCAGCCGCAGGTAAGCCGGGCGCTCCATGCAGCGCCGCAGCCACTCGTGCATCACCGGGTGGGCGCCCAGCAAGGGCCGCGACACCCGCACCCAGTTGAGCACACTGGCCACGCAGAGGTCGGCGATGGTGAAGCGCCCCGCCGCGATCCAGGCATGGCCCGCCGCCCGTTGCTGCTTCAGGTGCGCCTCCAGCACGCGCAGCGGCACCGCCAGGCGCCGCTCGGCCGCCAGGGCCAGCTCGGGCTTGCGGCGCTCCTCGGGCATGGCGTGCAGGTGGGCCAGCACGGTGAGGGCGTCGCGCTCCACCTCGTTGACCACCCAGAACGACCAGCGCAGGGCCTCGGCCTCTTCGCGCGCGTTGGCGGGTGCGATGCCGCGCCCGTCGGGCCGGCCGTGCACGCGCGCCAGGTAAAGCGCGCAGGCCATGCTCTCCCACACCACGACCTCGCCCTCCGGGCGGCGGTCGATCAGCACGGGGATGTGGCCGTTGGGGTTGAGCTCGAGGAACCCCGGCGTGCGCGTGCTGCCGTCCAGGTAAGGCGTGGGCACGTGCTCGAAATCGAGGTCCAGCTCGACGGCCGCCCACAGCGCCCGCACGGCGCGTGAAGCGGGGATGCCGTGGATGGTGAGGCTCATGCGCCGTGCACCCTCAGGCCAGCTGGTTGCACAGCGTCATGAGGTCGGCCACGGTGGTCTGCGGCACCAGCGGTGCGTGGTCCCAGCCGTGGCCCTCTCGGTTGAGCCAGGCCACCTGCAGGCCGGCCACCAGCGCGCCCAGGGCGTCGAGCTGCTGGTCGTCGCCGATGTGCAGCACCTCGCCCGGGCGCACGCCGGCCGCGCTGGCGGCGGCGTGAAAGATGCGCGCGTCGGGCTTGGCCACACCGAACTCGCGCGCGCTGATGGCCGCGCGAAAGTGCTGGCCGAGGCCGATGCGGTGCACGTCCGCGTTGCCGTTGGACAAGGCCACCACCGGGTAGCGGCCAGCCAGCCATTCCAGTGCGGGCAAGGCGTCGTCGAACAGCTCCACGCGCTGGCGTTCGGCGAAGAAGACGTCGAAGGCCTCTTCCGCGAGTTCGGGGTTGTCGCCGCCCTTGATCAGCACGAAACGGATCGATTCGCGCCGCAGCGCGCTCAGGTCGTGCGAGAGGTCGGGTCGCTTGATCTGCAGGAAATGCCGCGCCTCACGCAGCGACTGCGGGTTGGCCGCGAGGATGGCGGCGGCGGGCGCGTGCTCGCGAAACCAGGCGAGCAGCGCGGCCTCGGCGCGTTCGATGGTGGGCCCGATCGGCCAGAGCGTGTCGTCGAGGTCGATGCTGATGGCGCGCACACGCGATGGGTCCAGCGTGGCGGCGCCGGACACGGGGTCCGAGCTCGGTGAGTCTTTCATGCTTGCGAGAGAATAGCGCATGCCCTTCGCCACCGAACCGCCCCACGTCCATGGCCGCACCGAGCGCACGGCGGTGATCTGGTGCAACCTGGGGACGCCCGACGAACCCAGCCCCGCCGCGCTGCGCCGCTACCTCGCCGAATTCCTCGGCGACCCACGCGTGGTCGAGATCCCGCGCCTGCTGTGGTGGCCCATCCTGCACGGCGTGATCCTGCGCGTGCGCCCGGCGAAGTCGGCCGCGAAATACAGAAGCGTGTGGATGCCCGAAGGCTCGCCACTGAAGGTGTGGACCGAGCGGCAGGCCAAGCGCCTGCTGGGTCACCTGGGCGAGCGCGGGCATTCGCTGCTGGTGCGATACGCCATGCGCTATGGCAACCCATCCATCGCCTCGGTGCTGGACGAGCTGAAGGCACAAGGCGCCACGCGCGTGCTGGTGCTGCCGGCCTACCCGCAATACAGCGGCACCACCACAGCCAGTGTGGTCGACGCCGTGAACGCCTGGAGCGCCAGGCAGCGCGCGCTGCCCGAACTGCGCTTCGTCAACCGCTACCACGACGACCCGGGCTACATCGAGGCGCTGGCCCGTTCGGTGCGCGAACACTGGCAAGCCCATGGCCAGGCCGAGCGGCTGGTGATGAGTTTCCACGGCGTGCCCGAGCGCACCTTGCACCTGGGCGACCCGTACCACTGCGAATGCCACAAGACCGGGCGCCTGCTGGCGCAGGCCCTGGGCCTGCCGCCCGATCGCTTCGTCCTCACCTTCCAAAGCCGCTTCGGCAAGGCGAAGTGGCTCGAGCCCTACACCGAGCCCACGCTGGTGAGACTCGCGGGCGATGGCGTGAAGAGCGTGGACCTCATCTGCCCCGGCTTCACCGGCGACTGCATCGAGACGCTGGAGGAGATCGACATGGAGGCGCGCGCGGCCTTCCTGAAGGCCGGCGGCGAGCGCTTCTCGTACATCCCCTGCCTCAACGACCGCGAAGAGTGGATCCGGGCGCTGGGCGACATCACGCTGCGGCACCTGCAGGGCTGGCCCACGGCGCCGGCCGACGAGGCCGGGCGCGCCGCCAGCCGCGAACGCGCGCTGGCCCTGGGCGCCAGGGACTGAGCCGCGCGTTCAGTGCCCCGCCAGGAAACGCTGCACCAGCTCCAATTGGTCCGGCACGTTGAGCGCGGGCGCGTGCCCGCAGCCGGGAATCGTCACCACCAGCGCGCGCGGGCCGCGGTCGCGCATGGCCTCGGCGGTCTCGGCCAGCAGCAGGTCGGAGTCGGCCCCGCGCAGGCACAGCACCGGCACGTCGATGCTGTCGAACACCGGCCACAGATCGTAGTCATGCGGGTGGTGCTCGAACTGCTGCGCCATGGCCGGGTCGTAGTGCGGCGTCACGCGGCCGTCGGGCAGGCGGCGCATGGAGCTTTCGCTGAGCAGGCGCCATTGCTTGTCGGGCAGGTGACCGTAGGGCTTGTAGACCTCGCGGAAGTACTGTTCCAGCTCGCGCATGGTGTCGAAGGCCGAGGGGCTGCCAGCGTAGCTGCGGATGCGCTGCACCGCCGCCGGCGCGAGCTGCGGGCCGATGTCGTTGAGCACGAGGCGCTCGATGCGCCCGCGCAGCGGCCCCGCCGCGCACACCATGCCGATAGCGCCGCCCATGGACGTGCCCACCCAGTGGAAGCGGTCCAGCGCGAGCTGATCGACCAGCGACTTCGCCAGCTTCGAATAGAAGTCGAGGCAGTACTCCGCCTTCGGATCGCGGCTCCACTGCGAGAGACCGCGCCCGATGGTGTCGGGGCAGATCACGCGCCAGCCCTGGGCGCACAGGTGCGCGGCCAGCGGGTCCATGTCGCGCCCGGTGCGCGCCAGACCGTGCCAGGCCACCACCACCGGGCCGCCGGCCTGCGCGGGCACCCAGTCCATGAAGTGGATCTCGCGCTCCTCGCAGGTGATGTAGCGCGAGCGCGGTTCGAGCGCGGCGAAGTTCATGTGGACTCCTTCGTGGCCCTGGCCAGTGCGCGCTCGCGCAGCTTGCCGACGACGCCCGTGGGGAAGTGGTAGACCGAGAGCACGAACAGCAGGCCCAGCCAGAGCAGCCAGCGATCGGGCGTGAGCAGCGCGGGCAGCAGCGGCAGGCCTTCGAACAGGCCGCCGAGCCAGCGCAGCAGGTCCTGCAGGTAGCTCTGCGCCACCAGGAAGACCACGCTGCCGATGATGGCGCCGTAGAGCGTACCCATGCCGCCGATGACGACGATGAGCAGGATGTCCAGCATGATCTCGAAGGACAGCGAGGTGTCCGGCCCGTTGTAGCGCAGCCAGAGCGCGAGCAGGCAGCCCGCCAGCGTGGCGAAGGACGCGGCGATCACGTTCGACAGCGTGCGGTACACCACCACGCGATAGCCCAGGGCCTCGGCGCGGAAGTCGTTCTCGCGAATGGCCTGCAGCACGCGGCCGAAGGGAGAGTTCACGATGCGCAGCATCACCAGGAACATGGCCACCACGCTGGTAAACAGCAGGTAGTAGGTGATGAAGCGGCCGTTGAGCGAGACCGGGCCGAAGGGGCCCTCGAAATCCTCCTCCATCAGCGCGAAGCCGGGCGACAGCAGCTCGGGCAGGCGGAAGGTCAGGCCGTCCTCGCCGCCGGTGATGTCGGACAGCTGCGAGGCCAGTGTGAGAAAGGCCGAGGCCACGGCCAGCGTGATCATGGCGAAGAAGATCGCCCGCACGCGCAGCGAGAACAGGCCGATGAGCAGCGACAGCAGCAACGAGAGCAGCAGCGCACCGACCGCGCCCACCACCAGCGCCCACCAGGTGGGGCCCATGGCATTGGCCGAGATGGCGATGCCGTACGCGCCGATGCCGAAGAACATGGTGTGCGCGAAGCTCACGATGCCGGTGTAGCCCAGCAGCAGGTCGAAGCTGACCACCAGCGCGATGAAGATCAGCACCTTGGCCGCGACGTTGAGCGCCTTCACGCCCGGAAACAGGAAGGGCGCGAAGGCCAGGCCCAGCACCAGCAGCACGAGCAGGATGGCGAGCCAGCGGCTGCGCGGGAGATCATGGGAGAGCAGACGGGACAACATGGTGGATCGAGCCTCTCAGGACCGAAGAACGGGGGCGAGTGCCAGGCCCGCCAGGCGCGGCAGCCGTGGAACCGGCTTTGCCGGGCCACAGGCTGCGCCCCCCTTCAGGGGGGTGACGCCGACGGCGGCGCGGGGGGTGTTCATCTGTTCGCGACGGGGTAGACACCCTGCGGCCGCCACAGCAGGATGGCGACCATGAGCGCGATGTTCGAGAACAGCGCCACCTTGGGCATGAGAAAGCCCGTGTAGTTGGCCATCAGGCCCACCAGCAGCGCGCCCACCAGCGCGCCCAGCGTGGAGCCCAGGCCGCCGATGATGATGACGATGAAGATCAGCACATTGACCTGCGCGCCCATCTGCGGCAGCACGGTCTGCTGGTACAGGCCCCACATCACGCCGCCCAGGCCGGCCAGTGCGCTGCCAGCCACGAACACGCCCACGAACAGGCGCTGGATGCGGTAGCCCAGGGACTCGACCATCTCGCGGTCCTGCACGCCGGCGCGAATGAGCAGGCCGACCTTGGTGCGGTTGAGCGTCCAGACCATGACGGCGAACACCGCGATGCCCACGGCCATGGCCAGCAGGCGGTACTTCTCGATCGACGCATCGCCGATGATGAAACTGCCGCGCAGGGTTTCGGGCAGCGGCAGCGCGAGCTGGCCCGGGCCCCAGATCACCTTGATCAGTTCCTCGCCGATGATCATGCCGCCCATGGTGATGAGGATCTGCTTCAGGTGCTGGCCGTAGACCGGGCGCACGATGAAGCGCTCGAACACCAGGCCGATGGCTCCGGCCACCAGCATGGCCACCAGCATCGCGGGCACCAGGGCCAGCAGGTTGAGCCAGAAGCTGTCGGCGATGGCGTAGGCGTTGAGGCCGCCGAACACACTGACGGCGACGAAGGCGCCCAGCGCGATGAACACGCCGTGGCCGAAGTTGAGCACGTCCATCAGGCCGAACACGAGCGTGAGGCCCGAGGCGATGATGAAGACGATGAGGCCCATGGCCAGGCCGGCCACGGTGAGCGTGAGCCAGGTCGAGCCGCTGCCCACGGCCGGCAGCGCCAGCGCGGCCAGCAACGGCACCAGGGCCACGGGCTTCCAGTCGAAGTCTTTCAGGGCCTGCCAGCGGGCGACGCTGCCGGTGGCGGGGGTGTTGATCACCGAGGTGTTCACTGATGCGCTCCCAGCGAGAGACCGAGCAGGCGCGACTGCAGCGCGACGTCCTCGGCGAGTTCGGCCATCGCGCCGCTGTGCACCACGCGGCCGTCGTCCATCACGGCCACCGTGTCGCCCAACTGGCGCGCGAAGTTGAAGTTCTGCTCGACGAGCAGGAGGGTCGTCTGCGCGGCCTTGAGCTCGCGGAAGGCCGCGATCATGTTCTGGATGATGGCCGGGGCCAGGCCCTTGCTCGGCTCGTCGATGAGCAGCAGCTGGCGCGGCTCGACGATGGCGCGCGAGACCGCGAGCATCTGCTTCTGCCCGCCCGAGAGCTTGCCCGCCGGGTGCAGCCAGAACTTCTTCATCGCGGGGAACATGTCGAAGATCCATTCCAGGCGCTTCGTGTCCACGTCGTCGATGGTGCGAGCGCCACGCGCGGCCAGCAGCATGTTTTCCTTCACGCTCAGGTCCGCGAAGATGCCCATGTTCTCGGGCACGTAGGCCACGCCGCTCTGCGCGATGTCCGGCGTCGCCCTGGCGGTGATGTCCTGGCCCGCGAGCGTGATGCGGCCCTGGCTGGCGTGCCACAGGCCCATGATGGTGCGCAGCGTCGTCGTCTTGCCGGCGCCATTGCGGCCCAGCAGCATGGTGAGCTGGTTGGCGGGCACCTGCAGGTCCACGCCGTGCAGGATGTGGTACGCGCCGATGTGCGTGTGCACGCCATCGAGCTGCAGCAGCGGCGCCGTCATGCCGTGGCCTCCTCTTCCGGGTTCACGCCCAGGTAGGCCTGCTGCACCACGGGCGAGGCAATCACCACGTCGGGTTCGCCGTCGGCCACCAGCTCGCCGTTGTGCAGCACGATGATGCGGTCCGAGAGCTCGCGCACCACGTCCATCTTGTGCTCCACCAGCAGGATGGTCTTGCTTTTGTCGGCCTTGAGGCCCCGGATCAGGTTGAGGATCACCGGCACCTCGTCCACGCTCATGCCGGCGGTGGGCTCGTCGAACATGTAGACCTTGGGGTCCAGGGCCATCAGGATGCCGACCTCCAGCTTGCGCTGGTCGCCGTGCGGCAGGCTGGCCGCGCGCGCCTCGGCCTTGTCGGCCAGGGCCACGGTCTCCAGGATGCGGTCGGCCTGCTCGATCAGGTCCTTGCGGTCGCTCCAGATGCGAAAGAAGTCCATGCCCGCGCCGGCGCGGGCCTGCACCGCCATGCGCACGTTCTCGCGCACGCTCAGTTGCGGAAACAGGTTGGTGAGCTGGAAGGCGCGCCCCAGGCCCGCACGCGTGCGCAGCGGTGCGCTCAGGTTCGTCAGTTCGCGCCCGTCCAGCGTCACCGTACCGGCGCTGGCCTTGATCTGCCCGGAGATCAGGTTGAAGTAGGTCGTCTTGCCCGCACCATTGGGGCCGACGATGGCGGTGAGCGTGCCCGGCGCAAACGCGCAGGAGACAGCGTTCACCGCCACGTGCCCGCCGAAGCGGACCGTGAGGTTCGAGGTTTGCAGCATGGGGGTTCGTGCGCCCGGCGGGCGCACGCCAGGTTCAGCGCTTGTTGCGGATCGGGATGTTCATGTCCGACGGCTTGATCTCTCGAACAAGCTCGGGCACGCCCCAGGCGAAGGCCGGGTCGGCCTTGATCCGGAAGTGGTACATGCTCTGCATGGCCTGGTGGTCTTCCTTGCGGAAGGTCATGGTGCCCTTGGGCGTGTCGAAGCTCATGCCCTCCATGGTCTGGATGAGCTTGTTGGTGTTGGTGTCGCCGTTGGTTTTCTTGAGCGCGGTCACCACGGCCATCGCGGCGCTGAAGCCACCGGCCGTGAAGAAGTCCGGCGGCTGCTTGAACTGGCGGTAGTGCTCCGACACCATGGCCTCGTTGATCGGGTTCTTGGGAATGCCGAAGTAGTAGTACAGCGCGCCCTCCATGCCCGGGAACTGCTTGTAGGCGACCATGGCCGGCAGGATGTTGCCGCCCGTGGCGAGCTTGATGCCGTAGCGCTTGTCCAGCTCCATCTCGGCGATCTTGGCGAAGGGCGTGGGTGCGCCCGACCACACGACCGAAATGAACTTGTTGCCGGGCTGGTCCTTGAGTTTGTCGACCAGGCGCAGCAGGCCGGCGGTGAAGTCCGTCGTGCCCACGGGCAGGTACTCCTCGTGGACGATCTTGGCCTTGGTGGTGAAGTCCTTGGCGGCCTTTACCGCGTCGCGGCCGAAGGCGTTGTCGTTGGCGAGCACGCCGATCACGTTGTTGGGAGCGTCCAGCGCCACGGCGTTCGCGGCGGCGTCCTGGCTGCTGTTGCGGCCGGTGCGGAAGATGTACTTGTTCCACTTGTCGCCGGTGATGGAGTCGGCCACGGCGGGCTCCACCAGCAGGATCTTGCGGTACTCCTCGGCCACGGGGAGCATGGCCAGGGCCACCGGGGAGGCGGTGGGGCCGATGGCGAGGTCGACCTTGTCGTCGGCGTAGGCCGCGGCCAGCAGGCTCTTGCCCACGTCGGGCTTGCCCTGATCGTCCTTCTCGATCACCACGATCTTCTTGCCCGCGACCGTCATGGTGCCGCCCGTGGCGTAGTTCAGGCCCATCATCAGGCCCGTGTGGGTCTGCTTGGCGTAGGCCTCCAGCGGGCCGGTCTTGCTGTGGATGTGGGCGATGCGGATCTCACCCTTGTTGGCTTGGGCAAAACCCAGGGTGGCCGTGCAGGCCAGGGCGATCACCGCCAGGCGGCGGGTGGTGTCGAACATGCTTGTCTCCTGATGGTTGCTGGCACAGCGCGTGGCGCCGTGCCACAGTGGTGCACATGCCGTGCCAGCTTGACAAGCCGTTGATCTGAAACGGTTTTCCTTTCCGGCGGGGGGCTATATGTCTGAATTTCAGACGCGCCCAAGCGATCCGACTGCCTGAAAATCAGGCAGTTGTCGGAAATTCCGACAAGCCCTCAAAAGACGCCAGGCGGTCGTACAGGCTCGCCCGCGAGATGCCCAGGAGTTTCGCCGCCGCGCTGCGGTTGCCGCCGGTGCGCGCCAGTGCCTGCGCGATGGCGCGGCGCTCGAGTTCGGCCACCTGCTCGGCCAGTGGGCGGGGGTCGATGTCGGGCGCGGGCGCGGGCGCGGTGGCGCGCGGCGCCTCGCGCACCGGCGCCAGCGCGGGCAGGCCCGCCTCGCGCAGCACCTCGTCCACCTGCGCGGGATCGATCAGCGGCGAGTCGCTGCGCAGCGCCAGTTGCTCCAGCACGTTGCGCAGCTCGCGGATGTTGCCGCGCCAGGGCTGGGCCGCGAGCAGTGCCTGGGCCTCGGCGCCGAACTCCAGCTGCGGCCCGCCGCCGCGCGCGGCGATGTCCTCGCACAGCGCTTCGATGAGCAGGGGCACGTCGCTCTGGCGTTCGCGCAGGGGCGGCACGCGGATGGGCAGCACGTTGAGGCGGTAGTACAGGTCCTCGCGGAAGCGCCCTTCCCTCACCATCTGCGGCAGGTCGCGCGAGGTGGCCGCCACCACGCGAACGTCGAAGGGCACGAGCTGGTTCGAGCCGAGCGGCTCGATCTCGCCTTCCTGCAGGGCGCGCAACAGCTTGACCTGCATGGCCATGGGCATGTCGCCCAGTTCGTCGAGGAACAGCGTGCCGCCATCGGCCAGCTTGAACTTGCCGTCGCGGCCTTTCTTGTCGGCGCCGGTGTAGGCGCCGGGCGCCACGCCGAAGAACTCGGCCTCCAGCAGGGTCTCCGGCACGGCGGCCATGTTCACGCTGACGAAGGGCCGGCCGGCGCGCGGCGAGGCGGCGTGAATGGCGTGCGCGAGCAGTTCCTTGCCGGTGCCGGTTTCGCCGAGCAGCAGCACCGGGCTGCCGGACTGCGCCGCGCGGCGCGCCTGCCGCTTGACCTCCACCGCGGCCGTGCTGGTGCCGACGAAGCTGGCGAAGGTGTATTTGCTGCGGCGCTGGTGCGCGAGTTCGCGGCGCGCGTCGTGCAGGTCCTGCTCGAGCCGGGCGAACTTGGTGATGAGGGGTTGCAGCGTGGTCTCGGGGTGGTCGAAGAGCACGATGCCGAGCACGCCGATGACCTCGCCGGCGTCGTCGCGCAGGGGAATGCGGGTGACGACGAAGGTGCCGGCGCGGTTGGTGAGCAGGTCGATGAGGATGGGCTTGCCGGTTTCCAGCACGCGGTGCATCTGGGTGTGCTGCACGACCTGGCTGACGGGCTGGCCGACGAAGTCTTCCTCGCGCTCGAAGCCCAGGGCGGGGAGGAAGCGGCGGTACTGGTCGTTGATCCAGACGACGCGGGCGTGCCGGTCCACCAGCAGCATGCCTTCGCTGGCGTTGGCGAAGAGGTCGAACATGGAGCGCGCGGCGAGCTCCAGGATGCTCTGCGCGTCGCGGGGCAGGCGGTCGTCGCGGGTCATGGGCGGGATGGTACCCGGGTGGGGTATGTTTTTTTGTCCCCCCGGGGGGCTTCTTCTCCGGAGGCTCCGGTCATCGGCGCTTGGGTGTCCGGCTCCGCGAATGTCCCCCGGAACGGATCGCTGACGCGCTCCGCTCCTCCTCCTTTATTTCGCTACGCCGGACACCCAATCACCGACGACCTCGTTGGCACTCGTCTGTTGGCACTCGAACCATGCCTTCGGCTCGCGGACGCTGGGTGCCCTGCGTAGCGAAATAAAGGAGGAGCCAAGGGCGCAGCCCTTGGCGGGGGACATTCGCGGAGCAGGGCACCCAGTGGCCGCGAGCTCGCGAGGTGCAACGAGCGATGCGCAGCGCACCCAAAACGTCAGCTCACGCGGAAGCCAACGCACGCCGTTGCCGCCGCGCCAGCAGCCTCGGCACCACCACCACCCCCATCACCGCGATCAGCAGCACCAGCGACATCGGCCGCTGCACGAAGATCAGCCAGTTGCCCTCGCCGATCGACAGCGCGTTGCGCAACTGCGCCTCCGCCAGCGGCCCCAGGATCAGGCCCACGATCACCGGCGCGGCGGGGAAGTCGAATCGGCGCATCAGCACCCCCAGCAGGCCGATCGCCAGCATCAGGTACAGGTCGAACGCGCTCTGGCGCATGCCGTACACGCCCACTGTCGCGAAGATCAGGATGCCCGCGTACAGCTGCGGACGCGGGATCTTCAGCAGCTTCACCCACAGGCCCACCAGCGGCAGGTTCAGCACCAGCAGCATCACGTTGCCGATGTAGAGCGAGGCGATCAGCGCCCACACCAGGGCGGACGAGGTCTGGAACAGCTGCGGTCCGGCGTTGATGCCGTAGTTCTGCAAGGCGGACAGCAGGATCGCCGCCGTCACCGAGGTGGGGATGCCCAGCGTCAGCAGCGGCACCAGCGTGGCCGTCACGGCCGCGTTGTTGGCCGCCTCAGGCCCCGCCACGCCCTCGATGGCACCTGTGGTGCCGAAGCTGGCCTTTTCGTCGTCCCTGGCCAGCTTGCGCTCCGTGGCGTAGCTCAGGAAGGTGGGGATTTCCGACCCGCCCGCCGGGATGGTGCCGAAGGGGAAACCGATCGCCGTGCCGCGCAGCCAGGCCGGCCAGGAACGGCGCCACTCGCCGCGCGTCATGTGCACCTTGGTCAGGCGGTTCATCGACGACTGCAGGCGGCCTTCGTAGAGCGCGTTGTAGAGCGCCTCGGTCACGGCGAACAGGCCCACCGCCACCAGCACCACCTCCACGCCGTCCATGAACTCCAGGATGCCCGCGGTGTAGCGCACCTGCGCGCTGATCTGGTCGATGCCGACGAGGCCGAACGAGAGGCCGAGGAAGAGCGCGGTGAGGCCACGCAGCGCGCTCTTTCCCAGCACCGCGCTCACGGTGGTGAAGGCCAGCAGCATGAGGCAGAAGTACTCGGGCGGGCCCAGGCGCACGGCGTATTCCGCCAGCGCGGGCGCGAACAGGGTGACGAGCACCGTACCGATGGTGCCGGCCACGAAGGAGCCGATGGCCGCCGTGGCCAGCGCGGCACCCGCGCGGCCGTTCTTGGCCATCTTGAAGCCTTCGAGCGCGGTCACCATGGTGCCGGTTTCACCGGGGGTGTTGAGCAGGATGGAGGTGGTGGACCCGCCGTACATCGCGCCGTAGTAGATGCCCGCGAAGAAGATCATCGAGGCCGTGGGCTCGACCTGCCCCGTGATGGGCAGCAGCATGGCCACCGTGACCGCGGGCCCCAGCCCCGGCAGAACGCCGATGGCGGTGCCCAAAGCGCAGCCGGCCAGCGCCCACAGCAGGTTGATCGGCGTGGCGGCGGTGGCGAAGCCGCCCATGAGTTGCGTCAGGATGTCGCCCATGTCAGATCCAGCCGCTGGCGCTGATGCCGGGCAAATTGACCGCCAGCACCTTGGTGAACACCCAGAACACAGGCGCCGAAATCAGCACGCCGGTGACGAGGTCGGTGAGCGTGGTGCGCGCGCCGCCGCCGGCGCGGCCCTCGCTCAGGCGCAGGCCGCGCACGGCCAGCGCGTAACACAGCGTGCAGCTCAGCACGAAGCCGATGGTGGTGATGAGCGCGGCGTTGGCGACGACGCCGCCCGCCACCCAGGCCAGCGCGCGCCAGTCACCGCGCTCGGCACCCGACGGCGGCTCCACGTCGCGCCAGCCGCCGTGCAGCGCCTGCCACAGCAGCAGGGCGCCGCAGGCGGCCATGGCCACGCACATCACCCAGGGCAGCACGTTCGGCCCCACGCCCGAGTAGCCGGTCGACGCGGGCAACTGCCAGGCGCCGACGGCCAGCACCACGGCCACGCCGAGCGCGCCCAGGGCGATGGCCACCTGCCCCGCGTCCACCGGCGCGGGCTGCTGAGAATCGCTCATGGCCGGGCCTGGCTCAGACCATGCCGGCGCGAACCATGGTCGCGCGCAGGCTGGAGAAGTCGCGGTCCACGAATTCCTCGAAGGCCTTGCCGGTCAGCAGCGCGGGCGTCCAGTTGTTCTTCTTCACCGACGCCGCCCAGGATTTGCTTTGCGTGGCCTTGACGACCATGGCGACCAGCGCATCGCGCTGCGCGGGCGTGATGCCGGCGGCACCGTACACACCGCGCCAGTTGCCGATCACCACGTCGATACCCTGCTCTTTCAGCGTGGGCACGTTGATGCCGTCCAGGCGCTTGTCCGAGGTGACGGCGATGGCGCGCATCTTGCCGCTTTCGATGTAGGGCTGGAACTCGCTGTAGCCGCTGCCGCCGACGGTGACGTTACCGCCGAGGATGGCCGCCACCGCTTCGCCGCCTCCACGGAACGGCACGTAGTTGATCTTGGCGGCGGGCACGCCCACGGCCTGCGCGATCTGCGCCGCCGCGATGTGTTCGGTGGCGCCGCGCGAGCCGCCGCCCCACTTGACGCTGCCGGGGTCCTTCTTGAGCTGCTCGACCACGTCCTTCATGGTCTTAAGCGGCGAGTCGGCCGGCAGCACGAAGACGTTGTATTCGGTGGTGAGGCGCGCGACGGGCGTGACCTGGGTGATGGACACCGGCGGCTTGCCGGTGATGATGCCGCCGAGCATGACGGCGCCCATCACCATGAGGGCGTTCGGGTCGCCCTTGCTGGCGTTGAAGAACTGGGCCAGTCCGATGGCGCCGGCCGCGCCGCCCTTGTTCTCATAGGTCACCGAAGATGCCACGCCCGCGTCGCGCAGGGCATCGCCGAGCGCGCGGCCGGTGCCATCCCAGCCGCCACCGGGGTTGGCGGGGATCATCATCTTGATGTTGGCGTTGGCCCATGCCGCGTTGGGCAGGGCGCCGGTGGCGGCGAGCGCGGCCAGGGATTTGATGAAGGTGTCGCGGCGCATGGACTTGTCTCCGTGGTTGTGGAATCGACGGAGCGAATGGTCGGCGCCCGGGCTGTCAGTTGGCTGTCGGTCGCCCTGGGAGAAACCCTGAGGCGCGAGCGTACCCATAATCGATGCCCCCATGAAGCTCCTGCTCGTCGAAGACAACACCACCATGCAGGCCACGCTGAGGCGTGCCTTCGAGCGGCGCGGCATCCAGGTGGTGACCTGCGACGACGGCGAGCGCGCGCTGCCGGTGTGGCGCGACACCCAGCCTGACGCCGTGCTGCTCGACCTGTCGCTGCCTGGCAAGGACGGGCTGGAGGTGCTCGCGCAGGCGCGAAGCAGCGGCCTCAAGACGCCGGTGATCATCCTCACCGCGCGTGGCACGGTAGGTGACCGCATCCTCGGCCTGAACACCGGCGCCGATGACTACCTGCCCAAGCCTTTCGACCTGGACGAGCTGGAGGCACGCGTGCGCGCCCTGGTGCGCCGCGCGGGCGACGCCGAGGCCTCCCCCGCCAGCGCCTGGTGCGGCATGGCCGTGGACCGTGAGAGCGGCGCCGTGTACCACCTGGGCCAGGCCCTGGAACTGCCGCCGCGCGAGCTCGCCCTGCTGCGCGCCGTGCTCGCGCGCCCGGGCCACGCCATCGCCAAGGAGCGCTTGTTCGAACTCGTCTTCCCCGGCGAGACCGACGTGCAGCCCGAGGCCATCGAGGTGGTGGCCTACCGCCTGCGCAAGAAGATCGCGCACACCGGCGCGCAGCTCGTCACGCTGCGCGGCCTGGGCTACCTCATCAAGGCCACCCCATGAAGCCGCGCGCGCTCTCGTTGCGCCGCACGCTGCTGCTGGGCATCCTGCTGCCAGTGTTCGGCTACGTGGTGTTCAACACCGTGGTGCTGTACCGTCAGGCCCTCGCCGCTGCCGACACGGCCTACGACCGCACCCTGCTGGCCACGGCCAAGTCGCTGGGCGAGCAGTTGCAGGTCACCGCGCAGAACGGCGAGGTGCACGTGCAGGCCACGGTGCTGTACTCCGCGCTGGAGGCCTTCGAAGCCGACAACCGCAGCCGACTCTTCTACCGCGTGAGCGGCTTCCGGGGCGAAATGGTCTCGGGCTTCGCCGACATGCCACCGCCTCGGCGCGACCTACCCTCGGACAACATCTACGCCGCGCTGGTGAGCTTCTACGACGACCGCTACCGCGACGTGCCCGTGCGCATGGCCGTGCTGCTGCAACCCGTGGCCGGCGTGCAGGGCCAGGGCATGGCCACCATCCAGGTGGCCGAGACGCTGGAGCTGCGCGAGACGCTCGCGCGCCAGATCCTGATCGACACGCTGTGGCGCCAGGCCGCGCTGCTGGCGGTGATCGCCTTCGTGGTGGTGCTGGTGGTGCAGCGCGCCACGCGCCCCGTGCGCGACATCAGCCGCGCGCTCGCCTCGCGCAGCGAGAACGACCTCTCGCCCCTGCCCGCGCAGGACGCGCCACGCGAACTGCTGCCGCTGCTGGACGCGACCAACCAGCACATGCAGCGGCTGTCGCAACTGCTGGAGCACCAGAAGCGTTTCGTGCGGGACACCTCGCACCAGTTGCGCACGCCGCTGGCGGTGCTGAAGACGCAGTTGCAGTCGGCGCGACGCGGCGACGTGGAGCCGCGGCAGGCGCTCGACGAGATCGCCCACACCGTGGACCGCGCGACCGAGCTGGCCAATCAGATGCTGGCCTTGGCCAAGGTCGAGCAGTTGCGCCAGGACCGCGACGTGCCCGTGAGCGACTGGGCCGCGGTGGTGCGCGCGGTGGCGCTGGACCTGTCGGCACTGATCGCGGAACGCTCGCTGGACTTCGCGCTCGACGTCAACGAGGCGGCGCCGGTGCGCGCGCACGAGTGGGCCCTGCGCGAGCTCACGCGCAACCTGCTGCACAACGCCATCAAGCACTCACCGCCCGGCGGTGCCTTACGCGTGGGGCTTTTGCACGACGAGCGCACGGCCGCACTGATCGTGCGCGACAGTGGCCCGGGCATCGCGCCCGCCTTGCGCGAGCGGCTGTTCCAGCCCTTCGCCACCGATCACCGCGCCGGCCCCAGCCTCTCGGGCTCGGGCCTCGGGCTTGCCATTTGCCGGGAGGTGGTGCAATCGCTGGACGGACAGATCGAACTGGACAACCGCATGGACGGCAGCAGCGTGCGCGGACTCGACGCCACGGTGCGCCTGCCCTTGGCCTCCACCACGACGACATGACGACGACCAAGACCGGACCCGAGCGCGTGCGCCTGGACAAATGGCTTTGGGCCGCGCGCTTCTTCAAGACCCGCGCCTTGAGCGCCGAGGCCATCGACAAGGGCCGCGTGAACGTCAACGGCCAAGCGGCCAAGGCCTCGCGCGAGCCGCGTGTGGGCGACACCATCGAGTTTCGCCAAGGCAAGGACCTGCGCGCGGTGATCGTGCGCGGATTGAGTTCGGTGCGCGGGCCGGCGCCGGTGGCGCAACAGCTTTACGAGGAAACGCCCGAGTCGGTGGCGCGCCGGCTGGCCAGCGCCGAGCAGCGCCGTCTGGCGCCTGAGCCTGCCTTGAGCCAGACGCAAGGACGGCCGACCAAACGCGACCGGCGCACGCTCAAGGACTGGGGCGACCGCTGGAGCGCGTCATTGGACGACGAGGCGAACTGAGCGGACCCGCGCAGGTGATCACGCGTCACTGAAACCAGATGCGCGCGCCGTCGGCGGGGTTCACGCTGGCCGCAGTCGGCCGGGCGAAGGACAACAGCATCGACAACTGCGCCGCCTCCGTGCAGTAGCGCTGGGCGGTTTCGCTGCGGCCTTGCGCGGCCATGCAGTACTCCAGCAACCTGAGCGTATGAACCCTCGCCTCAGGCTCCTCCAGGCGTTCCTGAATGTCCAGGGCTTGCTGCAGCATGGCCTCGGCCGAGTCGAACCGGCCGCGCCGAATGTCGACGACGGCGTGGGCCGACAGCGTGGCGCTCAGGTGCCGGATGTCGCCACACGCCTGCTGGATTCGTTGAGCCGTCGAGAGGGCGGCGAGCCCGCCTTCGACGTCCCCCTGCGCAATTCTCGCCAGGCCGAGGTGGAACTCGACATACGAAAGTCCCGGCGTCTCGACCTCGTCCTTCAGCAGGCTGCGCGCTCGCTCCAGCAAGGGCAAGGCGCGGGACAGCTCCCCTTGACCTACCAGGAGACCCCCCATGTTGCACAGCGCGGCGGCCAGGAGGCCCGGATCATCGGGCGGCGTCCCGCAAGCCGCGATGACGCCTTCGTAGTGTGCCGCCGCGCGCGCGAAGTCGCCTTGCTGTTCATGCAGGAGGCCGGCGCGCAACTCGGCGATCGCCTGCCGGGTCTTGTGAGGGAGCGACGCGGCGTCGGGATCGAGGTTCTGCTAGGGGTCGGACATGTGCGGCGGGCCTGCTGGCCGGTGGTTGCCACGTCCCGTGGCAGCACCCCACGCCGCGGTTCCCCGCGCCCTCAAGCCTTGCGCAGGCCCAGCCACATCACCGTGGCCACCACGATCAGGCCACCGGCCACCTGTATCGCCGCGATCGACTGCCCCAGGAACACCCAGGCCAGCACCAGCGCGAAGATGGGTTCGATGTTCATGATGGCCGAGTTGCCCACCACGCCCAGGCGCGGCAGCACGGTGAACATGATGGTGAAGGCCGTGCCGTAGAGGAAGGTCAGGCCCAACAGGCCCCACCAGCCCGGCAGGGCGTCCGGGAAATGCAGCCCGCCTTGCGTGGCGCTCGCGGCCAGCGCGATCACGGCGACGATGCCCATGGTGGTGGCCGTGCGCAGGCGGCCGTCGAGGTCCCCCGCCTCGTGCTGCGTGAGCACCAATGCCAGACCGAAGCTGGCCGCCGCCGCGAGCGCGAAGCCCACGCCCACGCCGATGCGCGCCCAGTGCCCGCCCGCGCCCAGGCCCGAGGCCGCGCCCGACACGTCGAGCGCCAAGGCCAGGCCCAGCAGCATCAGGGGCATGGCCTTCAACAGGTGCGGCGCGGGCCTCTGGCCGTACACGATGCGCGCCCACATCGCCGTCCACAGCGGGTAGGTGTTGAAGGCCAGCAGCGCCAGCGCCACCGGCAGGCGCGCCACGGCGGCGTACAGGCACAGACTCTGCACGCCCACCAGCAGGCCAATCGCGGGCAGGGCCTTGCGATGGCGCGCCGTGAGCTGGAAGGGCACGCGGTAAAAGAGCAGGATGGCCGTCACCACCAGCGCCGTGACGCCGCTGCGGAAGGTCACGGCAGTGGCCACGGTGACGCCGTGGTCGAAGGCCAGGCGCGCGGCCACGTGGTTGGCGCCCATCATGAAGGCAATGAGCAACAGGGTGGCGAACGCGGTGCGCGACAGGCTTTTCGACATGTGAAGGTCCGGCGAATCGGCCAAACGAATCGGCAAAAACAAAAGGCGCCCCGCGGGGCGCCTTTGTCGATGGAAACATCTGGCGGAGTGAGAGGGATTCGAACCCTCGATGAGGCTCTACACCCCATACTCCCTTAGCAGGGGAGCACCTTCGGCCACTCGGTCATCACTCCGCGAAACCCGCATTATGCCCCAAAGCATGTGCGGGCCAGCCCCTCTCAGGCGCTGATCGTGTCGGCGGTCTGGTCGAGATCGAACTCGCGGTGCAGGGCGCGCACGGCCAGCTCCATGTACTTCTCGTCGATGACCACCGAGGTCTTGATCTCGGAGGTGGAGATCATCTGGATGTTGATGCCCTCGTTGCTGAGGCAGCGGAACATGCGGCTGGCCACGCCCACGTGGCTGCGCATGCCGATGCCCACGATGCTGACCTTGCAGATGCGGTTGTCGCCCACCACGTCGGCCGCGCCGAGCGCGGGCACCACCTGCGCCTTGAGCAGATCGAGCGTCTTCTGGTAGTCGTTGCGGTGCACCGTGAAGCTGAAGTCGGTCTTGCCGTCCTTGCTCAGGTTCTGGATGATGACGTCGACCTCGATGTTGGCGTCGGCCACCGCGCCCAGGATCTGCGCGGCGATGCCGGGCTTGTCGGGCACGCCGAGCACCGAGACCTTGGCCTCGTCGCGGTTGAACGCAATGCCGGAAACGACGGCTTGTTCCATTTGTTCGTCTTCCTCAAAAGTGATCAGGGTGCCGGAGGCGGCTTCTTCGGCGAGGTCGATGTCCCAGGGCGTGAAGCTCGAGAGCACGCGAAGCGGCACCTGGTACTTGCCGGCGAATTCCACCGAGCGGATCTGCAGCACCTTGGAGCCCATGCTGGCCATCTCCAGCATCTCCTCGAAGCTCACGCGCAGCAGGCGGCGCGCCTCGGGCACCACGCGCGGGTCGGTGGTGTAGACGCCATCGACGTCGGTGTAGATCAGGCACTCGGCGGCTTTGAGCGCCGCGGCCACGGCCACGGCCGAGGTGTCGCTGCCGCCGCGACCCAGCGTGGTGATGTTGCCGTCGTCGTCGATGCCCTGGAAGCCGGTGACGATGACCACCTTGCCGGCGTTCAGGTCGGCGCGCACGCGGGCGTCGTCGATGGATTCGATGCGGGCCTTGGTGTAGGCGTCATTGGTCTTGATGGGCACCTGCCAGCCGGCGTAGCTCACGGCTTCCATGCCTTCGGCCTGCAGCGCAATGGCCAGCAACGCGGACGAGGCCTGCTCACCGGTGGCGGCCAGCATGTCGAGCTCGCGGCCGTAGGCCTTGCCTTGCTTCGACGGCGCCAGTTCCTTGGCGAGGCCCAGCAGGCGGTTGGTTTCGCCGCTCATGGCGCTGGGCACCACCACCATCTGGTGACCGGCCTTGTGCCATTTGGCGACGCGACGCGCGACGTTGCGGATGCGTTCGGTCGACCCCATGGAGGTGCCGCCGTACTTGTGAACGATGAGGGCCATTTGGAATGGAGAAGGGACGCGGCGCGTCGGGTCCTTCAGGGCTTCATCGGGGCGCGCGCCGCACAGCCACCGGGGCCGGGCAAAACCGCGGGATTATACCGAGGGGGTGTAGGCCAGGCACCCGCCCTCGCGCAGCACGAAGCCGCCGGCCACCTTGAGGCGGATGGCGTGGCCGCGCGTGCGGCAGGCCTGGACCTGATCGAGCAGTTCGTCGAGCTGCGCGGTGCTGGGCGCCACGCCGTGCGCGCGGCGCAACCAGTGCCGCAGCGCGTTGGCCTGCCGGTCGCGCGAGAGGGCCTGCAGCGCGGCGATGCGCGGCGGCTCGCCGGTGGCGAGCAGGTCGATCGCGGCCAGTTCGTCGAGCAATCGCTGCGCCTGCGCGGCGTGCGCGGCGCTGCGCGCGAGCGCGGCGCGGTAGCCCGGGAAAGCGCGCGCCCAGGCTGGCATCAACTGCGCGCGGATGCGGTTGCGTGTGAAGCGCTCGTCGCCGTTGCTGGGGTCGTCGACGAAGCGCTGGTCGCGCGCGATCAGGGCTTCGCGCAGGCTGTGCGCGGGCACGCCGAGCCACGGGCGGCCAAAGCGCTGACCGTGGCGCTCGAAGGCCTCGGGCATGGCGGCCAGGCCGGGCAGGCCCGCGCCGCGCGAGAGCGCAAGCAGCACGGTCTCGGCCTGGTCGTCGCCGTGTTGCGCCACCAGCACCCAGCCGATGCCCTGCCCTTTCGCCAGTTCGGCCAGTGCGGCGTAGCGCGCGAGCCGGGCCGCATCTTCGGGGCTCTGGCCGGTGCCGTGCCGGGCGTTCACCCGCGCCACGCACATGGGCAGGCCCAACGAAGACGCGAGTTCGCGCACGCAGGCCTCGAAATCGTCGGCGGCGTCCTGCAGGCCGTGGTGCACATGCAGCGCCACGCAGCGCCCCGGCCAGCGCGCGTGCGCGGCCAGCAGCAAGGCCACCGAGTCGGCCCCGCCGCTGCAGGCGATGCCGATCGGTGCGCTGTCCTGATCGGTGAAATGCCGCGCCGCCCAGCCGCCGAGCTCATCGGCACCGGGCCATCCGTTCGCCTCAGCGACGGTCTTTGACGTCGGCCTTGGTGTCGGTGAAGCGGCCATAGCCGTCGAGGCGCGCATGGCGGCGCTCCAGCAGTTCCTTCACCTTGAGGTCGGCCACCTGGCGGTAGGCGTCGGCCAGGGCGCGCTTGAGGAAGGCGGCCATCTGCTTGTGGTCGCGGTGCGCGCCGCCCACGGGCTCGTTGACGATCTTGTCGACCAGGCCCAGGGCCTTGAGTCGGTGCGCGGTGATGCCCAGGGCCTCGGCCGCATCGCTCGCACGCTCGCTGGTCTTCCAGAGGATGGAGGCGCAGCCCTCGGGGCTGATCACCGAATAGACCGAGTACTGCAGCATCAGCACCTGGTCGGCCACGGCGATGGCCAGGGCGCCACCGGAGCCGCCCTCGCCGATGATGGTGGAGATGATGGGCACCTCGAGTTGCGCCATCTCGAAGATGTTGCGGCCAATGGCCTCGGACTGGCCGCGCTCCTCGGCATCGATGCCGGGGTAGGCGCCGGGCGTGTCGACGAAGGTGAACACCGGCAGCTTGAACTTTTCGGCCAGCTTCATCAGGCGCAATGCCTTGCGGTAGCCCTCGGGCTTGGTCATGCCGAAGTTGCGCAGACCGCGCTCCTTCGTGTCGCGGCCCTTCTGGTGGCCGATGACCATGCAGGGCTGGCCATTGAAGCGCGCCATGCCTCCCACGATGGAGAGGTCGTCCGCGAAGTGGCGGTCACCGTGCAGCTCGACGAAGTGCGTGAAGATCTCGCGCACGTAGTCCAGCGTATAAGGCCTGTCGGCGTGGCGCGCGATCTTGGTGATCTGCCAGGGCGACAGGCTGCTGTAGATGTCCTTGGTGAGCTGAAGGCTCTTGGAGGCCAGCTTGTCGATCTCTTCCGAGATGTCGACCGCGGACTCGGTCTGCACGTAACGCAGTTCCTCGATCTTGGATTCGAGTTCCGCGATCGGTTGCTCGAAGTCGAGAAAGTTCTTCTTGGCCAAGACAGGCTCCTTAACTGAGATCCGCTGCGCGCTCCAGGGACTGGCCCAGGGCGCCGCGGATCCGGCTTTGCCGGTCCGCTGACGCCGCCCCCTTGAGGGGGTCGCGCGCAGCGCGGCGGGGGTGACTCAATAACTGACGGGGAGCGGATCGAGCGACCGCCAAATATACCAAGTGGCCACGCTGCAGAACGGGGCCCAGGACCCGGCAACTTCCCGGATCTCGCTGCGGCTGACGGGTTCACCCGAAAAGTAAGCCTGACTGATGCCCGTCTGCAAGCCGATGTCGTCCAGCGGTAGCACATTGGGCCTCATCAGATGGAAGATGAGGAACATCTCTGCCGTCCAGCGGCCGATGCCGCGGATCGCTACGAGCTCGGCAATGATGGCCTCGTCGTCCATGCCGGGCCAGTCGCTCACGCGCACGCGCTTGTCGGCGAAGTGCAGTGCCAGATCAACCAGGTACTCGACCTTGCGCGCGGACAGGCCGGATGCGCGCATGTCGTCCACCTTGAGCTTGAGCACCTGTGCAGGCGTCATCTTGCGCGTGAGGCTTTCGAAGCGGTCCCACACGGACTGCGCGGCCTTCACCGAGATCTGCTGGCCCACGATGCTGCGCGCCAGCGTGACGAAGGCGTCACCGCGCGACTGCAGGCACACGTCGGGGTGGCGCGGGATGAGTTTCTTCATCACGCGGTCGCGCTTCATCAGGTGCTTGCAGGCGTCCTGCCAATACTCGGGTTCGACGGCAGGCGGCATCTCGCTCATCACGCGCGCTCCCACGTGGTGCCGGCGGCGCTGTCCTTGAGCACGACGCCCAGGGACTGAAGCTCCTGGCGAATGCGATCGGCTTCGGCGAAGTCCTTCGCGCGCTTGGCCGCAGCACGCGCCTCGATGCGCTCGGCGATGGCGGGTTCGTCGAGCGCATCGCCCGCGCCACCGCCCTGCAGGTAACTGGCCGGGTCGCTCTGCAGCAGACCCAGCACACCGCCCAGCGCGCGCAGAAGACCGGCCTGGCGCGGGTCCTTGCCGCGGTTGAGTTCACTCGCCAGATCGAACAGCACGCTCAGGGCCACCGGCGTGTTGAAGTCGTCGTCCATCGCGGCCCTGAAGCGCGCGGCGAAGGGTTCGCTCCAGTCGATGGCGACGTCCGCCGCCTGCACCGCCGACAGCGCGGTGTACAGCCGCTTGAGCGCGGCGCGCGCGTCGTCCAGGTGCGCGTCGCTGTGGTTGAGCGGGCTGCGGTAGTGGGCCCGCAGCATGAAGAAGCGCACCGTCTCGGCGTCGTACTTCTGCAGCACCTCGCGAATGGTGAAGAAGTTGCCCAGGCTCTTGGACATCTTCTCGTTGTCGACGTTGACGAAGCCGTTGTGCATCCACACCCGGGCCAGCGGCACGCCGTTGGCGCCTTCGCTCTGCGCGATCTCGTTCTCGTGGTGCGGGAACTGCAGGTCGGCGCCGCCGCCGTGGATGTCGAAGGTCTCGCCCAGCAGCGCGCACGACATGGCCGAACACTCGATGTGCCAGCCCGGGCGGCCACGGCCGTAGGGCGAATCCCACTGCGCGTCGGCGGGCTCTTCGGGCTTGGCGGCCTTCCACAGCACGAAGTCCAGCGGGTCGTCCTTGCCCTGGGCCACGGCCACGCGCTCGCCCGCGTGCAGCTCATCGATCGTCTTGCCGGAGAGCTTGCCGTAACCGGGGAAGCGCCGCACCGCGTAGTTCACGTCGCCGTCGCCGCTGCGGTAGGCCAGGCCCTTGCCTTCCAGCGTGCGCACGATGTCGAGCATCTGCGGCACGTAGTCGGTGGCGCGCGGGTCGTGCGTGGGCCGCGCGATGCCCAGCGCGTCGAAGTCCTCGTACATCGCGGCGATCATGCGGTCGGTAAGCGCGCGAACCGACTCGCCGTTCTGCACGGCGCGACGGATGATCTTGTCGTCGATGTCGGTGATGTTGCGCACGTAGGTGACGCGGTACCCACTGGCTTCGAGCCAGCGGCGGGCGACGTCGAAGGCGATGTTGGAGCGCGCGTGGCCCACGTGGCACAGGTCGTAGACCGTGATGCCGCAGACATACATGCGCACGTGGCCGGGCTCGATGGGCGCGAAAGGCTCGAGCCGGCGCGTCAGGGTGTTGTGGATATTCAGGGTCATCGCAAGGCGCAGGACGGGTGCGGTGCCGACCGCCTCGAGCCGCGTCCACAAGCGCGGCGCCTCGCGGGTCCGGCGCCCCGCAGGCACGGTCTGATGCGACCGGCTCGCCGGTACCCCTCAGATACAATGCGCCAGTATATCGACGCCCATCCCGCGCTCGCACGCGCCAGTGGGCGCCACTGGTCGGGCACCCGCTTCGCCCGGCGCATCCCATGAGGTTCCATGTCCCACCGAGCTTCACCGCCGGACCGCGCCGTCCTCGTCTTTTCCCGCTTCCTCGCCCGCGCCCTGCTGGCCGGCCTGGTGGTGGCGTCACCCGGGCTGGCGCAGGCCCAGTCGCCCAGCATCCCTTCGCCCTCGGCCTACGATGAGGTCTCGCGCCTCATGCGCGCCAACCAGCTCGATCAGGCGCTCGCTCGCGCACAGGACTACCTGCGCACCAACCCGCGCGATCCGCAGATGCGCTTCCTGATGGGCGTGGCGCAGAACCAGAAGGGCGACAGCGCCGCCGCGCTGGAAACCTTCACGAGCCTCACGCAAGAGAACCCCGAACTGCCCGAGCCGCACAACAACCTGGCCGTGCTGCACGCCGCAGCCGGCCGATACGACGAGGCCCGCGTGGCGCTGGAGGCGGCGCTGCGCGCCAACCCGGCCTATGCGGTCGCGCTCGAGAACCTGGGCGACGTGTACGCGCGCCTGGCGGAACGCGCGTGGCAACGCGCCCAGTCGCTCGACGCCCGAAACCCGCGCCTCGCCCCCAAACTCAAGGCCGTGCAAGGCCTGCTCGACACCCCCACCCGCTGAGGATCTCTCCATGACGCTGCAACGCCGCGCCCTCGCCCGCCTGGCCACTGGCCTCGCCACTTCCCTGGCACTTTCCCTCCCGTTGGCCGCGCATGCGCAAGACAAGGCGCCGCGTGTGCGCCTGGCCACCTCGCTCGGCGACATCGTGGTCGAACTCGACGCCGCCAAGGCACCGAAGACGGTCGAGAACTTCCTGCAGTACGTCAACGACAGGCATTACGACGGCACGGTGTTCCACCGCGTGATCGGCAACTTCATGATCCAGGGCGGCGGCTTCGGCGCCGACATGCAGCAGAAGGCCACGCGCGCACCCATTCCGCTCGAGGCCTCGAACGGCCTGAAGAACGACCGCGGCACCATCGCCATGGCGCGCACGTCCAACCCGAACTCCGCCACCTCGCAGTTCTTCATCAACGTGGTCGACAACGCGGGGCTGAACGCCCCCTCGCCGGATGGCCACGGCTACACCGTGTTCGGCAAGGTCGTTGCCGGCATGGACGTCGTCGACAAGATCCGCGCGGTGCCGGTCGGCAACCGCGGCATGCACCAGAACGTCCCCCAGACCCCCGTCACCATCGTCAAAGCCAGCCTGGAGAAATGAACATGGCCAATCCGCAAGTCGAACTGCACATCGCCGGCATGGGCGTCATCACGCTCGAACTCGATGCCGAGAAAGCGCCGCAGTCCACCGCCAACTTCCTGGCCTACGTGAACAAGGGTCACTACAACAACACCGTGTTCCACCGCGTGATCCCCGGCTTCATGGTCCAGGGCGGCGGCTTCGAGCCGGGGATGAACCAGAAGCCCACCGACGCGCCGATCCAGAACGAGGCCAACAACGGCCTGAAGAACGACGTGTACACCGTTGCCATGGCCCGCACCAGCGACCCGCACTCGGCCACCGCGCAGTTCTTCATCAACGTCGCCAGCAACGGCTTTCTCAACCACACCGCGCCCAGCGCGCAGGGCTGGGGCTACGCGGTGTTCGGCAAGGTGGTCGCGGGCACCGAAGTCGTCAAGCAGATCGAGGGCCTGCCCACGGGCCGCCGCGGCTTCCACGACGACGTGCCGAAGACCGACGTCGTGATCGAAAAAGCCGTGGCCCTCTGACCCACGCTCCGCCACGCATGACCGAGCGCTTCCCCGAGCTGGTGGCGCCCGCGCCGTGGCGCTCGGTCGAGCTGATCTCTGACCTGCACCTGCAAGCGGGCGACGCCGCCACCCATGGCGCGTGGCTCGCCTACCTGGCGCGCACGCCGCGCCCCGACGCGCTCTTCATCCTGGGCGACCTGTTCGAGGTCTGGGTCGGTGACGACCTGCTCGCCGACGGCGGCGACGACGACCCCGACCGCCATTTCTGGCGCGGTTGCGCGCGAGCGCTGCGCAACTTCTCCGCGCACACGCCCACCTTCTTCATCGCCGGCAACCGGGATTTCCTGCTCGGCCCCGAGGGCCTGAGCGCCTGCGGCATGACCGGACTGCACGACCCGACCGTGCTGGTGTTCGGTGGCCGGCGCTGGCTGCTGAGCCACGGCGACGCGCTGTGCCTGGCGGACACCGACTACCAGGCCTTTCGCGCCCAGGTGCGCAGCACCGACTGGCAACGCGACTTCCTCTCGCGCCCCCTGGCAGAGCGCCAGGACATGGCGCGCGAGCTTCGCGCGCGCAGCGAAGCACGCAAGCGCACGCTCGGCCCCGACCCCAGCCTGTGGGCCGACGTTGACGGCGCGGCCGCGAGCGACTGGCTTGCGCGCGCCGACGCCGCCACGCTCATCCACGGCCACACCCACCGCCCCGGCGAACACGCACTGGGTCAGGGGCGCCAACGCATCGTGCTCAGCGACTGGCACGCCGGCGCCCGGCCGCCGCGTGCCGAGGCGCTGCGCCTGAGCGCTGACGGCGGCGCGCGACGGGTCGCTCTGGCATGAGCTGGTTCGCCTCCCTGCGGCGCCGCTGGCGCCGCCCCGCCGTCGTGCCGGACACCCTGTGGCGGGACACACTCGCGGCATTGCCCTTCCTCGCCTCACTGGACGGCGCCGAACTCACCCGCTTGCGCGTTCTCTGCCAGCACTTCCTGGCCGAGAAGGAGTTCAGTGGCGCCAACGGACTCGCGGTCACCGACGCCATGGCCCTGTCCATCGCCGCCCAGGCCTGCCGGCCGCTGCTGCGGATGCACGGGCCGCACGGTCGTGCGGTGCGGCACTTGCCCGACCTGCTCGACTGGTACGACGATTTCGTCGGCATCGTGCTGCAACCGGGCGCGGTGCTCGCCCGCCGCGAGGTGCGCGACCACGCGGGCGTGGTGCACGAATACACCGAAGCCCTGGCCGGCGAGGCCATGGACGGCGGCCCGCTGATGCTGAGCTGGGAGGACGTGGCCAGTGCGGGCGAACGCGCCGCGATCGGCCACAACGTGGTGATCCACGAGTTCGTGCACAAGATGGACATGCGCGAACTGCAGGTGGGCGAACACCCCCAGGGCGCGCCCACCCTGCCCGCTGGCTTCCTGGGCACCCGCGATCCGCGGGAGGCGCGAGCGCACTGGCAACGCGTGATGAAAGGCGCCTACGAAGGCTTTCGAGAGGCCGTGGCCATGGCCGAGCGCTTTGGCGGCGAGCCGCCCTGGCTGGACGACTACGCGGCCAAGGACCCGGCCGAGTTCTTCGCTGTGACCTGCGAGGCCTACTTCGTCAGCCGCGAGCGCTTCGGGCAGGAGTTCCCCGCCCTCCTCGCGCTCTACGACGGCTTCTTCAACGCTTCAGCAGCGCCTTGAGCGTGGCCTGCAGGCGCCGCGCCGATTTCTCGTCGTGCGCGCCCGCGAACACCTGGGCCACGTCTTGCGCCCACGTCTCGGCCGGCGACGGCGCGTTGCGGCGCGTGAGCAACTGCAGTTGCAGCAGGCGACGCTCGCTGAGGTGCTCGGCTGGCGTGGGAGCCTCGGCGGCGATCTCCAGGCGCAGCAGCGCCTCGGCGGACGGCTGGCCCGCGGGCTGCCCCAGCGCCGCGGCCCAGGCCGAGCGCTGAGCGGGCGCGACGCGTCCACCCAGGGCCTGCGCGGCGGGCAGTTGCCCGGCGTCGCGCGCCTGCCAGGCCTCGAGCAACTGCGTGAGCACCTCGCCATGGGCCTGCTCGGCCAGGCGGCGCAGGCTGGCCTGCGCCGCTTCCAGGGCCTGGCGCTGGGCACGGAAAGCGGTGTCGCCCAGGCGGGGACCGCGCGGCTCGCGGTCGTCGCGGAAATCGCGGCGATCCCGTCCGCCATCGCGACCATCGCGCCCACCCCGGGCGTCGGGACGGCCGGGTCGGCCATCGCGCCGGGCGTCGCGGGGCGCGGGTTCGCTCTTCTTCGCGCCGGGGCGGTCGTCGCCGCGCATGGCGACGAGCTTGCGCGGCGCGGCCGCGGGAGCGGGTGCGGCCGGCGCAGCCTCGCTGCCTTCGGCCGCGGCCGGCGCACCTTCGGCACCCTCCGCAACCGTGGGCGCAGGTGCCGCAGCGGGCGGCGCCGCGCGCCCCGCCGCTTCCAGCGCGGCCATGGCCGCGCGGATGCGCTGCGCATCGCCCGACTGCGTGGCCGCCTCGAGTTCACGCGACGCGTCCAGCACGCGCTGATCGACCGCGCTGACGGCGCTGGCCTGCTGCTGGCGCTCGTTCGTCTTGCGTTCGAACGCGGCGTCGATGGGCGAGCGGAAGGCTTCCCACAACTTCTGTTCCTGTTTGCGATCGAGCGGCACGGCGTGCGCCTCGGCCTGCCAGCGCTGCTGCAGGGCCTTGACGGCGTCGATGCGCAGCGGCTGCGCCTGAGACAGCGCGCCCGCCTCGTCGATCAGTGCCTTGCGGCGCGCCACGCTCTCGGCCTGCGCAGCCTCCAGGCGCGCATGCGCCTGGTGCATCGCGTCCTTCCAGATCGGCTGCACCTCGGCAAAGGCCTTTTCGCTCAGGTGGCCCGCCTGACGCCAGCGCTCGGAAAAAGCGTGCAGTTCGCGCAACTGGGCTTTCCAGTCGCTGCTCTGGGCGTGCGCCTCGGTCCAGGCCTTCAGCTCGTCGATGATGGCCTGGCGCTGGGCGCGCGTGGCCTCACTTTGCTGACGCACCTGCGCGAGCCAGGCCTCCACACCCTTGTGCGCCTCGGTGCATGCCTCGTCGAAGCGCTTCCACAGGGCATGGTTCGGCGCGCCGCCCTGGTCGGTGGTCTTCCACTGTTCGCGCAACTGGCGGATGGCTTCCTGCAGCTTGCGCCCCGTGGGCCGCTGGCCCTCGGGCGCCTGAGTGAGCGCCTCGGCCCTGGCCACGAGTTCCTCACGCAGTTGATCGGCGCGCCAGCGCTGCCAGCCTTCGAGTTCGCCGGCTTGCGACAGCACGGCGTGCGCACGCGCCTCCAGGGCCTGACCGATGAGGCGGCCATGCTGCTTGAGCAGTTGACGCAACTCGGCCGCTGCCTTGGGCGTGGCCTTGCCGTGGCCCTGGGCCACCTCCGCCTCCAGCGCCGCCACGGCCTTCTCGATGTCGGCGCCTGCGCGCTCACGGCGCGCCTGCTGCGCGTGCTGCGCCTGCTCATTGGCAGCCTGCTGCTCGGCGGGAGGCACCCCGCGCGCGGTGCGCAGCTCGTCGGCCCACACGGGCACGGCCGGCAGGGGCGCGCTGGCGTCGGTGTCCGCCGCCACGGCCTGGGCCAGCGCGGCCTCGAACGCGTCCCACACCAGTTGCAGTTGCTGGCGCGAGGCCTCGAGCATGGGCGGGAACTTGGCTTCGACGCTGGCCCATTGCGCGTCTTGCGTAAGCCCGCCGATCTGCTGCTGCCACTGCGCCACATCGGCACGCAGCGCGTCGGCGGCCTGCTGGGCGTCGCGCCAGGGTTTGGTGGAGAGCACCTCGATGCGCTGGGCGATGAGCACCGCGGCCTCGCGCTCGACCTGCACCGCGTGCTGCAGGTCTTCGATGGCCTTGATGCGCTCGGCCAGTTGCTGGCGCAGCGTGGCCAGCGGTTCGCGCGACAGCGGTGCACCCGCGCGGGCGGCATCGCGCTGCCAGGCCAGGGCGTCGGCCAGGTTCAGGCGTGAGGCGCTGAGCAGGGCTTCGGCCTTGGCGGCCCACTCGGCTCCCGCCTGCTCCTGCGACTTCTGGCGCTTCAGTTCGTCGAGTTTCTCTTTCAGCGGCTTGGCCGCGCCGCGGTCGCGTTGGCTCAGTTCCTTGAACACCTCGCTCATGTGCTCGGCCGAGGGGCTGGTGGCGAGCCAGTCACGCACGCGCGCGGCGCGCTCGCCGGCGTTCGTGGCGGAGAAGACGCCGCCGGTGAGCGCGTCCAGGGGATGGGCGTTGGCGGATTTGGGGCTGGATGGGGTGTTCACGGCGGGCTGGGGGGCAGGCGTCTGACGCGGAGGAAACAGCGACATGTGGATGGGCAGCGGCAGCGCGGCGTGGCGCGCGGCAAAACGCGTATTGTCGCCGCAGCCACGCGGGAATGTGCGCCCTCGGGTCCGTCGCCCTATCGCGGTGCGAGCTGAAGCTCCGCCTGCGGTTGCCAATTCCCGCCGCTGCGTGCGGTCTTGGGCGCTCCCAGGAACAGGCGGTCCTCGGGCAGACGTTGGCTCGCCAGAAAGTCCTTCACCGCCATGGCGCGCGCCACGGCAAGGTCGCGCATGGTGTCGGCCGTGGGCGCCTGGGCGGCCAGCAGCAGCGATTCCATTTCCTCCTGGGGAATGTCCTTGGCCAGGCCGACGAAGTTGCGCGGTTTGGGAATGTCGGCGCGGCGGTAGACCTCGCGCAGCAGCTCGGGCCGCTCCTGAGCGCTCACGTTCACCTGCTGGGGTACCTCGCCACCGGCGCGCGCCAGGCGGCGGCGCTTTTCGGCCTGCAGCAACGCGTCCAGACGCGCGCGCTGCCAGCCGGCGCGCTCGGCTTCGAGGTCGCTGTGCCCCACGATGGTGACGCGCAACGCCGGCCGGTTCTCCAGCGCCTTGGCCAGCGATTCCAGCTTCGTCCGCTGCGCGTCGGCCAGCTCGACGCGACCAGGCGCGAAGTCCACCTGGCTGGCGTCGGCGCCGCCACCGGAAAAGGCGCTGGCGATGAGCGAGAACGGCGCGGTGATGGCCTTGCCGATGAGGTTGACGATGACCCTCACGATCACAGGACCGAGGCGAAACTGCGGGTCATTGAGCGAACCGCTGATGGGCAGGTTGATGTCGATGACGCCCGAGCGGTCGGCCAGCAGGGCCACCGCGAGCTTGACCGGCAGGTTGGCCGGGCTGTCAGGCACGCGCTCGCCGAAAGCGAGCTGGTTGAGGACGATCTGGTTGTTGGCCGTGAGTTGGCCATTGGGTTCGACGCGGTACGCCACGTCCACGCTGAGCTTGCCGCGTTCGATGCCGTAGCCCGCGTACTTCACGCTGTAGGGCGACAGCGGCGGCAGCTCCAGGTCGCGCACCACGCCCTTGATGTCCAGCGCCAGCGGCTGGGCCAGTGGGTTGATCTGGCCATTGACGTCCAGCGTGGCGGTGCCTTCCGCACGGCCCTTGAGCGAAAGGGTGGCCATCTCGGGCGGCTGGCCTGGCGCGGCCGGCGCGCTGGAGAAGGCGCTGAGCGAGCCCGTGACCTCGCTGAGGTTGGCGCTGTAATTGGGGCGCACGAAGCGGTCGGAGAACAGCACGCGGCCGTTGACCAGGCTGATGGGGCCGACGCGGATGTCGGGCGCGGGGCCGGAGGCCGGCGTGATCGCAGCGGTGGTGGTAGCGGGCGCGGCGGTGGGGCCGGCGGCTGGCGCGGCGCCGGTCTCGGCCGCCTCGCCCGGCGCGGGCCTGATCAAATCCTGCAGGTTGAAACGGCCGTTCTCGTCAATGGCGATGCGCGCGTAGTAATCACTCAGCACCGTTTCGGCCACGTTCACCGACAGCGCCTGGTTGGGCGCGCTGCGCACCCGCAGGCCACGCACCTGCAGCGATTCCCACTGCAGCAGTTCCTCTCCGGGGGCCAGCGTGTTGGCGCGGAAGTCCTCCACCGCCACGTCGACGGCGGCCTCCACGCGTGGGCCGTTGGCGGACAGCCCCAGATCGATGTCACCGCGCACGCTGGTGTCGGCGCGCAGCAGCTCCAGGTTGAGCCGGTCGGCGAGGTAAGGCTCCAGCGCGTGCACGGGAAAGCGCTCCACCCGCACGCGGCTGCGCCAGCGCAGATCCGGACCGGCCCCTCCGGCACCCGGCAGGCGCAGGCGCCCATCGGCCGATACGGTGCCGCTGACCGGCGTTTCGCCATCGGACACGCGCAGTTTCAGGCTCAGCGGCATCTCGGGCGCGCGCTCGCCCGGCGCCTGCAGGTCCTGCAGGCGGACGTCGAAACGGTCGAGATTGAGCCGCACCGGGCGCACGCCGGCTTCGTCGAGGAAGCGCACGCCTCCACCTTGCAGGCGCAGGTCGGCGACTCGCCAGTTCCAGGGCGCCGCCTCGGTGTCGGCGGACGCCTCGGTCGCCGACGATTTCATCCAGCGCTGCGCCATCCATTGACCGCGCGCATCGCGGTGCACGTCGAGCTGGGGCTTGTCCAGGGCCACCAGACCCAGGTCGGCGCTGCGCTTCGCCAGGTCCACGTTCAGGTCGGTCAAGCGCAGGCTGTCCAGCCGGGCCAGTGGGCGTTTCGCCGGGCCAAGGCGCAACTTGTCCACCACCAGTTCGGTCGCCTGCAGGCTGAGCCGGTCGGCCTCTCCCGAGGCGCCGCGTGCCCAGTCCAGCACCAGCGCGGCGCGAGCCGTGCCATCGAGTTCCGGTTCGAGCACCGACGCCAGGTAAGGCGCGGCCAGCCGCAAGCCCCAGGCGTCGAGCGCCGCACGCAGCTGGGCGCGCTCGCCCGCGAATTCGCCCTCGGCCTTGAACGTGGCGTCTCCCACCGCGGCCGCGAGCCGGATGCGCGCGGGCTCGGTAACCGGCCAGGCGATCGGCGCCACCGTGAGCGAGTCGATGCGCAGATCCTGCTCGGCCCGCGGCTTGACCGAGTCGTCGCGCCAGCGCACGACCGCGTCGCTCAGGTCGACACCCTGCACGGTCACTTGCCAAGCCGCCTGCGGGGTTGACGGCGCAGGCGGCGCGGTGTCGCTCGGGCTGGCGGGCGGGGTTTGCACACGCGCGGCCAGACGCTGGAGGTTGATCAGCCCCTGCGCGTCGCGCCGCAGGTCCAGCTCGGGCCCCTGCCAGCGCACCGCGCCCAGGGCGACGCGCCGGCGCAGCGGATCCACGCGCTGCAGGGCGACGTCCAGGCGCGGCGACGACAGCAGGGGCGGCCCATCGGTTTCGTCGAGCCGCAGGTTCGACACACCCGCGCTGCCCGACACCACCAGGGTCGGTTCGGCCTGCTGCTCAAAGTCGAGCGTGAGGTCGAGGTGCAAGGCGCCAGTGGCCGGCCGCACCGGCAAGGCCTTCGGCCAATACGGCAGGTAAGGGGCCAGGTCCAGCGCGGGAATCCGCACGCGTGCGCGCGTCTGGCGATCCTCGGCGAAGGGGGTCGTGGCCGCCTGGCTGTCAAAGGCGCTCCCGTTGAGCGTGAAGGCCAGCCGCGGCTCCGTCACCACCTCCCGACGCGAGCCCAGGCTGCTCAGGAACGGCACCGTCAGTTGCAGCGCGTCGAGCCGGTGGGTGACGCCCACCGGCTCGTCCACCACGCTGGCCTGCCCGTTCACGAGCTCGATATTGAACACGGCGAAGCGCGCCGGGCCCTCGTCCGGCTCGGCCCGGGCCTCGGTCGGCGCCAGGCGGGCCACGATGTCATCGAAGTCCCATCGGCCTTCGCCTTGGTGACGCAGCGCGAGTTGCGGCGTGTCGACGCGCAAGGCATCGATCACCGGCGCCAGCCGCAAGAGGGATTGCAGCTCTGCATCTATATAGAGCTGCCGCACGGACAGCAGCGCGCCGCTGCCGGTGGCATCGGCGACCCGCAAGCCGTCGACCCACAATTCCAGCGACCAGGGGTGCAGTCGCACCTGCTCCACCGTCACGGCGCGGCCCAAGCGCTCGCTGCCCTGCTTCTCCAGTTGCCACTTGAGCAGGGGCGGTATGCCCAGCCAGGCCAGACCCCAGAGCACCACCAGGCCACCCAGTGCCCACGCCAGCCACCGCCCGAGGCGGGAACGCAAGGCCCTGTGGGGCGCGGAAGGCGGTGTGTCCGTTGCCGTATCGACCATGCGCGCAGTGTCGCGCAAGCCAGGTCGAGTCGCGTGACAGGCCCCCAGAAACAAGAAACCCCGGCAGGAAGACCTGCCGGGGTTGACGGCGGGCAATGAAGCACTTGCCGTCGGGGTGGGTGGTGGGAGGGTGATGTCCCGCCAGCCAGGGAGCAAGAGATTGCCCCCAAGGGAGGCCGTTCGATGGATCGCCACCGAGTCGGCTGATGCCGGACTTCAAGACCGGCGGGATGGAGCGTACGACGCGCCCGCAATCGAATCAAGGCGCAGACGTCGCCCCACCATGGAACTTTTCAATCGGGGTCCACCACCCCATTCCGGGGCCTCAAAACCCCGTTTTGCAGCATGAAAGGCGGCAAGATGCCGACAAACGGCAGACCAGGGCCCACCACGCGCAAACCCGCGTGGCCATTGGGGCGCCTCGGCGGCGCGTCGATTTCGACACACTTGCTCACAGTTTTATATTACTAATTATTCTGCAAACAGCGTTCAAAACCATTGACTGGCTATTAACGTCTCCCTACCATCCGCCCACTTTTGCCCATGCGAGGGTAAACCCGACGCTGCCCACCCGGGCTCACTCAAGGCACCAAGCGCTCCGCGCTGCCATCGAGAGCAACCCCAACGAGCGTCTGCGCCGATCCCACGAACGGCGCCGACGAACAGCAAGGAGCGATCCATGAGGACCAACTCGCCGACGCCGCAGAAGAGCACGACCAGTGCCCTGGCCTCGTCCCTGAACAACGCCGCGAACGACGTGTACCGCGGCTTCATCCACACCACGCAAAACAGCCTCGCCCTGCTGGGCACGCTGGCGGCGGTGGTGCTGCTCGTCTTCGGCATGCGTGCCGACCTGCGCGCCAGCGGCGAGGAACGCCTGCTGAGTTGGCTGCTGCAGCGCCAGGAAGCGCAGCAGCTGGTCGAGCGCGAGGTGGACGTAGAACCCACCGCGATCGACCGGGTGACCGTGGCCAACCTGCGCGACCTGACCGACCAGCAGGCCAAGGTGACGCAGTGGCTCAGCCGCAAGTACCGCGTGGCGCCCGAGCCCTTGGGTGCGCTGGTGGCCGAGGCCTATCTGATCGGCGAGCGCACCCGCCTCGACCCGACCCTGCTGCTGGCCGTGATGGCCATCGAATCGCGCTTCAACCCCTTCGCGCAGAGTCCCGTGGGCGCCCAGGGCCTGATGCAGGTGCTGACCCGTGTCCACACCGACAAGTACGAGGACTTCGGCGGCGAACTCGCGGCCTTCGACCCGCTGTCGAACCTGCGCGTGGGCGCGCGCGTGCTGGAAGACGCCGTCAAGCGCTCCGGCTCGCTCGAAGGTGGCCTGCGCCTGTACGTGGGCGCCGTCTCCACGGACGGCAGTTGGTACATCAACCGCGTGATGGCCGAGCACCTGCGCATCCAGCGCGTGGCCCAGGGCAAGCCGCTCAAGCACTTCGACACGCCGCCGCCGGTGCGCGCCATCCCGGTCAACGCCCCGGCACCGGGCAGCGAGGTCGAGGCCGAGGTGCGGCCCAACGCCGCCACGCCGCCGGTCACGGCCATCCCGTCCTGACAGTCTGCCGCGCACGGCAGCGAGGGGGCTCCGGCGGCCACCGCTCGGCTAAACTAACGCGGTGCGCGACTGGCGATAGGCGGCCATCCGATCGAGGAATCGGCCGCTGACGTGGACACCCGACCGCCCTTTCCGGGCGGCTGCCGGGACAACCACTGGGAAGCGCACCGCCCGTGCCGGCAGGCCGGGCGTTCAGCCGTTCGCCTGGGCAGCCCTTGTCACGCGCAAGGTTCCTCGTCATTCAGGACTGCCATGTACGACCGCCGCACCCTCATCGAACAGACCGACCCCGAGCTGTTCGCCGCCATCCAGGCCGAGAACGCCCGCCAGGAACACCACATCGAGCTCATCGCGAGCGAGAACTACGCCAGCCCGGCCGTGATGGCCGCGCAGGGCACCCAGCTCACCAACAAGTACGCCGAGGGCTACCCCGGCAAGCGCTACTACGGCGGCTGCGAGTTCGTCGACGTGGCCGAGCAGCTTGCCATCGACCGCGTCAAGCAGCTCTTCGGTGCCGACGCCGCCAACGTACAGCCGCACTGCGGCGCCTCCGCCAACGAAGGCGTCTTCCTCGCGTTCCTCAAGCCGGGCGACACCATCATGGGCATGAGCCTGGCCGAGGGCGGACACCTTACCCACGGCATGGCGCTCAACATGAGCGGCAAGTGGTTCAACGTCGTCTCGTACGGCCTCAACGCCCGGGAAGAGATCGACTACGACGCGATGGAGCGCAAGGCCCACGAGACCAAGCCCAAGCTGATCATCGCCGGCGCCTCCGCCTACAGCCTGCGCATCGACTTCGCGCGCTTCGCCAAGGTGGCCAAAGACGTGGGCGCCATCTTCATGGTGGACATGGCGCACTACGCCGGCCTGATCGCAGCGGGCGTCTATCCCAATCCGGTGCCGCACGCCGACGTCGTGACCTCCACCACCCACAAGAGCCTGCGCGGCCCGCGCGGCGGCTTCATCCTGATGAAGGCAGAGCACGAGAAGGCCATCAACAGCGCCATCTTCCCGGGCCTGCAGGGCGGCCCGCTGATGCACGTGATCGCAGCCAAGGCGGTGGCCTTCAAGGAGGCGCTCTCGCCCGAATTCAAGGTCTACCAGCAACAGGTGGCCAAGAATGCCCAGATCGTGGCCGAGACGCTCACTCAGCGTGGCCTGCGCATCGTCAGCGGGCGCACCGAGAGCCACGTCATGCTGGTCGACCTGCGCGCCAAGGGCATCACCGGCAAGGAAGCTGAGGCCGTGCTGGGCCAGGCGCACATGACGATCAACAAGAACGCCATCCCCAACGACCCCGAGAAGCCGATGGTGACCAGCGGTGTGCGCATCGGCACCCCGGCCATGACCACGCGCGGCTTCAAGGATGAAGAAGCACGCCTCACCGCCAACCTCGTGGCAGACGTGCTCGACAACCCGCGCGACCCGGCCAACATCGCAGCTGTGCGCGAGAAGGTCAACGCCCTGACCGCGCGCTTCCCGGTCTACCGCTGAACCAGGAGCGGCGGCGATGCGGTGCCCCTTCTGCGGCCATCTCGAGACCCAGGTCGTCGAGACCCGCGTCTCGGAAGACGCCGACTTCATCCGCCGCCGCCGCCGCTGCGGTCACTGCGAGAAGCGCTTCACCACCTACGAGCGGCCTGACGTCAGCTTCCCCATGGTGGTGAAGAAGGATGGTCGCCGCGTGGAGTTCGTGCCCGACAAGCTGCGGGCCTCCATCGCGCTGGCGCTGCGCAAGCGCCCGGTGAGCATCGAGCAGGTCGATGCGGCGATCGAGCGCATCGAGGAAAAGCTGCTGAACCTGGGCGCGCGCGAGGTGCCGGCCAATCGCATCGGGGAGATGGTGATGCGCGAGTTGAAGAAGCTCGACAAGGTGGCGTATATCCGGTTTGCCAGCGTGTACCGGAGTTTTGAGGATATTGACGAGTTCAGGGCGTTGGTGGATGAGGTGAAGCGGTGACGACGAGGTGGTTCGCCCCTGCGCCGGTTGGTGGATGTGCCGATGCTTCCTTTTCGAGCGGAGCGGAAATACTAAAAATGGCGTATTGCTCTTCCTGAGGCTTGCAAACCGTTCGTCTCGCTTATTTGGCACTTCGGCGCCTTTGGCCAGTGGTTTGAAGCGCCCCGCCGACAATCCGGGCGTGAAACATTCGCTAACCAGACGCCCCCCGAACCGCCCCGAGGCGCGGGGTTTTTCGCTGATCGAGCTCATGGTCACCGTGGCCGTGCTGGCGATTATTTTGGCGATCGCCGTGCCAGGGTTTCAATCATTCATTGCCTCCAGTCGCTTAACGACAGTGACCAATGACTTCGTCGGGGCGCTGACGTTTACCCGCAGCGAAGCCATTCGCCGCGGCGGGCGGGTCACCCTGTGCAAGAGCACCGATGGCGCGACCTGTACCGACGCGGGGAGCTGGCAACAAGGCTGGATCGCTTTCGTCGACGTGACGCGGGCCGGCGCCAGCGCTGAGGTCGACGCCGGGGAAACCATCGTGGCCCACTTCAACGCAGCGCCCACCGGCATGAGCGTCGTGGGCGACGCTGCCTTGGCCAACTTCGTCTCGTTCGCCGCTGATGGCACGTCCCGGACCCTGGCGGGTGCCGCGCAGGGAGGCCGCATCCGGGTATGCACCTCGGCGACGGCACTGGGCAATGACCGTCGCGCGCGCGACATCACCATTACGCCGTCGGGCCGCATCAGTTCCACGACTCCGGCGAACGTCGACGCGGCTTGTCCTCTCTGATCACCATGACGAACCCCATGGCATCCTCTTCGCAATTGCGGCGGCGATCACAGTCGGGCGTAGGCCTGATCGAGGTCCTGGTGGCCGTGCTGATCCTGGCCCTTGGCCTGCTGGGCATGGCGGGGCTGCAAGCCAACGCGCTCAAGACCAACCAGAGCGCCTATGCGCGCAGCCAGGCAGTGATGCTGAGCTACTACATGCTCGACGCAATGAGGGCCGACCGCACCGCCGCCACTTCGCAGCAGTACAACACTGGGTCGGCCGGGGGCGACGGAGTCATCGAACCTGCTTGCAGCGCCGGTGTGTTCAATCAGCCCACCCTGGTTGACAACAATCGCCGTGAGTGGCTTTTGAGCCTGCGAGACAATCTGGGAGATGCCGACACAACCTGCGGCGCCATCTTCTGCGGTGCCGGTGCCGCCAATGAATGCATTATCCAGATCACCTGGGACGACTCGCGAGCGGGTGGCCTAGGCCAACAGCGCATTGAAACCAGGAGCCGGCTGTGAAGGGCCCAGCGTCTTTGCACCGGCGCGTCACCGGCTTCAGCCTCGTGGAGCTCATGGTCGCCCTGGCCCTGGGGCTGTTTCTCATCGGCGGCATCCTCAACATCTTCCTGACCAACCAGCAAACCTTCCGCACGAACGACAACCTCGCCAGACTTCAAGAAAACGCCCGGCTGGCGTTTGAGTTGACGGCACGCGAAATCCGGCTAGCGGGGGGCAATGTCTGCGGCGCCACGCCGATCGGCAACGTGCTGAACAACAGCGCCACTCAGTGGTCATCCAACTGGGACGCGGGGCCCATTCGGGGGTTCGACGGCAATCAGGTCGCCACGGATATCGTGGCGACGGGCAATGGCGCCACACAGCGCGTCGATGGCACCGACGCCATCGTGGTGCTGACAGGCGCGATGGACACCGGGGTGATGCTGGCCAACCACGATGCGGCGACCGCTGTCGTACAGGCAGGAACCGCCGACCACGGCCTGCAAACGGGTGAAATCGTGATGGTGTGCGATCCGCAGACCGCAGTAATCGCTCAGATCACCGCAGCCAACAGTGGCACAAATGCCAATTTGACGTTTGCCGCAGGCGCTCCCCCGCCCGCTCCGGGCAACTGCACCATCGGCCTGGGCTTCCCCACGGTCTGCGGCGGAACCGGCACCACCAAGACATTTTCGCCCGGGGGCTTCATCAATCGACTGACCGCGTCCTTCTGGTACGTGGGCAACAGGGCCGACGGCGGGCGCTCGCTGTACCGGATGAATGCCGCGGGCGCGTCCGAGGAAGTCGCCGAGGGCGTCACCGATATGCAGATCAACTATCTTCTGCGCAACACAGCGTCCGGCGCCCTGGGCACTGAGTGGGTGGATGCGAGCGCCATCACCGACTGGACCGTGTCGGCCCCTCAGCAGGTTGTCGCCGTCCGCGCGCGTTTGGTGTTCCAGACCGCTCAAAGCGTCGGAACCGATCAACAACCGCTTCAACGCGAACTCCTCCAGGTGATCAGCGTGCGTAACCGGAGCCTTTGATGAGGCAAGTCTTGCAACCACGTGCCTCCTTTCGCCCGGGCCGCAGGCGGCAGCAAGGCATTGCCCTGGTCATCGCGTTGGTGCTACTGGTCATCATGTCGCTGGTCGGCCTCAATGGACTGCGGTCGGTCACGCTGGAAGAACGGATGACCGCGCACACCTATGACCGCAGCCTGTCGTTCCAAGCCGCCGAGGCGGCCTTGCGCGACGCAGAAGCCTTTGTGGAAGCCAACAAGCCTTCCCCGGCCAGCGGCTGCAACAATGGCATATGCGCCGCCCCTGTGCCGACCGCAACGCCCCGTTGGCTCGACGCTTCCTTCAATAGCTGGCGCTCGGCGGGCGCCGTCGCCAGCGGCTCCGTCACCATCACGCCGCAGTATTTTGTGGAATACCTCGGAAACACCTTCGAGTGCTTCCCTGGCTCCAGCGTGCTAATGACCTGCCGCCGCTACCGCATCACGGCGCGCAGCAACGCGGGGGCCGACAGGGCCGCTGTCATGCTGCAGTCGATTTACGCGACAGATTGAAGTCCGCGCACAGGGAGAACCCCATGTCGACCCAGACCCATCTCAACCGAACCGCGAAGTGGTTGGCCCTCTCAGCCATCATAGGATCGCAACTCACCATAGCGGCCCACGCGCTCAACTGGCCCAACACCCCGCTCAGTGCCACGGTTGGCGCTACGCCCATGGCGATGCTGATCGCCGGGCGCGACCACAAGCTGTTCTACGAGGCCTACAACGACGCATCTGACATCGATGGCAATGGCGCCATTGATGTGCGTTTCAAGCCCTCTATCAATTACTACGGACTGTTCGACTCGACACTCTGCTACACCTACTTGGGCAACAGCAGCAGCTATTCCATCGGCAGCGCCGCCGAAGTCGCCACGGAAAACGCGGAAATGTTCCAGCCTACGTCCCAGGCCGGGGCAGTAGGCACCACCAACTTCGGCAAGTGCACCGGGGCGGCGGAATGGTCGGGCAACTGGCTGAACTACGTCACCACCAGCCGCATTGACGCCCTGCGCAAGGTGCTCTATGGCGGCTTCCGCGATGTCGACAGCACCACGCAGACCGTTCTGCGCCGCGCCTACATCCCACAAGACGCGCACAGCTGGGGCAAGGAATACCACAGCGTCTCGACCGACGGCTACGACATTCGGGAATACACGCCGCTGGATCTGCCCACGAGCAGCAACAGGCGGCATTTCTTCGGCAACCTGACGGGCAACATCGACCGCAGTTGCGCGACATTGAACAACTGCAGCAACCTGCCTCCTTTGCTGCGCATCCGTCGCAACGTCGGCGGCGACAAGCGCATCTGGGAATGGGCCTCGAAAGAGCGCCCGGTGCTGGCTGACGAACTGTCTTCGGGCAGCTTCCCCAATGGCACCGGAGCAGAAGAGAACTTTACCGTTCGTGCCGAGGTCTGCACCACGGCATTTCACAACGAGTGCAAACGCTATCCCAATGGGTCATACAAGCCCATTGGTCTCCTTCACGAATATGGCGAAAACAACGCCATGCTCTTCGGCTTGATGACAGGCAGCTACGACCGGCATATGTCGGGCGGGCGCCTTCGCAAGGTGGTGTCCTCTTTTGCCAACGAGGTCAATGCCAACACCGGCCAGCTCTTGAGCGGCTCGGCGCCGATCGTCGACACGTTCAACCGCTTGCGCATTCGTGGGTTCAACCAGAGCAGCAGCAGCAACGAGTACTGGAAGTCGAGCCCTTATACCGACTCGGCCAAGGCGCCGACGGAAGGACAATTGGTGGATTGGGGCAATCCGATCGGCGAAATGCTGTTGGAGAGCGCGCGTTACTTTGCCGGATCCGGGTCCCCGCTGCCCGCGTTCGATCCCAGCGGTAGCAGCAACCGCACGCACGACACCGCGGTGGGGCTGAGCAGTGCGACATGGGATGACCCCTATCAGAACCGCCCATATTGCTCTCGAGCAAACTTCCTCGTCATCTCGGACATCAACCCGTCTTTTGATTCGGACCAAATGTCCGGTTCGACGTTTGCCAACGCTGCGCCACCAAGCCTCGGCACCGCGGGCAATCTCGCCTCGCTGAACGCCGCGACCTACGCAGGCTTCATCACCGGCATCGAAGCGGCCAGCGCCACATCCAGCATCACGGGCTTGCGGTTCATCGGCGAATCGAACAGCGTCTACGACTCCGCCCCCACGGCCAAAAATGTGACTTCGATGGCCAACATCCGGGGCCTGGCCCCGGAGGAGCCCACCAAACAGGGCAGCTACTACTCGGCGGCGGTGGCCTACTGGGCAAAGACGTCCGGCGTACGCAACCTGCCCAAGCCGAACGACGTCAACCCCCACAAGGTCACTGTCGACTCGTACGTCATCGCGCTGAGTTCGCCGTTGCCAAACTTTGAAATTCCCCTGCCCAACGGGCGCAAGATCTCCTTTGTCCCGTTCGCCAAATCTGTCGGCGGCTCAGGCATCGTGGCGACCAAGGGCGCCTATCAACCCACAAACCAGATCGTGGACTTCTACGTGGAGCAGATCGCCAACTCCACCGGCACAAGTGGCAGCGACTACAACGCCGCAGTCAATGGAGGCCGCTTCCAAGCGACCTTCCAGATCAACTTTGAAGACGTCGAGCAGGGTGGTGACCACGACATGGACGCCATTGCCCGCTACGTCATCAGGGCCAATGCCGACAACACGCTGACCGTCACCGTGACCGCCACCTACCAAGCCGGTGGCATACAGCAGAACATGGGTTACGTCGTTTCTGGCACCACCAAGGACGGCGTCTACCTGGTGGTCCGGGATGAAACCAACTCGCCGGCCTATTTCCTCAACGTGCCGCCAGGTCGGGAACCGGGCTACTGCAACGTGAGCTCCATGCCCGCCGATTGCGGCTCTCTGCCGGGCCTGGGCGTCGCCAGCACCTTTACCTTCACTCCCGGGGCCTCCGGGGCAAGCCTGTTGAAGGGTCCGTTGTGGTACCTGGCCAAGTACGGAGGCTACACGCCCGAGGACGACTCCACCAACCTCGGCCCGAACCGACGGTCCGAGTGGACGAACAGTCCCACAAGCGACCTCAACCCGACACCCAAGACTTATTTCCTCGTACAGAACCCCGGCACGCTGAAGGACCAACTGCGCGTCGCACTGGAGAACATCGGTGCCAGCAAGGGGAGCGGCAGCGGCGTCATCGCAAACAGCACCTCGTTGTCACTGGATACGTTCGTGTTCCAGGCCACCTTCAACCCTGAAGGCTGGTCCGGCGATCTGGTGGCCTACCAGGCGTCGAACGATGGGGTAAGCAATCAAACGTCGTGGAATGCAGCGAGCAGGATTCCGCCTGCAAACAGCCGCCGCATCGTCTACAACTCCGACATTAGCGGTCCCAACAAAGGGAAAGTCTTCCTTTGGGCCAATCTTTCTCCGGCAGAGAAGGCACTGTTCAACAATTCTGAGAGCCTGTTCAACTTCGTACGCGGCGACCAGACGAATGAAATCGGAAGGGGCGGTGCAGCAATCTATCGCAGCCGCGGAACGACGGTTCTGGGTGACGTTGCGCACTCCTCCCCCGCCTACAGTTCGTCGACAGAAACCGTATTTGTCGGCGCCAATGACGGGATGTTGCACGCCTTCCACGCGCCCAAATCCATCGTAGGGGCCACGCCCCCGGCAGGCACGGAACTCTTCGGCTACATCCCCAGCTCCGTCATGCCGCGCCTCAAAGACCTGGCCAACACCTCCTACACCGCCAACCATCAATACTACGTCGACGGGGACATCGCCCTCACGCCCAAACGGCTGCCATCGGACCGCGTCTACCTCGTCGGATTGTTGGGCAGAGGCGGCAAAGGGCTGTTCGGTCTGGATGTCACCGATCCCGCAAACTTCGGCCCAGCGGACGTGAAGTGGGAGTACTTCAACGCGACAGACAACGACCTGGGTTACATGTTGGGACGGCCCATCGTGACCCGCACCAACAACGACCGCCTGGTGGCCCTGGTGGGCAATGGCTACAACAGCGCCAACGGCTCCGCCGCCCTGTATGCATTTGATGTGGCCACCGGCGAAGTCATCCGAAAGATCGTCACGCCCGTAACGGGCTCCAATGGCTTGGCGACCCCTGGCCTCTTTGACCAGAACAACGATGGCATCACCGACCTCGTCTACGCCGGCGACCTGTTCGGCAATGTGTGGAAGTTCGATCTGAGTTCGGCCAACCCCGCCGACTGGGGCGTGGCCAACAATTCAGCCCCGGTCTTTGTGGCGAGGGATTCCTCCAACCGACTCCAACCCATCACGGCGCCCATGACGGTCATGGTCAACCCCGTGCAATCGGACGCGAACTTCGGCCAGCGGTTCGTCTTCTTCGGCACCGGCAAATACATCGAAGGCGGGGACCCGGTCAATACCGACACCCAGACCTGGTACAGCTTCATCGATCGAGGCATGGCCGTTGGCGGGCGGGCCAACATGACGCAAAGAACGGTGCTCATCAGCAGCACGTTCAGCGGAAGGAAGGTGCGGGCCTTCAGTGCTTCGAGTGCGGGCGACATGACCAACCGGGATGGCTGCTACATCGATCTCCCCGAGCGCGGGGAACGCATGGTGTCGGCCTCGCAAGCCTACAAGCTGGCCGAATGGACGCTCGTCGGCAGCAGCATCATTCCGGACGCCAGCAACCTTTGCGAGCCCGGTGGCAATGGCTACCTGAACGCCATCAATCCGTTCACCTGCGCTCGCTTGAGCCTGCCATTCTTCGACATCAACGAATCCAACGGATTCAACGACGACGTCATCCGGTTGCCCGACGGCACCTCGGTGTATATCGGATCGGTTGACTTGGGCGTGGGCATGCCGGGGCAGGCGCTGCTGATCGGGGACCGCCTCGTGGTTGGGGGCTCCAAAGGCACCGTCGAAGACGTCAAGGTGAACACAGGCATCGTGGCTCAAAAAGGCCGCTTGTCATGGCGTGAAATCATCCGGGACTGAGCCGCATGAAACCGATACATCCCCTGCCTCGACGTGTCCGTGGCTTTACCTTGATTGAACTGATGATTGTGGTGGCGATCGTGGCCATTCTGGCCTCGGTCGCCTATCCCAGCTATCAGTCCTATGTGCAAAAGACCCGGCGTGCGGCGGCGGCAGGCTGCATGATGGAACTGGCGCAATGGATGGAGCGCAACTACACCACGTGCCTGCGGTACGACATGACCGGCGCGAATTGCGGCACGGCAGTGACGACGGCCCAGTTGCCCGCGCTCAGTTGTAGAACCGACCTGGGCACTACGTACACGCTGCAGTTCGCTCCGGGTTTTCCCACCACCACCGCTTTCACGCTGGAGGCGATCCCAGGCGCCGCCCAGGCCGGAGACACCCGATGTGGCACCCTGCGATTGGACCAAACGGGCGGCAAGACCGTCAGCGGAGCCGGAGGTCGGGCAGCCTGCTGGTAGGCTTGCCCACATGAATGCTCATTGGACGAAGAGCCTTTTTCTCTCGGAACGGAGTCTGCTCCTCTCGAACCCAAACCCGCGTGTCGGCTGTGTGTTGGTGGCCTCCGGGGACCGCGTAATTGGCGAGGGCCACACTCAGCAAGCCGGCGCCCCGCACGCTGAGGTGATGGCCTTGCGCGACGCCCGCGCTCGTGGCGAGTCCGTGGCGGGCGCCACCGCCTATGTCACGCTGGAACCTTGCTCCCACTTTGGCCGCACCCCGCCATGCTGCGATGCCTTGATCGCAGCGCAGGTGTCGCGCGTCGTCGTGGCGACGACCGACCCCAACCCCCGCGTGGCAGGCCAGGGGCTCGAGCGCCTGCGCGCCGCGGGCGTCCAGGTCGATCTGCTCCCCACCGACCACCCCGCCGCCATCCGCAGCCGCGAACTCAACATCGGTTTCTTCAGCCGCATGATCCGAGGCACGCCCTGGGTCCGCATGAAGGTCGCCGCCTCGCTCGACGGCATCACGGCCTTGCCCAACGGACAAAGCCAATGGATCACGAGCGAGGCCGCCCGCGAAGACGGGCATCGGTGGCGCGCGCGGGCCTGCGCCGTGTTGACGGGCGCAGGCACCGTGCTGGAAGACAATCCCCGCCTCGATGCACGACTGCCTGGTCTCGTGCGGCAACCGCATCTGGCCGTGATCGACAGTCGCCTGGATACGCCGCCCACGGCGCGGCTCTTTGAACCACCCCATGGAGGCCTGCCGCGCAACCTGTGGTTCTTCCATGCCGATCCTGCCGAATCGCGCGCCAAGGCGCTGCAACAGCGCGGCGCCCACACCATCCCCCTGCCCGGAGAGAAAGGCAAAGTCGACCTTGGCGCAGCGCTGCGCGAGCTGGCTCTGCGCGAGGTGAACGAGTTGCACGTCGAGGCCGGAGCCAAGCTCAATGCCTCGCTGCTGCGAGAAGCTTGGGTGGACGAACTCCTGGTGTACCTGGCGCCCCGCCTGCTCGGGCAGGGCGCGGGCATGGCACCCCTCGGCCCGCTGGAGCGCCTCGCCGATGGCGTCGCCCTCCGGTGGCTGGACAGCCAAGCGATTGGCGCGGACCTGCGGCTGCGCGCCAGGGTCGAAGGGCGCGACGCGTTTCTCACGAACCTCTGATTGCCCCAAGGCGACCGCTCAGGCCAGATCTACTTCAAACAGAGTAGGACTTTGTTCTACATCCGTTTGACCAAACAGCCCATCGCTGAGCCAGATCTACTTCAAACAGAGTAGGACTTTGTTCTACATCCGTTTGACCAAACAGCCCATCGCTGAGCAGGGGCGCTTGCCTCCCCAGGACTGAACCATCGCGGGCCATGACCCGCTCTCAGGGCGTCCTGCCCAACCATCCATCCGTTTCACACCACGCTCGCCACCGAGGTGCGACAGGCCACGGCCTCGCCCTGATCGAGCTGCTGACGGCTATCGCCCTCCTGGCCATCCTTCTCGGCATCGGCATACCTTCGTTCACTGGCTTGCTGCAGCGCTGGCGTACCGACGCCACCATCGAGAGTCTGACGGCGGACGTACGCCTGGCCCGCTCCACCGCCACCCGCACCTCCCGCCCGGTGGTGATGTGCCCCCGGGCCGCGGACGGCACGTGCAGCGCAGGGGACGACTGGTCCATGGGCTGGATGGTGTTCTCCGACACCAACGGCAACGACGCCCTGGACACTGGCGAGCCGGTGATCCGGGAGCGCCAGGCGCCGACAGGCATTGCGTCAATGGCGGACGACAACAGGCCCGCACTGCTGACGTTCAGGGCGAACGGCACCCTGCGCAAAGGCCGGACCTCAGTCGCCATCCGACCAAGTCATGCAGCAGAGGCCACCGCCTCCGTCGTCATCAACGCCATGGGACGCGTCTATGTACAGGCTGGCAACTGATTCGCGACGCCGGTCAGGGTGGTCCTGCATGAAGGGTGCGTCCCTCGTCGAGGTGCTCATCGCCATCCTCCTGCTCGGCATCGGCCTGCTGGCGATGGCGCGCTTGAGCAGCGCTGCCATCGTCCACCAGAAGTCGGCACAGGTTCGGCTGACCGCACAGGCGCTGGCCCAACAGTACGTCGATCTGGCGCGCCTCAATCTCTATGGATTCGATTTGGGGGAGTACGCCATCGAGGCGACGGACGACTCGCCCTCCGCCATTGCTTTGAGCGTGGACGAGCCGGATCCGAAGACGGCCGCCGAACAAGTGGCCAGCGAAGCCCGTCGCGAGTGGCTGACGGCTGTCGGCAACGCCCTGCCCGGCGGCCAAGGCGTGGTGGTCACGCGACCGGACGCCCCCTTGCGGGAAATCGATGTCTGGATTCTGTGGGCGGAGGCATCGGCAAACGATGAGGCTTTGCGCGCCTCCGTTCAGGACGCCTGCCCGGCACACCTTGACGAGGAAGCTCTGGCCGGCATGGCCTGCCTGCATTTCCGGAGCGGCTTGTGAACAGGCGCTGGCATGGCCGCCTCCGTCGCGCGCAAGGCCTCGGCCTCGTCGAGCTCCTGATGGCCATGGTCATCGGACTCGCCGTGGTGCTGGCCGTCACCGTGACCTATCTGCAAACGGCGAGCGGCACACGGCACGCCATCCTGCAGGCCCAAATGAATGAGGACGGTGCGATCGCCCTCGAGCTTCTGGCCAGCCATCTGCGATTGAGTGGCTATTCAGAGACCGGAACGGGTGGCATCCGCCTATTCAAAGGCTTGCCACTAAAGGGTTGCGATGGCGGCTTCACCGCCGCCACCGACAGCGCCAGCTTCGATCTGCTGGCCTGTACGGGCGGTTCCGGCAGCGACGCCATAGCGGTGCGGTACCACGCCACACGGCTGAACAGCCCGGTCGTGAATTCCTCTGGCTCACCCAACAATCCTCTGCCAGCAAACTGCGTCAACGAAGGCATTCGGGATATCGACACCGGGGGTGGCCAGATGGCCTCCATCGCCGACAACCGCTTCTATGTCCAGAACGACGCCACAAATGACGACACGCCCACATTGTTTTGCCGCGGCAGCAACGGCGCGGGCTTCAGCAACGCGGTCGCCCTGGTGCCCAACGTCGAGTCGCTGCAACTGCGCTATGCAGTGACACGCGTGCCCGTGCTGGGCGCCATACCGCCGCATCAAGTCACCGCGCTTGTGCCAGCCAGTGATGCGTCCCTGACGCCGCCGATGGGGGATTGGACCCGCGTCGCCGCCGTGGAGCTTTGCGTGCTCGTGCGTTCGCAGCGGCCAGCACCACACAACGAGCTGAGCAACAAGGACATCTCCCGCTACCTGGACTGCGGCGGCACGGCGATGTCGGCCAACGACGGGCGCCTGCGTCGCGCGTACCGAACGGTGGTGCACCTGGCGAACCTGCGTCCGGCCCAAGCGATGCCTTTCGAGACCGACGGCACCACCGCCCGCAACCCTTACCGGAACCTTGACCCGCAATGAATCATCGTGTCGGCCTCAACGGGGTGGTACTCCCGGTGGTGCTCATCATGCTGGTGGTACTGGCTTTCGCCGGCTTGCTGGCGGCCAGGCGCGGCGCAGGCCTGCAGGAAGTCAGCACCAACGCGAGAGTCCGCCAATCAGCCGAATTTTCTGCACAGACAGCGCTCCGCCAATGCGAAGCCATCGTGATCGACGTGGTGGACAACCATGGCGCGGTCCACGGCGAACAGCACAAGCGCTTTGGCAGCAAGGAACTCACCGATACGAACGATGCCGATGCGCTCTGGCGGAACCCAGACAACTGGATGGAGGGCGCAGCCCATCCCATCCGGGTGGATTCCACGAACACCGAGGTCAGCAGCGCCGCGCAGCGCTTGCCCCCGGCCCATTGCCTGATCGAGCCCATGCGAGGCGACCGATACCTCATCACGGCTCGCGGCCTGTCGGCAGGCGCGCGTTTCGACAAGGACGGGCGGCTCGAGGGCGGCTCCGAGATCTGGCTCCAGTCGGTGATTTCTCCCAAAGTACCGGTTCGATCCGGCGAAGGCGGCTATGAGTGACTTTTCTTCCCGGTTTCGCGGCCTGCTGGTGTGTGCGCCGCTGATGCGCACCCTCTTTGCCCTGGCGATTGGCGTGGCCGCCATGGCCCCCGAGGCCCACGCCAACCCGTCGCAACAGCCCCTGTTGGTGAACACCGCCGGCGCAAGGCCCAACCTCGTGGTGACGCTGGACAACTCCGGGTCAATGTCCTTCCCCTATGCCGACGGGTACTCGATGACCATCGACGGTGGCAAAGGAACGGACATCTTCGCTGCCCAGCGTTCGGCGGAATTCAACTCGCTCTACTACAACCCGCGCATTACCTACCGGCCCCGCGTCGACGCTCAAGGCAAGCCCCTCGTGCCTTCCGATGGTGTCGAGTTCATCTCCAACCAGGCGAGCACCAAGTTCAACTACGCCGTCTACTCCCCTGGCAACGAGGCGCCGAATGAATCCACCACCTTGCTGGTCAAGCACAGCAGCTTCGAAGCAGTCCCCGCAGAAACGCCTGCCGGGTACCAGCGGATCTACGAGTACCCCTGGGACCCGAAGTGGCCTGGCATTGACTACGTGCCGTATCACCGGACCTACATCAAGGGCCAGGTGCCCGATCCCAACCACCCCGCAGAACCCTTCACCTATTTCACTTGCTCTCCCAACCTGGGCATTGCAGGTTGCAGCAATGCCAAACCGGTGTCGATCGACAAAAACACCACGGGCATGATTCCGCTGCCGAAAACGGGCAGTCAACGAACCGACCCTGGCTGCAGCGAGACCCAATGCACGGCGGAGGCCGAGCGGGCCAACATCATGAACTGGTACCGCTACTACCTCACCCGCATGGCCGCCACCCAGACCGCCTTGGGTCTGGCGTTCAACGACGAACGCCTGAACAGCACGCTGCGCATCGGCTACATGCGCATCAATTTCCCGAGCCGGGCCATCGGTCTGCAGCTCGGCAGCGACGTATCGCAAGAGCGTGTGCTGCGCGGCGTGCGCCTGTGGTCTCCAGGATCCACCGCCAATCAACAGTTTTATGACTGGTTGTATGGCACCGTTGCGATGGGTGGCACACCGCTGCACAACAGCGTCGACAAGGTCGCCAGCTACCTGCGCGTCCCTTCTGGTGCCAAGGAGAATCCCTGGACAGGCCGCCCCAACCAGCCCGCAAGCCCCGACAACCCCGAGCTGGCGTGCCGCCGCTCCTATCACGTGCTCTTTTCGGACGGCGCCTGGTCTCCCGATGACGCCACAAAAAATCAGGTGGCCACGGACGACGACAACCGCACAGGCAAGGAATTCACCCGCGCACCAGGCGTCGACGCGAGACCTGAAAAATTCAGGTACGAACCCAAGGGCAACGACACGCAACGCAAGTGGTACACGCCCTACCCCGGCACAGGGACCCGAGGTCTGGCCGACCTCACGGCCAGGTACCACTGGCATGAGGATCTGCGCCCCGATCTGGCCAATCGTGTAACCACGCGCGTCGGCCAGCCCGTCTTCTGGCAGAACATGACCACCTACACCGTGGGCTACCTCATCAGCCCCTCCGGCGGCGATGCGGGTCTGAGCTTCGATCAGATCGACAAGTACCGATTCGACTACCTGATCAAGGGCTACGAAAAGAGCCTTCTACCCCGCTGGCCCAGCGACGATCTCAATTCAGCCATCGATGCCAAGCGCATCGACGATTTCCTCCACGCGGGCTACACCGGTGGTGGGCGAGGCTTCAGCGTGCGCAGTGCCGACGACGTCAGGACGGTGATCAACAACATCGTCTCGTCCATCCTGTCCGCCATGGGCAACGACGCAGGTGTGGCCGTCGGCGGCAGCGGCGATGTCCCGCAAGGACTTCAGGGGCAACTCAAGTATCACGTCGAGTACAGCACCGTCGACAACGAGGGGGACATCACCGCCTCGGTGATCGACGAGAACGGAAACACGAAAGCCCTCGCCGTGGACGCCAACGGTCAGCCGCTCACGGCACCTGACAACAAGGAGTACTGGTCGGCCAGCAAGCAGTTGCCCAAGCCAGCCGATCGGCGCATCTACAGCATCCGCCCCGACAACACGGGATTCGAGTTCAAGGGCGCCCTGAGCTCGCTGCCCATCGCAACCATCCTTGCACTCAAAAGCGACGACCTCGACAAGCGAATCCCCGACGACGATCGGTTCGTCGAGTACCTCCGAGGGGGTGATCCCGTGCTGGACGCCAAAGGCCAACCGTTCAGGCTGCGGCTGTCCGGCCTCGGCGCGGTCGTCAACAGCCCGCCGCTGCTGATCGACAAGGGAGCTGCCTACATGGGGTACGACCTGCATGGAGATGTCGATGGCAAGATCAGCTACGCCAGCTTCCGCTCACAGGTGGACAGCGCGCCGAATGCCCTGGTGGTGGCCACCAACGCGGGCCTGGTGCACCTGCTGGACGCCAGCAAGGGCAAGGAACTCGGCGCCTTCATGCCCCGTCGCAGCATGGGCCGGCTGATCGGTCAGGCGGATCCGGACGCGCCCTTCCGCTACGTGCTCGACGGCCCGCTCTCACTCCACGACATCTACCACGAAGGTGCCTGGAAACAGATCGCCGCCGGTACAGGCGGGCGCGGCGCGCAGTTGATCTATGGCCTGAACGTGCCTCTCAATGGAAGTCAGCCGCGCACACCGTCGGCCAAGGACTTTCTCTGGGAAACCGGGGCGGATCTCATCAACGACGCGCCGTTCACGGCGGGGCACATGACGACGCCGATCCGGAGCGGGCAGACCGATAGCGGCGCATGGGTACTGATCACAACGACAGGTCACCACAATGGCGTTGCCAACGGCAAGGGCCACGGCCTGTTGGTGCTCGATGCCGCCACCGGCGCCGTCTTGCGCCGGCTGGCGCTGCCGACCGGTTTCGACGCCGGACGCGGCATGGGCGCCGTCTCCCTGATGTCGGACCATCGTCAGCGCATCGTGGCCGCCTATGCGGGCGATGCCAACGGTCAACTGTGGCGCTTCGACTTGCGGGGCCGTCCCACGGAATGGCGCGTTGCCTACGACAAGCCCTTGTTCGTCACCGAATACCGTCGCCCCATCTACGCGGGGCCGGCCTGGCAGCCTCACCCGCGCGGTGGCCACATCGTGGTGATCGGCACCGGCATGCTGCTCGATGACAGTGATCTCATCGCATCCACGCAGCCTGAAAGCATCTACGGCATCTGGGACCCGACGCCGCGGGACAAATCCTCGGACGGACGGAGTCTGGAGCCCGTCCAGGCGTCGGAGTTGCTGGAGCAGGCCGTGGAGTCGCTCGTCACAACGAGCGGTCAGAACAACTTCTTTGGCACCACGCGCCGCGTCATCGACTGGACCCGGCACCGCGGCTGGCGGCTGCAACTGGGCAAAGCCACACCAGGCGAGCGGGTCATCGAGCAAGTGGCCAACATCAGCACCAGCGTCAGCGTCACCACCGTCGGCATCGACCGGGGGCAGAGTGCAGCCGAAAGCTGCACGGACGACAGTGTGCCGCCGACCCGGACCTACATTCTCAATGCACTTGACGGCCAGGGCAGGCCGGCGTTTGACGTCGACGGGGACGGCAAGCTCGAACCCGCGTCCATGGTGGAAGTCCTGTCGGGCGGCTATCCACGAGGCCTGGCCTATCGCAACGCCACGCCATCGAGCGACGCCACGGCCAAGGTATTCGTGCACGACCTCAATCTGGGTTCACAAGGTGGCACCCTTGTCCCGCCGCCCGAATCGCCCGGGTCGACCGACTGCAAGGAGGTGGAAACCGAGGTCTATGGCACCAAGGACGGCAAATTCAAATTCAAAGTGCCGTGCAACAAAGTCCGTTCCTGGAGCCGCCAGCAATACCAACTCTCGAGGGTGCCGCAATGAAACCCTTGCGCGCCCAGCGCCGGCAGCCTTCCGGCTTCACCCTGCTCGAGCTGATGGTCACCTGTGCGATCGTCGCCATCCTCGCCAGCATCGCCTACCCGAGCTACACCGAGCACGTGCGCAAAGGCCGGCGCGCCGACGCACAGCGCGCCCTCGAAGAGGCCAGCCAGTTCCTGCGTCGCCGCTACAGCAGCATGGACACCCACGTGGGCGCGACCTTGCCCACGGCGCTCAGCCAAAGCCCGCGCGAGGGCTCCGCTGCCTACACCATCACCCTGGTCGAGGACGGCGCGGCTGTGGCCGCGGCCACCGAGGCGCACCGCTACACCCTGCGCGCCGTGCGCGCGGGCGCCATGGCCGATGACCGCTGCGGCGACCTCGATCTCGCCCACACCGGCGCGCGAGCGCAGCACAACGCCGCCGCGACTGCGGCACTCGCGGACTGCTTCCGCGGCAACTGACCCCGTGTCCTAGGGGGCTGCCGCCCCCCCCGCGACCGCCGGCCCTACCAAACCCTGCGAAAATAGCCGGATGTTCACCGGCATCATCACCGGCGTGGGGCGCATCGCCGACTCCCATGCGCTGGGCGGTTCTTTGCAGCACGGGCGGCGCCTCACCATCGAGGCCCCGGCCGGGTTTCTGGCCGACGTCGGCCTGGGAGACAGCATCGCCCTCAACGGCGCCTGCATGACCGTCACCACCCTCGACGCCCCGCAGAACCGCTTCACCATCGACATCTCCGCCGAATCGCTGGCCCGCACCGCCGGGCTCGACGCCGTCGGCGGCCGCCTGAACCTTGAAAAAGCCCTGCGCGCCCATGACCGCCTGGGCGGCCACATCGTCTCCGGCCACGTGGACGGCACCGGTACGGTGACCCGCTTCTCCCCTGTGGGCGAAAGCCACGAACTCGCCGTGCTCGCCCCGCCCGAACTCGGCAAGTACCTCGCCTACAAGGGCTCGATCACCATCAACGGCGTGAGCCTCACCGTCAACCGCGTCGCCGACCGGCCCGACGGTTGCGAGTTCAGCATCAACCTCATTCCCCACACGGTGCAGCACACCACGCTGGGCGACCTCGCCGCCGGCAGCACCGTCAACCTCGAAATCGACACCGTGGCCCGCTACGTCGAGCGCATGCTTGGCGCGGGCCTGCACCCGGCCAAGGAGGCCACACCATGAACGCCCCGGAAACCCTGGCCCCTGTGGCCATCTCCCCCGTCGAAGCCATCGTCGCCGACATGCGCGCCGGCCGCATGGTCATCCTCGTGGACGAGGAAGACCGCGAGAACGAGGGCGACCTCGTGCTCGCGGCCGACCACGTCACGCCCGAGGCCATCAACTTCATGGCCCGCTTCGGTCGCGGCCTGATCTGCCTCACGCTCACCAAGGAGCGCTGCGAGCGCCTGAACCTGCCGCCCATGGTGCCCCGCAACGGCACCAAGATGGGCACGGCCTTCACCGCCTCCATCGAAGCCGCCGAGGGCGTGACCACCGGCATCTCCGCCGCCGACCGCGCGCGCACCGTGCAAGCCGCCGTGGCGCCCAACGCCAAGGCCAGCGACCTGGTGCAGCCCGGCCACATCTTCCCGCTGCAGGCCGTGGAAGGCGGCGTGCTCATGCGCGCCGGCCACACCGAGGCCGGCTGCGACCTGGCCGCCATGGCCGGCTGCTCGCCCGCCGCCGTCATCTGCGAGGTGATGAAGGACGACGGCACCATGGCCCGCCTGCCCGACCTTCAGCAATTCGCCGCCGAGCACGGCATCAAGATCGGCACCATCGCCGACCTCATCGAGTACCGCAGCCGCACCGAATGCCTGGTGCAGAAGGTCGGCAGCCGCCCGCTCAAGACAGCCTTCGGCGACTTCACCGCCCACGCCTTCCGCGACCAGCCCAGCGGCGCCGTGCACATGGCCCTGGTGATGGGGCAGTGGCAGGCCGAGGAGGCCGTGCCCGTGCGCGTGCACGAGCCCCTGTCGGTGCTCGATGCGCTGGAGGTCGGCCGCGCCATGCACAGCTGGAGCCTGGAGTCCAGCCTGCGCCACCTGGCCAAGGCGGGCCGCGGCGTGGCCGTGCTGCTCAACTGCGGCGAAAGCGCCGACCAGTTGCTGGCCCAGTTCGACGGCACCGCGCGCTCGGCCCAGGCGCCCGAGCGCGGCCGCATGGACCTGCGCACCTACGGCGTGGGCGCCCAGATCCTGCGCGAATGCGGCGTGACCCGCATGGAGCTCATGGGCACGCCGCGCCGCATGCCGAGCATGCAAGGCTACGGCCTCGAGATCACCGGCTTCATCGGCCACCCCAACTGACCCCACACCCCACGGAAACGGACGCCCCCATGTTTGGCGCAGACAAAGGCACAGCCGACCTGCTCGACGGCAAACGCCTGCACATCGGCATCGTGCAGGCGCGCTTCAACGAAGCCATTACGGACACCCTGTTCAGCGCCTGTCAGGCCGAACTGCTCGCCCTCGGCGTGCAAGAGAAGAACATCGCCCACGTCAAAGTGCCGGGCGCGCTGGAGGTGCCCGTGGCCCTGCAGGCCATGGCCGAGCTCGACGAGTACGACGCCCTGATCGCCCTGGGCTGCATCATCCGCGGCGAGACCTACCACTTCGAACTCGTCGCCAACGAGTCCGGCGCCGGCGTCACCCGCGTCGCCCTGGACCACCAGATCCCCGTGGCCAACGCCATCCTCACCACCGAAAACGAGGCCCAGGCCCTCGCACGCCAGGTCGACAAGGGCCGCGACGCCGCGCGCGTGGCCGTTGAAATGGCCCTGGTGCTGGACCGCATTGGCTGATTCCATGAGCACCTCTCCCGATACCGCCTCCAACAAGCCGCGCAAGGCCGCCGACAAATCGGCCCGCACCCGCGCGCGCGAATTCGCCCTTCAGGCGCTGTACCAGCATCTGGTGGGCCGCAACCCGATCGATGACATCGACACCTTCACCCGCGACCTCTCCGGCTTCCACAAGTGCGACAGCCTGCACTTCGACGCCCTGGTGCGAGGCTGCATCGAACAGGCCGCCGAGCTCGACGCATTGATCACCCCACACCTGGACCGCCCGATGGCCGAGATCTCGCCCATCGAACACGGCGTGCTGTGGATCGGCACCTACGAGTTCCGCCAATGCCTGGACGTGCCCTGGCGCGTGGTGCTCAACGAGTGCATCGAACTCGCCAAGTCCTTCGGCGGCACCGACGGCCACAAGTTCGTCAACGGCGTGCTGCACCCGCTGGCCGAGCGCTTGCGCCCCGCCGAAGTGGCCGCCTCGCCGCGCGCCGGCGGCGCCCGCCGATGAGGGTCTCGCGCAGGGCCGAACGCATCGAGCCCTTCTACGTGATGGAGCTGGCCAAGGCCGCCACCCGCCTCGCGGCCGAGGGCGCTGCCGGCCAGCGCCCGATGATCTACCTCAACATCGGCGAGCCCGACTTCACCGCCCCGCCGCTGGTGCAGCAGGCCGCCGAGCGCGCCATCCGTGATGGCCGCAGCCAGTACACCCAGGCCCTGGGCCTGCCCGCGCTGCGCGAGGCCATCGCCGGCTGGTACGGCACGCACTTCGGCGCCACGGTCGATCCGTCGCGCATCGTCGTCACGGCTGGCGCCTCGGCCGCGCTGCAACTGGCCTGCCTGGCCCTGATCGACGCGGGCGATGAAATCCTCATGCCCGACCCGAGCTACCCCTGCAACCGCCAGTTCGTGCAGGCGGCCGAGGGCACGGCGCGCATGGTCCCCTGCGGCCCGGAACAACGCTTCCAGCTCAGCGCCGAGCAGGTGCGCACGCACTGGGGCGAACGCACGCGCGGTGTGCTGCTGGCCTCGCCGTCCAACCCCACCGGCACCTCCATTGCGCGCGACGAGTTGCAGCGCATTGCCGCCACCGTGCGCGAGCGCGACGGCGTCACGCTGATCGACGAGATCTACCTCGGTCTGAGCCACGACGCCGCCTTCGGCCAGACCGCGCTCACCCTGCCCGAGGGCCTGGGCGACACGGTCATCAGCGTCAACAGCTTCAGCAAGTACTTCAACATGACGGGCTGGCGCCTGGGCTGGCTGGTGCTGCCACCGGCCCTGGTGCCCGCGGTCGAACGCCTGGCGCAGAACCTCTTCATCTGCCCCAGCGCCATCTCGCAGCACGCCGCACTGGCCTGCTTCGAGCCCGACAGCCTGGCCGAGTACGAGCGCCGCCGCGCGGCCTTCAAGGCCCGGCGCGACTACTTCATCCCCGAACTCAATCGCCTGGGCCTCACCGTGCCCGTCATGCCCGACGGCGCCTTCTACGCCTGGGCCGAGGTGCGCGCCCTGTGCGAGCGCTGGGGCATCCCGCCGACGGCCGACACGCCCGAAGCCGGCGGCAGCTGGCCCCTGGCCTTCGAACTCATGCGCCGCTGCCAGTTGGCCGCCACGCCGGGGCGCGACTTCGCCCAGGCCGAGCCCGGGCGCTACCTGCGCTTCTCCACCGCCAACTCCATGGAGCAACTGCAGGAGGCCGTGGCGCGGCTGGAGGCGGCCTGGTGAGCGGGGACCCACTCACCACCCCCTTCGAGTGGCGCGTGCGCGTCTACTGGGAAGACACCGACGCTGGCGGCATCGTCTTCTACGCCAACTACCTCAAGTTCTTCGAGCGCGCCCGCACCGAATGGCTGCGCGCGCTCGGCGTCGAACAGCAGCGCCTGCGGGAGGCCGAAGGCGCCATGTTCGTGGTGAGCGCCACCGACGTGCGCTACCTGCGCCCCGCCCGCCTGGATGATTTGCTTCTGGTTACCGCCCAGGTCACGGAAGCGGGCCGCGCCTCGCTCACAATCGCGCAGTCGGCACGCCGGGACTCCCCGGCGGGGGACTTGCTGTGCGAAGGCACCATCCGCATTGGCTGGGTGGACGGCGGTACCCTGACACCCCGGCGCATGCCGCCTTCCCTGCGCCAGGCCCTGGGCCTGGGCTGAGCGCTGCACCGGTGACAGACCGAAACCTTTTTCACCTGTTCCGATCCCTGCACCATGACCCCAGAACTCTCCATCGTCCAGCTCATGCTCCACGCGACCTGGGTGGTCCAGGCCGTGGTCGCGCTGCTCGTGCTGATGTCGCTCATCAGCTGGGCCGCCATCTTCCGCAAGATGGGCACGCTCAAGCGCGTGCGCTCGCGCAACGAGGCCTTCGAGCGCGAGTTCTGGTCGGGCACCAACCTGAACGAGCTCTACGCCGCCGCGGCGCAGAACGCGCGCAGCGCGGGCCCCATGGAACGCATCTTCGCCAGCGGCATGCGCGAGTTCAACAAGCTGCGGGAGCGCCGCATCACCGACAGCGGGGCCCTGCTCGACGGCGCGCGCCGCGCCATGCGCGCCAGCTTCCAGCGCGAGCTCGACATGATGGAGTCCAACCTCTCCTTCCTCGGCACCGTCGCCTCCGTCGCCCCCTACGTGGGCCTGTTCGGCACGGTGTGGGGCATCATGCACGCCTTCACCGGGCTGGCCTCGCTGGCCCAGGTCACGCTGGCCACGGTGGCGCCCGGCATCGCCGAAGCCCTGGTGGCCACGGCCATCGGTCTCTTCGCCGCCATTCCCGCCGTCATCGGCTACAACCGCTTCGCGCACGACATCGACCGCGTGGCGAACAGCCTGGAGACCTTCATGGAAGAGTTCTCCAACATCCTGCAGCGCAACCTCGGTTCGCACCACCCGCAGGCCGCCACCGCGTCCACCTTCTGAGGCACTGAACCATGGCCAAGCTCGCCGCCCGCGGCCGGGGCCGCCGCACGATGAACGAGATCAACATGGTCCCGTTCATCGACGTCATGCTGGTGCTGCTGATCATCTTCATGGTCACGGCCCCACTCATCACGCCCAGCCAGATCGCCCTGCCCACCGTGGGCCAGGCCCAGCGCCAGCCCGACCGCTTCGTGCAGGTCACCATCGACAAGTCCGAGCAGTTGCGCGTGCGCGAAGGCAGCGCCAGCGGCGAGGGCGCGCTGGTGCCGCTGAACCTTCTGGCCGCTCGCGTGCTCGAACTGCAGGGCACGGGGGCCGACCAGGCCGGCGTGCCCGTGATCATCAGTGCCGACAAGACCGTGCAGTACGACGCTGTGGTGCGCACCATGAACGAACTGCAGAAGGCCGGCGTGCAGCGCGTCGGCCTGTCGGTGCAGACCACCCGCTGAGCCTTTGCCCGAACCACCCGATGCGATCCACCGCCGACCACCTCGACCTCGCCCCGCCGCCGCAAGGCCGCTGGGGCGGCGCGCTGGGCAAGGCCATCGGCGTGCACGCCCTGCTCATCCTGGCGCTCACCTGGGGCGTGAGCTGGCGCCGCGACGCCGACACGCCGGCCGTGGAGGCCGAACTGTGGTCGCGCCTGCCACAGCAGGCGGCGCCACGCGCCACCGCGCCACCGCCGCCGCCCAAGCCCGCACCGGTGCCACCGCCCCCGGCGCCTGTGCCGCCGCCGCCCCCTCCACCCGCACCGGCCCCCGCGCCGCGCCCGGCTCCGCCGCCCCCGCCCGCCCCGGCGCAGCAGCAGGCCGACATCGCGACACAGAAAGCCAAGGAGAAGGAAAAGGCGGAACGCGAACGCGCGGAGCGGCTGGCGGCCGAGAAGAAGGCGGCCGCCGAGAAGGCCGCCGCCGAAAAAGCCGCGGCGGAGAAGAAGGCCGCGGCGGACAAGGCCGCCGCCGAGAAGAAGCGCGCCGAGGCCGAGCGCCAGGAAAAGCTCGCCGAAGAAAAACGCGAAGCCCAGCGCAAGGCCGCGCAGGAAAAGCGCCAGGCCGAGCTGCAGGAGCAACTGCGCAAGGAGCAGCTCGCCCGCATGATGGGCCAGGCCGGCGCCAGCGGCTCGCCGCAGAGCACGGGCGCCGCCCAGCAGTCCAGCGGGCCTTCGGCCAGCTATGCCGGCAAAGTGGCCGCGCGCATCAAGCCCAACGTGGTGTTCACCGAATCCGCGCCGGGCAACCCGCGCGCCGAGGTCGAGGTGCGCGTGGCCCCCGACGGCACCATCACCAGCCACAAGCTCGTCAAGAGCAGCGGCAACGCCGCCTGGGACGACGCCGTGCTGCGCGCCATCGACCGCACCGGCACCCTGCCACGCGACGTCGACGGCCGGGTGCCGTCATCGCTCGTGATCGGCCTGCGGCCGCTGGACTGATCAGCGGCGCCGCTCGCTGTTTCGCCTGATCCACTCGGCGAGTGCCGGCTCCGGCACCGAGCCGTCGGCCACCCCCAGCATCGTCAACGTGGCTTCTGCCTGCGTGGCAACGAGACGATAACCGTTCAGATAGAGGAACAGACCCATCGCCAGGAAAGCGGCTCGCTTGTTCCCATCGACGAAGGCATGGTTCTTGGCCAAACCGAGCGCATAGCTGGCCGCCAGGTCGGCCACATCCGGCGATCCATATGAGGCCAGGTTCCTCGCCCGCCCCAGGGCGGATTCGAGGAGGCCTTCATCGCGGATACCCGCCCGTCCGCCATGTTCCGCCAGGCTTTCGTCGTGCAACAGCACCAGGGCACTTCTGTCCACCCAGCGCCAGTTCATTTGGCCAACTGGTGAAAGGTGTCTCGATAGTCCCGCATGAAGGCCCTGCCAGCCTCGATCTGCTCTTCGAGAGCAGGGTCATAAGGCGTCAGCACCAGCCCCTCGGGAGTCTCCGTGAGGAACACTGTCTGGCCTTTCTCAAGACGCAATTTGGCCAGTGCTTCCTTGGGCAGGATGACGCCCACGGAATTGCCGATCTGGGTGAGTTTGAGCGTGTGCATGGCGGCGCCTCATTCGTTATAACGAACGTAATACTACGTTCAATTGCCGCACCCCGTCAATCGAACACGATCTCCGCCCGCTGCTCGTGCGCCTGCGCCGTCCAACTCGCCAGCGCCGCGTCCGTGGGGAAGAACAGCGCCCGGTCATCCAGTTGCAGTTCACAACGCGCGCCGTCGCGCTGCAGCGCCAGGCGCACCGGCAGACCGCGCACGAACTCGCCCTGCTCGCTCATCTCGCGCCTGGGCGGAAACTCGCGCACCAGTTGCGCCACCGCCGGCGCGTGGCCGTTGACTGCCACCCGCAGGTACTTGCCGAAGCGGCAGCGCGCGCTGGCCAGATCCCAGATCTGCTGGATCTTCAGGCGCAGGCCACCCGAGAAGCGGTCTGGCTGGGCCACCGCCTGCACCACGATCAGCTCATCGTCCTTCAGCAGCGCGCGGTGCGCATTGATCAGGTTCTCGTCGGCGCTGGTCTCCAGCACGCCGGTCTTGTCATCGATCTTGAACAGCGCGAGCTTGCCGCGCTGGCCGTTGATGACGCGGAAGTCGGTGACGATGCCCGCGAGGATCACTGGGTCGCGGCTGTCCACCACGTCCACCAGGCGCGTGCGCGCGAAGCGCCGCACCTCGCGCTCCACCTCGTCGAACAGGTGGCCCGAGAAGTAGAAGCCGATCGCGCTCTTCTCCAGCGTGAGCTTTTCCTTCACGCCCCAGGGCAGGGTCGCCACCAGCTCGGGCTCCTGCGTGCTGGAGCCGTGGTCGTCACCGCCCAGCATGTCGAACAGCCCGCCCTGGTGCGCGTTGGCCTGCGTGGTGGCGGCGTACTCGAAGGCGATGTCCAGCGTGGCCAGCAGTTCGGCGCGGTTCAGGTGCAGGGCGTCGAAGGCGCCCGCCTTGATGAGCGCTTCCACCGTGCGCTTGTTGATGCGCGTGCGGTCCACGCGCAGGCAGAAGTCGAACAGGCTCTTGAACGGGCCGCTCTCGCCGCCATTGGGGCCTTCGCCGCGGCCTTCGCGGGCCGCCACGATGGCCTCGATCGCCTGCTGGCCCGTGCCCTTGATGGCGCCCAGGCCGTAGCGGATGAGCTTGTCCGTCACCGGCTCGAAGCGGTAGCCGCCGCGGTTCACGTCGGGCGGCTCGAAGGCCATGCCCATCTTCTGCGCGTCCTCGAACAACACCTTGAGCTTGTCGGTGTCGTCCATCTCCACCGTCATGTTGGCGCAGTAGAACTCCGCCGTGAAATGGACCTTGAGCCAGGCCGTGTGGTAGGCCAGCAGCGAGTAGGCGGCGGCGTGCGATTTGTTGAAGCCGTAGCCCGCGAACTTCTCCATCAGGTCGAAGATCTCGTCGGCCTTGTCCTGCGGAATGTTGTGGGTCTTGAGCGCACCGGCGCGGAATTTCTCGCGGTGCTCGGCCATCTCCTCGGCCTTCTTCTTGCCCATGGCGCGGCGCAGCAGGTCGGCGCCGCCAAGCGAATAGCCGCCCAGGATCTGCGCGGTCTGCATGACCTGCTCCTGGTAGACCATGATCCCGTAGGTCTCGCTGAGCATGTCGGCCACGGCCGGGTGCGGGTACTCCACCGCCTCGCGCCCGTGCTTGCGCGCCACGAAGCTGGGGATCAGGTCCATCGGGCCCGGGCGGTACAGCGCGTTGAGCGCGATCAGGTCCTCCAGGCGCGTGGGCTTGGCGTCGCGCAGCATGCCCTGCATGCCGCGGCTTTCAAACTGGAACACGGCTTCGGTCTGCCCGCGCGAGAACAGCGCATAGACCTTGGGGTCATCGAGCCGCACGTCCTCGAAGCGGAAGTTCTCGCGGCCCTTGTGGCGCTTGACGATGAACTCGCGCGCGATCTCCAGGATGGTGAGCGTGGCCAGCCCCAGAAAGTCGAACTTGACGAGGCCGATGGCCTCCACGTCGTCCTTGTCGTACTGGCTCACAGCCGATTCGCTGCCCGGCTGCGCGTACAGCGGGCAGAAGTCGGTGAGCTTGCCCGGGGCGATCAGCACGCCACCCGCGTGCATGCCCACGTTGCGCGCCATGCCCTCGAGCTTCTGCGCCAGCTCGATGAGCGTCTTGACGTCCTCTTCCTGGCGCACACGCTCGGCCAGCACCGGCTCCATCTCCAGCGCGTAGTTGTTCTTGTCGCCTTCCTTCTTGGGCACGGGCGGGTACTGCAGCGTCACGCTCATGCCGGGCTTGTTGGGCACGAGTTTGGAGATGCCGTCGCAGAAGCCGTAGGACAGGTCCAGCACGCGGCCCACGTCGCGGATGGCCGCGCGCGCGGCCATGGTGCCGAAGGTGGCGATCTGGCTCACCGCGTCCTTGCCGTACTTCTGCTTCACGTAGTCGATGACGCGGTCGCGGTTGCCCTGGCAGAAGTCGATGTCGAAGTCGGGCATGGACACCCGCTCCGGGTTCAGGAAGCGCTCGAACAGCAGCTTGTACTGCAGCGGGTCGAGGTCGGTGATCTTCAGCGCATAGGCCACCAGCGAGCCCGCGCCCGAGCCCCGGCCCGGGCCCACCGGGCAGCCGTTGTTCTTGGCCCAGTTGATGAAGTCGCCCACGATCAGGAAGTAGCCCGGGAAGCCCATCTTCAGGATGGTCCCGATCTCGAACTCCAGGCGCTCGACGTAGCGGGGCCGCTGCCGCTCGCGTTCCGCCTCGTCGGGGTACAGGTGCTTCAGACGTTCCTCCAGGCCCTCGAAGGACGACTGGCGGAAGAAGTCCTCCATGGGCATGGGCACGCCGTCGATGAGCGGCGTGGGGAAGTTGGGCAGTTGCGGCTTGCCCAGCACCAATGTGAGGTTGCAGCGCCTGGCGATTTCAGCCGTGTTGGCCACGGCCGACGGCAGGTCGGCGAACAGCGCGGCCATGTCGGCAGCGGGCTTGAACCACTGCTCGCGCGTGAAGCGGCGCACGCGGCGGTTGTTGGCCAGGATTTCGCCCTCGGCGATGCACACGCGCGCTTCGTGCGCCTCGAAGTCGTCGGGCTCGAGGTACTGGACCGGGTGCGTGGCCACCACCGGCAGGCGCAGGCGCGCGGCCAACTGCGCGGCCGCCACCACGTGGCGCTCGTCGTCGGCGCGGCCGGCGCGCTGCACCTCGATGTAGAAGCGGTGCGGGAACAGAGCCGCCAGCGTCAGCGCCGTGTCGCTGGCGCGCTGGGCGTCGCCGGCCACCAGTGCCTGCCCCACGGGGCCGGCCTGGGCACCCGACAGCAGGATCAGGCCCGCGTTGAGTTCCTCGAGCCACTCGCGCTTGAGCACGGCCTGGTCGCGCACCACGTTGCGCGTCCAGGCGCGCGCCAGCAGCTCGCTGAGGTTGAGATAACCCTGCTTGTCCTGCACCAGCAGCAGCACACGCGGCAGCGGCGGCTGATGGGCACCGGGCATCGCATTGGGCGTCTCCTCGGTGAAGCCTTGCAGCAGCACCTCGGCACCGATGATGGGCTTGACGCCGGCGTCGCGCCCGGCCTTGTAGAACTTGACGGCGCCGAAGAGGTTGTTGAGGTCGGTGATGGCCAGGGCGGGCTGGCCGTCGGCCGCGGCGGCGGCCACGACCTCGTCGATGCGGTTGGTGCCGTCAACGACGGAAAACTCGGTGTGCAGGCGCAGGTGAACGAACATGCGCCTGATTCTAGAAGGGGCCTTCTGTCCCCTTTTCAGAGCCCGATCAGTCCTTGAGGATGTGCAGCACCTCGGAGCGGAACTCCCGGCTGTACAGAATGGCGGCCACCACGGCCGTGGCGATCACCATCGCCAGCGGCGAGACGAACCAGCCCAGCAGGGCGAATGAAAAGTAGTACGCCCGCAAGCCGTCGTTCATGGTCTCGGCCGCCGAGGCCACGAGCGAGGCCGCCCGGTCCACGTACGCGATGCGGTCGAATCGGCCAGACGCGAAGTCCTCGGGCGGCGGCATGGACCCGATCACCAGCGCCACGAAGGTGTACTGCCGCATCGACCAGGAAAAGCGGAAGAACGAGTACACGAAGATCGCCACCAGCACCAGGATCTTGAACTCGAAGACGATCAGCGTGGTCGCCTGCGCGAACGGGATCTCGCTCATCAGCTCGGTCGCCTTGTCGGTGGTGCCCAGCAGGGCGAACAGGGCACCGACGATCAGGATCGAGGTGGACGAGAAGAAGGCCGGCGTGGTCGACAGGTTCTGCGTGATGATGCCGTCGAGCATGCGCGGGTCGCGCTCGATGGCCTGCTCCATCCAGTAGCGGCGGTAGCGGTTGGTGGTGCGCAGCAGCGAGGGCCGGGTCTTGGCCCAGGCTTTGGCGAACACCGCGTAGCCGATCCAGATGGAAAAAAAGCAGACCAGCGCGAGCCAGTCTGCCCAGGGAAGGATGCTGAAGATCTTCATGAGGCCGCGATGCTACGCCTCATGAAGACCGGTGCTCAAGCCGTGAACCGGGCGGCCACCGCCGCGATGCGCTCACCGAACAGGCGCGCCGTCTCCAGGTCGCCCGGCAGCATGTCCTGCGCGCCCGCGTCGGACGGGCTTTGCGCGATGGCGCCGCTGTACGACACGAGGTAGTTCACGTCGTTGCGCTGCGCGCCCTTGGTGTTGGCCGGCATCAGGCCCTGGCTCACCCAGAGCATGCCGTGCTGCATGGCCAGGGTGAACAGCGCATTGAGCGTGGACTGCTTGTCGCCGTTCATGCCGGCGCTGTTGGTGAAGCCGGCGGCCAGCTTGTCCTTCCATTTCTGCGCGAACCAGGCCTTGCTGGAGGCGTCGGCGAACTTCTTGAACTGCCAGCTCACGCTGCCCATGTAGGTGGGTGTGCCGAAGACGATGGCATCGGCCGCATCCAGGGCTTCCCAGCCGCCCTCGGGGAGGTTGCCATCGGCGTCGATGGCGATGAGCTCTGCCCCCGCGCCGTCGGCCACCGACTGCGCCATGCGCTGGGTGTGGCCGTAGCCGGAGTGATAAACGACAACTACCTTGGTCATGGAATGGTTCGCAAAAAGTGTCAGGAAGGGAAGGCAATCAGCCGCCGCGCTTGGCGTCCAGGCTGAAGGCGCCGGCACCGTGGGCCGCGATCGCGAGCAGGCCGCCGACGACGGCGATGTTCTTGTAGAACATCAGCGACTGCATCATCTGCGCCTCGGCCGGCATGGACCAGAAGGCGTGGAAGAAGAACGAGGCCACCAGGGTGAACACCGCCAGCACCAGCGCGGCCGGGCGGGTGAACAGGCCGATGATCAGCAGGATCGAGGCGCCCACCTCCACCAGGATCGCGATCGCCGCGCCCACCTCGGGCATGGGAAGGCCGACCGAGCCGATGTAGCCGGCCGTGCCCGCGAAACCGCCGATCTTTGAAATGCCGGCGGGCAGGAACAGCAGGGCCATCAGCAAGCGGGCCAGCAGGGCGAAGGGGTTTTGCAGAGCGGTCATGGGAGGGTTCTCCAGGGTTGAAAAAGCGGTTGAGGGAAATCAGTGGGCCAGGTCGAAGACCAGCACCTCGGCGTCCTTGCCGTGCGCGAGTGTCAGCGAAGTCTCGCCGTCCATGACGGCAGCATCGCCGCCGGACAGCCGCTCGCCATTGACCTCGAGTTCACCGCGGACCACGTGCACATAGGTCTTGCGGCCGGCGGCCAGTTCGATGCTGGCGGTTTCCTCTCCGTCGAACAGCCCCGCGTACATGGCGGCGTCGGCGTGGATGGTGACCGAGCCGTCCTGGCCATCGGGCGAGGCCACGAGGCGCAGCCGGCCGCGCTTCTCCGCGTCGGCGAAGCCTTTCTGCTCATAGCTGGGCGGGATGCCGCGCTGGTTCGGCTCGATCCAGATCTGCAGGAAGTGCGTCGTGTCGTTGGGCGCATGGTTGAACTCGCTGTGGCGCACGCCGGTGCCCGCGCTCATGCGCTGCACGTCGCCGGGCGGGATGCCCTTGACGTTGCCCATGCTGTCCTGGTGCGCCAGGTTGCCCTTCAGCACGTAGCTGATGATTTCCATGTCGCGGTGGCCGTGCGTGCCGAAGCCGGTGCCCGGGGCGATGCGGTCTTCGTTGATCACGCGCAGGTTGCCCCAGCCCATCCAGGCGGGGTCGAAGTAGTCGGCGAAGGAGAAGGAGTGGTAGCTCTTGAGCCAGCCGTGGTCGGCGTAGCCTCGGGCGTCGGAGCGGCGGATCTGCATCATGGCGGTTGTCCTTTCTGCGTGGGGCCAGCGGGGCTGGCATGGGCTGAATTCTGGGCAAGCCACCCCCGCTCAGGGCCTCAGGGTTTTGATGGCATCATTCAAAATCTTTGAACACCAATACCCGCTGATGCCTGCACCCATCACCGCCCGCAGCGCCCTGTCGGCCGAGAACCTGGCCTTGGTGGAGGCCGTCTCGCGCCTGGGCAGCATGGCCGCCGCCGCGCGCGAGCTGGGCATGGTGCCCAGCGCCCTCACCTACCGCATCCGCCAGATCGAGGATGCGCTGGACGTGCTGCTGTTCGACCGCAGCGCGCGCCGCGCCGCGATCACCCCGGCCGGGTCCGAACTCCTTCGCGCGGGCGAGTTCCTGCTCAACGAATTCGACGCCGTGGCCCAGCGCGTCAAGCGCGTGGCCACGGGCTGGGAGCCGCAGCTCACCATCGCGGCCGACGCGCTGATCTCGCGGGCCACGCTGTTCGAGCTGTGCGAGTCCTTCTACGCCACCGGCGCGCCCACGCGCGTGCGGCTGCGCGCGGAAACCCTGTCGGGCACGCTGGAGGCCCTGCAGAACGGCCTGGCCGACCTGGCCCTGGGCGTGGCGGCCGATTCGGTGGGCCCGGGCCTGCAGGCCGCGCCGCTGGGCACGGCGGATTTCGTGTACGCGGTGGCGCCCCACCACCCCCTGGCACGATTGAACGAGACCCTGACCGAGGAGCACATGCGCCAGCACCGCGCCGTGGCCGTGGCCGACAGCACCCAGCGCGGACGCGGCGTGAGCCACAACCTGCTGCCCGGCCAGGACGTGCTCACCGTGCCCACCATGCAGCACAAGCTGGAGGCGCAACTGCGCGGCCTGGGTGCGGGCTTCCTGCCCACGGCGCTGGCCCAGCCCTACATCAATGCGGGGCGGCTGGTGGTCAAGCCCGTGCAGCAGGGGGAGCGCAGCTTTCGCGTGTCCTACGTCTGGCGGCAGTCGCGTCCTGCCGCGGACGGGGCGCGCGCCCTGCGCTGGTGGCTGGACCACCTCAAGCACGCCGGCACGCGCGAAGCACTGCTCGCTAACCATCACCAGAGCTGAACACCGCCGCTGCTACATTCACCAGATGAACTCGTCTACCGCTTCCCATCCGCGCGCTCCCTTGCATGTCGCCGTGGTGGGCGCGGGCATGGCGGGCGTCACCGCCGCGCGCACCCTGCTGCAGGCCGGCCACCGCGTCACGCTGGTCGACGCGGCCTCCACCGTCGGTGGGCGCATGGCCACGCGGCGCACCGAGTTCGGCGGCTTCGACCCGGGCGTGCAGTACTTCACCGTGCGCGATGCGCGCTTCGAACTGGCGCTGCGCGCCACCGCCACCCGCGCCGTGCGCGCCTGGAGCGCCAGCACCGTGCGCGTGCTGGACGAATTCGGCCACGTACTGGCCAGCGCCCCACCGCCCACCGAACCGCACTTCGTGGCCGCGCCGGGCATGAACGCCCTGGTCGCGCTGTGGGCGCAGCCGCTGCTCCAGCCCGAGCCGAACGGCCTGCCGCACGCGCAGGCGCTGATGGACACGCCGGTCTCGCACATCGAACGCGACGCCCTGCACCCCGAGCAATGGCAGTTGCGCACCGCCGACGCCGATGGCGGCCAGCGCGTGCTCGGCGGCTTCGACCGCGTGGTGCTCGCCGTGCCGCACCCGCAGGCGCACGCGCTGCTGCTGGCCTCGGGCCTGGCACCCGAACTGCGCGCCGCACTGGCGCCGGTGCACGTGGCGCCGTGCTGGACGCTCATGGTCGCCTTCCCGCAGGCCATGCAACCCGGCCTGTACCACCTGGGCCCCCAGTGGAGCGCGGCACGCAGCACGCACCACCGCATCAGCTGGCTCGCCCGCGAATCGAGCAAGCCTGCGCGCGACCCCATCGAGCGCTGGACGGTCCAGGCGAGCCCGGCCTGGTCCACCAAACACCTGGAAGACGACGCCGAGCGGGTGAAGGCCAAGCTCCTCAAGGGCTTCGCCGAGATCACCGGCATCCGCGCCACGCCGCCCTTCGCCGAGGTGCAGCGCTGGCGCTACGCGCAGACGCAGACCCCGCTGGGCCGCAGCCACCTGCTCGACACCCGGCTGGGCATCGGCCTGTGCGGCGACTGGTGCCTGGGGCATCGCGTGGAAGACGCCTTCGTCTCGGGGCTGGAGCTCGCGCTGGCGCTGGCCTGATCGCCCGGGCCCGCATGGCCTACCGCGGACGCTTCGCCCCCTCGCCCACCGGCCCGCTGCACGCCGGCTCGCTGGTGGCCGCGCTGGCCAGCTGGCTCGACGCGCGCGCCCACGGCGGCACCTGGCTCATGCGCGTCGAGGACGTGGACACGCCGCGCTGCATTCCCGGGGCCGACCGGCTCATCCTTCAACAGCTGGCCGCCTGCGGGCTGGCGAGCGACGAGCCCGTGGTCTGGCAATCGCAGCGCGACGCGCTCTACCAGGCGGCGCTCGACCGCCTCATCGCCCAGGGCGGCGCCTACCCCTGCGCCTGCTCTCGCCAGGACATCGAACGCGCCCTGTTGGCCAGCGGCGCGCCGCGCGAACGCCACCAGGCCGCCGTGTACCCCGGCACCTGCCGGCCAGAGAACGGCGGCCTGCAAGGCCGCGCGCCGCGCGCCTGGCGCTTTCGGGTGCCCGACGCGGCGCGGGTGGACTGGACCGACTGCCGTCTCGGTCCCCAGTCGCAGGACGTGGCGCGCGCCGTGGGCGACTTCATCCTGCGCCGCGCCGACGGCCTGTGGGCCTACCAGCTCGCCGTGGTGGTGGACGACGCGGCGCAAGGCATCACGCACGTGGTGCGCGGTGAGGACCTGGCCGACAACACGCCGCGCCAGATCCTGTTGCAACGCGCGCTGGGCCTGCCCACGCCGGCCTACCTGCACACGCCGCTGGTGCTGGGCGACAACGGCGAGAAGCTCAGCAAGCAGAACGGCGCGCAGGCGCTCGACCTGAGCGATCCGATGGCGGCGCTGAACGCGGCGGCGCGGGCGCTGGGCCTGCCGGCGCGCGGTGACGAACCGGACGCGGCCCTGCGCGGCTGGACAAGGGACTGGGCACTGTCCACGGCGCCCACGCGTTGAGGGTCAAGGGCCACGCCTTGCAAGCACGGCCCTTGCCGTGAGCTTTCCATGAGGAGCAAGCGCTCCCAGGGCGATCACACAGCCCCGCCCCCGTTCGTTGGGTCGCGCCTGGCCAAACGGCGCCCCCCGCTCCACAGGATCTTCGTCTTGAGTTCACGTCACACGATCGAATCAGCCACCCATCGGCCACCCCGCCCCCTCTCGCAGGCACCTCTGCGGCCGCCACAGCAACGGCAACCGCAACAGCCCGCCCCGCATCAAACACCTTCAACCGCATCAGACGACCGGGATCGCGCCCACACCCCTATGCCGAACCGGAGTGTTCGCCTGCATAGCACGATCGGTACGCGACGGTCGCAGGCGCCTGGCCAAACGGCTCTCGTCAGCCCCCGCGGCGGCAGCGCACGCCAGCGCTTGCTCGCAGGCGATCCACCCCTCCTGGCTCGCGACACCTCGTCACCGACACAGCCGAGCTTTCGCGTCGCGCACGACATCGATCCACAGCGGCACCATGCCCTCGTCGTCGAGGCCTGCGTCGAATGGTTCGCCTCGCCACAGGGCGTCGAAGAGGGCCTGGCGTTCATCGATGCCCTCATCGACCAGATCGGCGTGGTTCCCCTGAGTCAGCAACTGCTGGCGGAGCACGGCGCCCGCCTGCTCGAACACGCGCCACCGCCGTGGTCAGCGCCCCGCTTTCCCGCCATTGCCGAAGCCATCGAATGGCTCGGCAACTGCTTGACGCCACAGACACCGGCAGCGCTTCGGACACTGGTGCTGGCCGTGCACCCGGGCGCCGACGTCGCCGAACGTCTGCGGACGCTGCAAGCGCAGGTGGTGCAGCAGGAGCAATCGGGTCTGGCCTTGCCGCGCGACGAGGCCTTGCGTCTGGTGCGGCGCCTGAGCGAACAAGCCGAGGCGGCGCTCGCCCTGCAGGCCGACGCGCTCGTCAGAACCGCCGTGGACCTGGCGCAGCGCGTGGCCAATGCCTCTGCGCCTGCCGGCCAGGCGAACGACGCCGCGGTGCAGGCACTGGTCAACGTGCTGACCAGGGGCGTCCCCGCGCGGGTCGGTGCCCGCGCCGCGCAGCGGGTCTTCGACTGGCTTCTCGTGGACAGGACCGTGCCGGCCGGACAACCCGTGGGAATACGCCTCAAGCGCACGGCCATCGGCAACGACCTCCAGACCGCCCGCCAGCAGTTGCTGCAATGGATTCAGGAGCAACAAACGCGCAGCACCCATCCACTGCCCTGGCCCTGCCTGGTGGAACTGCTGGCCGAGGCGGGTCCCATCCTGCACTGGACGCCCAGCACGTCGGACTGGCTGCGGCTCTGCCAGGAAGAGGCCCTGCGCCACGGCAACCCGCAGCCGCTGCGCAATCTGCTCGTCACCCTCTTCGCCGATGGAAGCCAGGCAGATGCCGAATGGATCCGCGAATTGCTGGAGCGCCACGGTGAACCGGGCGTCGCAGCCGAGCACCGGGCCGAACTGCTCCACACCATCCTGCCGTTGCTGCCCCACCCCTACGACGATCCCCGGTTGCACCTGGCGGTGCGCCGCTTGATGGAAACCCTGCCCGAGGGCCGGGAGAAGAACGAGCTGCTGAATCAGCACGAGGCGCTGGTGAAGCCGGCGCGCGCCACGGGAAGCACGCCATCCAGCCACGTGGCCGGGCAACTTCAGGCGCGCGCCTTCGTGCCGGCGCCGGAAGACGCACTGCAAGCAGCGCTCAGGGACGACCCCGTCCTGCCCTCGATCGACCCCAACGCCTGGTTCGCCCCTTCATCCAGGGCAGACGTCGACCAGGCCTACGCCAAGCTGTTCGAGAACCACCCGGCGCCCATCCAGCTCAACACCGCCGACCCCGACGAGCCATTCGTGGTGCTGCAGGCCGACAGGCTCAAGGGACTGGCGACGGACATCACGCAGCTGTGCCACGACTGGTTTTGCACCGGGCGTGAGCACGACGCGATGGCATTGCTCGCCGCGGTGCTCTGCGCCATCCCCGACGCGGCCTGGCGGCGCAAGCTGCTGGAGGCGAACACGCGCGACCTGGCCAACTGCCCGGCAGCTGCCTGGGCCAAGGGCGAAGGGATCCTGCGCGTCGCTGGCGAACTGGCCACCGATGCCTGGTTTCAGGAGGACAGCCCGGCCCATGTGAACGGGGCGACGCGCCTGGTCTTGCTCAAAGCCCTGACGGGCCTCCATCCCCTGCCCGCCATCGCCTTCCTTGCCAGCGAAGTCCGTCACAGGCTCGAAGCGGCCTCGCCCGAACCGCTCCCGCCCGCCGACGCCAAACACCTCGCCGAACTGTTGAATCTTCTGCTGCCACTCGGCACGCAGCAAGGCGATGTGGACCTGCTCAAACGAACCCTTGCGTGGGCCCGAACGCTGGCCCACGGGTGCGGAACCGCGCCCAAGGGGCACCTGGCACTGCTGCAGGCACGCGTCAACCTCCTTTGCACAGCCTGCCACCAGGCCCTGGCGCAGTGGCATATCGACCGACTCTCGCCCTGGCTCACGCTGCGCTGGCAACACGGCAGGGGCAAACAAGCCGATTCACTGATCGCCATCCAGATCAAGACCCGCTGCGAGGCGCTCGACACGCCAGACAAGCGGGCCAGCGCCTTCGCCGCTCTGCTCGGCCTGATCGAGGGGCAGCTTCAGAACCCGCACGGTGCGCCCTGGCCGCAGCTGCTGCGCCTCCTCTCGGAGGCCACACCCGCCCTGGGGGCCACGCTCGATGCGTCCGACCATTGGCGTCTGAGCCTGCTGGAAGCCCATCGCACAGGCAACGTCCAGCCCTTGCTGTACCAGCTCGAGCACCACCAGTCGATCGACGAACCCGACAGCCCCTTGTTCTCCGACGTGCTCGCCGCGTGCGCCGCAGCGATCGTGAGCGATGCCGGGCGCGCCGCGCTGCTGCAAGCGGCCTGCGAGACCCTGCTCGACGCCTCGGCGAACGCCGATCCATCGCACCAGCCGCGACGCCTCTCTGCGCTTCGTGTGGTGCTCATGGACTGGATGCAAGGACAGATCCGCGAGGCGCAAGGCCTGTCGCTGGCGTCCATCCAGGCGCTGGCGCAAGCCACACCCTGGCTGCTCGAGGGCGACGATTGGCTGCGGCTCTGCCTGCTGGCGCTCACGCACCGGGCCGATCCGTCCTACCTCATCGACTGCCTGGAAAACGCCGAGCGCTTCGCCGAGTTCCTGGACGATGCGCTGTTTCGCCAAGTGCTGCGGCTGAGCCAGGAAATTTCGCTGAACAAGGCTTCGCTCCATCGCCTGCTCGACGCCGCCCAGGTCCTGGTCCAGCGGCACTCGACCGACGTGGCATTGCGCAGCGACTACACCCGCGCCGTCAACCGATCGCGCACGCCCCGCCAGGGCAACATGGACCCTGAGCAAGCCCTTGAAATGCTCTTCACCGGAACCGCCGCGCTCGTCGCTCCGCCGCCGGACCCGCTTCCCGCGGCATTCGCGCTTCGCCGAAGCTCGCTGACGGCGGACGAAGTGCAGGCCCTGATCGCGGTCTGCGACCACTGGGCCGGCCACTTCAAGGTTCAGGCCGTGCGAACCCTGCTCGACGCCGTGCTGCGAATCCCCGATCCGGCGCTGCACCGCCAACTGCTGACGCGCCATGCCGACGCCCTGGCCACACTGCTGCCCGATGCGACGCAGGCCGCCCAGTGGCAGGGTATCGTGGCCGCCATCGCCGAACTGGCGGCCAACGGCTGGGCCACGGCCGGCCACCCGCTCGAAACCGACCCGGCCACGCGACTGGTGCTCATGGCACTGGTGCGCTCCATCGACTGGGGCGACTACGCCAGCATCGAACTCCGGGCCATCGAACACCAGTTCAGGCACCTGCCGATCGAGCGGCTTCTCGAAGGAACAGGCGCGGCGCAGTTGGCCGTCGTCATACAGCTCGCCAAAGGCAGTGTCGCCAAGGGCGACACCGCCCTCGCCCGCCGCGCCATGGACATCGCCCGCTTGCTGGACGCCCGCCTGGCACAACGCCCCGACCACCCCCACGCCCGCCCCCTGCGGGACAAGGTGAAGGCCTTGCTGCAGGAAGTGCCGAAGTCCCAGTCGGAGAAAGCCCGAGCGGCCATGCGTCCCTGGTTCACCCTGAGCGCCCCCGGCACGGGGCACGCGCCGCTGAGGCTGCGGGTGAACCCGGACAACACGGCGCTCGCCCAGAGCGCCGACCGATCCGCCGCCTGGCACGCCCTGCTCCAATGGGTCCGCCTGGAACTGGAGAACCCACAGGGCACGCCGTGGCCGGAGCTGCAGGAGGCCATCGAGACCGTGGAGCGCACCTGGAAGCAGGGCCTGGACCCGAGACAATGGCTGGCCCTGGCGCTGAAGGAAACCGAACGCACGGGCAGCCTGTCGTCCCTGGACCGGCTGCTGGCCATGCAAGGCGGCACCCGGCTTGACGAGGCCATGCTGCGCAAACTGCTGGAGCTCGCCGGCGACGCCCGCTACCCCCTCAGCGGTCGAACGGCCCTGCTGCGGCACATCGTCGGCTTCCTGCCAGCCCACCAGCCCGGCAACTCGCTGCACGAGCACTTCATTCGCACGCTGTTCACCGTGCGCGACAACGCCGCTCGCACCCCGGTACTCAAGGCCTACGGGCGTCGACACCCGCAGGCCGAACGCGACGGATTCATCCCTCTGATCGAACTCATGTCCCGGCTGGGTGACGAGGCGCAGCGATCCAGCCTCGAGACCTGGACGCGACTGGCTGCCGTCCCACGGCCCGGCGCTTCCGTGGATTGGGCGCGCTGGCGCCGTCTGTGCCAGGCGCTGGCGGATCTGCTGGCCGCTCGCATCCAGGAAGTTCAGGCCAGCGAGATTCGCTCAACGAGCATGCAAAGCTTCCAACAGGCGTTCAACGATCGCATCGTTCTGGTTCTGCAGCGCTTGTCGAGCGCCGCCGAGGCCGATGACTCGACCACCGTTGACCGCCAGTTCGACCTGCTCCGCGAGCTCACGCAGGCCCTGCCGGCCGCGCACCGCCGGACCTTCCTGCAGCAACTCGACGCCAGCCTGAGCGGCCACATCGAACAGGCCATGTCGCCGAGAACGGACCAGGCGAAGCCGCCACTGCCCGTCAGGCTGCTGGCCATGCAAGGCGCCACGCGGGCCCTTGCCGCCCAGCTCAACGGCGACGCCATGCCCGCCGCCACCGCCGCGCGACAGGCCGCCGTGGAGCGCAGCGTGCACTTCTTCGCCCGCCTGTTCCATGCCGTCCTCGAACGAACGACAGCGGCCCCGAAGGGCGCGCACCCCCTCAAGCTGCTGCGCAGCGTCTACGACCACGAAGCGACGGTGTCACCGTTCCCCACCCGAGTGGCTGACACCCTGGAGGGCCTCTTCGCGCGGCACAAGCCCCGTTGACGCCGGCTTGCGGGCGCACGATCGCCCGTGAGGCCGAACGGTCGGCCACCTACAATCCCCGCCCGACCATGACCGACCCTCGCCACGCGCAGCCGCGCCCCTCCCCCGACGACGCGCCCTTCCTGCGCAAGATCAAGAGCTACGTGCTGCGCGCCGGCCGCACCACGGCCGCGCAGGCCAGGGCCTACGAGGTCTACGGCCCGCGATTCCTGCTGGACTACGCCCCCACGCTGCCCGAACGGCCCTTCGACGCCAAGGCCGCCTTCGGCCGCGAGGCCCCGCTGGTGCTGGAGATCGGCTTCGGCATGGGCGGCGCCACCGCCCACATCGCGAGCCTGCGACCGCAGGACAACTTTCTCTGCTGCGAGGTGCACGAGCCCGGCGTGGGCGCCCTGCTCAAGCTTGCGGGCGACGGCGGGCTCGAGAACATCCGCATCCTGCGCCACGACGCCGTCGAGGTGATGGACCGCATGCTCGCCGACGCCAGCCTCGATGGCGTGCACGTCTTCTTTCCCGACCCCTGGCACAAGACCAAGCACCACAAGCGACGCCTCATCCAGGGCCCGTTCGTGAACCGGCTGGCGCGCAAGCTCAAGCCCGGCGGCTACCTGCACCTGGCCACCGACTGGCAGCCCTACGCCGAACAGATGCTGGAGGTGCTGCGCGCCGAACCCCTGTTGCGCAACACCGCGGACGAGGCCCTGGGCGGCTACGCACCCAAGCCCGACTACCGCCCCCTCACCAAGTTCGAGAACCGCGGTCTCAAACTCGGCCACGGGGTGTGGGACCTCGTCTGGCGACGGGTCTGAAGCGCCACACCACCGGCCGCGCGTGGCGCACCGTCCCAAGAACCCCCTGATCCCCACGCGCGAGGGCGTGTCGCCCAGTTGCGTGGCCGTGCCCTTCACCAGGCCCGTGCCCTGGGCCTCGGTGCTGCAGTTCCTCAGTGAACGCCTGCCCGTGGTCGGCCCCGCCGAATGGGCGCAGCGCCTGGCGCGCGGCGAGGTGCTCGACGACGCCGGCCAGGCGGTGGCGCCCGACGCCCCCTGCGAGCCCGGCGCGCGGCTCTACTACTGGCGCCACCTGGACGACGAGGCACGGATCCCGTTCGAGCCCGACATCCTCTTCCAGGACGAGCACCTGCTGGTGGCCGACAAGCCGCACTTCATGCCCGTCACGCCCACGGGCCGTTACGTGCGCCACAGCCTCATGGTGCGGCTCAAGCAGCGCACGGGCATTCACACACTCAACCCCATCCACCGCATCGACCGCGAGACCGCGGGCCTGGTGGTGTTCAACCTCCGCCCGCAGGACCGCAACGCCTACCACGCGCTGTTCCGCGATCGCGTGGTGGAGAAGGCCTACGAGGCCATCGCGCCGCACGCCCCCGCACTGGCGATGCCACTCACCCGCCGCAGCCGCATCGAGGAGGACGTGGAGGCCTTCTTCCGCATGGTGGAGACCGAGGGCGAGCCCAACAGCGAGACGCGCATCGAGCGTCTGGAGGTGCGCGGCGCCTGGGCGCGCTACGACCTCAGGCCGCTCACCGGCAAGCGCCACCAGTTGCGCGTGCACCTGGACGCCCTGGGCCTGCCCATCGCGGGCGACCAGTTCTATCCGCGCGTGCGCCGCGGCCCCGGCGAGCCCGAGGACTTCGCCGAACCGCTGCGCCTGCTCGCGCGCGCCATTGCCTTCACCGACCCGGTGACGGGCCAGCCCCGGCGGTTCGAGAGCGCGCGCTCGCTCGACTGGCCACCCGCCTGACCGGCGGTCGCGCGCAGGCGCACGCGAGCCGGCGAAGGGGAACCACGGGTCAAGAAAGCGTCGAACCTGTCGACTTGAGTGGCAGGCCGCTCTCGCCTTTTTGTCCGCTGTCGCGCTTTCGTTTTACATGCCCCGCACCACCATCGACACGCCCCCCGCCGTCGTGCAGGCCCTCAACCACGACGGTGCCGTCCTCCCGCCCCGCAGCTCCTGCGATGTCTTCTCCAAGGCCGAGGCCAAGGTGCAATGCATGGTCTGCATCGCGCCGGCCATGAAACGCTCGGTGCCCCACGTGGTGGTGGTGCTCATGGGCGCCGACCGCCACGACCAGCGCGAGGCCGCCACGGTGCTGCAGCGCCTGCTGGGCGAAGGCTCGCCCAGCCCGGTCGACCTGCGCATCCTGCAATCCGGTGGCGTCACCTTGATGCTGGCGCCCTGGGCCGCGCGCGAGCTCGTGCGCGGCGTGGCCGATTCGGTGTCGGCGAGCTGGCACCCGCAGCGCGTCAGCGTGGACAGCGCCCGGCTCGACAGCGGCAACGTGGTCGTGGTGCCCGGGCCGGGCTCCCAGGGGGACATGGCGGTGGAAATCCGCCAGGCCCTGGAGTCCTTCGTGGCCGACAACGGCAGCCTCTGGGAACACGCTCGGCGCCTGCTCTCCAGCAAGGCCGAGCCCAAGCGCTGGGCCCTTCCGCTGGGCTGCAGCGTGGTCGAGCGCCACGAGGGCCGGCAGGTCTGCTGGGACATCGGCTTCGAGGACGTGAACAAGCTCGAGCGCGCGGTGGCGCTGGTCGACGCGCGCCTGTCCCTGGGCCGCGACCACCTGCTGCGCACCTGGGCCCCGGCCGACGAGGACGCGGTGGAAACGCGCCTGCCCTCGATCTCGCTCATGGCGCTGACGCCCTCGCGCGAAGCGCGCGCGCAACTGGCGCGCCTGCTGCGCAACGTGCTGTTCCAGATCGGGCGGCTGGGCTTCGTGGCCTCGCGGCCGGCGGACATGGGGGACACGATGGGGCAGCCGGGCTGACCCGGCAGACCCTCAGGCCAACTGCCGCGCCAGCAAGCGGCTCACGTGAACCGCCTCGCGCCGCGCGCCGTCGTGGATCTGGTGGCGGCAACTGGTGCCGTCGGCCACCACGATGGCGTCGGGCTGGGCCCGCACCGCGGGCAGCAGGCTCAACTCGGCCATCTGCATCGACACCGCCTGGTGCGCGGCCTCGTAGCCGAAGCTGCCCGCCATGCCGCAGCAACTGCTCTCGATCAGCGTGGGCTTCGCGCCCGGCACCCAGTTGAGCACCTCCATCGCGGGCGAGACGGCATCGAAGGCCTTCTGGTGGCAGTGGCCGTGCACCAGCACGGGCTGTGACACGGGCCGCAAGCGCGACTTGAGCGCGTCGAGCCGGCCGTCGCGCGCCTCGCGCGCCAGGAACTCCTCGAACAGCAGGGCCTGGTCCGCCACCACCTGCGCGCCCTCGCCCAGTCCCAGCACGAGGCATTCGTCGCGCAGCGTGAGCAGGCAGGACGGCTCCAGGCCCACGATGGCCAGCCCGCGCTCGGCCAGCGGCCGCAGGCTGCCCACCAGCTCACGCGCTTTCTCGCGCGCGGCGTCGACCATGCCCGCCGCCAGGTAGGTGCGCCCGCAGCACAGGTGACCGTCACCTTCTTGCTTCGCGGCCACGTGCACCGTGTAGCCCGCCGCCTGCAGCACGCGCACGGCATCGCGCGCGTTCTCGTCCTCGAAGTGGCCGTTGAAGGTGTCCACGAACAGCACCACGCCGCGCTCGGCGGCCAGCACCTCCTCGCGGGTGGCCGTGCGCGGCGGTTCGTTGAAGAAATGGCGGCGGCGCCAGGCGGGCAGGCTGCGCGCCGCGCTCAGGCCCAGCCAGCGCTCGCCCAGCGCGGCCAGCCAGGGCCAGCGGTTGCGCAGATTGAGCAGCGGCGCCAGCGGCGCCACGCGGCGCGCGTAGTCGGGCAGGTGCGCGATGAGCCGGTCCTTGAGCGAGTGCCCGTGGCGCGCATGGTGGTGGTGCAGCCACTCGAGCTTCATGCGCGCCATGTCCACGCCGGTGGGGCAGTCGCGCTTGCAGCCCTTGCAGCCCACGCACAGGTCCATGGCCGCGCGCACGGCCTCGCCGGTGAAGGCCTCGGCGCCCGACAGGCCGTCGAGCTGCCCGCTGAGCGCCAGCCGCAGGGTGTTGGCCCGCCCGCGTGTGAGGTGCTGCTCGTCGCGCGTGACGCGGTAGCTCGGGCACATGGTGCCGGCGTCGAACTTGCGGCAGTGCCCGTTGTTGTTGCACATCTCCACGGCCTTGGCCAGGCCCTGCGCAGGATCGCCTCCGCTGCCCGGGGCGCTGGTCTGCTCGGTCACCGGGTCGTTCTGCACGTTCCAGGCGCTCCAGTCCAGCGCGGTGCGGATGGGCACCACGCGGTAGCTGGGCGGGAAGCGCATGAGCCGGGTGTCGTCCATCCGGGGCGGGTCGACCATGCGGCTCGGGCACAGCAGGCCCTGCGGGTCGAAGCGCTGCTTGATGGCGCGGAAGGCCTCGTTCAGGCGCGGGCCGAACTGCCACCCGATCCACTCGCCGCGGCACAGGCCGTCGCCGTGCTCGCCGCTGTAGGCGCCCTTGTAGCGGCGCACCAGCGCGCTGGCCTCTTCGGCGATGGCGCGCATCTTCGCGGCGCCGTCCGTTCGCATGTCGAGGATGGGCCGCACGTGCAGCGTGCCCACCGAAGCGTGCGCGTACCAGGTGCCGCGCGAGCCGTGCCTGCGGAACACCTGCGTCAGCGCATCGGTGTACTCGGCCAGGCTCTCCAGCGGCACCGCGCAGTCCTCGATGAAGCTCACCGGCTTGCCGTCGCCGCGCAGGCTCATCATGATGTTCAGGCCTGCCTTGCGCACCTCCCACAGGTTCTTCTGCGGCGCGTCGTCCACCATCTCGACCACGCTGCCGGGCAGGCCCAGCTCGCCCATCAGGTCCACCAGTTCGCGCAGCTTGTGGCGGATGGCGTCCTTGCTCGGCCCGCTGAACTCGACGAGCAGCACGGCGTCGGGCTGGCCGCCCTTGATGTGCGGCGACAGCGCGGTGCGGATGGTGGGCGCGAAGGCGGGGTTCTTCAGCGAGAGCTCGATCATCGTGCGATCGACCAGCTCCACCGCCGTGAGCTGCCCCTGCGGCATGTTCTCGCCCAGCTTCACGATGTGCTGGGCGCTGTCCATGGCCTGGTAGAAGGTGGGGAAGTTCACCACGCCCAGCACCTTGGCCCTGGGCAGCTCGCTCAGGCGCAGGGTGAGCGATCGCGTGAGCGCCAGCGTGCCCTCGCTGCCGATCAGCAGGTGCGCCAGGTTGACCGAGCCATCGTCGGTGTAGGGCCTGGGGCTCTGGTTGCGAAAGACGTCGAGGTTGTACCCCGCCACGCGGCGCAGCACCTTGGGCCAGTGCGCGTCGATCTCGCCGGCGTGCTGCGCCGCCAGCTCGCGCACGAAGTCGCCGATGGCGCGCGCCTCGCCACTGGCGTCGGCGTAAGCGCCGAAGTCCAGCAGTTGCCCATCGGCCAGCCAGGCCTGCGCGCCCAGCACGTTGTGCACCATGTTGCCGTAGGCGATGGAGCGGCTGCCGCAGGAGTTGTTGCCGGCCATGCCGCCCAGCGTGGCCTGCGCGCTGGTGGACACGTCCACCGGGTACCACAGGCCCAGGGGTTTGAGCTGCGCGTTGAGGTGGTCGAGCACGATGCCCGGCTCGACCGTGGCCGTGCGGGCCTCGGCGTCCACCGCGAGCACGCGGCGCATGTGCTTGCTGTGGTCGATCACGAGGCCAGCGCCCACCGTCTGCCCGCATTGGCTGGTGCCGCCACCGCGCGGCACCAGCGGCACGCGCAACTGGCGGCAGACCTGCAGCGCGGTGGCCACGTCGTCCGCCGTGGCGGGCACGAAGACGCCCACCGGCATCTGCTGGTAGATGGAGGCATCGGTCGCGTAGCGCCCGCGGTCGGCGGGCGAGAACAGCACCTCGCCGCGCGTGTGCTGGCGCAGCTCGCGCGCCAGTTGCCCCGCCACCTCGCCGCCCACGCGCGCGGCCTGTTCGTAGGAGCGGTCGCCGTCGGCGCGGCCGAGGCCGATGGGGTCGGGTGCGTTCATGCGGGGCTGTCGTGGTGGGCGGCGCGCATCTGCTCGATGACGACGTCGCGTTTGTGGTGCAGGTGCTGCGTGAGCACGCGCGCCAGCGCCGCGCCGTCGCGCGCCTTGAGCGCGGCCACCATGGCCTCGTGCTCGGCGACCGCGCGCTGCCACTTCTCGCCGTCCTGGTTGGAGCGGAAGCGCAGGGCCTGCAGGCGCGCGTTGACCTGGTTGTAGGTGCTGGTGAGGACCGGGTTGCCCGCGGCCACATTGATCGCGCGGTGGATGGCGGCGTTGAGGCGGTAGTAGGTGGAGAGGTCGCGCCGCGTGTAGGCGGCCAGCATCTCGAAGTGCATGGCCTCGATCTCGGCCACCTCGGCGGCGCCGATGCGCTCGGCCGCCAACTGGCCGGACAGGGCCTCGAGCCCGGCCATCACCTCGAAGGTGTGGCGCACGTCCTCTTCATCAAGCTGCACCGCGACCGAGCCGCGGTTGGGCAGCAACTCCACCAGGCCCTCGGCCGCGAGCATCTTGATCGCCTCGCGCAGCGGCGTGCGCGAGATGCGCAGCGCCTCGCACAGGGCGCGCTCATTGAGCTTGGCGCCGGGCGGGATGTCGCCCTCCACCAGCATCTGCCGCAGGCGCGCGGCCACCTGTTCGTGCAGCACGGTGCGGGGGATGCTGGGGGCTTGGGAACTCATATGCGCAAATTTTGTATGCAAAAAAACAGCCGTCAATTGGGGCGTTTCCGGGTGATTCTAGGGCGATTGCCCTTGACATTTGAATTTTGAATACAAAAAATGCCCCAAGACCTTTCACCTGGCTTTCCACATGTTCACCACCGACGCCCACCCCACCGGCCGCCATTTCCTGCAGATCCCCGGCCCTTCGCCGGTGCCCGATCGCATCCTGCGCGCCATGAGCCTGCCCACCATCGACCACCGCGGCCCCGAGTTCGGGCGCCTGGGCCTGAAGGTGCTGGCGGACATGCAGAAGATTTTCAGGACGCGCCACCCGGTGATGATCTACCCCGGCTCGGGCACCGGCGCCTGGGAAGCGGCCCTGGTCAACGTGCTGAGCCCTGGCGACCACGTGCTGATGTACGAGACCGGGCACTTCGCCTTCCTGTGGAACCAGCTCGCCACGCGCCTGGGCCTCAAGACCGAGGTGCTGGGCCTGCCCGGCGCCGAAGGCTGGCGCCACGGCGTGCAGGCCGATCGCATCGAGCAGCGCCTCAAGGCCGACAGCGGCCACAGCATCAAGGCCGTGTGCGTGGTGCACAACGAAACCTCCACGGGCGTGACGAGCGACATCGCCGCCGTGCGCCGCGCCATCGACGCCGCGAAGCACCCGGCGCTGCTGCTGGTCGACACCATCTCGGGCCTGGCCGGCGCCGACTACCGCCACGACGAGTGGGGCGTGGACGTGTCCATCAGCGGCTCGCAGAAGGGCCTGATGCTGCCGCCGGGCATCGGTTTCAACGCGCTCTCGCCCAAGGCCATCGAGGCCAGCGCACGGGCCACCATGCCGCGCGCCTACTGGGGCTGGGCCGAGATGATCGAGATGAACAAGACGGGCTACTGGCCGTCCACGCCCAACACCAACCTGCTCTATGGCCTGAGCGAGGCCTGCGACATGCTGCTGGCCGACGGCCTGGAGCGCGTGTTCGCGCGCCACCAGCGCTGGGCCGCCGGCGTGCGCGCCGCCGTGCAGGCCTGGGGCCTGCCGATCCAGTGCGCCGACCCGGCGGTGTACTCGCCCATCCTCACCGGGGTGATGACGCCCGAGGGCGTGGACGCCGATGCGGTGCGCAAGCTCATCTATGAACGCTTCGACTGCTCGCTGGGCACCGGCCTGGGCAAGGTCAAGGGCCGCATGTTCCGCATCGGCCACCTGGGCGACAGCAACGACCTCACGCTGGTGGCCACCGTGGCCGGCTGCGAGATGGGCCTGAAGCTCGCCGGCGTGCGCCTCGCCGCCTCGGGCGTGCAGGCCCTCATGGACCACTTCTCGGCCCACCCGGGCGGCCTGCTGCAAGGCGCGCCCACCGCGAAAGAAAAGGCGCAGCCCGCGATGGCCTGAGCACCGACGAAGCGGCCCCGCAGCGTCCGTGGGCGGGGCCTGGCGTTTTCAGCGGACGACAACCACACAGGAGACAAGCATGCCAACTCGCCAACCTTCCCTGGCGGCCCTGACGCGACGGGCCCTCACCACCGCGCTGGGCTCCGCGGCGCTGCTGCTGGCCAGCGGCGCCGCGCACGCGCAGTTGGAGATCAAGCTGGGCCACGTGGGCGGGCCGGGCTCGCTGTTCGAGCGTTCGGCCAACGAGTTCGCACGCCTGGCCAACGAGCGCCTGGGCAACAAGGCCAAGGTGGTGGTGTTCGGCTCCAGCCAGCTCGGCGGCGACACGGAGATGATGCAGAAGCTGCGCCTGGGCACGCTGGAACTCTCCATTCCCTCGACGGTGATGTCCTCAACCGTACCGGCCTTCGGCATGTTCGAGATGCCCTACCTCGTGAAGAACCGCGATCACATGATGGCCATCGAGAAGGCCGTGGTCTGGCCCGCACTGGCGCCCATGGCCGACGAGAAGGGCTACAAGATCCTGGCCGTGTGGGAGAACGGCTTTCGCAACGTGACCAACAACGTGCGCCCCATCAACAAGCCCGAGGACCTGAAGGGCATGAAGCTGCGCGTGCCCCAGGGCGTGTGGCGCGTGAAGATGTTCCAGGCCTACGGCGCCAACCCCTCGCCGATGGCGCTGTCCGAGGTGTTCGTGGCGCTGCAGACCGGCGTGATGGACGGGCAGGAGAACCCGCTCACGCAGATCTACTCGTCCAAGTTCCAGGAGGTGCAGAAGTACCTCTCCATGACCGGCCACGTGTACACGCCGGCCTACCTGACCGCTGGCTCGCGCAAGTTCGCCTCGCTGCCGGCCGACGTGCGCGCCGTGCTCGAGAAGACCGCGAAGGACGTGCAGCCCTTCGTCTACAAGACCGCGGCCGAGCTCGACAAGGAGCTCGTCGACAAGATCAAGGCCGCCGGCGTGCAGGTGAACGACCCCGACAAGAACGCCTTCATCGCCGCCAGCAAGGCCGTCTACGCCGACTTCGGCAAGGAGGTGCCCGAAGGCGCCAAGCTGGTGGACACCGCCGTCGACCTCGGCGCAAAGTTCTGAGGCCGCGACACCGTGCTGCATTCCCTGCGACTCGCGTTCGAACGCACGCTCACGGCGTTCGTGATCTTCCTGCTGGGCTCGCTCGCGGTCATCGTCCTCATGGGCGTGGCCTACCGCAAGCTCGGCATTCCCATGGTCTGGTACGACGAGGTCGCCTCGATCGCGCTGGCCTGGCTCACCTACTACGGGGCCGGGCTGGCCGCGCTCAAGCGCTCGCACATCGGATTCCCCGGGCTGGTCAACGCCATGCCGCCGCACCTGCGCGTGCCCCTGGTGCTGCTGGGCGAAGGCATCGTGATCCTGTTCTTCGCCCTGCTCGGGTGGTTCGGCTACGAGGTGCTGGTGATCCTCGAAGGCGACGCCATGGTCAGCCTGCCCTGGGTGCCCACGCGCGTGACGCAATCGGTCATTCCGATCGGCTCGCTGGTCTTCATCGTGGCGCAACTGCTCACGCTGCCGGAGCTGCTGCGCCAGGCGCGTGGGGAAGGCGTGATCGATGCCGAGAAGCAGGAAATGCAACGCGAAATCGAAAAGGCAATGCAATCATGATGGCGCTCGGCATGTTCGTCGGCCTGCTGGCCCTCATCCTCATCAACGTGCCCATCGCCGTGGCGCTCGGCGCGGTGGCCATGGCGGCCATGGTGCTGCACGGCGGCATGGAGTCGCTGCTGGGCGCGGCCATCACCATGTTCAACGGCGCCACCAGCTTCCCGCTGCTGGCGATTCCGCTGTTCGTGCTGGCCGGCGCGATCATGAATTCCTCCAGCCTGTCGCGCCGGCTCATCGCCTTCGCCTCGGCGCTGTTCGGTTTCATCAAGGGCGGACTGGCGATGGTCAACATCGGCACCTCGCTGTTCTTCGCCGAGATTTCCGGATCGGCCGTGGCCGACGTGGCGGCCATGGGTTCCATCCTGGTGCCCGCGATGAAGAAGAAGGGCTACCCCAAAGAATTCGCGGCCGCGGTCACCTCGTCCTCGGCCACGCTGGCCATCATCATCCCGCCCTCGATCCCGATGATCCTGTACGCGGTGATGGCCGAGGCCTCGGTGGTGCAGCTCTTCGTGGCCGGCATCGTCCCCGGCATCCTCGGCGGCGGCGGCATGATGGCCCTGGCCTATTGGTACGCCAAGCGCTACAACTACCCGGTGGAAGAGGTGTTCAGCTGGGCGCGCCTGAAGACCACCTTCAAGGACGCGGCCTGGGCCTTCCTGCTGCCCATGATCATCCTGGGCGGCATCTTCGGCGGCGTGGTCACGGCCACCGAAGGCGCGGCGCTGGCGGTGCTGGCCGCCCTGTTCATCGGCGGCGTCATCTACCGCGAGCTGAACCTGAAGCACCTGTACGAATCCATGGTCGAAGGCAGCGTGCAGACCGCCGTGGTGATGCTGCTGGTGGCGGCCTCCGCCCTGCTCGGCCACCTGCTCACCGAGCAGCAGATGCCGCAACAGCTGGCGGCCTGGATCGCCTCGCTCACCGACAACAAGTGGGCGGTGCTGGCCATCCTCAACATCTTCTTCCTGGTGGCGGGGCTCTTCCTGCACTCGGCGGCGGCCATCATCCTGGTGGTGCCGATCGTGATGCCGCTGGTCAAGGCCGTGGGCATCGACCCGGTGCACTTCGGCCTCATCGTCACCCTCAACCTGGGCATCGGCCAGCAGACGCCCCCGGTGGCCAGCGTGCTGGCCACGGCCTGCTCCATCGCCAAGGCCGACATGTGGAAGGTGACGCGCGTGAACCTGCCCTTCATCGGCGTGCTCATGGCCCTGCTGCTGCTGGTGACCTACGTGCCGGCGGTGCCGATGTTCCTGGTGGACGTGTTCTACCGATGAGCAGCGACGACCACAGCGGCCGCGTCGGGCTGAGCATCGACGCCGGCATCGCCACGCTGGTGTTCGACCGCCCCGCGGCGCGCAACGCCATGACCTGGACCATGTACCAGCAACTGGGCGAAGCCTGCGAGCGGCTGGCGAACGACGCCACGGTGCGCGCCGTGCTGCTGCGTGGCGCAGGGGGGCAGGCCTTCGTCGCCGGCACCGACATCGCGCAGTTCGCGGACTTCCGCGACGGCGAGGACGGCATCGCCTACGAGCGGCGCATCGACGCGGGCATCGCGCAACTGGCCGGCCTGCCCATGCCCACCATTGCCCTCGTGGAAGGCTGGGCCGTGGGCGGCGGCCTGGCCATCGCCACCGCCTGCGACTTCCGCCTGGCCACGCCAGGCGCGAAGTTCGGTGTGCCGATCGCGCGCACCCTGGGCAACGGCCTGTCGATGGCCAACATCGCGCGGCTGCGCGCCGCCTGGGGGCACGAGCGGGTGAAGCGCATGCTGCTGCTGGCCGAGATGGTGCCGGCCGAGGAAGCACTGGCCTGCGGCTGCCTGCACGCCGTGGTGACGCCCGAGGCGCTGGGCGAGGAAGGCCTGGCCCTTGCGAAGCGGCTGGCGGCGCTGGCGCCGGTGACGCAGCGCGTGAGCAAGGCCGCGCTGCAGCGCCTGGCCGTGCACGATCTGCCCGAGGGAGACGACCTCATCCGCGCCGTCTACGGCAGCGCCGATTTCCGCGAGGGCGTGCGCGCCTTCATCGACAAACGCCCGCCAGTCTGGAAGGGACAGTGAACACGCAGCGGCCCGTTTCCGCCGGCCCGCTGGCCGGTCTGCGCGTACTCGAACTCAGCCAGATCATGTCGGGCCCCACCTGCGGCCTGCTGCTGGCCGACCTGGGCGCCGAGGTGATCAAGATCGAGAAGCTGCCCGGCGGCGACGACTCGCGCGGCTACCGCGACCCGCAGGTCAATGGCGTGTCGGCGCCGTTCATGATGCTCAACCGCCACAAGCGCGGCCTGGCGCTCAACCTCAAGCTCGAGCGTGGCCAGCAGGTGCTCAAGCGCCTGGTGGAACGCGCCGACGTGCTGGTCGAGAACTTCCGCCTGGGCACCATGGACAAGCTGGGCCTGGGCTACGACGCGCTGGCCGCCATCAACCCCGGCCTCATCTATTGCGCCATCACAGGCTACGGGCGCACCGGGCCCTACGCCGACAAGGGCGGCTTCGACCTCATCGCGCAGGGCTTCGCGGGGCTGATGTCGATCACCGGCGAGCCCGGCAGGCCCCCGGCCAAAAGCGGCAGCGCGGTGTCGGACATGAACGCCGGCATCCTCGCCACCGTGGGCATCCTGGCGGCGTACATCCACCGCCTGAAAACCGGCCAGGGCCAGATCGTCGACACCTCGCTGGCCGACGCCGCCTTGCAGCAGACCTACTGGCACGCGGCGGTGTGGTTCGCCACGCAGCGCTCGCCGCAGCCCACGGGCTCGGCCCACCTGCTCACGGCGCCCTACCAGGCCTTCGAGGCCAGCGATGGCTGGATCAACATCGGCGGTGCCAACCAGGCCAACTGGGAGCGCATCTGCGAGGTGCTGGGACACCCTGAATGGCGCGAGGACCCGCGCTTCGCCACCAACAGCGAGCGCATGGCGCACCTGGACGAACTGGTGGACCGGATCAACGCCGTGGTGCGCACCCGCAGCCGCGCCGAGTGGCAGGCCGCCTTCGACACCGCCGGGGTGCCGGCCGGGCCGGTGCACAGCATCGGCGAGGCCCTGAGCCACCCGCAGACCCTGGCGCGCGGCATGGTGGTGGAGACCGTGCACCCGCAGGCCGGGCCCACGCGCGGCGTGGGCTGCCCCATCCACTTCAGCGCCACGCCCACGCCGGCCAGCACGGCGGCGCCGCTGCTGGGGCAGCACACGCGCGAACTGCTGCGCGAGGCCGGCTACGGCGATGCGCAGATCGATGCGCTGATCGACGAAGGGGTGGTGGCGCAGGCGGCCTGAGGGCCGCGGCGGGTCAGACCCGCTCGGCCACCCAGCCCTGCACGGAATCCAGCGCCTTGCCCAGCCCGCTCGGGTCGGTGCCGCCGGCCATGGCCATGTCGGGCTTGCCGCCGCCCTTGCCGCCCACCTGCTGGGCGACGAAGTTCACCAGATCGCCCGCCTTGAGCTGGCCCACGCGGTCGGCCGTGACGCCGGCGGCGAGCTGCACCTTGCCTCCGTCCACGGCCGCCAGCACGATGGCCGCGCTCTTGAGCTTGTCCTTGAGCTTGTCCATGGTGTCGCGCAGGGCCTTGGCATCGGCGCCGTCGAGCGTGGCGGCCAGCACCTTCAGGCCCTTCACGTCGACCGCGCGGCCCAGCAGCTCGTCGCCCTGGTTCGAGGCCAGCTTGCCCTTGAGCGCGGCGATCTCTTTTTCCAGCGCCTTGATCTGCTCCAGCGTCTGACCGACGCGCGTGGTGAGCTCGGCCACCGGCGCCTTCAGAGCGCCCGCGGCCTGGGCCACGGTGCGCTCCAGCGACTGCAGGTAGGCCAGCGCGTTCTCGCCGGTGACCGCCTCGATGCGGCGCACGCCGGCGGCCACGCCGCCTTCGCCCACCACCTTGAACAGGCCGATGTCGCCGGTGCGCTGCACGTGCGTGCCGCCACAGAGCTCGCGGCTGCTGCCGATGTCGAGCACGCGCACGGTGTCGCCGTATTTCTCGCCGAACAGCATCATCGCGCCCGTCTTCTGCGCCGACTCGATGTCCATCAGGCGCGCCTGCGTGGCCGCGTTGGCCAGGATCTCGGCGTTGACCAGGGCCTCGATGCGGCGGATCTGCTCCTCCGTCAGCGGCGCGTTGTGCGCGAAGTCGAAGCGCGTGCGCTCGGCGTTCACCAGCGAACCCTTCTGCTGCACGTGATCGCCCAGCACCTCGCGCAGGGCCTTGTGCATGAGGTGGGTGGCGCTGTGGTTGCGCACCGTGGCGGCGCGTTGGGCCGTGTTCACGCGCGCGGTGACGCTGTCGCCCACCTTGAGCGTGCCCTGCGACAGGCTGCCGTGGTGGCCGAACACGTCGGCCTTGATCTTCTGGGTGTCGGCGACGTCGAAGCGCGCGCCCGAACCCGCGGCGATCTCGCCCTGGTCGCCCACCTGGCCGCCCGCCTCGGAATAGAAGGGCGTGCTGTCGAGCACGACCACGCCGTTCTGGCCCGCGCGCAGTTCCTGCACCGCCGCGCCTTCCAGGTACAGCGCCACCACCTTGGCCGGCGCCTCCAGGGCCTCGTAGCCCACGAAGGCATTGCCCGCGCCGCTGTACTCCAGCGCCTTGTCCATCTTGAACTTGCCGGCGGCGCGCGCCTGCGCCTTCTGGCGCTCCATCGCGGCATCGAAGCCGGCCTCGTCCACCGCCACGCCGCGCTCGCGGCAGACGTCGTTGGTCAGGTCCAGCGGGAATCCGTAGGTGTCGTGCAGCTTGAAGGCCACCTCGCCGGGCAGCACCTTTTGATCACCGGCGAGCGCGGCGTCGAGGATCTCCATGCCGTTGGCGAGCGTCTCGTAGAAGCGCTCCTCTTCGGCCTTGAGCACCTCGGTGATGCGCTGCGCCTGCTTCGCCAGGTTCGGGTAGGCTGCGCCCATCTTGTCCACCAGCACGGGCACCAGCTTGTGGAAGAACGGCGTCTTCTGGCCCAGCTTGTAGCCGTGGCGGATGGCGCGGCGGATGATGCGGCGCTGCACGTAGCCGCGGCCTTCGTTGCTGGGGATCACGCCGTCGCTCACCAGGAAGGCGGTGGCGCGGATGTGATCGGCGATGACCTTGAGCGAGGGGTTGGCGAGGTCGGTGGTGTGCGTCTCGCGCGCGGCCGCCGCGATCAGCGCCTCGAAGATGTCGATTTCATAGTTGCTGTGCACGTGCTGCAGGATGGCGGCCAGGCGCTCCAGGCCCATGCCGGTGTCCACGCAGGGCGCGGGCAGTTTCACCACGCTGCCGTCTTCCTTCATGTCGAACTGCATGAACACGTGGTTCCAGATCTCGATGAAGCGGTCGCCGTCTTCGTCCGGGCTGCCCGGGGGGCCACCAGGAATGTGCGGGCCGTGGTCGTAGAAGATCTCCGAGCAGGGGCCGCAGGGGCCGGTGTCGGCCATCATCCAGAAGTTGTCGCTCTTGTACTTGCCGCCTTTGTTGTCGCCGATGCGGATCACGCGCTCGGGCGGCAGGCCGATCTCCTTCGTCCAGATGTCGAAGGCCTCGTCGTCGTCGATGTAGACGGTGGCCAGCAGGCGCTCCTTGGGGAGTTTGTAGACCTCGGTCAGCAGCTCCCAGGCCCACTTGAGCGACTCGCGCTTGAAGTAGTCGCCGAACGACCAGTTGCCCAGCATCTCGAAGAAGGTGTGGTGGCGCGCGGTGTAGCCCACGTTCTCCAGGTCGTTGTGCTTGCCGCCGGCGCGCAGGCAGGCCTGCACCGAGGCCGCGCGCACGTAGGGGCGCTTGTCGGTGCCCAGGAACACGTCCTTGAACTGCACCATGCCCGAGTTGGTGAACATGAGCGTGGGGTCGTTGCCCGGCACCAGGGGGCTGGACGGCACCACCGTGTGGCCCTTGGAGGCGAAGAAGTCCAGGAAGCTCTTGCGGATGTCGGCGACGGAGACGGGGGCGGTCATGGGGGCCTGTCGGTGAGGGTCGGGTCGGTGGGGGTCGGGCGCGTGCCATGCACGCGAACCCGGTATTTTCCAACATGCCGAAGGACTATGCTCATGCGCTGAAACAGGCGCACAATCGCCCCATTTATTTAATAAGTTAAATTTCCTGCTTTCCCGCCACGCGCGACCCGACGGAGACCCCCATGGACATGAAAACCTCCCCCCTGGCCCTGCTGAAGGACCCCAGCCTGCTCAAGACCGACGGCCTGATCGACGGCCAGTGGGTCAAGGGCGGCGCCCGCTTCGACGTGAACGACCCCGCCACCGGCCTGAAGCTGGCGGACGTGGCCAACCTGGGCCCCGCCGACGCCGAGGCCGCCATCGCCGCCGCCGACAAGGCCTGGCCCGCCTGGCGCGCGCGCAGCGCCAAGGAACGCGCCAACCTGCTGCGCAAGTGGTACGACCTGCTGATGGCCAACCAGGAAGACCTGGGCCGCATCCTCACCGCCGAGCAGGGCAAGCCCTTCGCCGAGGGCAAGGGCGAGATCGCCTACGGCGCCAGCTTCGTGGAGTGGTTCGCCGAAGAGGCCAAGCGCGTCAACGGCGAGACCCTGCCCACCTTCGACCCCAACCGCCGCCTGCTGGTGCTCAAGCAGCCCATCGGCGTGTGCGCGGCCATCACGCCCTGGAACTTCCCGCTGGCCATGATCACGCGCAAGGTCGCGCCGGCCCTGGCCGCGGGCTGCCCGGTGGTCATCAAGCCGGCCGAGCTCACGCCGCTGACGGCCCTGGCCGCGGCCGAGCTGGCCATGCGCGCGGGCATTCCGGCGGGCGTGCTCAACGTCATCACCGCCGACTCGCAGCAGAGCATCGCCGTGGGCAAGGCCCTGTGCGCCAGCGACACCGTGCGCCACCTGAGCTTCACCGGCTCCACCGAGGTCGGCCGCATCCTCATGGCGCAGTGCGCGCCCACGGTGAAGAAGCTGAGCCTGGAACTCGGCGGCAACGCGCCCTTCATCGTCTTCGACGACGCCGACGTCGATTCGGCCGTGGAGGGCGCGCTGGCCAGCAAGTACCGCAACGCGGGCCAGACCTGCGTGTGCGCCAACCGCTTCTACGTGCAGGCGGGCGTGTACGACGAGTTCGTGAAGAAATTCGCCGCCAGGGTCAAGGCCTTCAAGGTCGGCAACGGTTTTGAAGACGGCGTGGTGCAGGGCCCGCTGATCGAGGACGCGGCCGTGGAGAAGGTGCAGCGCCATGTGGACGACGCGGTGGCCAAGGGCGGCACCGTGGTGGCCGGCGGCAAGAAGCTGCAGGGCCAGTTCTTCGAGCCCACGGTGGTGGCTGGCGCCACGCCCGACATGCTGTGCGCGCGCGAGGAGACCTTCGGCCCCTTCGCGCCGGTCTTCAAGTTCGAGTCGGAGCAGGAGGCGATCGACGCCGCGAACAACACCGAGTTCGGCCTGGCGAGCTACTTCTACAGCCGCGACGTGGGCCGCATCTTCCGCGTGAGCGAGGCGCTGGAGTACGGCATGGTCGGCATCAACGTGGGCATCCTGGCCACCGAGCACGTGCCCTTCGGCGGCGTGAAGCAGTCCGGCCTGGGCCGCGAGGGCTCGCACCATGGCATGGACGATTACGTCGAGATCAAATTCCTGTGCCTGGGCGATGTTCTGAAGTGACACACCCGATGCGCTTCACCTGGAACAACCCCTACCCCGTCTCGCGCGCGCCGGTGATGGCGCGCAACGTGGTGGCCACCACGCAGCCGCTGGCCGCGCAGGCCGGGCTGCGCATGCTGCTCAAGGGCGGCAACGCCATCGACGCGGCCATCGCCACCGCCGCCGCGCTCACCGTGGTGGAGCCCTGCTCCAACGGCCTGGGCAGCGACAACTTCGCGATCGTGTGGGACGGCGAGCGCCTGCACGGCATGAACTCGTCGGGCCTGTCGCCGGCGGGCTGGAGCACGGACTACTTCGAGCGCAAGCACGGCGGCCAGATCCCGCTGCGCGGCTTCGACGCCGTGACCGTGCCGGGTGCCGTGGGTGGCTGGGCCGCGCTGTCGGAGCGCTTCGGCGCCCTGCCTTTCGCCGACCTGATGGAGCCCGCCATCGAACTCGCCGAGCGCGGCCACGCGGTGGCACCGGTGATCGCGCACAAGTGGGCGCAGGCCGTGCCGCTGCTGCACGACAAGCCCGGCTTCGCCCAGGCCTTCCTGCCGCACGGCCGCGCACCGCAGCCCGGTGAGCGCTTCAGCTTCCCCGACGCCGGCCGCGCGCTGCGCGCCATCGCCGACACGCGCGGCGAAGCCTTCTACCGCGGCGAGATCGCCGCCGCCATCGACGCCTTCGCGCGCGAGCACGGCGCGCAACTGCGCGCCAGCGACCTCGCCGCGCACCAGGCGCTGTGGGTCGACCCCATCGCGGTGAACTTCGCCGGCCACACCGTGCACGAGCTGCCACCCAACGGCCAGGGCATCGCCGCGCTGATGGCGCTGGGCATGCTCGAACAGCTCGACATCGGCCGTTTCGAGCCCGACAGCGTCGAAGGCCAGCACCTGCAGATCGAGGCGATGAAGATCGCCTTCGCCGACACCTACCGCTGGGTGGCCGACGAGCGCTTCATGACCGAGGTGCGCGCAGCCGACCTGCTCGACCCGGCTTACCTGCGCGAGCGCGCGACGCTCATCGACCCCACGCGCGCCATCGACCCCGGCCCGGGCCAGCCGCCGCGCGGCGGCACGGTCTACCTCACCACCGCCGACGCGCAGGGCCGCATGGTGAGCCTGATCCAGTCCAACTACCTGGGCTTCGGCAGCGGCGTGGTGGTGCCAGGCTGGGGCGTGAGCCTGCAGAACCGCGGCCACGGCTTCACGATGCAGGACGGCCACCCCAACCAGGTGGCGCCGGGCAAGCGGCCCTTCCACACCATCATTCCGGGCTTCGTCACGCGCAACGGCCAGCCCGTGATGGGCTTCGGCGTGATGGGCGCCAACATGCAGCCGCAAGGCCACGTGCAGACCCTGGTGCGCATGCTGGTGCACGGCCAGCAGCCGCAGGCCGCCAGCGACGCGCCGCGCTGGAAGTGGAGCAAGGGCCTGGACGTGGACTTCGAATCCACCATGGCCCCCCCACTGCGCGACGGCCTCAAGGCCCTGGGCCACCGCTTCGAACCCACCGCCGACACCTACCTCGATTTCGGCAGCGGCCAGTTCATCGCGCGGCTGAGCGACGACATCGAGGACGGCTACGTGGCCGCGAGCGACTCGCGGCGGGATGGGCAAGCGGTGGGGTTTTGAGGCGCTCCAGCCGGGGCACGCCAGGATCGGCCCCGGTCATTGGATCGGGATGAGTTCGAGCGCGCCATCCCCTTCGCGGACGACATCGGTGGCCAGTTTCTGATCCATCGTCGCGAGGCGACCGCGATGGGCGTGTGCCAAGGCGAGCAAGTAGCTGTCGGTCACGCGAGCATGGCTGCTCAGCAGTTGGGTTGCGAACAAGGACTCATCGGCAATGCTGAGCTTGTCGGGCCAGAACCGATGCCCTGGCAAACCACGGATGGCCATGAGCGAGGGAAGGACAGCGCTGGGTGGCCCCGGTGAGTTGGGGTATTTCGGGTGACCAACGATGCGGACAAGGCCGTTCTCGGTGAGTGGACAGGTGGCAAAGGCCTTGTGGCCCACGCGGTGGAACCAGTCGTGTGCAGCGTCATGCTGGACATGGGCCGGGTCGACGAGCGCGATCAGGACATTGACGTCCAGCAAATACGCCGTCACGGCAACTCGTCACGCAGCTGGTTGACGAGTTCCGGCGTCACGGTAGCGCCGCCGCGCTTGGGCAACAGCGGCACGCCATTGCGTTGTGCCCGCGCCGGGCGCGAGGCCCGCTCCAGCCCCTGACGGGCCAATGCGGAGATCACTTCGCCCACCGATTTGTGCTCGCGCTCGGCGAGGTACCTGGCCGTCGCCAGGATGTCGTCGTCAATGGCCAGCGTGGTTCGCATCGTCTTCTCCTGATGCTTTGCATCATACATCACGCATCAACCGATGTGTCCGAGGAAGCCCCTCTTGCGCACACGCCCCTCCCATCTCTTGGGCCGCTTCGCCGGCGGCTCCGCTCGCGCGAAGCGATATCGCGTATCGCACCGAGCGATGCGCCTGCGCCACCCGGGCCCGTAGACTGCCGCGTTCCCTCTTACGACGCGGCAGACCATGAACACCAGCCAGGACGGACAAGGACCCACGGTGGTTCTGAGCCACGCACTCGCCCTCGACCGCCACATGTGGGACGAGATCACGGCCCTGCTCGCCCCGCGCTACCGCGTGGTCCGCTACGACCACCGGGGCCACGGCCGGGGCCCCTCTCCCGAAGCGCCCTACAGCATCGACGACCTCGCCGACGACGCGGCCGAGGTGATCCGCTCGGTCTCGTCCACACCCGTGGTGTTCGCCGGTCTGTCGCTCGGGGGCATGGTGGGGCAGGCCCTGGCGGCACGCCACCCTTCGCTGCTGCGCGGCCTGGCGGTGATCAACTCCGCCCCGCACTACGCCGACCGCACGCTGTGGGACACACGCATCCAGGCCGTGCGCACCACCGGCATGCCCGCCGTGGCCGATGCGTCCATCGACCGCTGGCTCACGCCGGCCTTTCGCCAAAGCGCCGCGGGCCAGGCCGTGGCCGCGCGCCTGCGCCAGACCCTGCTCGACACCGACTCGCTGGGCTACGTGCGCGCCTGCGAAGCCATCGCCGCCATGGACCTGCGCGCCGGTAACCGGCGCATCACCACGCCCACGCTGATCGTCGCGGGGCGGCACGACCTGGCCACGCCGCTCGCGCAGTCGCAGGCCATCGCCGCCGACATCGCGGGCGCTCGCATCGTCGAGGTGGAGGCCGCGCACATCAGCGCGGCCGAATGCCCGGATGAACTTGCCCGCGTGCTGGACGATTGGATGCGCACGCTGCCCGCCGTGGCGGGCTGAGCCTCATTCCCGAGGCGCGTTGGCCGCGCGGCCATTGCGGTCATACGCCCGCGCCTGCAGGCGCGGAAACTCGCGGATCAGCGCCTGGCGCAGCCACTGGTTGGCCGGGTCGGAATGCGCGCTGCGGTGCCAGTACAGGTTGGCCTGAAACGTGGGCGGACGAAACGGCAGTTGCACCTGCCTGATGCGCGGGTGGTCGATGATGAAATCGGCCAGGGCCTGCGGCACCACGGCCACCGCGTCGCTCTCGGCCACGATCACCGGCACGCTCATGAAGTGCGGCGTGCGCAGCACCACGTCGCGCTGCAACTGGCGCCTCTGCAGGAAGCGGTCGAACACCTCCTGGCTGCGGCCGGTGGCCTCCACCACCACATGCGGCAGGCGCGCGAACTGATCCGGTGTCATGCGCTCGCCCAATTCCGGGTGGCGCGCGGCGGCGATGCAGGCGAAGGAGTGCAGCGCGATGCGCCGGTGCATGAAGGCCGAGCCCTTGATGTCGGGGTAGAAGCCGGCCGCCATGTCCACCTCGCCCGCGGCCATGGCCTCTTCCAGTTCGCGCGGCGACATGAACACCGAACGCAGGCTCATGCGCGAGGCGGTTTCCTTCAGCGCCCGCAGCGCGATGGGCAGGTAGATGCCCTCGGCGATGTCGGTGAGCGCGATGCGGAACTCGCGCGTGGAGGTGGTGGGGTCGAACACCGGCGGCTTGAGCACCTCGGCGTCCACCGACCGCATGATGCCGCGCACCGAATCGGCCAGGCTGCGCGCGCGGCTGGTGGGCTCCATGCCCGTGGCGCCGCGCAGGAACAGCGGGTCGCCCAATTGCCGGCGCAGGCGGGCCAGGGCCGTGCTCAGGCCGGGCTGGCTCATGTTCAAGGCCTGCGCGGCGCCACCGACGCTCTTCGCTTCGTACACCGCGAGAAACACCCGCAACAGGTTGAGATCGAATCGGGGTGTGGCGTCTTGTCCCATCTGCATTCCAGATATCGCTGATCGCCTTCATCTTATCGACTTATGGATGCTGCGTCCCTAGCATCCGCTGCTCCCATCCCTTCGAGCCCCCACGAGACATGGAAACGACCCCTTGCGATCTGCGCTGGCCCGCCGGCGGCGCCACGCGTGTGCCCTACCGCGTCTTCTCCGACCCGGCCATCTACCAGATGGAACAGGAGAAGATCTTCCGCGGCCCGATCTGGCACTACCTGTGCCTGACGGTGGAGGTGAAGAACCCCGGCGACATCCGCACCTCGTGGATCGGCGACACGCCCATCATCGTGACGCGCGACGAGAACGGCGAGCTGCACGGCATGGTCAACCGCTGCGCGCACAAGGGCGCGCTGGTGTGCCTGAAGGAGCGCGACAACAAGAAGTCGCTGACCTGCGTCTACCACGCCTGGAACTACAAGCTCGACGGTCAGTTGCGCGGCGTGGCCTTCCAGAAGGGCGTCAAGGGCAAGGGCGGCATGCCCGAGGACTTCGACGTGTCGAAACACCGACTGCAGCCGATCCGCGTGTCGGTGGTGGCGGGCATCGTCTTCGGCACGTTCTCGGACGAGGCGCCGCCGCTGGAGGAGTTCCTGGGCGATCGCATCACCGCCTTCCTCAAGCGCAACATGGACCACCCCTTGAAGATCCTCGGCACGCACAGCCAGATGATCCACAACAACTGGAAGCTGTACGCCGAGAACGTGCGCGACTCTTACCACGCGACGCTGCTGCACACCTTCTACACCACCTTCAAGGTGAACCGCCTCGACATGGACGGCGGCATCATCCTGTCGGAGAAGAAGTGGCACCACATCAGCTACAGCAAGCGCGCCACGCTGGACGCCGCGGCCGAGTACACGAGCGCGGACGTGCACTCCGCCAAGTACAGCTCCGAGCTCGACGGCCCGCAACTGCTGCAGGCCTGGGACGGCTTCGACGACCAGATCACGCACAGCATCCAGACCATCTTTCCCACCCTGGTGAGCCAGCTCACGCTGAACTCGCTGGCGGTGCGTTTCGTGGTGCCGCGCGGCGTGGACAAGACCGAGCTGTACTGGGTCTTCCTGGGTTACGAGACCGACACGCCCGAGCAGGAAAAGATGCGCGTGATGCAGGCCAACCTCACCGGCGCGGCGGGCCTCGTCGCGCTGGAAGACGGCTGCATCAACTCCTTCGTGCAGCGCGGCACGCGCGGCTCCGACGACAAGGCCTCGTTCATCGAGATGGGCGGCAGGCTCGCCGAGTCGAACGAGTCCTCGCGCGCGACCGAAGCGGCCGTGCGCGGCTTCTGGCATGGCTACCAGACCATCATGGGGTTCCACGAATGAGCGGCAGCACGGACGAGATCGCCGACTTCCTGGAGCGCTACTGCCACACGCTCGACGATGGCCTGTTCGAGGACTGGAGCGCCTACTTTGAAGAAGACGCCAGCTACTTCGTGACCACGCGCCAGAACGTCGAGGCGAACATGCCCATCGGCATCGTGCTGTGCGAAGGGCGCGGCATGATGGACGACCGCATCAAGGCGCTGCGCATCGCCAACATCTTCGAGAACCACACCCACCGCCACGTGGTGGGGCGTCCGCTGATCGAACCGAAGCCCGACGGCCAGTGCGCCGTGCGCTCGTCCTTCGTGATCTACCGGACCATGCACACCGGCCAGACCGAGGTCTTCGCGACCGGTCGCTACGACGACGTGCTCAAGCCGGGCCCCCAGGGATGGCGAATCGCGCAAAGACGCGTTGTGCTGGATTCGCGGATGGTCGACACCTTGATGGTCTATCCGCTCTGATCGCCCCTGCAACATTCCGGAGACACACCCCATGACACCCACGCTCTCGCGCCGCCTCGCGGCACTGGCGCTGCTTGGCGCCGGCCTTTCGCTCACGAGCCCATTCGCCCTGGCCAACGAGCCCTGGCCGACGAAAGCGATCCGCATCGTCGTGCCCTACGCGCCGGGCGGCATCGGCGACATCGTCGCGCGCATGATCCAGCCCGCGCTGCAGGACGGGCTCAGGCAGCCGGTGATCATCGAGAACAAGCCGGGCGCGGCGGGCAGTCTGGGGACCGAGTACGTGGCCAAGGCCGCGCCCGACGGCTACACCCTGCTGCTGGCCCTGGCCGCGCCGCAGACGCTGAACCAGTACATCTTCAAGGTGGGCTACGACGGCGTGAAGGACTTCGCCCCCATCACGCTCATCAACACCAACCCGCTGGTGCTGATGGTCAACCCCTCGCTGCCGGTGAACAACTTCCAGGAGTTCGTGGCCCACGCCAGGGCCAACCCGGGCAAGCTCAACTTCGGCGGCGCGGGCGGCCTCACGCAGTTCGCGGGCGAAATCCTCAAGCACCAGTTGGGCCTGAAGATGGTTCACGTGCCCTACCGCGGCGGCGCGCCCGCCGTGGCGGCGGCCGCGGCCGGCGACGTGCACATGAGCTTCGCGAACTACTCCGACGCGCTGACCTGGATGCAGTCGGGCAAGCTGCGCCCCATCGCACTCACCAGCGCGCGCCGCTACCCGCAGACGCCCGACATCCCCACCATTGCCGAGTCGGGCGTGCCCGGCTTCGACGTGACCGGCTGGAGCGGCCTGTTCGCACCCGCCGGCACGCCACCCGCCGTGGTGGAGCGCATCGCCAGCGTGCTGCGCCCGGCCCTGCAGACGCCCGAGATGCGCAAGCGCATGGAGACCGTGGGCGCCGAGCCCGGCGGCAACTCACCGGCCGAGTTCGGCAGGCAGGTGGCGGACGACGCGCGCAAGTGGTCGGAATTCGTCAAGACCAGCGGCATCCAGGTCACGCAGTAAGCTCGCTGCATGGTCCACCCGCCCCAGCGCCTGCTCCCCCTCACCGTGGGGCTGGCCTTTTTCATGGAGCAGCTGGACTCGACCATCATCGCGCCGGCCATCCCGGACATCGCGGCCAGCCTGGGGGTGGACCCGCTCAGCCTGAACCTCACGATGACGGTCTACCTGCTGTGCAGCGTGGTCTTCATCCCCACGGGCGACTGGCTGGCCTCGCGCTTCGGCACGCGCACGGTATTCCAGGCCGCGCTGGCCGTCTTCGCGCTCAGCTCGCTGATGTGCGCGCTGTCCACCAGCCTGCCCATGCTGGTGGCGGCGCGCGCCATCCAGGGTGCCTCGGCCGCGCTGATGGTGCCCGTGGGCCGCACGTCCATCGTGCACGTCACGCCCAAGCCGCAACTGGTGAACGCGCTGGCCTGGATGATCACGCTCGCCATGGCCGGCCCCATGCTGGGCCCGCCGCTGGGCGGCCTGCTCACCACCTGGCTGTCGTGGCACTGGATCTTCCTCATCAACGTGCCCATCGCGCTGCTGTGCCTGCTGGGCTCGCTGCGCGCCTTCCCGCAGATCCGCCAGAGCGCCGACGGCCGCTTCGACGCGCTGTCCTGGCTGCTGCTGGGTGGCGCGCTGGCCATCGTGGTGGTGCTGCTGGAGGGCGTGCGCGAAGGGCGCCAGGACCTCGTCGTCTGGCTGGTGCCGATGGCGCTGCTGGTGCTGGCCTACTGGCAGCGCAGCCGCCGCGCGCGCCTGCCCATGCTGGATTGGTCGCTGCTGCGCGTGCCGACCTTCGCGGCCTCCTTCTGGTCGGGCTCGCTGCTGCGCGTGGGCTACGGCGCCCTGCCCTTCCTGCTGCCGCTGATGCTGCAACTGGGCCTGGGCTACACGCCGGTGCAAAGCGGCCTGGTGCTGCTGGCCAGCGGCGTGGTGTCCATGCTCACCAAGACCCAGACCACGCCCATGCTGCGCCGCTGGGGCTTTCGCCGCGTGATGCTGGTCAACGGCTCGCTGTGCGTGGCCGGGCTGGTGGTGTGCGCGCTGTTCCGCGACCACTGGGGCCTGGGCGCCATCGCGCTGGCCGTGTCCATCGCGGGTTTCTTCCGCGCGGTGCAGTTCAACGCCGTCGCGGCCATCGCCTACGCCGAGTTGCCGGCGCAGCGCATCGGTGCAGCCACCACGCTCAACACCATGGTGTGGCAGCTCGCCATCATGGTCGGCATTTCGCTGTCTTCGGTGGTGGTCACGCTCGCGGCGCGCGCCGCCGGCCGGGCCGAGGCCGCGCCGCTGGACTACGGCATCGCCTTTCTCGTCCTGGCCTTCATCGGCGCCCTGGCCACGCCCGCCTGCCGGCACCTGCCGCGCGATGCGGGCAGCCAACTCAGCGGCCACAAGGCCTGAACCCCTTCTCTCCATGAACCCCAGCACCCTCATCAGCGCCAGCGAGCTCGCCCAGGCCCTGCGTTCTCCGCAACCCCCGGTCGTGCTCGACTGCAGCAGCGAACTCGGCGACGCCGACGCCGGCGTGCGCGCCTACGAAGCCGGCCACATCCCCGGCGCGCACCACGTGCACATGCACCACACCCTGTCCGGCCCGCGCAGCGGCGACAACGGACGCAACCCCTTGCCCGACCCACTGCTGTTCATGCAGGCCATGAGCGCGCTGGGCATCGGCACCGACACCCGGGTTGTGGCGTACGACGGCAGCGCTGGCGTGTACGCCGCGCGCCTGTGGTGGACGCTGCGCTGGATCGGCCATGAAGCCGTGGCTGTGCTCGATGGCGGCCTGGGTGCATGGAAGGCGGCCGGGCAAGCCGTGAGCACCGAAGCACCGCCCCGCCCCAGGCCTGCGCCGCTGAAGGCTCGCCCCTCGCTGGAGAAGACCGTCAGCTACGAGCAGCTGCGCGCCAACATCGACGCGCCGCGCTGGCTGGTGCTGGACGCGCGCGCGCCCGACCGCTTCCGTGGCGAGAACGAAACCGTGGATCCGGTGGGCGGGCACATCCCTGGCGCGCGCAACCGCCTGTTTCGCGACAACCTGCAAGCCGACGGCCGATTCAAACCCGCCGCGCAGCTGCGCGCCGAGTTCGAGGCCCTGCTCGATGGCCGCTCGCCCGAGGCCATCGTGAACCAGTGCGGATCGGGTGTCAGCGCCTGCCACAACCTGCTGGCCATGGCCGTGGCGGGCCTGGGCGGCGCCGCGCTGTACCCGGGCTCGTGGAGCGAGTGGTGCGCCCGCCCGGGCGCCCCGATCGCGACCGGGGCGGACTGAGCGCGAGACGCTAGAATCCGCCCCTGCTGCGGGTGTAGTTCAATGGTAGAACGGCAGCTTCCCAAGCTTCATACGAGGGTTCGATTCCCTTCACCCGCTCCACCGCCTCCGCGCGCGAACGCCGGCCCCCACGACCGTTGACGTTCGCCCACACCTCACCAGGGAGGGCACCCCAATGAAACCGACATCCCTCGCCGCCGGCGCCGCCGCCTTGCTCTGCATGGGCCTCGCGGCCTGCCAGAGCCCGGCCCAACCCGCGCCGGGCGGCCCCGCCAGCCTGTGCCGCCCCGACGCCGCGCAAGCCCTCGTCGGCAAGCCCGCCGTCAGCGACGCCGATGCCCGCCGGCTCACTGGCGCCACCCTCGTGCGGCAGATCCAGCCCGGCCAGGCCGTGACGATGGACTTCCGCCAGGAGCGGGTCACCATCGAGACCGACACCAAGTCCGGCAAGATCGTTCGCGCCGCCTGCGGCTGAGGCCCCGCCGGGCCAGGCCCCGGCGGCGCGCCCCTCAATCCCACGCGGGCGCCAGCCCTTGCGGGTTCACCTCGCGCCCATTGCGCTCCAGCGCCACGATGCGCGCCATGTCGTCGTCGTCCAGCCGCAGTTGCTGTGCCAGCAGGTTGCTGGCCAGGTGCTCGCGCTTCGTGGACGAGGGAATCACCGCGTAACCCAGGCGCAGCGCCCAGGCCAGGGCCACCTGCGCGGGCGTGGCGCCGTGCTTCGCGGCGATGGCGGCGATCACCGGGTCCTTGAGCACCTTGCCGTAGGCCAGGGTCATGTACGAGGTGGGCGTGATGCCTTGCGAGTGCAGGAAGCTGGCCAGGGCGCGGTTCTGCAGGTAGGGGCTCAGCTCGACCTGGTTGGTGGCGATGGCGTCAGCGCCCAGCCGTTCGATGGCCTGCTGCGTCAGCGCGATGTTGAAGTTGGAGACGCCGATCAGGCGCGTGAGCCCCTGCGCTTTCGCGTCGGCCAGGGCCTGCAGCGTGTCTTCCAACGGCACGCCACTGCCCGGAGCCGGCCAATGGATGAGCGTCAGGTCGACCCGCTCGGTGCGCAGCTTGCGCAGGCTCTCGCGCAGGCTGGGCGCCAACTGGTCCTTCGCGGCGTGGTCCACCCAGATCTTGGTGGTGATGAAGACCTGCTCGCGCGGCACGCCGCTGTCGGCGATGGCCTGGCCGACCTCGGCCTCGTTGCCGTAGATCTGCGCGGTGTCGATGGCGCGGTAGCCGAGTTCCAGCGCCTGGCGCACGGAGTCGATGACGGTCTGACCCTTGAGACGGAAAGTGCCAAGGCCGAAGGTTGGGATGTTCATGGCGATGTCCTTGTGAAAACCGGTTCAGGCACAGGCGGCCTGCGTGTGGGGCAAACGGCGGTCCAAGCGTCCGCTGAGCACCGTCAGCCCATAGGCCGCCAAGGTCACGAGCGCCGCGATCCAGGGCGTGTGCGCCAGCCCCAGGTGCGCGATCACCTGACCGCCGGCCCAGGCGCCGCCCGCGATGCCCAGGTTGAAGGCCGCGATGTTGAAGCCCGAAGCCACGTCCACCGCCTCGGGCGCAAAACGCCGCGCCTGCTGCACAACGTACACCTGAAGCCCCGGCACATTGCCGAAGGCCACACCGCCCCAGGCCAGCACCGTCAGCGCCACCAGCCAGGGGTGCGGCGCAGTGAAGTTGAGCACCAGCAGCACGGCGGCCAGCAGCAGGAAGATGGTCTTGAGCGCACTCACCGGCCCGGCGCGGTCCGCCAGGCGGCCGCCCCACACATTGCCGACGGCCACTGACACGCCATAGAGCAGCAGCAACACGCCCACCAGGTTCGGGCTGAAGCCGGCGATGTCCTGCAGGATGGGCGCCAGGAAAGTGAAGGCGATCATCGAACCGCCGTAGCCCACGGCCGTCATCGCATAGACCAGCAGCAGGCGCGGCTGCAGCAGCACACGGGCCTGACGGCGCAGCGGCGCGGGCGGGGCCTGCTCGATGCCGCGCGGAACGAAGGCCAGCGCCCCGATCAGCGCCACCAGGCCGAAGAGCGAGACCACGAGAAAGGTGGCGTTCCAGCCGAAGCGCTGGCCGATGAAGGTGCCCAGTGGCACGCCGGTGACGAAAGCCACCGTGAGGCCGCTGAACATGGTGGCGATGGCGCTGGCCGCCTTCTCGCGCGCCACCAGGTTGGTGGCGATGATGGAACCCACCGAGAAGAACACGCCGTGCGTGAGCCCCGTGAGCATGCGCGCCACCACCAGCGTTCCGTAGCCCGGCGCCTGCCAGGCGATCAGGTTGCCCAGGGTGAACAGCGCCATCAGGCCGACCAGCAAGGCCTTGCGGGGCAGGCGCCCGGTGAGCGCGGTGAGCACCGGCGCGCCCACCGCCACGCCCAGGGCATAGAGACTGACGAGCAGACCGGCCGAGGGCACGCTCACGCCGAGGTCGGCGGCGATGGTCGGGATCAGCCCGACGATGACGAATTCGGTGGTTCCGATGGCGAAGGCGCTGATGGTCAGCGCCAGCAAGGCAAGGGGCATGGCGGCTCCGCGTTGGGGGTGAGGAATGGCGCGCAGTCTCGTCCGTTTGCGCTTGCATAAAAAGCCGTCTATAAGCCAAATAATATTGATCCGGAATCAATAATGAAAACCACCCTGGACGAAATGCAGGCCTTCACCCGCGTGGTGGACACCGGCTCCATCACCGCCGCCGCCGAGCAGTTGGGCCAGACCGTCTCGGGCGTGAGCCGCGCACTGGGCCGGCTCGAGCGCAAGCTCGCCGCCACCCTGCTGCGGCGGACCACACGGCGCCTGGAGCTCACCGAAGAAGGCGAGGCCTTCCTGCAGCACGCGCGCGCCATCCTCGCCTCCGTGGACGAGGCCGAGGAACAGATGGCTGCACGCCTGGAACAGCCCTCGGGCCGCCTGCGCGTGGACGCGTCCACGCCCTTCATGCTGCACGTCATCGCCCCACTGGCGGGCGGCTTCCGCGAACGCCACCCGCAGGTGTCACTGGAGCTGCACAGCAACGAAGGCTTCATTGACCTGATCGAGAAGCGCACCGACCTGGCCTTTCGCATCGGGACCTTGAAGGACTCGACGCTGCGCGCGCGGCCCATTGGCACCAGTCGCCTGCGCGTGCTGGCCAGCTCGGGCTACCTGAAGCGGCACGGCACGCCCACCAAGGTGTCGCAGCTCGCGCGCCACTCGCTGCTGGGCTTCACACAGCCCGAGACGCTGAACGACTGGCCGCTGCGCGACGCCGACGGCAACACCCTGCACATCCGCCCGAGCATCGCCTCATCCAGCGGCGAGACCCTGCGGCAGCTGGCGCTGGCGGACGCCGGCATCGTCTGCCTGTCCGACTTCATGACGCGCGAGGACCGGCAGGCCGGCCGGCTGGTGCCCCTGTTCGCGCGCCAGACGCTGGACGTGCGCCAGCCGATCAACGCCGTGTACTACCGCAACACGGCCCTGGCCTCGCGCATCAGTTGCTTCATCAACCACGTGGTGGCGCAGCTCGGACCGCGCGCGTTCGACGACTGAGCGCTTGCGCCGCTTGCCACGTCGGCGCCCGACGCCAGCGGGACACGGGTGCGTCGGCGTCGGCACGGTCGAGTGCGGCGATGAGGGACGAGGCGCACCTTGGGTCTCGCATACCCCCCTGACCACCAATGCAATGCCCTACGGCCAAATTGCTAGGCCAGCTGCATGTGGCCGTTAGGCAGTCCGGCGAATGGTGGCCTGTCTGGCCCTCGCATTCAATGGTTCGCCCTCCCTTCTTCTTCAGCGAAACACTGACATGAACATATTCAAGATCAAGCGTTATGCGGCCATCGCCGCGCTGGGCGTAAGCGCCTGTGCACTGATCGCCTGCGGCGGCGGCGGTAGTGGAGGCGGCGGTGGTGGAGGCGGAGGCGGTGGTGGTGGAGGCGGTGGTGGCGGTGCCGACACACCATCGGCCCCCACGCTGAGCCTGACACCACAGAGCACCAAGACCTTCCATTTCAGCTGGGCGCCGGTGAGCGGCGCCACGCGCTACGTGCTGCTGGAGGACCCGGATGGCGGCTCGGGCTACCAGCCCGTGCCAGATGGCGACCTGCCCGCCGACACCAGCACCTACGACCACGCGGTGTTCCTGCCGGCGCGTGTGAACGCGCGCTACGTGCTGCAGGCCTGCAATGCCGCGGCTGCGCGGACTCGGCGGCTGTCGGCGTGTCGGGCAACCTGGCGGCGGCCACGGGCTATGTAAAGTCATCCAGCCAAACAGAGAACGGCCGCTTCGGCCTCAGCGTGGCGCTTTCGCGCGATGGCCAGACGATGGCCATTGGCAACAACAGGGACGCGGTCCACGTGTTTGCGCGCCATGGTGGCGCCTGGGTACAGCAAGCCCTGGTGACCGGCGCCAACACCGAAGCGGGCGATGGATTCGGCAGCTTCGCGGTGGCCCTGTCGGGCAACGGCGACGTGCTGGCGGTCGGCGCCAAGGGCGAAGACAGCGAGGCCAACGGCGTCAACAGCATCGACCCGGCCGACAACTCCCTGCACGAAAGCGGGGCGGTCTATGTATTCAGGCGCCAGGGCACAAGCTGGGCCCAGGAAGCGTATGTGAAAGCCAGCAACTCCGGTGCGGACGATGGGTTTGGCCACAGCCTGGCGCTGTCGGCCAACGGCACCACCCTGGCGGTGGGCGCCATCGGTGAAGACAGCAACGCCATGGGCATCGGCGGCAGTCAGGCCGACAACAGCGCCACCGACAGCGGCGCCGTCTACGTGTTCTCGCACGACGGCAGCGCCTGGGCGCAGCAAGCCTATGTCAAAGCGTCCAACACGGGAGCGGGCGACGTCTTCGGCCGATCCGTCGCCCTCGCCGCCGACGGCAGCACCCTGGTCGTGGGCGCCGACCGCGAGGACAGCAACGTCACCGGCACGGCCGGCGGCAATCAGGTCGACAACAGCGCCACCGACAGCGGTGCCGCCTATGTCTTCACGCGCAGCAGCGGCACCTGGAGCCAGCAGGCCTATCTGAAGGCCTCCAACACCGCCGCAGGCGATGCCTTCGGAGGGGTCGTCGCCCTGTCCGCCGATGGCAACACACTGGCTGCATCGGCCTATGCCGAACAGATCCTCACCGGTGCCGTCTATGTGTTCACGCGCAGCGGCAGCGACTGGACGCAGCAGGCCTCTCTGAAGGCATCCAATCCTCTCAGCAATCGATTCGGCGCCGGCATGGCCCTGTCACCCGACGGCCTTACGCTGGCCGTGGGCGCCCCCTTCGAGCGCAGCGGTGCCATCGGCATCAACGGCAATCAGGCCGACAGCAGCGCACCGGACAGCGGCGCCGTGTATGTCTTCGTCCGCAGCGGCGGCAACTGGGCACAGCGGGCCTACGTGAAAGCCCCCAACACGGACGCGGATGACCGGTTCGGTGGCGGCCAGGGCCTCGACTTCTACGGTGTGGGCGGCCTGGCACTCGGCGGCGAAGGCAAGGCGCTCACCCTGGCCGTCGGCTCGATCCAGGAAGACAGCAACGCCACCGGCATCAACGGCAACCAGGCCGACAACAGCCTCAGCAACAGCGGCGCCGTCTACCTCTACTGAGCCCCCAGCAGCGTGTTCGCGCCCCACAGCGCGAACACGCCCAGCGCCGCGAAGATCAGCGCCGCGACCGCGTGCACCACCTTGATCGGCACGCGCCGCGTGATCGCGTCGCCGAAGAACACCACCGGCGCGTTCGCGATCATCATGCCCAGCGTGGTGCCGATCACCACGGCGAACAGCGGCTCGTACTGCGCACCCAGCGCGATGGTCGCGATCTGCGTCTTGTCGCCCATCTCCGCCAGAAAGAAGGCCCAGGTGGTGGCAGCGAACACACCCAGTCCGCGAGAAGCCTTCACCTCATCCGCATCGAGCTTGTCGGGGATCAGCATCCACACCGCCATGGCGACGAAGGACAGGCCCAGAACCCAGCGCATCACCGTGGGGCCCACCGCGGCCATGATCCACGCCCCGGCCGCGCCCGCGAGCGCGTGGTTGAGCAAGGTGGCGACGAGGATGCCCGCGACGATGGGCCAGGGGCGCTTGAATCGCGCGGCGAGCACCAGCGAGAGCAATTGCGTCTTGTCGCCCATTTCGGCGAGCGCGACGATGCCGGTGGACAGGAGGAAGGCTTCCAAGGAGAACTCCAACGGCCGGCGTAAAAAAACCAAAGACCGCAGCGCCTCCCCGGCGCGTGCGGAGGCGGTGCGGTCAAAGGTCTTGCCAGGCTGGAAGGCTGTTCGCGCCATGGCCTGCGGGCCAAGTGTGTTGACGCGAACCCCGGCGCATGGCGCCGGACGGCTACTCCCCAATGACGGGTGCGGGCGGCAGTATACCCGCCACCGGTATCAGACCAGGGTCACGCCGGTCTTGGACTGGATGAACTCGCGCGTGACGCCGGGCGCCAGCTCCACGAGCTTCAAGCCCTGCGGCGTCACGTCCATCACGCCCAGGTCGGTGATGATGCGGTCCACCACGCCCACGCCCGTGAGCGGCAGCGTGCACTTGGGCAGGATCTTCAGGTCTTCGGTGCCGTCCTTCTTCTTCGCCACGTGCTCCATCAGCACGATGACGCGCGGCACGCCGGCCACGAGGTCCATGGCGCCGCCCATGCCCTTGACCATCTTGCCCGGGATCATCCAGTTGGCGAGGTCGCCCTTCTCGCTCACCTGCATGGCGCCCAGGATGGACAGGTTGATCTTGCCGCCGCGGATCATGGCGAAGCTGTCGTGGCTGCCGAAGATCGACGAGCCCTTGATGGTGGTCACCGTCTGCTTGCCGGCGTTGATGAGGTCGGCGTCGACCTCATCCTCCGTCGGGAAGGGGCCGATGCCCAGCATGCCGTTCTCGCTCTGCAGCCACACCTCTTTGGTGCCGGTGTGGTTGGCCACCAGGGTGGGGATGCCGATGCCGAGGTTAACGTAAAAGCCGTCCTCGAGCTCTTGCGCCGCGCGCGCGGCCATCTGGTCTTGGGTCCAGGGCATATCAACCTCCCGCTTTCTCGGTGATGGTTCGCTTCTCGATGCGCTTCTCCGGGCTCGCGTTGTGCACGATGCGGTGCACGTAGATGCCCGGCAGGTGGATCTGGTCGGGGTGGATGTCGCCGGTCTCGACGATCTCTTCCACCTCGACGACGCAGACCTTGCCCGCCATGGCCACGGCGGGGTTGAAGTTGCGCGCGGTGTAGCGGAACTGCAGGTTGCCGCTCTTGTCGGCGCGGTGCGCCTTCACCAGCGACACGGCGGGCACCAGCGAGCGCTCCATCACGTAGGTCTCGCCATCGAACTCGCGCAATTCCTTGCCCTCGGCCACCAGGGTGCCCACGCCGGTCTTGGTGAAGAAGGCAGGGATGCCCGCGCCGCCGGCGCGCAGCTTCTCGGCCAGCGTGCCCTGGGGCGTGAATTCGAGTTCGAGTTCACCGGCCAGGTACTGGCGCTCGAACTCCTTGTTCTCGCCCACGTAGCTGCTGATCATCTTTTTGATCTGGCGCGTGTCGAGCAGCTTGCCCAGGCCGAAGCCGTCCACGCCCGCGTTGTTGGAGATGACGGTGAGGTTCTTGACGCCGCTGTCGCGCAGGGCGTCGATGAGGGCTTCGGGGATGCCACACAGGCCGAAACCGCCCACGGCCATGAGCTGGCCATCGGCGACCACGCCCTGGAGCGCGGCGGCCGCGCTGGGGTAGATCTTGTTCACGGGGATTGCCTCCGGAAGGTCTTGCTTGCTGGGGATGCGGAAAACCGCAACGATACTACGTAGCGGCTTACGTAGTATTTCGTAAAGGGCAACCATGATGGACATCGATTACCGGCTGGCCTTCGACCTGGCGCCCGTGGGGCTGGCGCTCTCGCGCGAGCGCTTCATGGTGGACTGCAACCAGGCCCTGTGCGAGATGTTCGGCGCCACGCGCGAACAGCTGGTGGGGCAGAGCTTCCAGATCCTCTATCCCAGCGCCGACGAGTACGAGCGCCTGGGCGCGCGCATGGCGCCGCTGTTGGGGCGCAGCGGCACCTATGCAGACAACCGCATCATGAAGCGCGTGGGCGGGCGCCAGGCGGGCGAGACCTTCTGGTGCCACGTGACGGGGCGCGCGGTGGACCGCCACGCGCCGCACGCGGCGGGCATCTGGAGCTTCGAGGACCTGAGTTCGCACCGGCCGGTGCGAGCCTCGCTCACGGCGCGCGAGCGGGAGGTGGCGGCGCTGATCATGGACGGGCTCACGAGCAAGCAGATCGGCAAGCTGCTGGCGATCAGCCACCGCACGGTGGAGGTGCACCGGGCGCGCTTGATGCGCAAGTACCAGGCGCACAGCACGCCTGACCTGGTGCATCGGTTGATGGTGGGGTAACCCTCTGGCGGCCCTGAGCGCGGATACCGGGGCTCCGAGCGCCTTTGCGGACCGAACGCCCGCCGCTACACTGGCCGGGTGCATGCATTGATCGAATCCCACCGCGAACAACTGTTGTCGCTGGCGCGTCGCCGCGGCATCACCAGTGTTCGCGTCTTTGGTTCCATGGCCCGAGACCAGGCGCGCGACGACAGCGACGTGGACCTGCTGGTGACTCTTGCCCCCGGGACCAGCGCTCTTGCGCTCGGCGGCCTGTTGCTGGACGCGCAGGACCTGTTGGGACGGCCGGTGGACATCGTCACCGAAACCGGTCTTCACCCCGCGCTGCGCGACCGGGTGCTCGCTGACGCGGTGGCCTTGTGATTCCCGATTGGGACAGCGACCGAATCCTTCTCGCGCACATGCGCGAATGCATTCGGCGCATCCGCGAGTACACCCGGGATGAGCAGGCTCACTTCGAGGCGTCGCGTCTGGTCCAGGACGCGGTGATCCGCAATCTCCAGACCCTCATCGAACAGGACTTGCCAGCGCTGACCGCGGCCCTGGAGCGCATGCAGACACGCATGGGCGAACGGCCCTGAGGTCATCAAGCTGCGCGCTTGCTTGACGACGAATTCACAGTGCGCGTCGGTGTCCTGGCCGCGAGGCGCCCGAGCGAAACACACCGGCCAACAATCGGGCCGACAAAAGTCACCGCCCCGCCGGCACCCGCCCCAGCAGCCGTTCGATCGCCATCCCCAGCGACACCAGCCGCCGATCGCTCCCCGCCGGCCCGTCCAGCTCCAGCCCCACCGGCAGACGAGAAGAAGCGCCCAGGCCCACCGGCACCTGCACCCCCGGCAGCCCCGCGTTGCTCCCGGGGTCGGTGTTCTGGATGAACAGGCCGAATGTCTCCACGCTGCTGCTCTGCGGCCCCGCGTCGGCTGCCACCCGCGGCACCGTGGGGAACACCAGCGCGTCGATGCGGTGCTGCGCGAAGGTGTCCGCATAGAGCTTGATGAGCGCCGGCCGGTGCGTCGCCATCGCGGCGCGGTACACCGGCTCGGTGTCGGTCAGGCCCGCGGGCGCTGGCAGCTTGCGCGGTACCACCAGGGCCTCGTACGTCCCTTTCACGTCCGGGCTGGCGATGCCAGCGACCAGCTGCTGCAGGCTCACACCGGTGCCGCGCTCGCGCAGGTACTTCACCATGTCGTCGTGGGCCTCGTACATCGCCACGGGGAAGCCCACCATGCCGTTGAGCTGCATCAGCGTGGGCATGGGCACGTCCACCACCGTCACGCCCGCGCCGCGCAGGCGCACCAGCGCGGCATCGAAGGCGGCGCGGGTGTCGGCGTCCAGGTTGGCCATGAAGGCCTGCGACAGGCCCAGGCGCACACCACGCAGATCGGCCGCGGCGACCGGCGCGCCGCCCGCGATGACGCGGTCCATCAGCTCCACGTCGTTCATCGACACCGCCATCGGCCCTGCGGTGTCACGCGTGTGCGAGATGGGTGCGATGCCGGTCTGCGCATAGCGCCCCATGGTGGGTCGCAAGGACGCACAGCCGTTGAGCGCGCACGGCAGGCGCACCGAGCCGCCGGTGTCCGTGCCCAGCCCGGCCGGTGCCATGCGGCTGCCGATGGCCACCGCCGTGCCCGATGAGGAGCCGCCCGCCATCTTGGAGGGGTCGTAGGCGTTTCGCACACCCGGCTGCGGCCCGGTGTTGTAGGCCGGGTTGAAGCCCGAGATGCCGAAGGCCAGTTCGTGCATGTTGGTCTTGCCCAGCACCACGGCGCCGGCTTCGCGCAGTTTCGCCAGCACGGGGGCATCCGCCTTGGGCACGAAGTTCTTGAGCGCGGGCGTGCCCGCCGTGGCCGGCAGGCCGGCGGCCTCGATGTTGTCCTTCACCACGATGGGTACGCCCTGCAGCGGCAGGCAGGGCGCGCCACTCGCCCGGCGGGCATCGGCCGCGCGCGCCGCCGCCAGGGCGCCGGGCTCGTCGAGCGTGACGAAGGCGTTGAGCGCGGTGCGTGCCTTGGCGCGCTCCAGGTAGGCGCGGGTCAGCGCCTCGCTGCTCACGCGGCCGCTGCACACCGCGGCGGCGGCTTCGCTGGCGGTGAGCGCCGTCAGATCGGGCACGGGGCCGCCGGTGCTGGCGCAGCCGGCGAGCGCGGCGGCCAGGGCCAATGAGGACAACAGGGGAAAGCGGCGCATGGCAAAAGCTCCGGAAGTGGACGACATGGCCGGCGACTGTGCGCCCGCGCGCGCCCGCCGTCTGTCCTGAGGATTGATGACAGACCCGCCACAACCCCCCGTCCGGCACGGCGCTTGCACCGCTGTGCCGTGCCCCCTCACTTGCCCGGATTGACCCGCCCTGCCCCGCGCGCTACGTTCACGCCACTCCCCGCCCGCCATGCACCTCTCGCCCACCGAACAAGGCCAGCTCGCCGCCTGCTTCGCCCTGCTGGCGCAGGACCTGAACGAGCGCGACATCCGCGCGCGCCTGGGCGAGCAGTTGCTGCACCTCTTTCATGCCCAGCACTTCGCGTCCTACGTGTGGGACGAAGCCGCCAACCGCTTCGACCACGGCCTGGCCATCAACATGGACCCGGCCAACCTGGACCGCTACGACGCCTGGTACCAGTTCCGCGACCCGATCACCTTCCGCCTGCAGCAGCGCCGCCAGGCCACGCTGGTGAGCGAGGTGATGCCGCGCGCCGAGCTGCTGCGCTGCGAGTTCTTCAACGACTTCCTCGCGCGCGACGGCCTGCACTGGGGCATCAACCTGCACGCGTTCGACGGCGGCAAGGCGCTGGGCGACCTGCGCATCTGGCGCGGCCGCCAGGGCCGCGAGTTCGGCGCGCACGAGCGCGAGCTGCTGCAGTTCATCGAGCCGGCCTTCTCGGCCGCGCTGCGCCGCGCGCGCGACGCGCGCCGGCCCGACCCCGCCGTGAGCGACGCCGCGCTGGCCCTGCTGAGCCCGCGCGAGACCGCCGTGGCGCGCTGCGTGGGCCAGGGCCTCACCGACAAGGAAATCGCGCGCGAGCTGGGCATCGGCCTGCCCAGCGTGCGCACCTACCTGCAGCGCGTGTTCGAGAAGCTGGGCGTGCACCGGCGCGCGGCGCTGGCGCGGGTGGTGGACAGGCTCTGAGCCTCCGCCTCACTGCGGCTGGTACCCGCTGTCCTTGATGATGCGGGCCCAGACCTCGCGGTACGCACTCTCGCGCTTGCCCAGTTCCGCGCCGCTCATGTAACCCACCGTCAGCCCCATGGCCGAGAGCTTGTCGCGCACGTCGGGCATGGCGATCACCTTCTGCACCGCCGCGCCGAGTTTGTCCACCGCCGCCGCCGGCGTGCCGGCGGGCGCGAAGATGCCGTAGTACGGCACGTCTTCGAATCCCTTGATGCCGAGCTCGCTGAAGGTCGGCACCTCGGGCAGTGCGGCCTGGCGCTGGGTGCCCATCACGGCCACCACGCGCAGCTTGCCGGCCTTGTGGTTCTCGATGAAGTCGGGCACCGATCCCACGCCGGCCGGGATCTGGTTGCCCAGCATGTCGCCCATCATGGGCGCACTGCCGCGGTAGGGCGCGGCCACCAGGTCCAGGCCGTATTGCTTGCCGATGACCTGCACCGCGAACTGCGGCGTGGAGGCTGGCGCGGGAATGCCCACAGTGCTCTTGCCGCCGGCGGCCTTCACGCTGTCGATCCAGGTCTTGAAGTCGCGCGCGGGCGTGCCGCCGGACAGCGCCACGGCGTTCACGAAGGTGGCGAAGCCGGCCACGGGCACGAAGTCCTTCGACGGATCGAAGCCCGGGTTCTTCATGGTCAGCGGCAGGATGCTCACGCTGTGGTCGTGGCTCAGGAAGACCGTGCTGCCATCGGCCGGCGCGGCCTTCAGGGCCTGGCCCGCGAGCTGGCCGCCCGCGCCGGGCTTGTTCTCCACCACCACGGAGGTGCCCAGTTCGGTGTGCAGCTTCTCGGCCAGGATGCGCGCGATGGCGTCGGTACCGCCACCGGGCGGGAAACCCACCAGGATGCGGACATTGGACTGCGCGTGCGCGAAGCCGGCGGCCAGGGCCAGGGTGGCGGCGATGGCCGCGCGGCGGGACAGGATGGGGTTCATGCGGTGGGTCCTCCAGAAGAAAAAACGGGTGATGGGTCAGGCGCCTTCGCCATCGACGACGCTGGCGGCGGTGCGGAAGGCCTCCACGGCGGTGGGAATGCCGCAGTAGGCCGCTGCGTGCAGCAGCACCTCTTGCAATTCCTGGGCCGTGGCGCCGTTGTTGAGCGCACCACGTACGTGCCCTTTCAGCTCGTGCTGCTTGCCCAGTGCGGCCAGCATGGCCACGGTGATGAGGCTGCGCGTCTTGAGGTCCAGCACGCCGCGCTGCCACACGTCGCCCCAGGCCCGGCGCGTGATGTGGTGCTGCATGGGCTCGGTGAACGGCGTCATGCCGCCGAAGGCCTTGGCGACGAAGTCGTCGCCCATCACTTGCGTGCGCATGGCCAGGCCACGCTGGAATTCGGGGTCGTCGGGCAGGTTCATGGAGAGGGCCTCGCGGCATGTGGTTCGATGACGAGCGCAACGATACCGCAGGCCTCGCCGATACTCGGCGCTGGCCGAACCCCATGACCAGGAGACACACCATGCCCCAGAAAAACCGCTACCCCCTGCCCGACCTCAACACCCTGCCCGAGGACATCCAGGCCCGCATCCGCGAGGTGCAGGAGAAGTCCGGCTTCATCCCCAATGTGTTTCTCGCGCTGGCGCGCCGGCCCGCCGAGTGGCGCGCCTTCTTCGCGTACCACGACGCGCTGATGCTCAAGGAGACGGGCAGCCTCACCAAGGGCGAGCGCGAGATGATCGTCACCGCCACCAGCGCGGCCAACGGCTGCCTTTACTGCGTGGTGGCGCACGGCGCCATCCTGCGCATCTACGAGAAGAAGCCGCTCGTGGCCGACCAGGTGGCGGTGAACCACCGCAAGGCCGACATCACGCCGCGCCAGCGCGCGATGCTCGACTTCGCGATGAAGGTCTGCCTGCGTTCCAACGAGGTGGACGACGCCGACATGGACGCCCTGCACGCGCACGGCTTCGACGACGAGGACATCTGGGACATCACCGCCATCACCGCCTTCTTCGGCCTCTCGAACCGCATGGCCAACGTCACGGGCATGGCGCCCAACCCCGAGTTCTACCTGCTCGGACGCGTGCCCAAGGCCAAGTCGGCCGCGTGAACCCGGCCCTGTAGGACAAGGCCTCGTTTACGGACGGACACGGCAGAACCGCCGCAAATGGCGGCACGATGCGTGCAGCTCGATTCATGAGCGCACCATCACTTAGGAGGTTCACCATGTCCACCCACCACAAGTTCCGCACGCACGCCTTCCTGCTGGCCTCGGCCCTGGCCCTGGGCGTGGGCGCCGCGCATGCGGAAGACATGAAGGGTCGCATCCAGTCCATCGACAAGACCGCGCGCAGCTTCACCATCGCCAGCGAGGTGATCTACGTCACCGACAAGACGGACTACGAGAACGACTACAAGCGCTTCGAAGACCTGCGCGAGGGCCACTACGTGGAAGTGGACATCGAGCGCCGCGATGGCCGCCTGTACGCGGACGACATCGAGTTCAAGAAGAGCAAGCAGTAAGACCGGTGGGCGGCGCTCACGCGTTCACGCGCAGCAGCCGCCCGCTGTCGGTCAGCAGGTACAGGCGCCCGTCCGGGCCCTGCTGCACGTCGCGGATGCGTTCGCCCAGGGAGGCCAGGAAGCGCTCGCGGCCCACCACCGTGTTGCCGTCAAGCTGCAGGCGCCACAGGGCCTGGCCCGCCAGCGCGCCAACGAACAGGCTGCCCTGCCAATGCGCGGGCCCGCTGCCGGTGAAGAAGGTCATGCCGGCGGGCGCGGTGGAGCTCTTCTGACCGGACGTCCAGGGCGTGCCATCGCGCGTTTCCCACACCGACACCGGTTGCTCCATGCCGGCCTTGGCCGTGCCCTCGCCCCACTGGGTGGTGGTGCCGTACTGCTGGCCGTGGCTGATGACGGGCCAACCGTAGTTGAGACCCGCGAGCACTCGGTTGATCTCGTCGCCGCCCTGCGGTCCGTGCTCGCTGATCCACAGCTCGCCCGTGCCCGGATGAAGGGCGGCGCCTTGCGGGTTGCGGTGTCCGTAGCTCCAGAAGTGCGCCTGCGGGCCGATCGCCGCGAAGGGGTTGCCCGGCGCGGGATCGCCGTCGGTCTCGATGCGCGCCACCTTGCCGTTGCCCCGTGAAAGGTCCTGCGCGAACGGGGCCTGGTCGGCGTTCTGGCGGTCGCCCAGCGTGACGAACAAGTGGCCGCTGTTGTCGAACACCAGCCGCGAGCCGAAGTGGCCGCTGCTGGCCACCTTGGGCAGTTGGCGGTAGATCACCGTGAGGCCGACCAGGCTCGATGAGCCGGTGTCGAGTTCGGCGCGCGCCACCGCGGTGCCGTTGATGGAGGCGTTGCCGGGATCGACCTCGGAAAACGTGAAGTAGACGCGCCGGTTGGCCGCGAAGGACGGGTCGAGGGCGACGTCGAGCAGGCCGCCCTGCCCGCCCGTGCTCAGACCCGAGGGCAGACCCGAGATGGACTGGCGCGTGGACCCGTCGGCCGACAGCAGCCACAACTGCCCCGTGCGTCCCGTGATCAGCATGCGGCCATCGGGCAGGAAGGCCAGGCCCCAGGGATTGGACAGGCCCGCGGCCACTTCGGTCACGGTGACCGGCGTGGTGGTGGGAATGAAGGCCGGTGTGTTGCCCGAGCCCGGAGGCTGGCTTCCACCGCCACCACCCGGCTCACCGGAGTCCCCACCGCCGCCGCCCCCGCAGGACCACAGCGCGCCGCACAGCCCCAGCGCAACGAGGGCGTGGCTCAGACCTGGGAGGGGAAAACGGACCATCGGTCCATGCTAGGCCCCATCGCCGCCCGGGGATGCAAGCATTTGTGACCCGCGCGCGAGCGGCAGGCCCGGTGCCGACATGGCCACGCGCAGCACCGAACCGCTCACCGATTCCGTGCAGTACAAGGTCTTGCGCTCGGGCCCGCCAAAGGCCACGTTCGTCAGCGACGCGCCCGCCGGGCTGCGGATCACTTCCACCGGCTCGGCGCGCGCATTCAGCACCCAGGCGTAACCCAGGCCCGGGTTCGCCACGATCACGCGGCCCAATGCGTCGACCGCCAGGCCGTCCGGCCCGCTGGGCCCGTACGAAGTGAAGAAGGCGCTGACCTTGGACACGCTGCCGTCCTCGAGCAAGGGCACGCGCCACACCGCGTTGCCCCGCGTCACGCCCAGGTACAGCACGCGCTCGTCGGGCGACAGCGCCACACCGTTGGGGCTGGGCACGTTGGACAGCAGCAGGTCGAGCCGCCCATCGGGCCGGAGGCGGTACAGACGCCCGGTCGGGTCGTGCAGGCCGGTCTGGCCCTGGTCGCTGAAGTACAGGTTGCCCCGGGTGTCGAAGACCAGGTCGTTGATGCCCTTGAAGCGCTCGCTGTTTCGGCGCTCCAGGTAGGGCCTCACGGCGCCGCTGGCGAGTTCGCACGCCATGAGCCCGTTGCGGTAGTCGGCGATGAGCAGCTCCCGCTCGTTGAGAAACTTCATGCCGTTGGGCTCGCCGTCGTATTCCGCCACCAGCGACCAGGCGCCGCTCGCGTCGACACGGAAGATGCGGCCGAACGGGATGTCGGTCACGTACAGATTGCCTGCCGCATCGAACACCGGCCCTTCCAGGAAGCTGTCGGTCACCTGCCCCGGGCGGTTCGCCTCGCCCCAGCTCGAGCGGCTGTCCGGGCGCCGGAAGCTGTCCGGCAGTCGGGTGAAGACCTCGGCGTCGCGCAAGGCGGGGGGGTGCGGCAGGAACATGGCTTCTTACTGCTTCTCGAACGCGGAATGGGCCGCGATCTTGCCCCAATACGCCGTGCGGTCCTTGAGGTTGCGCGCGAAGGTGGCCGCGTCCCAGTGGCCGGGCTCGGCCGCAATGCCTTCGGCATAGGCCTTCATGTCGGCCGAGGCCATGGCGGTGGCGATCTCCTTCTGCAACCGGTCCATCACGTCCTGCGGCGTGCCTTTGGGCGCCCACAGGCCGGTGAAGTTGATGACACCGAAGTCCTTCACGCCCGCCTCGGCAAACGTCGGCACCTGCGGCAGCGCCGGCAGGCGCTTGTCGCCGCTGATGGCGAGCAGGCGGATGCGGTTGCCCTTGACCGGGCCGATGACGCCGGGCGTGGACGCGATCTGGTAGTCGATGGTGGCGCTGAGCAGCGCCTGCGTCGCCTCGCCCGCGCCCTTGAACGGCACGTGCAGGAAGCGCGCACCGGTGGCGATGCCCAGGGCTTCGCTGGCGAAGTGCGGCATGGTGCCGGGGCCGCCCGTGCCATAGCTCAGCTTGTTCGGTTCGGCCTTGGCGGCACGCAGCATCTCGTCGAGCGACTTGTACGGCGACTCGGCGCGCACCGCGACCGCCATGGGCGCGAACACGAAGGCGCCCACGGGCTCGAGGTCCTTGTCGTGGTCGAAGGGCAGCTTCTTGAAGATGTGCGGCAGCAGCGCAAAGGTGGTGTCGTTGGCCACCAGGGTGTAGCCGTCGGGCGCCGAGCGTGCGGCCGCGGACACGCCGATGGTGCCTGTGGCGCCGGGCCGGTTGTCGACGATGAAGCTCTGCCCGGTCTGCTCCTGCAGCTTGGCGGCCATCTTGCGCGTCACGGCATCCACCGCACCACCGGGTGCGTAGGGCACGATGATCCGCACGGTCTTGGTCGGCCAGTCCTGGGCGTGGGTGGCCGAGGCGGCCAGCATCAAGGCAATGGCCAAGAGGTGTCGGGTGTTCATGGGGTGTCTCCTGTTCAGTCGATGGTGATGCGGGCGGCCTTGATCACACGCGCCCACTTGGCGGTTTCTGCGGCCACGAAGTCGTCGAGTTCCTTCGCGCCACCGCTCGCGGGCAGCGCCCCCTGGCCCTGCAGCCGTTCGCGCATGGCGGGCGATGACAACACCTCGCGCATCTCGGTTTCCATGCGTCTGACGATGTCGGGCGGCGTGCCGGCGGGCGCGAAGATGCCGTTCCATTCGTAGGCACTGAAGCCCTTGAGGCCGGTCTCGGCGATGGTCGGCGTCTCGGGCATGCCCTCCAGGCGGCTGTCGTAAGCGGTGGCCAGCGCCTTGATCCGCCCCGCCTTCACCAGCGGGCCCGACGCGGTCACGGCGCTGAACATCAGATCCACCGTGCCGCCCGACAGATCGGTGAGCGCCGGGGCGCCACCGCGGTAGGGAATGTGCACGATGGCCAGGCCATGGCCTTGCTTGAAGAGTTCGCCGCTCAGGTGCGCGGCGCCACCGTTGCCCGCCGAGGCGTAGGACAGCTTGCCCGGGTTGGCTTTGGCGTACGTCACCAGCTCGGCCACGCTGTTGAAGCGCGAGTTGGCCGGTACCACCAGCAGGGTCGGGATGCGCGCCACCATCGCGATGGGCACGAAGTCCTTGCCATAGCTGAAGCCGAGCTTGGGGTAGAGCGAGGGATTGACCGCGAAAGCCGTGGCGTCGTACAGGAAGGTGTGGCCATCGGCGGGCGCCGAGGCCACGGTCATGGCGCCGATGGTGCCGCCCGCGCCGGGCTTGTTCTCCACGATCACCGACTGCTTCAAACGCTGCGTCAGCTCGGTGGCCACCGTGCGCGCCAGCGCATCGGCCGCGCCGCCGGCCGCGTAGGGCACGACGAAACGGATGGGTTTCTCGGGCCAGGCCGCGCGGGCCGCAGGCGCCGACAATGCGGCGGCCGCGAGGCAGGCGGTCAGCAGGTTCTTGAGGCCTTGTCTCATGGGTGTCTCCTTGTGGTGAAGGGCTGGGAGAGCCCGGGGGTGTCAAACCGTGGCGATGGGCGTGGCGGGCGAACCCACCGCGCCCGGCAGCCGCAAGGGCGGCGCCGTGAGCAGGAAGCGGTGGCGCGCGTGCGCGCGCAGCCAGCGGGCCAGCGCCGTGAGGTACCAGAGCTCACCGAGGTGAATGCCGTTCTTGAACAGACAGTGCTCATGCAGCGGCAAGCGCGGCTGGCGCAGCGCGGGGCCGCCCGCGGGCCGGGCCAGCTTGGGCACCACCAATTCCACCGCGGGGTTGTCGGCGAGCAGGCAGGCCAGCTTCACGTCGACGATCCAGTTGAGCAGCCGGCTGTCCCAGCCGTCGAGACCGCTGCCCGTGGCGTGCAGGGTCTGCAGATCGGGCTGGCGGTTCATGGCCAGCAGGGTGTCGGCAAAGCCGGTGTGCAGGCACACCATGTCGCCGCTCTCCACCTCGATGCCGTCGGCCTCGAGGATGCGCATCAGCGCGTCGTAGCCCACGGCCTGGCGGCGGCGGCCCAGGTGGTGTTCGAGGTCGATCATCACGCCCCGGCCCTGGGCGCCGTGCTCCGCGAGGTGTTCGATGCCCAACGCATCGGCCTGCGGCCCGGGGTAGCGCGCGAAGGCCTGCGTGGCCTGCGGGTCTTCGGCGCCGGGCCGGATGTGTTCGCCCGCCCGGTAGCCGTTGTAGAACACCGCCTCGGCCACGCCGTCGCCGTCGGCGTCGAACAGGCTGCCCATGTGGGCCAGGCTGTCCCACTGCGTGGAGTACTGCAGGCTGAGCAGGGCCACGTCGTCGTTGACCACGTCCGTGAGCTCGGGGTCTTCCGACGCGTAGGACCAGCAAAAGCCCTGCTGGCCGGCGCTGGCGCCGTTGCGGATCACCGAGAAGCGCTGCGGCGGCTGGCGGCGCGGGTTCATGCTGGCGCCACCAGGCAGGTCAAGCGGCAGCGAGAGGCAGAAGCTCAGGCCCTCGCGCACCTCGGCCACACCTTGCAGCACCTTCTCGCGCGTCACCAGGTTCATGCGGCCGCGCTGGTCGTCCGGGCCGAACTCCCCCCAGCGCGCGCCCTCGGGCGCGTGTGTCCAACGTCGGGCCATGGCGGGTCAGGCGTGCAGCACCGACAGCACGTTCTCGGCCGCCGCCACGCCCATCTTGACGTAGGCGTCCGACGTCACGCCGCCGATGTGGGGACTGAGGATGATGCGTTCTTCGCCGTGGAAGGGATGACCCGCCGTCATGGGCTCGACGGCAAAGCTGTCCAGGCCGGCGCAGGCCACCTGGCCCGAACGCACCGCGTCGAGCAGCGCGGGCTCGTCGATCAGCCCCCCGCGCGCGGTGTTCACCACGATCACGCCGGGCTTGCACAGGGCCAGGCTCTCGCGGTTGAGCAGGCCGCGGTTGTCCGCGGTGAGCGGGCAATGCAGTGAGATCGCGTCCGACTCGCGCCACAGCGTGGCCAGGTCCACGGCCTCGATGCCGGCGGGCAGGCTTTTCGCGAACGGATCGAAACCGATCACGCGCATCTCCATGGCCAGGGCCATGCGCGCGAAGCGTTGGCCGATGGCGCCCAGGCCCACCAGGCCCACGGTGCGCCCCGCCAGCTCCACGCTCTTGTGCGTGGCCTTGTCCCACCAGCCCGCATGCATGCGGGCGTTGAGCCGGGGCACGGATTTGGCACAGGCCAGCAGCAGCGCCAGGGCCTGCTCGGCCACCGCCGCGGCGTTGGCGCCCACGGCGGCACGGACTTCGATGTGGCGCGCCTGGGCCGCCACCTTGTCGATGGTGTCGGTGCCGCTGCCGTGCTTGGAGATCACGCGCAGCGCGGGCGCCGCGTCCATGGCGGCCGCGCCCACCTTGCCGTAACGCACGATGATGGCCTCGGGGTTGTGCGCCTGGCACAAGGTCACGATGTCCTCGTCGGTGGGCGTCTTGCCCGCGTAGACGATGTGAAAGTCGCTCAGCAGAGCCAGTGCCTGCGGGGCCAGGTCGGCCGCGGTGACCAGCAGCGCGGGCTTGAGTGCCACGGCATGGCTCACAGCCGCTCTCCTTCCTTGAGCACCCCGGCGGCGCGCAGTGCGGCGTCGAGCCACTTGGCGGCCGTGTCACCCTGCTGGATCGCGGCGATGCGCGCGGCCTCGTCCTTCACCTTCCTGTCGGCCAGCGGGATCAGCGCGGCCACGGCCTCGCGCTCGATCACCACCACGCCGTCGGCATCGCCCACGACCAGGTCGCCGGGGCGCACGGTCACGCCACCCACCGACACCGGGTGGCCGATGCGGCCCGGCACCAGCTTGGTGGGGCCATTGGGGTTGGTGCCCACGCTGAACACCGGAAACCCCATCTCCTCGATCTCGAGCGAGTCGCGCACGGCGCCGTCAACCACCACGCCCGCGATGCCCAGCTTCTGGCAGGCGGTCATCATGATGGTGCCCATGAGCGCGGCGGTCTGGTCGCCCTTGCCATCGATCACGAGCACGTCGCCCGGTTTCGCCAGCGACATGGCCGCGTGGATCATGAGGTTGTCGCCGGGACGAACCTCCACCGTGAACGCCGTGCCCGCCACTTGCATGCTCGGGCGCAGCGCGCTGATGCGGCCGTGCAGCGCGCCGCGGCGGCCGTTGACGTCGGCCAGGATGGCGGCCTGAAAGGCGCCCGCCTGTTGCACCAGTTCGGGAGACACGCGATCGAAGTCGCGCACGATATCGGGAAGGGACACGGTGGTTTCCTGAGGGTGGGTCAATCGATCTTGGCGCCCGAGTCCTTGACGACCTTGCCCCAGCGGACGATGTCGTCACGGATCAGCTTGCCGAACTGCTCGGGCGAGCCACCCAGCACGTCGGCGCCCTGGTCACTCAACTGCTTCTGCAGCGCGGGGGTCTGCAAGGCCTTGTTGATCTCGGTGTTCAAGCGGCCCACGACGTCCGCGGGCAGGTTGGCCGGGCCGAGCACGCCGAACCAGGTGACGGCCTCGAAGCCCTTGTAGCCAGACTCGGCGATGGTGGGCGCGTCCGGCAGGTCGTCCACTCGCTTGAGCGAGGTCACCACCAGCGGGCGCAGCTTGCCGTTCTTGATGTGGCCCAGCAGCGTGGGGATGGACGAGACATAGACCTCCACCCGCTCGCTCATCACGTCGTTGATGCCCTGCGCCGCGCCCTTGTAGGGGATGTGCATCAGCTTGATGCCGGCCTCGCGCTGGAACAGCTCCATCGCCAGGTGGGCCACCGTGCCGTTGCCCGAAGTCGCGAAGTTGATCGAGCCGGGCTTGGCCTTGGAAGCCGCGACGATGTCGGACAGGGTGCGGTACTTCGAGTTCGTCGCCACCACCAGCGTCAGCGGCGCGCTGGCCACCAGGGAGATGGGCGTCAGGTCCTTGACCGGGTCGTAGGGCAGCTTGTCGTACAGGGTGGCGTTGATCGCCAGGTTGCTGGTCTGCCCGAGCACGAGGCTGTGGCCATCGGGGGGTGACTTGGCGACGTTGTCGATGCCGATGTTGCCGCCCGAGCCCGGGCGGTTGTCGATCACGAAGTTCCACTTCGTGGCCTCGGTCATCTTCTGCGTGAGTTCGCGCCCGATCAGGTCGGTGCCGCCGCCGGCCGGGAACGGCACGACGAAGCGGATGGGCTTGTTGGGCCAGGCCTGGGCGTGGGCGCTGCCCATGAAGGCAGCGGCGAAGGTGGTGGCGAGGGCGAGCCCCGTGACGGTGCGGCGGGTGATGTTCACTGTCTTGTCTCCATCGTTGTGCAGCGATCGCTTTCGCTGTGGCCCGGATTCTGGACAAGGGTTGCGCTCCGTACAATGCCGTTGCGCACAACGAAACGAGGTGCAGTATGCGAAACCCCGACGACAACGAAGAAGCCGGTGGCCCGGGCGGCGTGACCGCCGTGACGCGCGCGCTCTCGCTGATGGAGGCCTTTCAGGCCGGTGAATCGACGCTCTCGCTCGCCGAGCTGAGCCGGCGCACCGGCATCCACAAGACCACCGTGCTGCGGCTGGCGCGCACGCTCGCGCTGTCGCACTACATGGTCCAGGAGGACGACGGGCAATGGCGCCTGGGCCCGGCCACCGGCTGGCTGGGCGCGCGGTACCAACGCGGGTTCGACGTGAACCTCGTCGTGGAGCCGGTGTTGCGCGAGCTGGTGGCGCTCACCGGGGAAAGCGCCTCGTTCTACGTCAGGGAAGGGTCGATCCGCGCCTGCATCTCACGCGTCGAAGGCCCGCATTCGGTGCGGCACCACGTGCGCATCGGCGAGCGGCTGCCGCTGGACAAGGGCGCGCCCGGGCGCGTCATCCTGGCCTTCAGCGGCGAACGGGGCGAACCCTACGAAAGCATCCGCAAGCGCGGCTACCACCTCTCGCTGGGCGAACGCGAGCCCGAGGTGTCGAGCGTGGCCGCTCCGGTGTTCGGCCTGAGCTGGCGCCTGCTGGGTTCGATGTGCATCTCCGGCCCGAGCTCGCGCCTGCAAAAGAGCAAGCTCGACAAGTACGCGCAGCACGTCATCCGCGCAGCGAACGAACTGTCGTACGCCCTGGCGGGAAGCCGTTCGGCGAACACGCCGCCCGTGGTCTCGAACTGGCATCCGTGAGCGGGCTGGCGCGCCGCTCGCGGATCAGCCCTCCAGGTGCTGGCGCAGCAAGGGCGGGATCGGAGCCGACTTCTGCTGCGGGAAGTTCACCCACACCGTGGTGGCCCCGCCCGAGGCGTAGACCGTGTCGGGGTCGTCGGCGCGCGTGAGCGTGCACCAGCTCTCGAAGCTGCTGCGGCCCGCGTCGCTCACGTACATGGTGGCGATCACCTCGCCCGGGAACTCGAGCTGTTTGTGGAAGGTGCAGAAGGCGTTGATGATCACCGGGCCTTCGCCGCGCGGGTCGGGTTCGCAGCCGATGGAATGCATCCAGTCGATGCGGATGGTTTCCAGGTAGCGGAAGTAGACCGTGTTGTTCACGTGTCCCATGGCGTCCATGTCGCCCCAGCGGATGGGGATGCGCATCTGGTGGACCTGTTTCTTCTTCTCGGGCAGTTCGAATTTCATCGGTGGGCGCGGATGGAGGCGAGGATGCCCAGCACGAACAGCGCGCACGCCAGCCACTGCACGGCGGCGGGCCACAGGCCGTTCCAGACGAAGGTGTAGAGCAGACCGAACACGGTCTCGCTCACGATGAGTTGGCCCGCGAGGCTGGGGCTGAGCCGGCGGCTGGCCATGTTCCACAGCACCGAGGCGACCCAGGCCGCGCCGATGCCGGTGACCAGGCTCACCACCACGAACAGGCCGACGCGCGGCTGCGCGATGAGCTCGGCGGGCGCGCTGCCCGCCACCGCCGCGATGCCGATGGCACCCAGCCCGGCGGCCACGCCCAGCCAGTTGGCCCACAGCGTGGAGTTGACCTCGGGGTGGCGCGCCAGCCAGCGGGCGTTGAGCAGGCCGAAGGCCGTCCACGACGCCGTGGCCAATGCCGCGAGCAGCACGCCCAGCCACAGCCTGGAACCGGCGCCTGCGCCGCCACCGTGCGCGCTGGACTGCATCATCAGCGCGATGCCCGCGGCCGTGAGCAACAGCCCCGGCAGCAGCGCGCGCCAGCGCAGGCCCTGCGGCTTGCCCAGCAGCATGACCCACAGCGGAATGGTGCCGATGATCAGCACCGGCAGCGCCGCCCCCGCGGCCTGGATGGCCAGCACCAGCAGCAGGTAATAGCCCGTATAGCCCAGCAGGCTCAGGCCCAGTGCGGCCCAGGCCTGCGGCGCCGTGGGCCAGCGCGCCTCGCCACGCAGCGCGGCCCACAGCAGCAGCACGATCGACAGCAGCCCGCAGGCGAGGAAACGGCCCACGGTGAGATCGACCGTGCCGAACTCGGGCAGGACCAAAGGGGCGACGAACGTGGTGCCCCAGAAAGCGCCAGCCCCGAGGCCAGCGAGGACCCCAACCCCGGACACACCGCGGAACGGGCTTTGCCCGGCCGCAGGTGTTGCCCCTCGGGGGGTGACGCCGAAGGCGGCGCGGGGGGTGCCCATCTACGCACCGAAGCCGTCGTCGGCCGCGATCACGGCGCCGTTGACGAAATGGCTTTCGTTCGAGCACAGCATCACCAGCAGCGCGTCCAGGTCGCTGGCCTGGCCCAGGCGTTTGCGCGGCGTCATCTCGATGAGCTTCTTCCCTTGCTCGGTCTGCCAGTGCTCGTGGTTGAGTTCGGTGTCGATGTAGCCGGGGCAGATGGCGTTGACGTTGATGCCGAAGCGGCCCCACTCCACCGCCATGGCCTTGGTCATCTGCACCACGGCGGCCTTGCTCATGCAGTACACGCCGATCTGCGGCAGCACCTTCAGCCCGGCCATGGACGCGATGTTGACGATGCGCCCACCCACAAAGGTGCCCGGTGCCGCGCCCTTGGCGCGCGCGATCATGCGCTTGCCCACCTCTTGCGCCACGAAGAAGGCGCCTTTGGTGTTGGTGTCGAAGACGAAGTCGTAGTCGGCCTCCGTCACGTCCTGCAGGCGCTGCGTGGTGCTCACGCCCGAGTTGTTGACCAGGATGTCGATGGGACCGACCTCGGTCTCCGCGTGCGCGATGGCGGCCTTGATGGAGGCCAGGTCGGTCACGTCGAGCGCCACCACGTGCGCCGCGCCGCCCTCGGCCTCGATGTGCGCGCGCAGGTTCATGAGTCGGTCGGTGCGGCGGCTGGCCAGCACCACGGCCGCGCCGGCCTGGGCCAGGGTCTTGGCGAACTGCGCGCCCAGTCCGCTGGACGCGCCAGTGACGAGGGCCACGCGGCCCGAGAGATCGAGGGTGTAGGCCATGCTGAGGCTCCCAAATGTGAACGGTCGTTCGATTTTGTGCGCTCGCCGCATAAAATGCGGTCCACTCCGGGACAAGAGCCCTTCGCAAAGGAGAGCGGCCGGAGGCTGTCAAACATTATGAGCGAGACCCCCCATGACGCATGACGAGATCCTGGCCCGGTTCGGCCCCCGCGAAGCCATGGAATACGACGTGGTCGTGGTCGGCGCCGGCCCTGCCGGCCTGTCCACCGCCATCCGCCTGAAGCAACTGGCCGCCGAAAAAGGCACCGAGGTCAACGTCTGCGTACTGGAGAAAGGCTCCGAGCCGGGCGCGCACATCCTCTCCGGCGCCGTGATGGACCCGCGCGGCATCAACGAACTGTTCCCCGACTGGAAGGAGCGCGGCGCGCCGCTGAACCAGCCCGTCACCGGTGATGACTTGCTCATGCTCAGCGAGACGGGGTCGAGCCGCACGCCCGACTTCCTGATGCCGCGCAACTTCCACAACGACGGCTGCTACGTCATCAGCCTGGGCAATGTGGTGAAGTGGCTGGCCGAGCAGGCCGAGGCACTGGGCGTGGAGATCTTCCCGGGCTTCACCGCCGCCGAGATCCTCTACAACGACGATGGCTCGGTGAAAGGCGTGGCCACCGGCAATCAAGGCATCGGCAAGGATGGCGAGCCCACCGAGGCCTTCCAGCTCGGCATGGAACTGCACGCGAAGTACACGGTGTTCGCCGAAGGCGCGCGCGGCCACCTGGGCAAGCAGCTCATCGGCAAGTTCGACCTCGACAAGGGCAAGGACCCGTCGAGCTGGGCGATCGGCGTGAAGGAGCTGTGGGAGATCCCGGCCGACAAGGCCAGGCCCGGCCTGGTGGTGCACACCGCCGGCTGGCCCATGACGGACGACACCTTCGGCGGTGGCTTCCTCTACCACCTGGAGGACAACAAGGTCACGCTGGGTTTCGTCATCGGGCTGGACTACAGCAACCCCTGGCTCTCGCCCTTCGAGGAGATGCAGCGCTGGAAGACGCACCCGGCCATCAAGGCGCACATCGAGGGCGGCAAGCGCCTGGGCTACGGCGCGCGCGCCATCAACAACGGCACGCCGCAGGCCATGCCCAAGACCGTGTTCCCCGGCGGCGCGCTGGTGGGCTGCGACGCGGGTTACCTCAACGCCGCGCGCATCAAGGGCAGCCACGCGGCCATCAAGAGCGGCATGCTGTGTGCCGAGGCCGCGTACGAGGCCGTGACCGCCGGCCGCTCCAGCGACGAATTGAGCGCCTACCCCGCCGCCTTCGAGAAGAGCTGGCTGCACGAGGAACTCTGGCAGACGCGCAACTTCAAGGCCTGGTTCAAGAAGGGCCCGCTCATGGGCAAGCTCATGACGGGCATCGAGCAGTGGCTGCTGCCCAAGATCGGCGTGAGCGCCCCGCCCTGGACCCTGCACCGAACCAAGCCCGACCACGAGTACCTGAAGCCGGCCGACCAGATGCCGAAGATCGCCTACCCCAAGGCGGACGGTGTGCTCACCTTCGACCGGCTCTCCAGCGTCTTCGTCTCCAACACCAACCACGAAGAAAACCAGCCCGCGCACCTGACGCTGAAGAACAGCACGGTGCCGGTGCAGGTGAACCTGGCGACGTACGCGGGTCCCGAGAGCCGCTACTGCCCGGCCGGCGTGTACGAATTCGTGAAGACCGACACCGGCGAGGACCGCCTGCAGATCAACGCGCAGAACTGCGTGCACTGCAAGACCTGCGACATCAAGGACCCGACGCAGAACATCGTGTGGGTGACGCCCGAGGGCGGCGGCGGGCCGAATTACGCGGGGATGTGAGCGCCCGTGGCGTGACGTCCCTCACGCGATCCCCGAGAGGCCGCCCACGGGCGGCCTTTTTGCGTCCGCTGTAACGCAACCGTCATCCGGCCTGCCCAGAGTGCTGCTTATTCTGCAGCACCCTGCGAAACGCCATGCTCATCAAGACCGACAAAGGCCGCAGCGAACTCCTGCCCGGCCAGCGCACGCTGGGCCAACGCGAGCGCGCCATCCTGCTCGTGGCCGACGGCCGCAAGTCCACCGATTCCCTCAACGCCCTCTTCCACGGCGAAGGCCGCGCGATGGTGGAGGCGCTGATCGCCGGTGGCTACCTCATCGAACAGGCGCCCGCGGCACCACCCGCGCGCCCGGTGCCTCCGCCGCCGCGCGGTTCGGTCGATACCTTCAGCGGCCCGCGCTCCCTCGCCAGCGCGCGCATGTTCCTGTTCGACCTGTCGGACCGCATGTTCGCCGCGCGCGACCGCGCCCTGGCCGACCGCTTCCGTCAGGCGCTGCGTGAAGCGCGTGACGCGAACAGCATGATGACCGTGGGCCAGGAGATGCTCACCGAGATCGAGCGCGTCGCGGGGGCGGAACGCGCGGCGTCGATCCGTGAGCGCCTGGCGAAGGTGCTGCCGGAGTCGGCGCTGCAGGAAGCCTGAGCGGCCCGCCCCGGCGCGGATCAGGGTCGGGCGCCGTGCACGCCGGCTTCCCGGCTAGAATCCGCCGCATTGTCAGGAGAGCGTTCCTTCGAGGAACCGCCGAAGGCGCAGGAGGCTGGAACGGCCCCGAACGCTCAGGCAAAAGGACTGGCAGACGCCCGCCGAACGGCAGGCGATCCCCCCTGGAGAGAGGCCCCACCCGATGGGGTCCACCGAAGGAGCAAGCGCGGCATCGCCCGCGTGAATCTCTCAGGTAAAGCGGACAGTGGGGCAGCGCACGGATGAGCCCGTGTCCCGCCCCGCGAGGGGCCTGCCCCCGCCAGCGAGCCCGCCTTGTCCGCCTCCGACGCCTCCTCCGATCTCCTTCAGACCCCGCTGCACGCGCTGCACCTTGAACTGGGCGCGCGCATGGTGCCTTTTGCGGGCTACAGCATGCCGGTGCAATACCCGGCGGGCCTGATGGCCGAGCACCTGCACACGCGCAGCGCCGCCGGCCTGTTCGACGTCTCGCACATGGGCCAGCTGCGGCTGATCGGCCCCGACGCGGCCGCCGCCTTCGAAAGCCTGATGCCGGTGGACGTGATCGGCCTGGCGCCCGGCAAGCAGCGCTACGGCCTGCTGCTCACCGACGAGGGCACGGTCATCGACGACCTGATGTTCGTGAACCGGGGCGAGGATCTCTTCGTCATCGTCAACGGCGCCTGCAAGCACGGCGACCTCAAGCACATCGCCGATCGCATCGGCGCGCGCTGCACCATCGAGCCGCAGTTCGACCGCGGCCTGCTCGCGCTGCAGGGCCCGCAGGCCGTAGCGGCGCTGCAGCGCCTGGTGCCCGGCGTCGAGAAGCTGGTCTTCATGACCGGTGGCTCCTTCGCCTGGCAAGGCCAATCGCTCTTCATCACGCGCAGCGGCTACACCGGCGAGGACGGTTTCGAGATTTCCCTGGCCGCTGCCGACACCGAGGCCTTCGCGCGCGCCCTGCTCGAACAGCCCGAAGTGAAGCCCGTGGGCCTGGGCGCGCGCAACTCGCTGCGCCTGGAGGCCGGCCTGTGCCTCTACGGCAACGACATCGACACCACCACCACGCCCGTGGAGGCCGCGTTGAACTGGGCCATGCAGAAGGTGCGCCGCACGGGCGGCGCACGCGCGGGCGGCTTCCCCGGCGCCGATCGCGTGCTGGCGCAACTCGACGGCACCACGCCGCCGCAGCGCGTGCGCGTCGGCCTGATCGCCCGGGAACGCGTACCGGTGCGCGAGCACACCGAATTGCAGAGCGAGGCCGGCGAGCGCCTCGGTGAAGTCACCAGCGGCCTGCTCGGCCCCAGCATCAACCAGCCCATCGCCATGGGCTACGTGCCACCGGCCTTCGCCGCCGTGGGCACGCGACTGAACGCCATGGTGCGCGGCAAGGCCGTGCCCATGCAGGTATCCGCCTTGCCCTTCGTCCCCAACCGTTACCACCGTGGCTGAACGCCCAGGAGACCGACCATGACCGTCAAATACACCCCCGATCACGAGTGGATCCAGCTCGAGGACCACGAGGCCGCCGTCGTCGGCATCACCCTGCATGCGCAGGACGCGCTGGGCGATGTGGTGTTCGTCGAACTGCCCGAGGTGGGCCGAAGCTACGCCAAGGGCGAGGTGGCCGGTGTCGTGGAATCGGTGAAAGCCGCGGCCGACGTCTACATGCCGCTGGACGGCGAAGTGACCGAGGTCAACGAGGCCCTGCGCGCCGACCCTTCGCTGGCCAACAGCGACCCGCTGGGCAATGGCTGGTTCTTCAAGGTCCTCATCAAGGACATGAGCCAGTTCGATCCGCTCATGGACGAGCCGGCCTACCAGAAGTTCGTCAAGGACAACGCCTGACCTTTTCTCCGCCACCGAGGCCCGCCATGCTCATGCCCTCCGTCAAGCCCCTGGGCGAACTCGAGAACCCCAGCGAGTTCGTCGCGCGCCACATCGGCGTCACCGAAACCGACGAACGTCACATGCTCTCGGTCATCGGCGAGGCCTCGCGCCGCGCGCTCATCGACAGCATCGTGCCGCGCGCGATCGCGCGCCGCCAGGGCATGCAATTGCCTGCGCCGCTCACGGAGGCCGCCGCGCTGGCCGAACTCAAAGGCATTGCGCAGAAGAACAAGCTGCTCAAGAGCTTCATCGGCCAGGGCTACCACGGCACGCACACGCCGGGCGTCATCCTGCGCAACATCCTGGAGAACCCGGCCTGGTACACCGCCTACACGCCCTACCAGGCCGAGATCTCGCAGGGGCGCATGGAGGCGCTCGTCAACTTCCAGACCATGGTGACGGACCTGACGGGCATGGCCATCGCCAACGCGTCCATGCTCGACGAGGCCACGGCCGCTGCCGAGGCCATGACGCTGGCCAAGCGCTCGGTGAAAGCCAGGGGCAATGCCTTCGTGGTGTCGGGCGACGTGCACCCGCAGACCATCGAGGTGATCCAGACGCGAGCGGCGCCACTGGGGCTCGAGGTGCGCATCGCCATGTCGGGCGAGGAATGGAATTCGATGCTCGCGGCCGATGATTACTTCGCCGCCTTCACGCAGTACCCCGCCTCCAGCGGCTGGCTGCACGACTGGACGCAGGACGCCGCCGCCGTGCATGGCAAGCAGGCCGCCTTCATCGTCGCCGCCGACCTGCTGGCCCTGACGCTGCTCAAGTCGCCCGGCGAGATGGGCGCCGACATCGTCGTCGGCACCACGCAGCGCTTCGGCATGCCCATGGGCAACGGCGGCCCGCACGCCGCCTACATGGCCTGCCGCGACGAGTTCAAGCGCAGCCTGCCCGGCCGCCTGGTGGGTGTGAGCGTGGACGCGCACGGCAAGCCCGCCTACCGCCTGGCCTTGCAGACGCGCGAGCAGCACATCCGCCGCGAGAAGGCCACCAGCAACATCTGCACCGCGCAGGTGCTGCCCGCGGTGATCGCCAGCATGTACGCCGTGTACCACGGCCCGCATGGGCTCAAGCGCATCGCGCAGCGCGTGGCGGCCTACACCGCCATCCTGGCCAAGGGCCTGGCGCAACTGGGCTACACCGACACGCACCACGGCGAACAGGGCGTGTTCGACACCGTGTGCCTGCACACCGACAAGGCACGGACGGACGCCATCGCCGCGCGCGCCGTCGCCCATGGCGCCAACCTGCGCAAGGCCTGGGACGAGTACCTCATCGTCACCCTGGACGAGACCACCACGCGCGAGGACATCGTGCTGCTGTGGCGCATCTTCGCCAAAGACGGCCAGGCCCTGCCCTCCTTCGACGCCTTCGAGAAAGGCGTGGAGCCGCTGATCCCCGAGGCCCTGCGCCGCAGCAGCGCCTACCTCACCCACCCGGTCTTCAACACGCACCACAGCGAGACCGGCATGCTGCGCTACATCCGCATGCTGTCCGACAAGGACCTCGCACTGGACCGCAGCATGATCCCCCTGGGCTCCTGCACCATGAAGCTCAACGCCACCAGCGAGATGATCCCCATCACCTGGCCCGAGTTCGCCAACGTGCACCCCTTCGCGCCCGCCGACCAGCGCGAGGGCTACACCCTGCTCGACCAGCAGTTGCGCGACTGGCTGTGCGAAGCCACGGGCTACGCCGGCATCAGCCTGCAACCCAATGCGGGCTCGCAGGGCGAGTACGCGGGCCTGCTCGTCATCCAGGCCTGGCACCGCTCGCGCGGCGAAGGCCACCGCAACATCTGCCTCATCCCCAGCAGCGCGCACGGCACCAACCCCGCCAGCGCGCAGATGGTGGGCATGCAGGTGGTGGTGACCAGGTGCGACGAGAACGGCAACGTGGACCTGGCCGACCTGAAGGCCAAGTGCGAGCTGCATTCGAAGAACCTGGCCGCGGTGATGATCACCTACCCCAGCACGCACGGCGTGTTCGAGACGCAGGTGAAGGAACTCTGCGCCCTGGTGCACCAGCACGGCGGCCGCGTCTACGTGGACGGCGCCAACATGAACGCCCTGGTGGGCGTGGCCGCACCCGGCGAGTTCGGCGGCGACGTGAGCCACCTCAACCTGCACAAGACCTTCTGCATTCCGCACGGCGGCGGCGGACCCGGCGTGGGGCCGGTCTGCGTGGTGGAGGACTTGGTGCCCTTCCTGCCCGGCCACGCGGCGGGAGGCCTGCCGGTCAATGGCGTGGGGGCCATCTCGGCCGCGCCACTGGGCAATGCGGCCGTGCTGCCCATCTCGTGGATGTACATCCGCATGATGGGGGCCGAGGGCCTGCAGCGCGCCACCGAGGCCGCCATTCTCTCGGCCAACTACATCAGCACCCGTCTGAAAGACCACTTCCCCACGCTGTACGCCAGTGCCAACGGGCACGTCGCGCACGAGTGCATCCTGGACCTGCGCGACCTCAAGGACAGCAGCGGCGTGATGGCCGAGGACGTGGCCAAGCGCTTGATCGACTACGGCTTTCACGCGCCCACGCTGTCCTTCCCGGTGGCCAACACGCTGATGGTGGAGCCCACCGAGAGCGAGACGCTGGAGGAGATCGACCGCTTCATCGACGCCATGATCGCCATCCGGGAGGAGATCCGCCGCATCGAGAAGGGCGAATGGCCGCAGGACGACAACCCGCTGAAGCACGCGCCGCACACCGCGGCCAGCCTGCTCAAGGGCGAGTGGACGCACGCCTACCCGCGCGACGCGGGCGCCGCCGTGCTCGACACGCGCGCGCACGCCAAGTACTGGCCGCCGGTGGGCCGCGTGGACAACGTCTACGGCGACCGCAACCTGTTCTGCAGCTGCGTGCCGATGGGGGATCTGGCGGATTGAGTGGCTAGCCAGGGCCTCAGCGCCCCTGACCCCACTCCCGCCGCCAGATCGCGTTCAGGTCGATAAGCAACGGTCCGGGCGGCGAGCCGAAGGTCTGGGTCTTGCCCTTCTGCTGCAACAAGCCATACACGCGGCCCTGCGCCGCGTCGTACAGCAACACGGCGTTGTTGTCGCCGCAGTCGTGCGGCTGGCAGAACGCGGCCACGGTGTAGTTCACGCCGCCGATGCGCTGCTGCCGCAGGTCGGGCGCGGGGCCGTTCATCTCGCTCAGCCAGGGTATTCGCGACAACGGCCCGAGCGCGCGCCGGTAAGCGGGCTTGAAGCGCGGGTCGCGGATCAGCTCCGAGGGGTGCTTCGCTGTGCCCGGCGCCACGGGCGCGCGGGCCGCGGCTTCGGCCTGTTTCGCTGCCTGCTGGTCGGCCACCGCCTGGCGGTTGGCGGCCTCGTTGCAGTGGCGGAACTTCGCCTGGCCCAGGGCGCCCAGGTTCGCCATCACGGTGCGGTCGCCATCGAGCGAGAGGTACTGCCCCTTGCCGTCGGCGTTCACCAGGGCAATCACCTCGTGCCGCCCCTGCACCTGGCCCAGCAGCGCCACGCGAAAATCGGGCGGTGGATTCCGGCCGAAGTAGCTGAACGCCGAATCGAGCGTGCCCACGGTGATGCGTTGATTGCCCTGCTCGATGCGCATCTGTCGCGCCTCGACCAGCACGCGCGGCGACTCGGCCTTGGCGCAATCGAGCGCGTAGCGCCCGCCGAACATCGCCAGCGCATCGGGTCGCAGACCCTGGGCGCCAGCGGCACCTGCCATGGTCAGCGCCGCCATGGCGAGCATGGTTCCGGACAGTGTCGACATGGTCCACCTCCTGCGGCGCGATCCTAGGCTTGCCGCCGGGTGAGCGTCCACTCCCAAACGAGGGCCGGGCGCCCCGCCGTACACTGCCCGCCGACCCCACGCCTTGCCATGACCGCCTCCGCTTTTCGCGTGCTCAGCGTCATCCCGCCGATGACGCAGCTCAACACGCCCTACCCCTCCACCGCGTACCTCACGGGCTTCCTGCGCTCGCGCGGCATCGACGCGGTGCAGACCGACCTGGCGCTGGCGCTGGTGCTCAGGCTGTTCACGCCCGCCGGGCTGGACGCGATCCGCGAACGCGCCCTGGCGCAGCCCGAGGCACGGCGTTCGGCCAGCGTGCACGCCTTCCTGGACAACTTCGCGCGCCACCGCCGCGCCATCGGGCCCACCATCGCATTCCTGCAAGGGCGCGACAGCACGCTGGCGCACCGCATCGCCGCGCGCGAGCTGCTGCCCGAAGGCCCGCGTTTCGCCGCGCTGGACCAGTACGACCACCTGAACGACGACGACAGCGGCGACCCGCTCGGCTGGGCCTTCGGCGCACTCGGCACGAACGACCGCGCACGCCACATCGCCACGCTGTTCCTGGACGACCTGGCCGATGTGATCCGCGACGCCGTGGACGAGCGCTTCGCCTTCGTGCGCTACGGCGAATCGCTGGCCAGCAGCCAGCCCAGCTTCGAGCCGCTCGCGCAGGCCCTGGCCGCGCCGCCCACCCTGGTGGACGACACGCTGCAGGCGCTGGCACTCGCGGCCGTCGAGCGGCACGCACCGCAACTGTTGCTGCTCTCGGTGCCTTTCCCGGGCGCGGTCTATGGCGCGCTGCGCATCGCGCAGGCCGTCAAGGCGCGCTGGCCGGACATGCCCATCGCGCTCGGTGGCGGCTACGTCAACACCGAGCTGCGCGAGCTGAAGGAAGCGCGCCTGTTCGACCTCGTCGACTACGTGACGCTGGACGCCGGCGAGCGACCGCTGCTCGCGCTCATCGAACACCTGCAGGGCCAACGCGGTCCGCAACGGCTGGTGCGCACCTTCCGGCGCGACGACGCCGGCGCCGTGAAGTACGTCAACCTCGCCGAACCCGACGTGCCCTTCGAAGACGTGGGCACACCCACCTGGGACGGCCTGCCCCTGCACGACTACCTGAGCCTGCTCGACATGCTCAACCCCATGCACCGGCTCTGGAGCGACGGGCGCTGGAACAAGCTGACGGTGGCGCACGGCTGCTACTGGAAGAAGTGCAGCTTCTGCGACGTGGGGCTGGACTACATCGGCCGCTACGAAACCGCCGAGGCGCGCACGCTGGTGGACCGCATCGAACGCATCGTCGACGAAACGGGCCAGACGGGCTTTCACTTCGTCGACGAGGCCGCGCCGCCGAAGGCCCTGAAAGCCCTGGCCGAAGAGCTGCTGCGCCGCGACCTGGCCATCAGCTGGTGGGGCAACATCCGCTTCGAAAAAACCTTCACCCCCGAGCTCTCGCAACTGCTGGCCGACAGCGGTTGCATCGCCATGAGTGGCGGGCTCGAGGTGGCGAGCGACCGCCTGCTCACGCTCATGAAGAAGGGCGTGACGGTGGACCAGGTGGCGCGCGTCACCAAGGGCTTCAGCGACGCGGGCATCCTGGTGCATGCCTACCTGATGTACGGCTTTCCCACGCAGACCGTGCAGGACACGGTGGACGCGCTGGAGTACGTGCGCCAGCTTTTCCTCAACGGCTGCATCCAGAGCGGCTTCTTCCACCGCTTCTCCTGCACCGTGCATTCACCGGTGGGCCTGAACCCGGGCGATTACGGCATCGAACTGATCCCGCTGCCGCCGGTGAGCTTCGCCAAGAACGACGTCGGCTTCATCGACCCCACGGGCGTGGACCACGACGCCCTGGGCATCGGCCTGCGCAAGGCGCTCTACAACTACATGCACGGCACCGGGTTGGAGGAAGACGTGCGCGCCTGGTTCGAGCATTTGCCGTTTCTGGTGCCGCGCACGACGGTGAAGAAGCACTTCATCGACCGCGCGCTCACCCGGCGGGCAAGCGTTTGACGGACGTCAATGGCGGCTCGGCGAGGCAGCCACACCCAGTGTCTGAGCCAGAGCCGACAGGCGCTTGTCGTTCGTCCATAGCCGCGCCCCGGGCGTCAAACGAACGGACGCCAGAAGATGGGCGTCGATCCAGCCGATGCCGCGACCAAACAAGCGGTGCTGTTCAATCAGGAGCATCACCTCGTCGTCCGCGGCCACCACGGCCATGGGCAGCGCCTGCAAGGATTCGATGATCGCGCCACGTTGCCGCAGGCTGCCCAGGCCAACCTCACCCACCACCGAAGGATGGCTCAGCACCTCGCCGCGTTCCAGCAGACCCACCAGGCGTTGATCGCCGCTGCGCAGATGGTCGATCCAGACCGAGGTGTCGACCAGAATCATTTCGCCGCCGAGCCGCGACGCGGGGCGGCTCTTGCCTTCGGCTCGGTACCGCCCAATCGAGCCAGGCGGCGCGCACTCTCCCGCTGGATCAGCGCCTGCAAGGCTTCGCGAACCAGGGCCGTGCGCTCCTTGAGGCCAGTCAGTTGCTGGGCACGGGCCAGCAACTCGTCGTCCAATGCCAGGGTGGTTCGCATGCGGTGCCTCCTTGAAGTCGAGGCATCGATTCTGGCATCAATTGATGCCGTATGAAAGCATCAAGCCTTGCGCCAGTTCGAGGACGCCGGTCATGCGGGCGATGGTAGCGCTGAGCGCAGCAACTCCGCCATGCGCTCCAGCCCAGCCGCGCGCGCACGCCGCAGCCTCGCTTGCAGCTCGCCCCAAGCGGGGTCGGCCTCTTTCGCCGCCTGCTCGAACAAGGCGCTGTAGGCCTCCAGCCGGCTGTGGCGGAACCAGTCCTGCAGTTCGGGGCGTTGCGCCCAGGCCAACTGGTTGCGCGCGGTGTGCAAGTGCATGCGCAGCCAGTCGAGCGGCTCGTTGGGTATGGGCACCGGCGCGCTCAGGGCATTGCGCTGCTCGTCGTCCAGCGGGCTGAGCGCCAGGTGCGCGACGAAGGCGGCGCTGAAGGTGGGCGAGCAGCGGCGCACGTACTGCGGCACGATGCGCTCGCCCTGGAAGATCGGCTCCATCGGGCCACGCGGCAGGCCCCCCGCGCTGCAGTGCACATGCACCTGCTGTGTCGAGGTGGCGATCTCGCCCCGATCCAGCACGATGCGATCGCGCTCGATGGCGCGCACATGGCCCAGGCGCACCACGCGGCGGATGCGGCGCAACTGCGCCAGCTCGGCTTCGCTGAGGATGGCGCATCGGAACATCGTGGGCTCCACGCCGGTGTCGATGCGTTGCAGCAGGCGCGCCGCTTCGAGCCGTTCGAACAACTCCGACAAGGAGCCCGCATCGCGAGCAATCTCCAGCTCGTTCACCATCGCGGCCAGGGTCGGCAGGGCGAAGGGCGCGGCCGGCTGCACGTTGGCGCGGTTGAGCACCCAGGCCTCGCGCGGGCGGATCCAGGTGATGGTGTCCGGGTCCACGCCCCGCCCCAGCAGCCACAGGGCCGTGTCCATGGCCGTCTTGCCGCCGCCCACGATGACGAACCCTGCCGCCGGCTCGCGGTGGTGCACCAGTTCGGTGGGTGTGAGGCAGCGCACGCCCTCGGCCACGGCGAAGCGCGGCCCGTGCGTGGCCGGCACCTGGGTATCGGCCCGTGACGCGTCCACCCAGCGCTGGCTGGCCACCAGCGGCCGGCGCTCGCCGTTCACGAGCGAGACCGCCACGCCCTGCGCGTCCACGTCGTGCAGCGGCAGCCAGTGCACGCGCCCGCTGGCCAGCAGGCGATCATTCAGCACGCGCTGGTAGTAGTCGAGGATCTCGGCCCCGCTGGCCAGCTCGTGCAGGCCCCGGTTGAGCCCGGTCTCGTCGATCCGTCCGCTGCCCAAGGGCATGGAGTTCACGCCGTAGATGGCCGAGGGGCCGTGCAGGCGCACGAAGGGGTAGGCGTCGTTCCAGTGGCCGCCGGGGTGGGCGCGGCGGTCCACCAGGACCACGCGGGCCTCGCTCTCGGTCACCAGCGTGTCGGCCAGGGCCATGCCCACGGCGCCCGCGCCGACGACCACGTAATCGGCGGTCAGGGGGGGAAGGTTCATGTCGGTCTCCTGAGGCCCCGCGCGGCGGGGCCTTGTGCAGCGTTCGGCCAGTCGATCAGGCCCTGGTGATCACGACTTCGAAGTACTCGCTGGGCACCACCAGCGACCCCGGTGCGGTGTTGAGTTCGTCAAGCAGCGCGGTGATCCCGCGTTCCAGCGAGGCAGCGCCCGCGGCGTCCAGCGCGGCAAAGGCCTTGTGCGTGGGACCGTACAGCTCGCGGAACACCTGCACCCAGTGCGCCGCCGAGCGGTAGCGGAAGTTGAAGTGCCGACGCTCGCAGCGGATGTTCGCCGCCTGCGCGCCGAAGAGCTCCACGATGTGCGGCTCGGTGCCCCACAGCGAGGGCGGCTGCACACCCGCAGGCGGCGGCACGTGCGCGCCGATCACCTTGAACAGGCGGCCGATGAAGCCGGCCGGCGTCCAGTTGGCCAGGGCGATGCGGCCCCCGGGGCGGGTCACACGCAGCATCTCGCTGGCGGCTTGCTGGTGATCGGGCGTGAACATCACGCCGAAGGTGGACAACACCACGTCGAAGCTCGCGTCGCCGAAGGGCAGCGCCTCGGCGTCGGCGGTCTGAAACTGCACGTTCAGGCCCTCCGCCTGGGCGCGCGCCCGTCCCTTGTCGAGCAGGGACTGCACATAGTCGGTGGAGGTGACCTTCGCGTGGCGGCGCGCGGCGGCCAGGGTGGCGTTGCCGTTGCCAGCGGCCACGTCGAGCAGGGCCTCGTCGGCGCGCACGTCGGCGGCTTCGGCGAGCGTCTCGCCGACGATCTGCAAGGTGGTGCCGATGGCGGCGTAGTCGCCGCTGGCCCAGGTGGCCTGCTGGCGCAGCTTGATGGCGGTGAAGTCGGGGGCGGGGGTGTCGATGACGGCGTTCACGGGAAAGCTCCTCAGTCTGGGGGATGGTCGGATCGGGGTATCGGCCGGGTTTGCGCCGATGGAGGTGATTCTTCGAATTCGCGCCCGTTGACGCTTTCCCCGGCGTCGGGCAAATTTGCTCGCGCGTCCGCCGAACCGCCGTGGGCCCGGCGGGGACGCTGCAACGGGCTCACACCACCCCAGCCGCCGCGCGGAGGTCCCCGTGAGCCACGACCCCTTGTCCGATGTGCTTCGCAGCGTGCGCCTGCGCGGCGCGGTCTTCTACTACGTCAGCTTCAACGGCGACTGGGCGGCCGAGACCCCCGCCTCGCCGCTGCTGGCCAGCGCCCTCATGCCCGGCGCCGACCACGTGCTCGCTTACCACCTGTTCGTGCGCGGCGAAGGCTGGGCCGCCGTGGACGGCGTGCCCCCGGTGCGCATGAGCGAAGGCGACATCGTGATGTTCCCGCGCGGGGACCTGCACGTGCTCTCCAGTGCGCCCGGCCTGCGCGCCCAGGCCGACGACAGCGACTGGCGCTTCACCACCCGCAACGACCCCAAACCCATTGCCGTGGCCTACCACCGCGGGGTGCTGCGCCCCGGCTCACCCGGTCCGGCAGACGACGCGCGCACCGTGGTGGTGTGTGGCTTCGTGGCCTGCGACACACGACCTTTCAACCCGCTGGTGAATGCCCTGCCGCCGGTGATGCACCTGAAGGCGGGTGAGCTGGGCCCGTGGACCATGCAACTGCTCGACCAGGCCGTGGCCGAGTCCCGCGAGCACCGCGCGGGCAGCGCGGCCGTGCTGGAGCGCGCCAGCGAATTCGTGTTCGTGGACGCCGCGCGCCGCTACCTCGACGGCTTGCCGCCGGGCAGCGCCGGCTGGCTGGGCGCGCTGCGCGACCGGCATGTGGGCCAGGCCATCCGCCTGCTGCACGAGCGCCCGGCCGACCCGTGGAGCGTGGAGGACCTGAGCCACCAGGTGGGCCTGTCGCGATCGACCCTGCACGAGCGCTTCGTCGAACTCACCGGCCAGGCGCCCATGCAGTACCTCGCCAACTGGCGCATGCAATTGGGCGCCAGCCTGTTGCGGCAGGGCCAGGCCAAGGTGGCCACCATTGCTCAGGACGTGGGCTACGAATCCGAGGCGGCTTTTGCGCGCGCCTTCAAGCGCATGACCGGGCAGCCGCCCGCGGCCTGGCGAAGGGCGCAGGCGGCGGCTTGAGCGCACCGATCAGAAGCGGTGCCGAATGCCCAGCGAATAGCCGTTGCCGCTCGACAGGCCGTCGACCTTGTCGCTCATGGCCACGGCGTACAGCTCGGTGCGGCGAGAGAGGTTGTAGAGGTAGCCCAGCGACAGGGTCTTGCGCTCGGCGCCCACGCGCGGGTCCATGGTGCCGTACTGGGCGACGAAGGCGCCCGCGCCCAGCGGCACGCGCGCGCCCAGACCGGTGATGTCGGTCTTGTTGTTGGTGGTCTCGTTCTTCACCTCGCCGTACTGCAGGAAGGCCTTGAGCACGCCGAAGTCCCAGGACGCACCGAACTGGGTGGTTTCGGTGTCCTGCACCGGTGCGGCCGCGTCCTTCTTCACGGTCTGATGCACCGCGGTCACCGCCAGCGGGCCGCCCGCGTAGCTCAGGCCCGCGCTCCAGTTGCCGCCGTTGCTGCCTTCCTTGAAAGCCGAGCTGGCGCCGAAGCGGAAACCGCCCAGACTGGGGCTGGCGTAGGCGATCGCGTCGCTCCAGCCCGTGTCGCCCGTGACCGCGCCCTGCCCGCCCGCGAAGTAGTGGCGGATGCTGGGCGAGTAACCGAAGGAGTCGCCGAAGGCGTTGAACATCAGCGTGGAGACGAAAAGCTGCGTGGTGTTGCGGCCGAAACTCAGCGTGCCGTATTCCTTGTGCGCCAGGCTGACGGACGACGTGCGCGCGAAGAAGGGGTCACCGCCGAAGCGGCCGGCCTCGCCAACGTCCGCGCGCATGAAGGACTCGATGCGGAACTGCGCCGACAGGCCGCCGCCCAGGTCTTCCGTGCCACTGAAGCCGAAATAGCTGGTGGTCATCTTGCCGCTGTCCACGCCGCTGATGGATGTGCCGCCCGGGTTCTTGGTCGAACCGACGCTCATGTCGACGAGACCGTAGACCTGCACCGCGCTCTGGGCGTTTGCACCAAGAGCGGTCAGGCCCAACAAGGCAATGGCGAGCATGCTGCGCTTTTGAAAGCGCTTGTTCATTTGGTTCATGGAATTGGAGACGATTGTTGTGTGGAGAGATGAGCCTCTGGCCCAACGACGGAACGGCCCGCTGCAAGCGTCTCGGGCCGCTTCACTCAAAGCACATCGCGTGCCCGGGCCCTACACTTGCTCCCCATGAGCCTCAAGATCACCGTCTATTCCAAGTCCGCCTGCCCGCAGTGCGAATCCGCCAAGATGCTGCTGAAGTCCCGCTCCATGGACTTCGAGGAGATCCGCATCGACGACGAGGCCGAGCGCCTCGCCTTCTTCGAGAAGTGCGGTCCCTCGGTGCGCCAGATGCCGCAGATCTTCATCAACGACCAGCGCGTCGGCGGCCTCGCGGGCCTGCAGGCCGCGCTGGTGCAACTGGGCCGCTGACGGCACCGCGCCCGCGGCACACCGCGCGTGTGCTGCGGTTTTCAAAGCACCCAGGCTTGCGTGCGATTTGGTTCGCTGGTTACCCTGCCCACGCATGGACGCACTGAACTGGTTGCCCGCCCCCTTCCTGGCCTGGCTGCCCTCGCTGGGCAGCATGCTCATCGGCGTGCTGATCGCGGGCCTGGGCTTTCGCATCGGCGAGCGCATCGTGCGCCGCGCCACGCGCGACGCGCCCGTGGCGGCCAGCGTGGCCCGGGCCATCCGCGCGCCAGCGCAATGGGGCCTGCCGCTGTTGCCCATCAACGCCGTGCTGCAAGGCACGCCGGCCGAGACGCCGGGCCTGGGCATGGCCCAGCAGCTCTGTGCCCTGCTGCTGATCGGCGCGCTGACCTGGCTGGTGTCCAACGCCGTGCGCGGCGTGGCACAGGGCGTGATCGATGCGAACCCCACCACCGTTGCCGACAACCTGGAAGCGCGCCGCATCCAGACGCAGACGCGGGTGCTGGCGCGCACGCTGCAGGGCCTGGTGTGGCTGATCGGACTGTCGCTGATGCTGATGACCTTTCCGCAGGCGCGTCAGATCGGCACCAGCCTGCTGGCCTCGGCCGGGCTGGCCGGCCTGGTCGCGGGTTTCGCTGCGCGCCCCGTGCTGGGCAATCTCATCGCGGGCCTGCAGATCGGCCTGAGCCAGCCGATCCGCCTGGACGACGTGGTCATCGTCGAAGGCGAATGGGGCGTGATCGAGGAGATCACCGGCACCTACGTGGTGGTGCGCATCTGGGACCAGCGCCGCCTGGTGGTGCCGCTGCAGTACTGGATCGAGAAGCCCTTCCAGAACTGGACGCGCACCACGTCCGAACTCATCGGCACGGTGTTCCTGTGGGTGGACTACCGCACGCCGCTGGCCCCGCTGCGCGAGGCCTTGCAGCGCATCTGCGAGGCCTCCGCGCACTGGGACAAGCGCCTGTGCCTGTTGCAGGTGACGGAGGCCGGCGAGCGTGCCTTGCAATTGCGCTGCCTGGTGACCGCCGCCTCGGCAGGCGCGGCCTGGGACCTGCGCTGCGAGGTTCGCGAGAAGCTGGTGGACTTCCTGCAGCGCGAGTACCCGCAATACCTGCCGCGCCTGCGCGCCGAAGTGGCGGTGGACCCGGCGCCCGCGGAGGGCGCCGCGGGCGACGGCCGCGCGCCGCCGCTGGCTTGAGCGGCGCCCGGCCGATCAGCCCGCCTGAGCGGCCGCGATCTGCCGCAGCGCCTGCTCGAACACCGCCGCCGGCTGCCCACCCGAGATGAGGTGTCGGTCGTTGATGATCACCGCCGGCACCGAATGGATGCCGTGCGACAGGTAGAACTGCTCACGCTCGCGCACCTCCTGCGCGAACTCGTCGCTGGCCAGAATGGCCTGGGCACGCGCTTCGTCCAGCCCGGCCTCGCGCACACAGGCCAGCAGCACGTCGTGGTGCCCCATGGCCTCGCTGCGCGTGTGGCAGGCGGCCAGCAGCGCCTGTTTCAAGGCCGCTTGCTGGCCGGGGGCGCCCTCTTCGGCCGCCCAGTGCAGCAGGCGGTGCGCGTCGAAGGTGTTCCAGATGCGGCCACGCCCGGCCGGGTTGAAGGTGAATCCCACCTCGGCCCCGCGCGCGGCGATGGTCTCGCGGATCTTCGCCTGCTGCTCCGGCGTGCTGCCGTACTTCTCGGTCAGGTGCTCGCCGATGTCCTGGCCCTGCGCGCCCATCTGCGGGTTGAGCTCGAAGGGCTGGAAGCTGATGTCGGCGGCGACCTCGCCGTCGAGCCGGCGCAAGGCCTGCTGCAGCCCGCCCAGGCCGATGGCGCACCAGGGGCAGGACACATCCGAGACGAAATCGATTTTGAGGCGTGGGGTGTTCATGGGGCGGCATTGTCCCGCCGGCCGCTGCGAGACAATGCCCGACGCCCCCAAGACCCTGCCCGCCACAAGCCCTCCCATGACCGACCGCTACGCCGTCATCGGCCACCCGATCTCGCACAGCAAGTCCCCGCAGATCCACACCGCCTTCGCCCAGGCCACGGGGCAGGACATCGCCTACACCGCCATCGAGGCGCCGCTGGACGGCTTTGCGGCCACGGTGCGCGCCTTTCGCGAACAGGGCGGGCGCGGGGTGAACGTCACCCTGCCCTTCAAGCTGCAGGCCTGCGAATTCGCCACTGACCCGAGCGAGGCCGCGCGCCTGGCCGGCGCGGCCAACGCGCTTCGCTTCGACGGCGAGCGGGTGTTCGCCGAGAACTTCGACGGTGTCGGCCTCGTCAACGATGTCCAGCGCAACCTCGGCCATGCGCTCAAGGGCCGGCGCGTGCTGCTGCTGGGTGCGGGCGGTGCCACGCGCGGTGCGCTGCTGCCCATCGCGCAGCAGGGGCCCGCCGTGCTGGCCGTGGCCAACCGCACTGCCGACAAGGCGCATGCGCTGCGCGGCGACTTCGCGGCACACGCCTCGATACAGAGCGGCGGCTACGCCGAACTCGCGGGCGAGTCTTTCGACGTGATCATCAACGCCACCTCCAGCGGCCTCGTGGGCGAATCCCTGCCCCTGCCGGCCGGCCTTTTCGCACCGGGCGCGCTCGCCTACGACATGGTGTACGGACGGGGTCTGACCCCATTTCTTCGGCAGGCGCGAGAGGCGGGCGTGACGGCCCTGGCCGATGGCGTGGGCATGCTGGTGGAGCAGGCGGCCGAGGCCTTCGCATGGTGGCGCGGCGTGCGGCCGGACACGCGGGAGGTGATCGCCCGGCTGTCGGTGCCACTGGTTTAAAGTTGACGGAACAACACAGGGAGACGCCCCCATGCCCGCCATCCTGCTGCTCAACGGCCCCAACCTGAACCTGCTCGGCACGCGCGAGCCGGGCACCTATGGCGCCGCCACCCTGGCCGACGTGGAGGCCAGTTGCCGCGCAGCCGCCGAGCGCCTGGGCCACACACTGGAGGCACTGCAAAGCAACCACGAGGGTGCGCTGATCGATGCCATCCACGCGGCGGGCCGGCGCTTCAAGGCCGGTGAGCTGCTGGGCGTGGTGATGAACCCCGGCGCCTACACCCACACCTCCATCGCGCTGCACGACGCCATCGCGGGCGTCGCACCGCTGCCGGTGATGGAAGTGCACATCTCCAACGTGCACGCGCGCGAGGCCTTCCGGCACCACTCCTGCATCTCGCCGGTGGCGGCGGGCATCGTGGTGGGCTTTGGGGTCGCGGGCTACGAACTCGCGATCGACGGGCTGGTCCGCAAGGCCGGCCGGTGAAGACCCGCCACTTCGCCCAGCTCGTCGGCTTGTCGGCGCTCTGGGGTTCCTCCTTCCTGTTCCTGCGCATCGCCAGCCCGGCGCTCACGCCGCTGCCGCTCGCGGGGCTGCGCGTGGCCCTGGCCATGGTCACGCTGACGCTGGTCATGCGCCTGCTGCGCCAGCACTGGCCCTGGCGCCACTGGCGCGAGCTGATGCTGCTGGGCCTGCTCACGGTGGTGATGCCCTTCCTGCTCTACGCCTGGGCGCTGCTGTACCTGCCCGCCGGCTACAGCGCCCTGCTCAACACCACGGCGGTGCTGTTCGGCACCCTGGCCGCGGCCTGGACGAAGGAGGACACGCTCACGCCGCACAAGGTGGCCGGCTGCGTGCTGGGCTTCATCGGCGTGGGCCTGGTGGTGCAACTGGGGCCGGTGCAGCTCGACGCGCCCACCATCGCGGCGGTGCTGGCCTGCATCTTCGCCTCGGCCTGCTACGGTTGTTCCACGCCGCTCATGAAGCGCGCCACCACGCGCATGGAGCCCCTGGCCATCGCCACCGGCATTCACGCCACGGCCGCGCTGTTCCTGGCGCCGGGCGCGATCTGGGCCTGGCCGCAGGCCAGTTTCACCCCGCAGGCCGTGGCCGCGCTGGCCGTGCTGGGGCTGGTCACCTCGGGCCTGGCGCACTGGATCCACCTGCGCGTGCTCCGGCACGTCTCACCCGTGGCGGCCATCAGCCCGGCCTTCATGATCCCGATCTTCGGCGTCACCTGGGGCCACGTCTTCCTGGGCGAAGAACTCTCCAGCGGCCTGTTCCTCGGCGGCGCGCTGGTGCTGGTGGCCACCGGGCTGGTGACGGGCTTCAACCCTTTCCGCCGCTGGCTCGCGACAACGCCCGCACCCTGAGCGCGCAAACCACCGCCGCCAGGCCGCAAAGCGCGGCAAGCCAGAACACGCTGGGCAGCCCGAAACGGCTGGAGACCAGCCCGCCCAACAGCCCACCCGTGACGCCCGACAGGCCGTAGCCCAGTACCGCGTACAGCGCCTGCCCGCGCCCGCGCAGGCGCCCGGGAAAGTGCTCGCTGATCCAGGCGATGCACACCGTGTGGTGCGCCGCGAAGGTGATGGCGTGCAGCAGCTGCGCCAGTGCCAGCAGCGGCCACAGCGAGGCCAGCCCTGCCGTGACCGACATGCGAAACGCCATCAGCGCGGCGGCCAGCACCAGCCAGCCAGGCAGGCTGAGCGCGGGCATCCAGCGCCCCTGCGTCAGGAACCAGCCGATCTCCACCAGCACCGAGGCCGCCCAGAAAGCCCCGATGGCCGACTTGGGGTAGCCCAGCGCGTCCAGGTGCAGCGAGAAGAAGACGTAGATGAAGACATGCGCGAGCACGTGGAAGAACACCGCCGCAAAGAACCAGCGCATGCGTGGTTGGCGCAGCACGGGGCCGATGGGCTCGGCCTTCTCGTGGTGAGCGGCGCTATCACGCGCGTCGGGCAACAGCCAGGTGCTCAGCGCCACGGCGGCCAGGCTGAAGCTGGTCCAGGCGGCGAAGCTGCCCATGCCGAAGGCCTGGAACCACGCGCCCGCCGCCAGCACCGTGATCAGAAAGCCCAACGAGCCCCAGACGCGCACGCGGCCGTAGCGGCGCACGTCCAGGCGGCCGTTGCGGCTCACTTGCTGGGCCAGCACGGCCTCGCTCATGGGCATCATGCCGCTGGTGTGGGTGAACATCAGCAGCAGCACCACGAACAGCACCGGGCCGCTCAAGTCGAACCACAGACCCAGCGAGCACAACAGCGCCACGCCGGCGCCGATGCGCAGCAGGCGCACGCGCTCACCGGTGTGGTCGCTCAGCCAACCCCAGCCGTAGGGCGCGAACAGGCGCGTGGCCGACTGAACGGAGGTGAGCACGGCGATGGCCAGCAGGCCGAAGCCCAGGTCCTTCAGCCAGAGCGGCAGGTAGGGGTTGAAGAAGCCGATGTGGGCGAAGTAGCTCGCCGAGAGCGCGGCGAAAGGCAGCAGCCGGCCGCGTTCAGCCACGGCCACGCGCGGCGATGTCCGGCGTGTCGGTGCGCACGTCGCCGCACTGCGCGCGGTGCAGCAGCGCGTGGTCCATCACCACCAGCGCCAGCAGGGCCTCGGCGATGGGCGTGGCGCGGATGCCCACGCAGGGGTCGTGGCGGCCCTTGGTGATGACTTCGGTGCTCGCACCGGCGAGGTCGATGCTCTCGCGCGGCACCAGGATGGAGCTGGTGGGCTTGATGGCGATCTGCACCTCCAGGTCCTGCCCGGTGCTGATGCCGCCGAGCACGCCGCCAGCCTTGTTGGCCGCGAAGCCCTCGGGCGTGAGGCTGTCGCCGTGCGTGCTGCCGAAATCGGCCACGCTGGCGAAGCCGGCGCCGATCTCCACGCCCTTCACCGCGTTGAGGCCCATCATGGCGTGGGCGATGTCGGCATCGAGCCGGTCGTACAGCGGCTCGCCCAGGCCCACGGGCATGCCGGAGGCGGTGACGCGCAGGCGCGCGCCGCAGGAGTCGCCGCGCTTGCGCAGGGCGTTCATGTAGTCCTCGATGGCGGAGACGTCGGCCACGGGCGCGAAGAAGGGGTTGTTGGGCACGTGGTCCCAGCTCTCGAAGGGAATCACCACCTCGCCCACCTGCACCATGCAGCCGCGGAAGCTGGTGCCGAACTTCTGCGCCAGCCACTTCCTGGCCACGGCGCCGGCGGCCACGGTAGGGGCGGTAAGGCGGGCGGAGGATCGGCCGCCGCCCCGCGGGTCGCGGATGCCGTATTTCTGCCAGTAGGTGTAGTCGGCGTGGCCGGGGCGGAAGGTCCTGGCGATCTCGCTGTAGTCCTTGCTGCGCTGGTCGGTGTTGCGGATGAGCAGGCAGATGGGGGTGCCGGTGGTTTTGCCCTCGTACACGCCGCTGAGGATCTCGACCGTGTCGGGCTCGTTGCGCTGGGTGACGAACTTGCTGGTGCCGGGACGGCGGCGGTCCAGGTCGCCCTGGATGTCGGCCTCGGACAGGTCCATGCCGGGGGGGCAGCCGTCGATGACGCAGCCGATGGCGGGGCCGTGGGATTCGCCGAAGTTCGTGACCCGGAACAGGGTGCCTAGGGTGTTGCCGCTCATAGGGCGCCGATTATCGGCGAGGGGCCTGGCGGGCCCCGGTCGGGGTGCCGACCGGAACGCTTCGTGCTTCGTGCTGCATAGCAGCAAATCCACTGCTGTCACGCCCCAGAAAGGAGCACGCCATGCTGGACCGGACCGGAACCCTGTTCTCCCACGTCAAGCCCGCCGACACGTCCTACGAGGGCGGCGGCCTGCGCGATTTTTTCCTCTACCGAGACCTGGGCATCGCCAAGGCCACGCACGGGAAAGTGATCGCGCACCTGGTGAAGGCCAACCTGCCGCCGGAGGAAGGCACGGGCTGGCACCGCCACGAGGCGGACTTCCAGATCGTGATCATGCTCAAGGGCTGGGCGCGCTTCATGTACGAGGACCAGGTGACGCTGGTGGAAGCCGGGGACTGCGTGCACCAGCGGCCGGGGGTGCGGCACTTTCTCTTCGACTACTCGCCGGACATGGAGTACCTGGAGATCGTGTCTCCGGCGGATTTCAAGACGGTGGACGTGGATCCGGTTTGTGAGATTCCGAAGCCGACGCCCTGGACGTCCTGATTTTTCGTGCCTGCTGGTTTGGCGGGTGTCAGGCGAGGGGCTGTGCCCGGGGTGGCTTCACTGCAGCGCCCCTCGCCTGACGGCGAACGGGTGGGCGCTCCGTCATTCGGGGGCGTGGCGGGGAACGGACAGGAGCTCTTCGAGCGACAGGTGCAGCGCCACAGCCAACTTGGCGAGCGTGTGCAGCGAAGGGTTTCGCGCCTGACGTTCGATGTGGGCGATGACGTACATGCTGACGCCGGACTGCTGACCCAACTGCTCCTGGGTCAAATTCAGATGCTTCCGCGCTGCCATGAGGTTCAGTGCCAGCACCTCCTCAATCAAGCTGGCGCCCTCATCTCGGGTGACGGGCCTCGCCGTGAAAAGCGAACTGGTCGTGACACCCAAGGCCTCAGCCATCTTGTCGACGGCACTCAAGGTCAACTTGGAGCGCCCCTTCTCCAGGTTGGCCACGAAGGTCCGGCTCAACTGCGCTTGTTCGGCCAATGCACGGATGCTCCAGTTGCCCTTCGCGCGGAGAGCGATGACGTTGGCGACCAATTGGTCGAACGGATCAGCGGATTGAGGGGCGGGATGGGTCACCCCAAAAGTGTTTGCCTGCTGCTCAGGAACCCGGCATTCCTGAGGCAGAATGAAGCATCTTTCAGGGAGCATCCATGTTCATCACCGCCAACGGCTCCGCTTCATTCCTCCATCCCTCCAACGTCACGCGCCAGCAGCAACACTGGACCGTCGCCACCCGCGCCCTGGAGGCCCCGTGGTACCTGTTGGTCTACGACGTGACGTGCCACAGACGCCGTCGCGTATCGCAGACGTCCCTGGTGGCATGGGACGAGACGCTGGTGGACATGCTGGCCAGGATTCCCGCGGCCGATGTCACCGGCATTGGCCGCCTCGATCGGCGCCATGGGGCCGGCCCTTGCTGGAGCCTCCGGTGGGTTGACGCCTTGTGGCAGCCCGCACCCAATGAAGCGCGGGCGGTGGGGCCCTTGCTGCTCAAGCTCGGCGACGATCCGCAGGTGCGCGATGCGTTGCTGCGGCCTGTGGGGGACATGCAAGGCAGGCGCCTGCTGTACATGTCATCGCATGACTCGTCATCGGGAACTTCAACGCCATTGCTTCTTGAGCCGTACACCCTTGAGCCATGAGCCTCAGCAGCCACCTGAAATCCTGGGCCAAGCGAGTCAAGCGCGATGGCGTGACGCTGTGGTTTGCAGCAAGGAACCCGCGCCCCGACCCTCGCGGTCATGCCTTGGCACCGGGCTTGACGTTGTGGATGGTCTCGCCGCGCGCGAGCATCTCCACCAGCTGGGCGATGCGCCTGGCGCGCGTCTCGGCCTTCACGGCCGTCTGTATGCGCCACAGTATGGCGTAGCGATTGGCCGCGTTGATCGTTGCAAAGAAGGTCTTGGCCCTGGGCTCGGCTTCCAGCGCGGCCAACAGATCTTCCGGCACCGCGGACGTGCGCGCTCCGTCGTAGGCCTGCGCCCAGCGTCCGTCGGCCTTGGCGGCCTCGATCTGCGCGTAGCCCGGCGCCTTCATGCGGCCCGCCTCGATGAGGGCCGCGACCTTGTCGACGTTGATCTTCGACCAAACGCTGCGCGCGCGCCGCGGCGTGAAGCGCTGGAGAAAGTGCTGGTCGTCAAGGCCCTTCTTCTGGCCGTCGATCCAGCCCCAGCAGAGCGCGACCTCCACCGCCTCGGGGTAGGTGACGCTGGGTTCATTGGCGCCCCGCTTGGCGATCTTGAGCCAGAGCCCATCGGAGGTGGCGTGATTCTTCTTCAGCCAGGTCTCGAAAGCCTTGGCGCTGTTGAACAAGGTCGGGGAGGAGTCGGGTTGGATGGCGGATTTGGCGGTGGGCATCGCATGGAGTGTGCTGCAAGAGAGCCAGCGCGGTTCGCTGCACAGTGGCATGCACCTTGGTGCATCGACACTGCTTGGCCAGAGCCTCGGCATCCGGTCGCGATGCCTGCGAGTAGTCGTATATGAACGGCTGGTCTTGGCCGAATGGCGCCATCCTATTCGACGAAAACCGACCCTTCAATCGCCAGACCCGCACCCCGCCCCGCTCGCCCACCCGCCCCTGGCCGAGGGCTTGGGCTGTGCCGCTGGGGGCGCCTATGCGCTGCCGAGGAGCGCAGGGCAGCCGGCCCGCGCGCGCAGCGCGCTTCGTGAACTGATTGGCGGCATCTGTTTGAACGGAGCGCGCGAAGCGCGCGCAGTGAGTTATGCCGCGGGCCGGCTGCCCGAGCACCGCAGGGGACCCTTCGCGAAGCGAAGGGCTGCGCATTTGAAGCCCCCAGCGGCACAGCCCAAGCCCTCGGCCCGCCAGCCAAGGAACGAGCGAAGCACCCTCAAGGACCGGGGGATCAGATCAGAACTCCGCGTCCAACTCATCGATCTCATCCGGCTCCGCTTCCGCAGCGGAAACCCATTCCTTCATCGCCGGCAGATCCATCACCGTGTCGCAATACGCCACACACACCGGATCCAGCGCCACCTCATACGTGATGAAGCGCGTCACCACCGGCGCGAACATGGCGTCTGCGATGCAAGGCTTGGCACCGAAGAGGTACGGGCCCCCATACGAAGCCAGGCACTCCGTCCAGATCGCCTCGATGCGGTCGATGTCCGATTGCGCCCGGCTCCACAGCTTGAACCCCGGAAAGTGCCCCTTGATGTTCATCGGCAGCGACGAGCGCAGCGCCGTGAAGCCCGAGTGCATCTCCCCGCAGATCGAGCGGCAGTGCGCCCGCGCCGCCCGGTCCGCCGGCAGCAGGCCGGCGTTGGGCTTGATCTCGTTCAGGTATTCGCCGATGGCCAGCACGTCCCACACATGCACCTTCTCGTGCACCAGGGACGGCACCCGCATCGACGCCGACAGCAGCAGCATCTCCGCCCGCACCGACGGGTCGTCCGGCGGAATCACCTTTTCGGTGAACTTCAGCCCCGCCAGCTTGCACATGAGCCAGCCGCGCAGCGCCCAGGCGCCGTAGTTCTTGCTGCTGATGGTGAGTTCCGCGGTGCTGGCCATGGGGCGTCTCCGGTGAGTGCCCACGCACTCAGCAAAGCCTGTGCCATCTGGTGAAACCGCGCAGGCACCGCCCCGGTGCACCGCGCGGCTGGCCCGGGACTTGCCTGCACCCGGCGCATCCCTCCACAAGAGGCACGACGCCCATGCTGTACCAGGCCTACCAGACCCAGTCCGACCTGCTGTCGCCGCTCCGACTGGCCGCCCAGTCCCTGGCCTCCGCCTTCTGGGTGCCCCGAACCGAGCGCACCTGGCTGCGCCAGATCGCCGCCGCCTGCGACCTGATCGCTCGCCTGCGCCTCACCCACAGCCGCCCGCCCTACGGCATCGGCGAGGTGCTGGTGAATGGCGAGCCCGTGGCCGTGGACGAGAAGCTCGAACTCACCCTGCCCTTCGGCAGCCTGCTGCACTTCGCCAAGCGCACGGCCGAGCCGGGCCCGCCGGTGCTGCTGGTGGCGCCGCTGTCGGGCCACTTCGCCACCCTGCTGCGCGAAACCGCGCGCACCCTGCTGCAGGACCACGACGTCTACATCACCGACTGGCACAACGCGCGCGACGTGCACCTGCGCCACGGCGCCTTCGGGCTGGACGACTACATCGACTACATGATGCGGTTCTCCGAAGCCATCGGCCCGGGCCACCACGTGATCGCGGTCTGCCAGCCTTGCGTGGCCGCGCTGGCCGCCACCGCGCTCATGGCCGAGGACGAACACCCCGCCACGCCCGCCAGCCTGACGCTGATGGCCGGGCCGGTGGACTGCCGCGTGAACCCCACCGAAGTGAACCGCCTGGCCACCGGCAAGCCCATCGAGTGGTTCGCCAAGAACCTCATCAGCCACGTACCGCTGCCGCACGCGGGGCACATGCGCCGCGTGTACCCGGGCTTCGTGCAGCTCACGGCCTTCATGAGCATGAACCCCGAGCGGCACCAGCAGTCCTTCCGCACCATGGCGGAGCACTTGGTGGAAGGCCGCGTGGAGGAAGCCCGCACCATCCAGGACTTCTACGAGGAGTACCTGGCGGTGAACGACCTGCCGGCCGAGTTCTACCTGGAGACGGTGGAGAAGGTGTTCCAGACCTTCGATCTGGCGCGCGGCGAGCTGATGTGGCGCGGGCGGCGGGTGAACCCGGCGGCCATCCGCCGCACGGCGCTGATGACGGTGGAAGGGGAGCGCGACGACATCTGCTCCATCGGCCAGACCGTGGCCGCGCAGGACCTGTGCACCGGCATCCGGCCCTACCACAAGACGCACCACATCCAGACGGGTGTGGGGCACTACGGGGTGTTCAGCGGGCGGCGCTGGAACTCACAGATCTACCCGCGCGTGCGCGAGCACATCCACTCCGCGATGGGCTGAGTTCAGCGCGCCGCGCGCAACTGCGGCGGCGGGTCCGCGGGCGTCTCTTCCTCGGGCCAGTCGCGGATGTAGGCCTTGAGCATCCTGTTCTCGAAGTTCTGGCTGTCCACCACGGCCTTGGCGACGTCGTAGAAGCTGATGACGCCCATGAGCATGCGGTTGTCCATCACCGGCATGTAGCGGGTGTGCCGCTCCAGCATCATGGGCCGCACCTGTTCGAGTTCGGTCTCGGGCGTGCAGGTCATGGGGTGGTCGTCCATCACCGTGCGAACGATGCGCCCGCCGAGCTGGCCGTTGTTGGTGGCCAGGGTTTCGATGAGCTCGCGGAAGGTCAGCATGCCCACCAGTTCGCCGTGTTCCATCACGGCCAGCGAGCCGATGTCGTACTGCGCCATGGTCTGCACCGCCACCTCGAGTCGCTCGTCGGGCGAAATGGTGTACAGCGTGCCGCCCTTGACGCGCAGGATGTCGCTGACTTTCATGATCGGTCTCCTCGGGAATGTGTCGCTTCCGCTCAAGGCGGGTGGGCCAATATAGCCCACAATGCCCCGGAAATCACAGAGGAGACCGTTCCCATGGCAGGCCACGCCGACCCCGGCTTCGACACGCTCGCGCTGCACGCGGGCGCTGCGCCCGACCCCGCCACCGGCGCGCGCGCGGTGCCCATCCACCTCACCACCTCGTTCGTCTTCGAGTCCAGCGACCACGCGGCCTCGCTGTTCAACCTGGAGCGCGCGGGCCACGTCTACAGCCGCATCAGCAACCCCACCAACGCGGTGTTCGAGCAGCGCATGGCCGCGCTGGAGGGCGGCATCGGCGCCATCGCCACCGCCAGCGGCCAGGCCGCGCTGCATCTGGCGGTGGCCACGCTCATGGGTGCGGGTTCGCACATCGTGGCCAGCACGGCCCTGTACGGCGGCAGCCAGAACCTGCTGCACTACACGATGCGCCGCTTCGGCATCGAGACCACCTTCGTGAAGCCGGGTGACATCGACGGCTGGCGCGCGGCCATCCGCCCCAACACCCGCCTGCTGTTCGGCGAGACCGTGGGCAACCCGGGCCTGGACGTGCTGGACATGCCCACGGTGGCGCAGATCGCGCACGAGGCCCGCGTGCCCTTGCTCGTGGATTCAACCCTCACAACCCCTTACCTGGTCAAGCCGCTGGAGCTCGGCGCCGACCTCGTCTACCACTCGGCCACCAAGTTCCTCAGCGGCCACGGCACGGTCATCGGCGGGGTGCTGATCGACGGGGGCAGCTTCGACTGGGACGCCGCGGGTCACTTCCCCGAGTTCAGCGCCCCCTACGAGGGCTTCCACAACATGGTGTTCACCGAGGAATCCACGGTGGGCGCCTTCCTGCTGCGCGCGCGGCGTGAGGGCCTGCGCGACTTCGGTGCCTGCATGAGCCCGCACAGCGCCTGGTTGATCCTGCAGGGCATCGAGACCCTGTCGCTGCGCATGGAGCGGCACATGGGCAACACCGAGAAGGTGGTGCAGTTCCTCGCCAGCCACCCGCTGGTGGGTCGCGTGGGCCACCCGCTGATCGAATCGCACCCCAGCCACGCGCTGGCCGAGAAGCTGCTGCGCTTCGGCGCGCGCGGCGCGGGCTCGGTGTTCAGCTTCGACATCAAGGGCTCGCGCGCGCAGGGCCGCGCCTTCATCGAGGCGCTCAAGCTCTTCAGCCACCTGGCCAACGTGGGCGACTGCCGCTCGCTGGTGATTCACCCGGCCAGCACCACGCACTTCCGCATGAGCGACGAGGCATTGGCGGGCGCGGGCATCGGGCCGGGCACGATCCGCCTGTCCATCGGGCTGGAGGATGCCGACGACCTCATCGATGACCTCAAACGCGCGCTGAAGGCCGCAGAAAAGGCAGGTGCCTGATGGAACTCACCGTCAACGGCGCCAAGACCTACTGCTACACCGGCGGCAAGCCCTTCGACGCCGCCAAGCCCACCGTGGTCTTCATCCACGGCGTGCTCAACGACCACAGCGTCTGGGCCCTGCAAAGCCGCTACCTGGCCAACCACGGCTTCAACGTGCTCGCGGTGGACCTGCCGGGCCACGCGCGCAGCCAGGGCGAAGCACCGGCATCGGTGGAGCAGGCGGCCGATTTCATCGCCGCCCTGCTCGACGCAGCCGGCGTGCAACGCGCCGCGCTGGTGGGCCACAGCTGGGGCTCGCTGATCGCGCTGGAGGCGGCGGGCCGGCTCAAAGAGCGCGTCACGCACGCGGTGCTGGTGGGCACGGCCTACCCGATGAAGGTCTCGCCCGCGCTGATCGAGGCCTCGCTGAACGAACCCGAGAAGGCGCTGAAGATGATCAACGTGTTCAGCCGCAGCACGCTGGCGGCGCCCCCGTCGGCGCTGGGCCCGGGCACCTGGGTGTACGGCGCCAGCATGGCCCTGGGCCGCCGCGTGCTGCGCAGCAACCCCAAGGTGAACGTGTTCCACCGTGGCTTCGTGGCCTGCGACACCTACGCCAACGGCGAGTCCGCCATGAAGGCCCTCACCTGCCCCGTGCTGTTCGTGCTGGGCGCGCAGGACCAGATGACGCAGGCCAAGGGCGCGAAGACGCTGATCGACACCGCGAAGGCCGCCGGCAAGGCCTTCAAGGTGGAGACACTGCCCGTGGGCCACCACCAGATGACCGAAACCCCCGACGCGACGCTGTTCGCGATCCGCGATTTCCTGCAAGCATGAGCATCACGCCCGACGACATCACCCCGCCCATGGCGGCCGACCGCGCCCAGGCCATCGCGCAGGCCTTCGACCTGCGCGCCCTGCCGCCCGACTTCTTCACCAATCCCTACCCCGTGTACCGCGCGCTGCGCGAGCAGGATCCGGTGCGCCGCATGCCCGATGGCTCGGTCTTCCTGACGCGCTGGGCCGACCTGGCCGCCGTGTACCGCGACGCGGCCTCGTTCAGTTCCGACAAGCACGTGGAGTTCGCGCCCAAGTACGGCGCCGGCACGCCGCTGTTCGAGCACCACACCACCAGCCTGGTGTTCAACGACCCGCCGCTGCACACGCGCGTGCGCCGGCTCATCATGGGCGCGCTCACGCGCCGCGCCATCGCCGACATGGAGGCCGGCCTGGTCGAGCTGGTGGACCGCCTGCTCGACAGCATCGCCGCGCACGAGGGCGGTGACCTGATCGAGGACTTCGCGGCCGCCATTCCCGTGGAGATCATCGGCAACCTGCTGGGCGTGCCGCACGCCGAGCGCGGCCCGCTGCGCGACTGGTCGCTGGCCATCCTGGGCGCGCTGGAGCCCACCATCACCCCCGCGCAGGCCGAACGCGGCCACCGCGCCGTGACGGAAATGTGCGACTACCTGCGCACCCTGGTGGCGGCGCGCCGCCAGGCGCCCGGCGACCCGGAGCGCGACGTGCTCACGCGCCTGATCCAGGGCGAGGCCGACGGCGAGCAACTGAGCGAGGTGGAGCTGCTGCAGAACTGCATCTTCCTGCTCAATGCGGGGCACGAGACCACCACCAACCTCATCGGCAACGCGCTGGTGGCGCTGCAGGAGCACCCCGCCGTGCGCCAGCAACTGCTGCAGCGCATGGGTGGCGAGGACGAGGTGGCCGTGCTCGACCGCGCGGTCGACGAGTTCCTGCGCTACGAGTCGTCCAACCAGCTGGGCAACCGGCGCGCGGTGAAGGACGTTCGCATCGGCGACCTGGAGCTGCCGGCGGGCACGCTGGTGACGCTGTGCATCGGCGCGGCCAACCGCGACCCGGCGCAGTTCGCCGAACCCGAAGCGCTGGACGTCGCGCGCGAACCGAACAAACACCTGGCCTTCGGCTTCGGCATCCACCAGTGCGCGGGGTTGAGCCTGGCGCGGCTCGAAGGCCGCATCGCCATCGGGCGCTTCCTGCGGCGCTTTCCGGGGTATCGCTTGACGGCAGCGCCCACGCGGGGCGGGCGGGCGCGCTTCCGGGGGTTTCTGGCGGCGCCGTTCGCGGTGGGGTGATGGCACCTTCATGAATCACCCACTGACATAGTCGAATCTGATCGCTAGCATCGCGCTCCTTGATTTGGGGAGAGGAGCGCATGAAGCCGGAACATCCTGCTGGCACGACCGCACCGCCCTCGCACTATGTCGATGCGTCGGCACGCCTTCGCTTCTGGCTGCTGTGCGCGAGCACCTTCCTCATTTTCCTGAGCAACTCGGCCACCGCCTTGCTCGCGGTGCTCTTTGAGCAAGCCGGCCACAGCGACTTGGCGGTCGGCCAGCTTCTGGCGGTCTACGGCCTCGGGGCCCTGGCCGGCATCCTGGCCTCCGGCTTCGTCGCCCGCAGCCTCGGCGCACTCACCACCGCGCGGCTAGGCACAGCGCTCATGCTGGGCAGCTACCTCAGCTACGCCCTGAGCCTGCACAGCTTCCCCCTGGCGTTGGCTTCACGCCTGACCCATGGCTTCGCCTACGGCCTGATGCTTGCGCCGGCCATGCTGCTGGCCAAGGCACAGCTCTCACCGCGCTACTTCGTCACGCTCTTCGGCGTGTACGCCAGCATGATCCCCTTGCCCAACGCCTTCGGGCCTTCAGCGGCGGCCTGGCTGCTGGAGCGCCTCGGCACTGACGGCTTCTTCGTCCTGAGCGCGGTGCCCATGGCACTCGGCGTGCTGGGCCTCCTGTGCGTGCGCCATGCGCGGCCACACCGCACGCTCGCGCCGCACTGCCGGTACGGCCAGCTGATCCGGCACGTGGCCCTGCAAAAGCTCTGCGCCATCGTGTGCATTGTTGGCCTCATGTTCGGCGTCGTACCCAGCTACATGGCCTCGTTCCTGATCGCACACGGCATCCCGCTGGCGGCGTTCTTCACCACGTTCTCCACCACCATGTTTGCCGGCCGCTTTCTGGTCGCGCCCTTGATCGAGAAACTGCCGCATGGCGGTGTGGTGGGCGCGGGCATTCTGGCGATGGGACTGGGCTTCCTGGTGCTGGGCCATGCCCCCACCCTCCCGCACGCGCTGGCGGCCGGCGTGTCCTTCGGTCTGGGTTACAGCCTGTGCTACCCGCGCCTGAGCGCGATGCTGGTCGCGTCCTTCGCGGACAACGAGCGCGAAAAGCCTCTGGCACTGTTCAACATGGCTTTCGTGGCCGGAACCTACGCCATTCCCTGGCTCGTCGGCGCCCTCCACAGCCACATCCCCCTGACGAACATGCTGCTGATCCTGGGACTGGGAGCGGCGGGCCTGGGCCTGGCGCAACTGGCCACCGCCCTGTTCCGCCCTTCGGCGGCCAAACCCCTCGTTCACACACGCGAACCTCACAGATGAAGAACGGCCTGCACCGCTTCCAGGGGTCGATGACCGCCCTGGTCACCCCGTTTCAAAACGACGGGCGTCTGGATCTGCCCGCACTGGCCGCACTGGTGGATTGGCAGATCCGCGAAGGCACCCAGGCACTGGTTCCCGCGGGTACCACGGGCGAGACATCGACGCTCGATCACGACGAGCACCGGCAAGTGATCGAAACCTGCATTGAGGCTGCCAATGGACGTGTGCCTGTCATCGCTGGCACCGGGTCCAACAGCACCCGGGAGGCGGTCGATCTGGCGCGGCATGCGCAGGCGGCGGGCGCCGACGCAGTGATGGTGGTCACGCCGTACTACAACGCACCCACGCAGGAAGGCCTGTACCAGCACTTCAGGCGCGTGGCCGAAGCGGTTTCAGTACCCGTCTTCATCTACAACATTCCTTCGCGTTCGGCCGTGGACATGGCGCCGGCCACCATGGCGGCCCTGGCTCGCGACTTGCGCAACATCGTCGGCGTGAAAGACGCGACCGGTCGGCTCGAACGTGTTGACGAACAACGCGAGGCCTGTGGACCCGACTTCATTCAACTGTCCGGCGAAGACACCACTGCCCTGGGGTTCAACGCGCATGGCGGACGGGGCTGCATCTCCGTCACGGCGAACGTGACGCCCGGCTTGTGCGCCGCGTTTCAGCGGGCCCTTCTGATGGGCGATTTCAAGGCGGCGCTGACGCTGCATGAACGCCTGCTGCCCTTGCACCAGGCGCTGTTCATCGAACCGGGTGTGTGCGGCGTCAAGTACGCGCTATCCACGCGTTACCCATGGTCGAACGTGGTGCGACTTCCCCTGGTACCTGTGACGGCTGCAACGCAGCGCGCGATCGATCTCGCCATGCAAGGCCTGGATCTGCACGCCGACTCCCTGCCGCAGACCGGCGCCCACGCCAGGCTGCGTCGGTGACTGCCTGGCGAGGCACATCGAAGCGCCTCAACGCAGCATCATCGGCTCCGGCAGCGCCTCCGCCACCGTCATCCCCGCCCAGCGGCTCTGGTCCCACAGCCGCGCCGTGGTGCCCTGGCGCGCCAGCAGCAAGCGCTCCATCAAGGGGCCCAGCGCGGTTTGCGTGGGGTCGATGAGCAGCACATAGCGCTCGCCCTCCTCGTCCAGCCGCCCCAGCCAGTCGAGCGCGACCAGCGCCGCCACCGGTTCTTCCAGTTGCAGCGCCTCCACGCGCAGCGAGGCGGCAAGCGCCTCCAGGCTCTGGCCGCGTGGCGCATCCGTGCGCGCAGCGCTGAGTTGCGCCAGCACCTCCAGCGCAAGCTGGAAGCTCCAGCCCGGCGAATCGCCCCGCCGTGCCACGCCTTTGAGCAGGCTGGGCAGGTAGGCCGCGATCACCGCGCCCAGCAGCACGATCACCCAGGCCAGGTAGATCCACACCAGCAGGATGGGCGCCGTGGCGAAGGTGCCGTACAGCACCGAGAAGGTGGGCACCTGCTTGAGGTACCAGGCCAGCAGTTCCTTGGCCAGTTCCAGCGCCACGGCGGCGAAAAAGCCGCCCACCAGCGCGTGGCTCCAGCGCACGCGCGTGTTGGGCACGTAGCGGTACAGCGCCGCCAGGCCGCCCGTCACCAGCATCAGTTGCGCCGAGTCGAGCAGGAAGCCCAGTGGCGCGGGCAGCGCTGCCACGCTGCGCGCGTTGCCGATGGCGTAGGTGGTGGCCGCCGTGCTCACCGTCAGCAGCAGCGGCCCCAGCGTGAGCACCGCCCAGTACACCAGGACGCGCTGCGTCACCGGACGCGGCTGGCGCACGCGCCAGATGTCGTTGAGCTTGCGGTCGATGGTGAGGATGAGCGCCAGCGCCGTGACCAGCAACGCCAGCGCGCCGGCCCCGCCCATCTGCGTGGCCTTGGCCGCGAACTGGTTGAGGTACATGAGCACCGGGCGCGCGATGCTTTCGGGTACCAGGCTTTCGACCAGGTTGCGCTGCAGGCTGCGCTGCAGCCGGTCGAACATGGGAAAGGCGCTGAAGATGGCCAGTGCCACGGTGAACAGCGGCACCAGCGAGATGGTGGTGGTGAAGGTGAGGCTGCTGGCGGTGATGCCGAGGCGGTCTTCCCGAAAGCGCTCGCGCAGGGTGATGGCCGTGGTGCGCCATGGAAAACGCAGCGCGCCGTTCCAGACGTCGCGCGCCAGTTCGCGCAAGGTGTCGAGCCGCTCGGACAAGGTCATCCCGGTATCATGCCAGCCTCGTTTTTCGTCGGGCCGCCATGTCTTCCCCAGCTTCCGCCACGGCCGCGCGCGTGGCCCTCACCCGCCGCCTCGCGGCGGCCAGTCTCGTCGGCCTGATCGTGCTGGGCCTGGCCTGGGAACTGTGGCTCGCCCCGCTGCGCGAAGGCGGCTCCTGGTGGGCACTGAAGGTGCTGCCGCTCACCCTGCCGCTGGCCGGCGTGCTGAAGAACCGCATGTACACCTACCGCTGGCTGAGCCTGCTGGTGTGGCTGTACTTCACCGAGGGCGTGGTGCGCGCCACCAGCGGCGAAAGCGCCATGTCCACCACATTGGCCGCCGGGCAGACCCTGCTGTGTCTGCTCTTGTTCGTGGCCTGCGCGCTGCACGTGCGGCTGCGTCTGCGCGCCGCCGGACCCGAGGCCGTGGCGGCCGATGTGGCCGCCGCCAACGAGGCCGCCGACCGCGCGCTGGCCGACAAGCAATGAACGATACCCTGCTGACCGCTTTGCGCGAGGCCGTGGGCGCCGCCCACGTGCTCACCCGAGACACCCACGACCTGGCCGCCTACGAACGCGACTGGCGCCAGCGCGCCCACGGCCGATCGCTGGCGGTGGTGCGTCCGGGCAGCACCGCCGAGGTGGCCGCCGTGGTGCGGGCCTGTGCCGCGCACGGCGCGAGCCTGGTGCCCCAGGGCGGCAACACCGGCCTGGTGGTGGGCTCGGTGCCCGATGCATCGGGCACGCAGGTGGTGCTGAGCCTGCAGCGGATGAGCGCCGTGCGCGCCATCGACCGCGCCAACCTCACCATGACGGTGGAGGCCGGCTGCGTGCTGCAGGCCGTGCAGCAGGCGGCCGAGGCGCAGGGCCTCCTGTTCCCCCTGAGCCTGGCGGCCGAAGGCAGTTGCACCATCGGCGGCAACCTGGCCACCAATGCCGGCGGCACGCAGGTGCTGCGCTACGGCAACGCGCGCGAGCTCTGCCTGGGCCTGGAGGTGGTGACACCGCAGGGCGAGGTGTGGAACGGGCTCACCGGCCTGCGCAAGGACAACACCGGCTACGACCTGCGCGACCTCTTCGTCGGCAGCGAGGGCACGCTGGGCGTCATCACGGCGGCCACGCTCAAGCTCTACCCGCAGCCGGCGGCCACGCTCACGGCCTGGGCCGCGGTGCCCACGCTGCAGGCGGCGGTGGACCTGCTGGGCCTGGCGCAGCAGCGCCTGGCGGCGGGGCTCACCGGCTTCGAGGTGATGGGTCGGTTCGCACTGTCGCTGGTGGACCGGCACATGCCGCAACTGCGTGTGCCGCTGTGGAAAGAGTCCCCGTACTGCGTTCTGCTGGAAAACAGCGACAGCGAAAGCGAGGACCACGCGCGCGCCCAGTTCGAAGGCCTGCTGGAAGCCGCCATCGAGCAAGGCCTGGTGAGCGACGCCGTGGTGGCCGAGTCCATCGCGCAAGCGCACGCCCTGTGGCACATCCGCGAGAGCATTCCGCTCGCGCAGGCGCAGGAAGGCCTGAACATCAAACACGACATCAGCATCCCGGTGTCGCGCATCCCCGCCTTCTGCGACGAGGCCGACGCCCTGCTGCAGCGCGAGATACCGGGCGTGCGCCTGGTCAACTTCGGGCACCTGGGCGACGGCAACCTTCATTACAACGTCCAGGCACCGGCCGGCGAAGACGCCAAAAAATTCCTCCAGATGGAGGAAACGCGGGTCAACCAACTGGTGTTCGACACGGTGGCTCGCTACGATGGCTCGATCAGCGCCGAGCACGGCGTGGGCAGCCTGAAGGCAGAACACCTCCCGCACTTCAAGGACCCGGTCGCGCTCGCCTTGATGCGCCGCATCAAACAGGCGCTGGACCCCGACAAGCTCTTCAACCCCGGCCGTGTACTGACACCATGAATGCCTTGATGCCACTGCGCCGCGTCTTGCTGGCCCTGAGCCTGCTCACAGGCATGGCGCAGGCGGCCGACGTGGCCCAGCGCCAGGCCTGGCGCGAGCAGGCCATCGCCCTGGAGCATGGCGAGGGCGTGCCCCGCGACACGGTGGCGGCCATGGGCCTGTACTGCCAGGCCGCGCTCGCGGGCGACGCGGTGTCGGCCTACAACCTGGGCTGGATCCACGCCAACGGCCGGGGCGTGCCGCGCAGCGACGGCCTGGCCGCCCACTGGTTCGCGCGCGCCGCGCTGCTGGGCGACGACAAGGCCGAGGCCATGTTCAAGCGCCTGGGCGTGCCGGCCGACAAACCCGACTGCGTGCGCGAGGTGGAAGAGCGCGAAGCGCGCGTCGCCGCCGCGCAGGCTGAGGAAAAGCGCCTGGCCGACGAAAAGCGGGCGATGGCCAGCGCCTACCGCGCCCACGTGGACACGGCCGAGCAGCAACGCATCATGAAGATCGTGTACAAGCTCGCGCCGCGCTATGGGCTCGAGCCCGGCCTGGTCTATGCGGTCATCCGCGCCGAATCCAACTTCAACGTGCACGCCGTGTCCGACAAGAACGCCCAGGGGCTGATGCAGCTCATCCCCGAGACGGCGGCGCGCTTCGCGGTGAGCAAGCCCTTCGACGCCGAGCAGAACATCCGCGGCGGCATGTCCTACCTGCGCTGGCTGCTGTCGTACTTCCGCGGCCAGGTGCCGCTGGCCGTGGCCGCCTACAACGCGGGCGAAGGCGCGGTGGACCGCCACGGGGGCATCCCCCCCTTCGCGGAAACGCGCGACTACGTGCGCCGCATCCAGCGCTTCTACGCGCTCACCGAGCACCCGTTCGACGCCGCGCTCACCCCGCCTTCGCCCCTGCTGCTGCAGCCGGTATCCGCCCAGCGCTGAAGGCGGCGGCGCGGGCCGGTGCACAATGCCGGCCAGTCCCTTTTGGCACCCCGCGCCACCGCCATGACCTCCCCCCGCCCCGTTCGCTCCCAGTACGAAGACTTCATGCGCCACGTGTTCACCACGGGCGTGCCCAAGACCGACCGCACCGGCACCGGCACGGTCAGCGTGTTCGGGCACCAGATGCGCTTCGACCTGAACGAAGGCTTCCCGCTGGTCACGACCAAGAAGGTCTTCACCAAGGCCATCATCGTGGAGCTGCTGTGGTTCCTGCGGGGCGACAGCAACGTCAAGTGGCTGCAGGAGCGCGGCTGCACCATCTGGGACGAATGGGCGCGCGAGGACGGCGACCTCGGTCCCGTGTACGGCGTGCAGTGGCGCAACTGGCCCGCCCCCGACGGCCGCCACATCGACCAGATCGCCGAGGTGGTGAAGCAGCTCAAGACCAACCCGGATTCGCGCCGCATCATCGTGAGCGCCTGGAACGTGGCCGACCTGAACCAGATGGCGCTGATGCCTTGCCACGCGTTCTTCCAGTTCTACGTGGCGCCCTCGCAGACGCCCGGCGGGCGCGGCAAACTCAGTTGCCAGCTCTACCAGCGCAGCGCCGACATCTTCCTCGGCGTGCCTTTCAACATCGCCAGCTACGCTCTGCTCACGCACATGCTCGCGCAGCAGTGCGATCTGGACGTGGGCGAGTTCATCTGGACGGGCGGCGACTGCCACATCTACAGCAACCACCGCGAGCAGGTGCAGGAGCAGCTGTCGCGCACGCCTTTCCCCTACCCCACGCTGCGCATCAAGCGCCGCCCGGCCTCGATCTTCGACTACGAGCCCGAGGACTTCGAGATCCTGGACTACCAGCACCACGCGGTGATCAAGGCGCCGGTCGCGGTCTGAGCGCGCGATGCTCAGCCGCCGGCAACTCTGGGCCCTGGTGGGCCTCACGCTCATGTGGGGCGTGAACTGGCCCATGATGAAGCTCTCGCTGCAGGAGCTCACGCCGCTGTACTTCCGCGCCAGCACCATGCTGCTGGGCGCCGCCTGGCTCTTTGTCTACGTGCAGCGGCGTGGCGAGCGCATGTGGCCGACGCGCGCGGAGTGGGTCACCATCGCCTGGCTTGGCCTGCCCAACGTGCTGGGCTGGCACACCTTCTCGATCTTCGGCGTGCAGGAACTGGCCTCGGGCCGTGCCGCCATCGTCGGCTTCACCATGCCGATCTTCACCGTGCTGCTGGGCGCGGCCTTTTTTGGCGAACGCACCACGCCGCGCGTGCGCCTGGCCGTGGTGTCTGCCGGCATCGCCATCGCCTTGCTGCTGTGGCACGAGCTCAGCAGCCTGAGCGGGCGGCCCGTGGGCATTGCGTGGATGCTGGGCGCGGCGGTGAGCTGGGGGCTGGGCACGCTGATGTTTCGCCGCGCGCGCTTCCAGCTCTCCCCCATGGTGGTGACGGTGTGGATGCTGCTGCTCGGCGGCCTGGTGCTGTGGCCGCTGGCGATTGCGCTGGAGCCCCTGCCGCATCCCGAAGCCTTCAGCCTGCCGATGTGGCTGGCCCTGGCGTATGGCGTGCTCATCAACTACGGCGTCGCCCAGCTCATCTGGTTCGGCCTGGCGCGCCACCTGCCACCGGCCACCAGTGCCATGAGCGTGATGGCCATCCCCCTGGTGGGCACGCTCTCCGCCACCTTCATCGTGGGCGAGATCCCGCACTGGCAGGACTGGCTGGCCATCGTCTTCGTGATGGTCGCCATCGCCAGTGTGCTGCTGCCCTCGCGCGCTGCGCGGGCCGCCTCGGCACAATAGGCGGATGCCCCGTCTGAACCTCATCTATGCGCGCGCCGCCAACGGCGTGATCGGCAAGGACAACGCCCTGCCCTGGCACCTGCCCGAGGACATGGCGCATTTCAAGCGGCTGACCATGGGCTGCCCGGTGGTGATGGGCCGCAAGACCTGGGACTCCCTGCCGCCGCGCTTTCGGCCGTTGCCAGGGCGGCGCAACGTCGTGCTCACGCGCGACCCGCAATGGCAGGCCGAAGGCGCGAGCCGGGCGGGCTCCATCGACGAAGCATTGGCGCTGTGCGCCGACGCGGCCGAGGTCTGGGTGATCGGCGGGGCCGAGGTGTACCGCCAGGCCCTGCCCCACGCGCAGCGCGTGGTGGTGACCGAGATCGCACGCGACTTCGAGGGCGACGCCTTCATGCCGGCGCTGGGTGCGCAATGGACGGAGAGCTCGCGCGAAGCGCACACCGCGGCGAACGGCCTGCCGTTCGCCTTCGTGACCCACGACCGCAAGGAATGAGCATGCCGATGCGACTCGCCACCTGGAACATCAACTCCCTCTCCGTGCGCCTGCCCCAGGTGCTGGACTGGCTGGCCGCCAACCCGGTCGACGCCCTCGGCCTGCAGGAACTCAAGCTGGTCGACGAGAAGTTTCCGTACGACGCCTTGAAGGAGGCCGGGTATCACGCGGCCGTGTTCGGGCAGAAGACGTACAACGGCGTGGCGATTCTCAGCCGCACGCCGGTGACGGACGTGGTGCGCAACATCCCGCAGCACACCGATGACCAGTCGCGCGTGATCGCGGGAACGCTGGACACGCCGGACGGCCCCTTGCGCCTGGTCAACTGCTACTTCGTCAACGGCCAGGCGCCCGGCACCGAGAAGTTCGCCTACAAGATGCGCTGGCTGGAGGCACTGCACCGCTGGCTGCAGGAGGAGCTGAAGGTGCACCCGCGCCTGGTGCTGCTGGGCGATTTCAACGTGGCGCCCGAGGACCGCGACTCCTTCGACCCCGTGGGCCTGAAGGACACGATCCACCACACGGTGGAAGAGCGCCAGCATTTCCAGGCGCTGCTGCAGCTCGGCTTGACGGACGCCTACCGGATGTTCGAGCAGCCCGAGAAGAGCTTCTCGTGGTGGGACTACCGCATGCTCGGCTTCCAGAAGAACCGCGGGCTGCGCATCGACCACATCCTCGTGAGCGAGGCGCTTCGCGGCTCGGTGACGGCCTGCCAGATCGACCGCTTGCCGCGCAAGAACCCGCAGCCCAGCGACCACGCGCCGGTGGTGGTCACGCTGGGCGGCTGAGCCCGTTCACTCCATCCCCAGTTCCTGGATCTTGCGCGTGATGGTGTTGCGCCCGATGCCCAGCTTGTGAGCCGCCTCGATGCGCCGGCCGCGCGTATTGGCCAGCGCGGTCTGGATGAGCCGGGTCTCGAAGCGGCGCGTGAGCACGTCCCACACGTCGGTGCGTCCGGTCTCCAGCAGGGCCATGGCCTCGGCCTGCAGGCCGGCCTCCCAGGTGGCCGTCGAGCCTTCCGGAACCACGGCTGCCGGCACCTGCGCGGCCACAGGCATGGCGGGCGGTGAAGCACTGGGCGCCACCACCACCGGCGCCGACACGGCGGGCTCGCTCATCGTCACCACCGGCTCCGGCGCGCGCATGGGCGTCGCTGCGCCGGCCACCTCGGCCTTACCGACGGCGTTGAGCACCTCGGGGGGCAGATCCTTCACCTCGATCACCTGGGCCGGCGCCATCACGGTCAGCCAGTGGCAGAGGTTCTCCAGCTGGCGCACGTTGCCGGGGAAGTCGAAGTTGCCCAGCAGCTTGAGCGCCGACTCGGCGATGCGCTTGGGCTCGACACCGAGCTGCTTGGCGCTCTGCTGCAGGAAAAAGCGCGTGAGCATGGGCACGTCCTCCCTGCGCTCGCGCAGCGCGGGCAGGCGCAGGCGGATCACGTTGAGGCGGTGGAACAGGTCCTCGCGGAACACGCCTTCCTTCACGCGCTGCTCGAGGTTCTGGTGCGTGGCCGCGATGACACGCACGTTGGCGCGCACGGCGCTGTGGCCCCCCACGCGGTAGAAGTGCCCATCGGACAGCACGCGCAGCAGGCGCGTCTGCAGGTCGAAGGGCATGTCGCCGATCTCGTCGAGGAACAGCGTGCCGCCGTCGGCCTGTTCGAAGCGGCCGCGGCGCATGGTCTGCGCGCCGGTGAAGGCACCGCGCTCGTGGCCGAACAGCTCGCTCTCCAGCAGGTCCTTCGGAATGGCGGCCGTGTTGATGGCGACGAAGGGGCCGTCCGCGCGCGGCGAGTGCTTGTGCAGCGCGCGCGCCACCAGCTCCTTGCCCGAGCCCGACTCGCCCGTGATCAGCACGGTCACCTGGCTCTGGCTGAGGCGGCCGATGGCGCGGAACACGTCCTGCATGGCGGGGGCCTGGCCCAGCATCTCGGGGGCGGCGCTCAGGCGCTCTTCCGACACCTCCTCGCGCTGGCTCTCGTCCACCGCACGGCGGATCAGCTCCACCGCCTTGGTCAGGTCAAAGGGCTTGGGCAGGTACTCGAAAGCGCCGCCCTGGAAGGCCGCGACCGCGCTGTCGAGATCGGAGAAGGCCGTCATGATGATGACCGGCAGCGTGGGGAAACGCTCCTTGACCTTCTCGAGCAGGTCCAGGCCCGAACCACCAGGCATGCGGATGTCGCTCACCAGGATCTGCGGGCCGTCCGCATCGTTCGGTTCGTTCAGCGCCTTGAGCACCTCGGGCGCGCTCGTGAAGCTGCGGGTGGGCAGGTTCTCGCGGAGCAAAGCCTTCTCGAGAACGAAGCGGATGGACTGGTCGTCATCCACTATCCAGATCGGCTTCATGTATCAGGGGTCCCTTCAGTCGCGCGTGCGTGGTTGCTATCGGTCAGGGCAGCGGGATCAGGATCTTGAAGTCCGTCTCCCCCGGCACGCTCTCACACTCGATCAGGCCATGGTGCTGCTGCACGAAGGTCTGCGCCAGCGTGAGCCCCAGGCCGGAGCCACCGTCGCGACCCGACACCAGCGGGAAGAAGATGCGGTCCTTGATCGAGTCCGGCACGCCGGGCCCGTTGTCGATGACATGCAATTCCAGTGCCAGCCGGTAGCGCTGCTTGCCGAAAGTGAGCTGGCGGCCCACGCGCGTGCGCAGGGTGATGCGCGCGTCGCCCGCCTCGATGCGCTCGGCGAGCGCCTGCGCCGCGTTGTGGGTGATGTTGAGCACCGCCTGTATCAACTGCTCACGGTCGCCGCGGAATTCGGGAATGGAGGTGTCGTAGTCGCGAACGACCTTCAGGCCCCGCGGGAACTCGGCCAGGATGAGCGAGCGCACGCGCTCGCAGACCTCGTGGATGTTGACGTCGCCCACCACGTGCGGCCGCCGGTGCGGTGCCAGCAGCCGATCGACCAGCGACTGCAGGCGGTCGGCCTCGTGGATGATGACCTGCGTGTACTCGATCAGCTCCTTCGCCTGCAGCTCCATCTGCAGCAACTGCGCGGCGCCGCGAATGCCCCCCAGGGGGTTCTTGATCTCGTGCGCCAGGTTGCGGATCAGCTCTTTGTTGGCCTGGGCCTGGTCGAGCAGGCGCGCCTCACGCTCCTGGCGGGTTTGCTGCTCCTGCGGCAGCATCTCCACCACCACCTCGCCCGCGTTCTCGTTCTGGGCCACCACCACGTGCACAGGCAGGGAATCGTGGTTGAGCCGGCGCAGGTGGGCGTCGTAGCGCAAGGCCGCGAACTCGTTGTCGCGCGCACCTTGCAGCGCGTTGTCGAGCAGCACCGGCTCGGTGAAGACATCCTGGAGGTTCGCACCGGTGATGCTGCGCCTGGACATGCCCAGCGCGTCCTCGAGCACGGCGTTGGCGTACAAGACCTTGCCCTGGTGGTCGACCACTGCGACCAAGGTGGCCAGCAGGTCGAGCGCCTGGAAGCGCGGGCTCACGGCGGGCTCCTTGCGGGCGGCACCGCGCCGGGCAACGAGGTTGAAGAGGGAGGAGGCGTCTGGCTTTTTCAAGCCGCCCATTGTGCGGCAGTCGGGCGGCGCCAGCGCAGGGCCGGCCCTGGGGGGCCGCAGCAAAAACGCTCAGTTGGCGGGGGGCCCCAGCCGCTGCAGCTCTCGGCGGATGCCGGCCACGTCGTTCTCGGCCCGGCCGACCGCGGCCTTGAGTTCGGCCACGCGGTCGAGGTAGCGCTGGTGGTTGCGCCCCTCGATGCCCTGCTTTTCGGGTTCGCCGTTTGCGTAGGCCTTCTGCGCCTCGGCCAGGCGCTCTTCGGCCCGTCGCAGCTCGGTCTCGAGGATGGCACGGGCGTCGGCGTCACGTGCGCGCTGCGCGGCGCTGTCCACGCGCGGCGCGGCGTTGCCGCTGCCGGCCCCGCTGCGCGGCGTGGCGGCTGGGCTGGGACGGGTGCCTTCGATGACGGTGACGTTGCCGCCCTGCAGCGGCGTGCAGCCGCGCTGCTTGGCCACGGCGGGGTTGTTGGTGTACTCGTTGCCGCAGCGGTAGATGGTGTCCTGCGCCAGGGCCGGCGCGGCCATCAGGGCCGCCAGCATCAGCGGCAGGTGGGGCATCGGGCGAGACAGGGAAACGGACACGGAACCTCCAGCAACGTTCGGCGCGGGGCAGTATGACGCAATTGCCTGACGAAAGTGCCACGGGCCTACCCGCATCGACGTGCGCCCAACAAAAAGGGACGGCCGGAGCCGTCCCTGCTGCATGGGCGGGCCCGCTGTCGCGGGCCGGCGATCACAGGCTGTAGTACATGTCGTACTCGACCGGGTGCGGCGCCATGCGGAAGCGGGTCACCTCGCCCATCTTGAGCTCGATGTAGGCGTCGAGCATGGAGTCGGTGAACACGCCGCCCTTGGTGAGGAAGGCACGGTCCTTGTCGAGGTACTCCAGGGCCTGGTCCAGGCTGTGGCACACGGTGGGGACCAGCTTGTCCTCTTCGGGCGGCAGGTGGTACAGGTCCTTCGTGGCGGCTTCGCCCGGGTGGATCTTGTTCTCCACGCCGTCCAGGCCGGCCATCATCAGGGCCGAGAACGCCAGGTACGGGTTGGCCGAAGGATCGGGGAAGCGCGCTTCGATGCGGCGGCCTTTCGGGTTCGCCACGTACGGGATGCGGATGGAAGCCGAGCGGTTGCGCGAGCTGTAGGCCAGCTTCACCGGGGCTTCGAAGCCGGGCACCAGGCGCTTGTAGCTGTTGGTGCCGGGGTTGGTGATGGCGTTGAGCGCGCGGGCGTGCTTGATGATGCCGCCGATGTAGAACAGCGCGAAGTCGCTCAGACCGGCGTAGCCGTCGCCGGCGAACAGGTTCTTGCCGTCTTTCCAGATCGACTGGTGCACGTGCATGCCGGAGCCGTTGTCGCCGGCGTAGGGCTTGGGCATGAAGGTGGCGGTCTTGCCATAGGCGTTGGCCACGTTCCACACCACGTACTTCAGCACCTGGGTCCAGTCGGCGCGCTCGACGAGCGTGCTGAACTTGGTGCCGATCTCGTTCTGGCCGGCGCCCGCCACTTCGTGGTGGAACACCTCGACGGGGATGCCCAGCGATTCGAGGATCAGGGACATCTCGGCGCGCATGTCCTGCGTGCTGTCGACCGGGGGCACGGGGAAGTAGCCACCCTTGACAGTGGGACGGTGGCCGCGGTTGCCGCCTTCGAGCTTGGCGCCGCTGTTCCAGGGGGCTTCGTATTCTTCGATCTCGAAGCCGACGCGACCGGGCTCGTTGCTCCAGCGAACACCGTCGAAGATGAAGAATTCGGGTTCCGGCCCGAAGAAGGCGGTGTCGCCCAGGCCGGAGGCCTTCAGGTAGGCCTCGGCGCGCTTGGCGATCGAGCGCGGGTCGCGGTCATAGGCCTTGCCGTCGCTGGGCTCGACCACGTCGCACTGCAGGAACAGCGTGGTTTCTTCGAAGAAGGGGTCGATGTTGGCGGTGTTGGCGTCGGGCATGAGCTGCATGTCCGAGGCCTCGATGCCCTTCCAGCCGGCGATGGAGGAGCCGTCGAAGGCGTGGCCCGAGGTGAATTTGTCCTCGCTGAACGCCGAAATCGGCACGGTGACGTGTTGCTCCTTGCCTCGGGTGTCGGTGAAACGGAAGTCGACGAATTTGACTTCGTTGTCCTTCACCATCTGCATCACGTCTGCGACGGTCTTGGCCATCAATTGCTCCTGTGTCTGGAAGGGTGGGTTGAAAGGGTAATACGCAGGGGTGGCATGCAGTTTCCATGCCATGCGGGCGGGGCCGCCGGCTGGCGCGCACCGCCTTGGCACGGTTGCCGCGGCCGATTTCGCACACTAATGGTGCATTAACGCACCAATTTAAGGATTTTCATGGCCGCACCAATTCAGGGCCCGTTTCGGCGCCCTGTGCACGCAGGCCGGCCAGCAGCTCGACAAAGGCGGGCTCGACCGCCTGCGCCGCGCCCTTGACACCCAGTTCGATGTGTCGACCGTAGGTGGGGTGGTCCACACTGGGCAGGCTGAACACCTTGACCGCGTGCGCGGCCTCGATCCGCTCCATCAGCGGCGTGAGCGCGGCTTCCATCGCGCCCATCACGATCACCGAGTGTTCGCGCCAGGCGCCTTCCTGGTGCAGATGGGCGTAGTGCTGATCGAGCACCCAGGCCAGCATGGGCCAGGCCATCACGGGAAAGCCGGGCACGAAGTGCACCTCGGCACCGCCAGGCCCGCGGCAACTGAAGCCCGGGATCTTGTTGTACGGGTTGGGGATGAGGGTGGCCCCCACCGGGAACACGCCCATGTTGTACCGGTGCACGTTGTCCGGCCGCTCGGGCTCGAACGGCACGCCCTGCTCGGCCGCCACGTCGCGCATGCGCTCCTCGATCAGCCGCGCGGCCTGCGGGTGAAGCTCAAGCTCGACACCGAGCGCGGCCGCCGCGCACTGGCGGGTGTGGTCGTCCGGGGTGGCGCCGATGCCGCCGCAACAGAACACCGGGTCGGCGCCGGAGAAGGCCGCGCGCAGCGCCGAGGTGATGCGCGCGCGGTCGTCGCCCACCACCTGGGCCCAGTTGAGCGACAGGCCGCGCTCAGCCATCAGCTCGGCCACCTTGGGCAGGTGCTTGTCCTGCCGCTTGCCCGACAGGATCTCGTCGCCCACGATGATCAACCCGAAGCCGGTGCTCATGGCGCGGGCGACTCCGGCGGCAGTGGCAATGGGCCGGGAGCGGGCGGGGCCGGCGGATGCAGCGCCGGCTCGACCGGCACCACCTCGACCGGCACCACGGCACGCAGGCGCTCCAGCACCGCCAGTGCGTAGTGCGCGAACCACAGCGAGGCGAATGCGAAGACAAGGGTGTAGACCCAGATCGCCACCGGCACCAGCAGCGGCGCCAGGGCAATGAACATCGCGCCGGACGCCCACAGCAGGCTGGGCGCGGCACCCAGGTAGCCGCACAGCACGCCCATCACCAGCAGGGTGCTGCGGTGCTCGCGCATGATCCGTCGGCGCTCGTCGGCGCTGGCGTGCGTGGCCAGGGCGTCGAAGGCAAATACGCGGTAGGTGAGCCAGCCCCAGATCAGCGGCGGCAGGATGAGCACCAGGGGCGGCACCAGCCACAGCGGCATGGACAGCAGCAATACCACCACCGCCAGCAGCGTGGAGCCCAGCGACCACAGCACGCTCACGACGAAAGAGCCGCCGCGCCGCTTCTCCAGCTGCGGAAAGCGGCGCTGACCCACCAGATCGACCATCGCCGGTGTCATGAAGGCCGCCACCAGCAGCAGGCACAGCAACACGATGACCGGCGTGGCGAGCACCAGCACGATCAGGGGCGCGAACACGGCACGCAGCGAGCCCATGCCCAGGCCGTCGAGCCAGCCGAGGAAGGCCTGCACGAGTTGGAAAGCCTCGAACCACGCCATGACGGAGGCCACCGCGCCATCCCAGAAGAAATAGCCCAGGGCGAAGGACAGCGCCACCATCAGCACCAGGGGTAGGAAAGACAGCGCGATCACGCGCGGGTGCATGCAGTACGCCACCGCGCGCCAGAAGGCATCGAACATCGCTCGCATGGCGCGAAGAATACCCGCAAGCGCTGACAACCCCGCCGCTAGGATGTCGCCCATGGATCGCATCGATGTTCATGGCGTGCGGCTGGAAGTCGCGCAGATTCCCGGCGACCCCGCCCTCGCCCCTTTGGTCTTCCTGCACGAAGGTCTGGGCAGTGTCGCCATGTGGACCCAACGGGGCCTTTGCTGGCCCGAAGTGCTGTGCCAGGCCAGCGGGCGCGCCGGCTGGCTGTTCTCGCGCCGCGGCTACGGCCAGTCCGATCCCGTGGCCGACGTGCGTGGCGCACCGCGCCAGGAGGGCTTCTGGCACGTCGGGCGCCACGAGCCCGACTACATGCACCGCGAGGCTTTCGAGGTGCTGCCGCTGCTGCTGTCCCGGCTGGGCATCCGCGAGCCACTGCTCGTGGGCCATTCCGATGGCGCCACCATCGCCCTGCTCCACGCGAGCCGGCATTCCGTGGCGGGCTGCGTGGCCATCGCCCCACACGCCTTCGTCGAGGATGTGTCGATCCGTTCCATCGCGCAGGCTCGGGACCAGTACCAGGCCACGCTCGACGACCCCCGGGGACTGCGGCAGCGCCTGGCCCGGTACCACCGCGACGTGGACAACGCCTTCTGGCAATGGAACGACGTCTGGCTCAGCCCGGCCTTCCGCGGCTTCGACATCCTGGACACCTGCGCCGACATCCGCGTCCCGCTGCTGCTGGTGCAGGGCCGGCAGGACGAATACGGCACGCTGCAACAGTTACACCGTGTGCAGGAAAGGGCGCCGCACGCCGACATACTGGCGCTGGACGACTGCGGACACAGCCCGCACCGTGACAAACCGCACGAACTCACCGAGGCACTCGACCGCTGGTTCCGGTCTTCCATCACGACATGAGCCCGGGTTACCCCATCTGATGGACGAACGCCTCCATCCACCCCCTCACAATCGGGCACGCCGAGTGCCGGTCGCAGCCTGCCGGCCACAAACGGGCGCCCAAATCCCCAACGAAATCACGAGCCGTCACGCTTTGGTCAGGACGTGCAGTCGGCAGGGCGGCCGAATCTATACACTTTGATACATCTTGGTCACGCCCTCCCCGACCGCATGAGCATCTGGACCCATCCCTGGCTGATCGCCGCTCTCGTGCCCGCCCTGCTGGCGGTGGGTGCGCTGCTGCATCGGTACTGGGCGGAACGGCAGGCGCGGCAGAAGCGCCGCCTGCCCAAGCACTGGCCGCTGGCGGGCCGGCCCCTGGCCAACAGCGAGGAAGCCCGCGTCTGGCACTGGCTCTCGCGCGCCTTCTACGACCACCACGTCATGATCAAGCTGCCGGTGACGCGCTTCACCCTGCCCCGCCAGCGCGAAGAAGGCATGGAGTGGTACCGCCTGCTGGGCGGCGTGTACTGCACCTTCACCGTGTGCAAGTCCGACGGACGTGTCATCGGCTGCCTCGACGTGCCCGGCCCGGCGGGCATTCCTCGCAGCACCCGCGCCCTCAAGCACTCGCTGCTCAGCCAGATCGGCCTGCCCTACTGGGTGGTGCGCTCCAACAGTCTGCCCACGGTGGCGGAGATCCGCGCCGAGTTCCTGGGTGAATCCGAACTCAACCGCGCCATGCGGGAACGCGAGATGGAAGAACGCGCCATCATTGCCGCGCAAACCAATCTGCGCAGCGCGCTCAATCGCCAGCGCAGCACGCGCTCGCACAGCGACTTCAACCCGCTGTCCAACTGGCCCAACAGCGCGCAGGACGCGCGCAGCAGCGACTACCACTCGCAGTGGCAGGACAACAACTCGTTCCTGATGCCGCTGGACAGCCGCAAGGGCGATCTGCTCTGAGCGAACTCGGGACCGGATCCCGGGTCTGCCGGAGAGACAATTCCCGGATTTGCTCCGTTCCGTGACCCAAGGCCTCCTGCACCGGCTCAAAGCCTGGCTGCCCTCCCCCGACACGATCCGCAGCCAGCGCTGGCTGCGCTGGCTCGCGCCATTCATGTCCCACCCGCGCCTGTGGCACCTCAGCCGCAAAGGCGTGGCCATGGGCGTGGCGCTCGGCGTGTTTTTTGGCCTGCTGATCCCCATCGCGCAGATGCCCGCGGCGGGCGTGGCGGCGGTGGTGCTGCGCGCCAACCTGCCGGCGGCCATGGCCAGCACCTTCGTCACCAACCCGGTCACCTTCGGGCCGGTCTACTACGCGGCTTACCGGCTCGGCAAAGTGGTGCTGGGAGAAGACGCGCCAGCCCATCAACGGGCTTTGGACGAGGAGCGACTGGTGGAAGAACTGACCGCCACGCCCGAAGAAGCGCCCGAGTCGCTCGGCCTCGTCGAACGCCTGCAGCGCTGGCTGGCGCAGATCGGCCGAGTCGGCAAGCCGCTGTTCACGGGGCTGGTGATTCTGGCCATCGCCTGTGGCCTGACGGTATATGTGCTGACGGACGCCTTGTGGCGCCTGCGCGTGCGCTGGAATCGCCGTCGGCGCCTGGCGCAAAGGGCATCGGCGGGCCCTGGGCCCGCCGATGGAAAAGGTGGTGGAGCTGGGGGGAATTGAACCCCCGTCCGCAAGCCTTCTTCGAGCAGTTCTACATGCGTAGCCATCTGTTTTGGGTCTCGCCAGCCGGATCGCGCAGTGGCACGCTACCCGGTCAGCCAGCAGCCTTGGATCTCATCCCGCGCCAAGCTGCCCGGCGCGGGACCAGTCGATGTGAATGACCTCGCGGCGTCAGGCCTTGCGGCCTTCGGCTCAGCCCATCGACGAGCTGTTGCGAGGATCGGGGAGTTTAGGCCCCGAGTACGCACCATTTAAGCCGCTTTGAGGGCGGAATAAACGGGAGCGTTTGCTGCTTCAGTATTGGCAGTTGGTTTGTTTCTGCGGTTTTACGAGGTGACAGAACCTCGGCATGCCCTGCTGCGCGTCCGAACCCACGTCGAAACCGGTGCAGCCCCAGGAGGAAGGGATTTTAGGGCAGATGGATCAGTTTCAAGAGGTCCAGCGGCTGTTCGATATGCGCATTGGCCCCCCAACTCGTGAGATCGGCGTCTGCACCGAGATAGCCATAGCAAGCCGCCACCGTGGACATGCCCGCCGCGCGACCCGCGACGATGTCGCGCAGATCGTCGCCCACGTACAGGCAGTGTGCCGGCTCCACGCCCAGGCGCTGCGCGGCCTCGAGCAGTGGCGCGGGATGCGGCTTGGGGTGAGGCGTGGTATCCCCGCAGACCAGGGCGCCTGCCGAGTCGAACAGGCGCAGTGCCTGGACGATGGGATGCGTGAGGCGTTCCATCTTGTTGGTCACGACACCCCAGGGCATGCCGGCCCGGTTCAATGTGTCCAGCAGCGCCGAGACCCCCTCGAACGGCCGCGTGAGTTCCAGCATGCGCACTTCGTACGCGTCAAGGAAAGCGCTGCGAAGCTCCGCGAACTCGTGGTGATCGGGTGTGATGCCGAATGCCACCCGAAGCATGCCGCGCGCCCCCGATCCGGCATGCGCACGGTAGTCCTCCAGCGGCAGAGGCGGCAGCCCGCGTGCCCGGCGCAGGCTCTCGGCCGCGCCGCCCAGGTCGGGCGCGCTGTCGATCAGGGTCCCGTCGAGATCGAACAGAACGGCTTGCAAGCCGCTGAATCGCGGGGCCATGGATCAGATCTTTCGCGTGCCGAAGAGGTAGTTCACGCTGGTGTCGCCGCTGAGCCAGTAGCGCCGCGTGAGCGGGTTGTATTCCATGCCGCGTGTGTGCTGCAGGTCAAGGCCCGCGGCGCGGCAATGTGCCGCGAGTTCGCTCGGGCGGATGAAGCGCGCGTACTCATGCGTGCCGCGGGGCAGCAGGCCCAGCACGTACTCGGCCCCGAGAATGGCGAACAGGAAGGCCTTGGCGTTGCGGTTGAGCGTGGAAAAGAAGACATGGCCGCCCGGCTTGACCAGAGCGGCACAGGCACGGACCACGGATGAGGGGTCGGGTACGTGCTCGAGCATTTCCATGCAGGTCACCACGTCGAACCCTTCGGGCTCTTCGCGCGCCAACTCCTCCACGCTGATCTCCTGGTAGCGCACGCCCGTGGTACCCGCTTCCAATGCGTGCAACTGGGCCACGCGCAGCGCCTTCGAGGCGAGATCGATGCCGAGCACGTCGGCGCCCAGCCGCGCCATGCCGTCTGACAGAACGCCGCCGCCACAACCCACGTCGAGCACGCGTTTGCCCGTCAGGCCGGCAATGCCATCGATCCACGCCATTCGCAACGGATTGATCTGATGCAGCGGGCGGAATTCGCCATCGGGGTCCCACCAGCGATGGGCGAGATCGGAGAATTTGGCCAGTTCGGCCGGGTCGGCATTGATTTGCGCAGTCATTGGACGATTATCAAGAAGACAACAAAAAACCGCGCCGAAGCGCGGTTTTTTGAGTGAAACCGAGGTGATCAGTTCTTGCGGGTACCAACCACTTCGACTTCCACGCGACGGTTCTTCGAGCGACCTTCGCGGGTGGCGTTGTCGGCCACCGGCTGGGTCAGACCCTTACCTTCGGTGTAGATGCGGTTGCTTTCGATGCCCTTGCTCACCAGGTAAGCCTTGACGGCTTCTGCACGGCGCACCGACAGGGCCTGGTTGTAGGCAGCGGCACCGGTCGAGTCGGTGTGGCCGACGGCGATCACCACTTCCAGGTTGATGCCTTGAACCTTGCCAGCCAGGTCGTCCAGCTTGGCGCGGCCTTCGGGCTTGAGCACGGCCTTGTCGAAATCGAAGAAAGCGTCGGCGGCGTAGGTCACCTTGGTGGCGGCGGCCACGGGAGCGGCGGCGGGAGCCGGGGCCGGAGCCGGGGCAGCGGCAGGAGCCGGGGCCGGAGCGGGCGCCGGGGCCGGAGCGGCCATGGGCACGATCGCGCCGTCGCAACCTTTGGCAGCGGTCGCAGGCGTCCAGGAGGCGTCACGCCAGCAGAGTTCGTTGGTGCCGTTCTTCCACACCAGCTCGCTGGTGCCATTGCGCCAGTTGTCGATGGTCTGGGCGCCAGCAGCCGTTGCCATGGCGGCGGTTGCAAACAGCATTGCCACTCGGTTGAGTTTCTTCATGGTTTTCCTCTAGGTAAGCCGCAGACGACCTGCGTGACGTAATTAGATTAGCGGCGCCTGGATGTGAGCACTCCAAAACGCTCGGGGCATTGTGCCACAAGGATCATCGCGCCAATCCCGGGGGTCCAAGATCAGACAACGCCTACGACCCCGATGCGACATCCGTTGCCGACGTACAACATGGAGTCCCGGCCGGGCATCCTGACCGCGCCGATTAAAATCTTCTGTTGCATTGCAGAGTCACCCCCAGCGCCGTTCTTCCATGACCTCATTCGCCAAAGAAACCCTGCCCATCAGTCTGGAAGAGGAGATGCGCCGGAGCTATCTCGATTACGCGATGAGCGTCATCGTGGGACGCGCCCTGCCCGACGCGCGTGATGGCCTCAAGCCGGTGCACCGGCGCGTGCTCTACGCGATGCACGAGCTCAACAACGACTGGAACCGGCCCTACAAGAAGTCGGCCCGTATCGTCGGCGACGTCATTGGTAAATACCACCCGCACGGCGACTCCGCGGTGTACGACACCATCGTGCGCATGGCCCAGGACTTCTCCATGCGCCACCCGCTGGTGGACGGCCAGGGCAACTTCGGCTCCGTCGACGGCGACAACGCCGCGGCCATGCGCTACACCGAAATCCGCTTGTCGAAGATCGCCCACGAGATGCTGGCCGACATCGACAAGGAAACCGTCGACTACGGCCCCAACTACGACGGCAGCGAAAAGGAACCCCTGGTACTGCCGACGCGCCTGCCCAACCTGCTGGTCAACGGCAGCGCCGGCATCGCGGTGGGCATGGCCACCAACATTCCGCCGCACAACCTCAACGAGGTGGTGGACGCCTGTCTGCACATGCTCAAGAACCCTGAGGCGTCGATCGACGAACTCATGGAGATCATCCCGGCGCCCGACTTCCCCACCGCCGGCATCATCTACGGCGTGCAAGGCGTGAAGGATGGCTACCGCACGGGCCGTGGCCGCGTGGTGATGCGCGCCAAGTGCCATTTCGAGGACATCGACAAGGGGCAACGCCAGGCCATCATCGTTGACGAGCTGCCCTACCAGGTCAACAAGAAGACGCTGCAGGAGCGCATGGCCGAGCTCGTGCACGAGAAGAAGATCGAGGGCATCAGCCACATCCAGGACGAGTCGGACAAGTCCGGTATGCGCCTGGTGATCGAGCTCAAGCGTGGCGAGGTGCCCGAGGTGGTGCTGAACAACCTCTACAAGCAGACCCAGCTGCAAGACACCTTCGGCATCAACATGGTGGCGCTGGTCGACGGCCAGCCGCGCCTGTGCAACCTGAAAGACCTGATCACGGTCTTTCTCGAGCACCGGCGCGAGGTGGTCACGCGGCGCACCATCTTCAACCTCCGCAAGGCGCGCGAACGCGGCCACGTACTCGAAGGCCTGGCCGTGGCGCTGGCCAACATCGACGAGTTCATCCGCATCATCCGCGAGTCGCCCACGCCGCCGGTGGCCAAGTCGGAGCTCATGAGCCGCAGCTGGGACAGCCAGCTCGTGCGCGAGATGCTCACGCGCGCCAAGGCCGACGGCGGCACGGTGAACGCGGACGATTACCGCCCGGATGGGCTCGACCGCCACTACGGCATGCAGGGTGACGGCCTGTACCGCCTCTCGGAAACGCAGGCCCAGGAGATCCTGCAGATGCGCCTGCAGCGCCTCACCGGCCTCGAGCAGGACAAGATCGTCGCCGAGTACAAGGACGTGATGGCCGAGATCGACGACCTGCTCGACATCCTGGCCCGCCCGGAGCGTGTCTCGACCATCATCAGCGAAGAGTTGATCGCGGTGCGCCAGGAGTTTGGCCAGACCAAGCTGGGCGCGCGCCGCAGCGAGATCGAACACAACGCGCAGGACCTGGCCACCGAGGACCTCATCACGCCGACCGACATGGTCGTCACCTTGAGCCACTCGGGCTACATCAAGAGCCAGCCGCTCAACGAATACCGCTCGCAAAAGCGCGGCGGGCGCGGCAAGCAGGCCACGGCCACGAAAGAAGACGACTGGGTCGACCAGCTCTTCATCGCCAACACGCACGACTGGATCCTGTGCTTCTCCAATCGCGGCCGCCTGTACTGGCTCAAGGTCTGGGAGGTGCCCAGCGGCTCGCGCGGTTCGCGCGGCAAGCCCATCGTCAACATGTTCCCGCTCGCCGAAGGCGAGAAGATCAACGTGGTGCTGGCGCTCACGGGCGAGTTCCGCAGCTTCCCGGCCGACCACTATGTGTTCATGGCCACGGCGGGCGGCACGGTCAAGAAGACGGCGCTCGACGAGTTCAGCAACCCGCGCAAGGCCGGCATCATCGCGGTCGATCTCGACGAAGGCGATTACCTGATCGGCGCCGCGCTCACCGACAGCCACCATGACGTGATGCTGTTCTCCGACGGCGGCAAGGCCGTGCGCTTCGACGAGAACGACGTGCGCCCCATGGGCCGCAACGCGCGTGGCGTGCGCGGCATGATGCTGGAAGATGGCCAGAGCGTGATCGCCATGCTGGTGGCCGAGGACGAGACGCAGAGCGTGCTGACCGCCACCGTCAACGGCTACGGCAAGCGCACGCCCATTGGCGAGTACACGCGCCATGGCCGCGGTACCAAGGGCATGATCGCCATCCAGCAAAGCGAGCGCAACGGCAAGGTCGTGGCCGCCACGCTGGTGCACACCGACGACCAGATCATGCTGATCACCGACAAGGGGGTGCTGGTGCGCACGCGCGTGGCCGAGATCCGCGAGATGGGACGCGCCACGCAGGGCGTGACGCTGATCTCGCTCGACGACGGTGACGAGCTGTCTGGTCTGCAGCGCATTGTCGAGAACGACGCCAACGCCCCCGAGGGCGGTGAACCCGACAGCGGCGAACCCGCACCAGCCGCGTGATGGCGCGGCCCTACAACTTCTCCGCCGGCCCGGCCGCGATGCCGGCCGAAGTGCTCGAGATCGCCGCGCGCGAAATGCTCGACTGGCACGGCAGCGGCATGAGCGTGATGGAGATGAGCCACCGGGGCAAGGCCTTCGGCGAGATCGCGACGCAAGCCGAAGCCGATCTGCGCGAATTGCTGGCGGTGCCGTCGCACTTCAAGATCCTGTTCATGCAGGGCGGCGGCCTGGCCGAGAACGCCATCGTCCCGATGAACCTCTCTCGCGGCGGCGTGGTGGACGTCGTGGTCACCGGCAGCTGGAGCCAGAAGTCGCTCAAGGAGGCCGCTCGCTACGCGAGCGCGCGCCTCGCGGCCAGCAACGCCGACAGCCAGCACACCACCTTGCCCGCACCGGCCAGTTGGCAACTCTCGCCCGACGCACAGTACGTGCACGTCTGCAGCAACGAGACCATCCACGGTGTGGAGTTCCAGGAGCTGCCCGACCTCAAGGCCCTGGGCAGCGAGGCACCGCTGGTGATCGACTTCTCCTCGCACGTGGCTTCGCGCCCGGTCGATTGGTCGCGCGTGGGCCTGGCCTTCGGCGGCGCGCAGAAGAACCTCGGCCCCGCCGGACTCACCCTGGTCGTGGTGCGCGAGGATCTGCTCGGCCACGCCCTGCCCATCTGCCCCAGCGCCTTCGACTACAAGACCGTGGCCGACAACGCGTCGATGTACAACACGCCGCCCACGTATGCCATCTACATGGCCGGCCTCACCTTCCAGTGGCTCAAGCGCCAGGGTGGTGTCGCGGCCATGGAGGCGCGCAACATCGCCAAGGCCAAACTGCTCTACGACTTCCTCGACCAGTCGCCGTTTTACGAGAACCGCGTCGCGCCCGAGTGCCGTTCGCGCATGAACATCCCGTTTTTCCTGAAGGACGAGTCACGCAACGAGGCCTTCCTGGCCGGTGCCCAGGCCCGCGGCCTGTTGCAGCTCAAGGGGCACAAGTCGGTGGGCGGCATGCGCGCCAGCATTTACAACGCCATTCCCATCGAGGGCGTGCAGGCCCTGGTGAACTACCTGCGCGACTTCGAAAAGGAAATGGCCTGACCCCATGGCATCCAATCCGCAACAAACCGAAGCACTGGGCGAGCTGCGCGTTCAGATCGACGCGATCGACCAGCAGTTGCTGAGCCTGCTCAACCAGCGCGCACGGGTGGCCGAGCAGGTCGGCGAGCTCAAGCGCAAGGAAGGATCGCCCTTCTTCCGGCCTGACCGCGTGGCCCAGGTCATCGAGAAGATCCAGACCGCCAACCCCGGCCCGCTGCTCAACCAGCACGTGGCCTCCATCTGGCGCGAGATCATGTCCGCCTGCCTGGCGCTGGAAACGCCCCAGCGCGTGGCCGTGCTGGGCCCGCAGGGCACCTTCTGCGAACAGGCGGCGGTCGAGTTCTTCGGCAGCGCGGCCAACCTCATCCATTGCGCCAGCTTCGACGAGGTCTTCCACGCCACCGCCGCGGGCACCGCCCAGTTCGGCGTGGTCGGCGTCGAGAACACCACCGAGGGCGTGGTCGCCCGCTCGCTCGATCTGTTCCTGCGCTCGCCCGTGCATGTGGTCGGCGAAGTGAGCCTGCTGGTGCGCCACAACCTGCTGTGCCGTGGCGCCTCGCTCGACGGCATCGAGGTCGTCATGGCCCACCCCCAGGCACTCGCGCAGTGCCAGGGCTGGCTGTCGCAGCACCTGCCGAACGCCGAGCGGCGCGCCGTCTCCAGCAATGCCGAAGGCGCCCGCCTCGCCGCCGAGGACCCGCGCTTCGCCGCCCTGGCCAGCGAGCGCGCCGCCGCGCAGTTCGGCCTGCACATCGTGGCGCACGCCGTGCAGGACGAGGCCTACAACCGCACGCGTTTCGCCATCATCTGCCTGCCGCAGACCCTGGCCATGCCACCCGCCAGCGGACGAGACTGCACCAGTCTCGTGGTGTCCGTGCCCAACCGCCCTGGCGCCGTGCACGACCTGCTGGTGCCGCTCAAGAACCACGGCGTGTCCATGACGCGCTTCGAATCGCGCCCCGCCAAGTCCGGTCAATGGGAGTACTACTTCTACATCGATCTCGCCGGCCACCCCTCGCAGCCGCACGTCGCGGCCGCGCTTGACGAACTGCAACGCCTGTGCGCCTTCTACAAGGTGCTGGGCGCCTACCCGGTGACGGAATGATGTTTGAGCAACTCGGACTGATCGGCTGCGGCCTCATGGGCGGCTCCTTCGCGCTTGCGCTCAAGCGCGCCGGCCTGGTCAAGCGCGTGGTGGGCTACAGCAAGTCGCCCTCCACCACCGAACGCGCCCGCCAGCTCGGCGTCATCGACGTCGAAGCCCCGTCCGCGCTGCTCGCCGTCTCGGGCGCCGACCTGGTGCTGCTGGCCGTGCCCGTGGCCGCCACCGAAGCCACCTTCAAGGCCATCCGCCACCTGGTGCGCAACGACGTGCTGATCATGGACGTCGGCTCCACCAAGCGCGAGGTCATCGACGCCGCGCGCCGCGTGCTGCGCGACCAGGTGGGCGTGTTCGTGCCGGCCCACCCCATCGCGGGCAAGGAACTCGCCGGCGTGGACCACGCGGACCCGGATCTCTACACCGGCCGCCAGGTCATCCTCACCCCCATCGAGCGCACCATGCCCGGCCACGTGGACAAGGCGGAAAAGGTGTGGCGCGCGCTGGGCTGCCAGGTCAAGCGCATGACGCCCGAGGGCCACGACGCCGCCTACGCCGCCATCAGCCACCTGCCGCACCTGCTGGCCTTCGCGCTCATGGGCGCCATCCAGAAGCAGCCCGAAGGCAACGATTTCCTGGCCCTCGCCGGCCCGGGCTTTCGCGATTTCACCCGCATCGCCGCCAGCGACGCGGCCATCTGGCGCGACATCCTGCTCTCCAACAAGGAAGAGCTGATCACCCAGTCGCGCCATTTCCTGCGTGCACTGCAGGAACTGGAAACGGCCATCAAGAACAACGACCCCGACGCGCTCGAAACCCTGATCGACCAGGCCAGCGAAGCGCGCGCGAACTGGCGCATGACGGCCATCAAGCCTCAAGGCTGATCCGCCCACTGCGCATGTTCGACATCTCCAGCCTCGACATCCCCTCGCTGGTCAGCGCCGGCGGCCACGTACGCCTGCCGGGCTCCAAGAGCATCTCCAATCGCGTGCTGCTGCTCGCAGCGCTGAGCGAAGGCCCCACGCTGGTGGAAGACCTGCTCGACTCCGACGACACGCGCGTCATGCTCGCCGCCCTGCGCCAGCTCGGCTGTGCCATCGACGAAACCGGCCCCGCCAGCGTGCGCGTGCAGGGGCTGGGCGGACAGTTGCCAGTGCATGAGGGCGAGCTGTTCCTCGGCAATGCCGGCACCGCCATGCGCCCGCTCACGGCCGCGCTGGCGCTGATGGCCACGGCCCAGGGCGCACAGTTCGAACTCGCCGGCGTGCCCCGCATGCACGAGCGCCCCATCGGCGACCTGGTGGACGCTCTGCGTCAACTCGGCTGCCCGGTGGAATGCCTGCAGAACGAGGGCTACCCCCCGCTGCGCCTGGGCGACGGCGCGCCCCACCCGCTGCACCTGAGCGAGCCCATCCGCGTGCGGGGAGACGTCTCCAGCCAGTTCCTCACCGCGCTGCTGCTCGCACTCCCGCTGGTGGCGCGGGACACAGACGTGGTCATCGAGGTGGTCACCGAACTGATCTCCAAACCCTACATCGAGATCACGCTGAACCTGTTGCAACGCTTCGGCGTGATCGTGCGCCGCGAAGGCTGGCAGCGCTTCACCATCCCGCGCGGCAGCCGCTACGCCTCGCCCGGGCGCATCGCCGTCGAGGCCGATGCGTCTTCCGCCAGTTACTTCATCGCGCTCGGCGCCATCGCGCCGGCCACGCCGGGCACCGACGGCGTCGTCATCGAAGGCGTGGGCCTGGACTCCATCCAGGGTGACATCCGCTTCGTCGAAGCGGCACGCCTCATGGGCGCCGAGGTCGCGGACGAAGGCAAAGCCCTTCGCGTGCGCCGCGGCGCCTGGCCGCTCAAGGCCATCGACCTCGACTGCAACCACATCCCTGACGCGGCCATGACGCTGGCCGTGATGGCGCTCTACGCCGACGGCACCACCACGCTGCGCAACATCGCGAGCTGGCGCGTGAAGGAAACCGACCGCATCGCCGCCATGGCCATTGAAGGCCGCAAGCTCGGCGCCACGATCGAGGAAGGGGCGGACTTCATCCGCGTCACGCCACCTCAGGCCTGGAGAAGGGCCAGCATCCACACCTACGACGACCACCGCGTCGCCATGTGCTTCTCGCTGGCCGCCTTCAACCCGGCGGGCTTGCCGGTGCGCATCGAAGACCCGAAGTGCGTGGGCAAGACCTTCCCCGACTATTTCGAAACCTTCTTCAGCGTTTGCCACACCCCGGCCGAGCGCATCCCTGTGATCTGCATCGATGGCCCCACCGCCTCCGGCAAGGGCACGCTCGCGGCCGAGATCGCCTCGCGGCTCGGCTACCACCTGCTCGACTCCGGCGCCCTGTACCGCCTGGTGGGCCTGGCGGCCGAACGCGAAGGCCTGTCCACCACCGAAGCCGACCTGCGCGACCCGGTCCACGCCGAACGCATGGGCCGCCTGGCTGCCGGGCTGGACGTGCGCTTCACCCCTGGCAAGACCTGGCTCGATGGGGAAGACGTCACCGAGGCCCTGCGCGCCGAGTCCGCCGGCATGGCCGCCTCGCGCGTGTCGGCCGTGCCCCAGGTGCGTGCCGCCCTGGTCGACCTGCAACTGCAGATGCGCCGCCTGCCTGGCCTGGTGGCCGACGGACGCGACATGGGCACGGTGATCTTCCCGGCCGCCCCGCTCAAGATCTACCTCACCGCCAGCGCCGGGCAGCGCGCCCAGCGCCGCCATAAGCAGTTGATTTCAAAGGGAATACCCGCTATACTCGCCGACCTTCTGGCCGATCTTCAAGCACGCGACGCACGCGACATGAACCGCGCGCACGCCCCCCTGAAGCCGGCCGAAGACGCGGTGCTGCTGGACAACTCCGAACTGGACATCGAGCAATCGGTGCAATTCGTGTTGAAACGCTGGCACGGCCAACAGGCTTTCCCGGCTCGCTGAGAAAGCCCCCCGCAGGCCCCGAAGACCCCGCCGGATGTTCCCCGTCCGCAGGTCCGAGGGATCGTCAACCAACCCGCCGTGTTCCGCACGGCACAACGTCACACCGCCCAACCGTCGTCACCCGCGCCGCCCTTGCCGGGCATCCTCGCGCCGACGCCAAGCGGTTTCAGGAAATCTCCATGTCTGAATCTTTTGCCGCCCTCTTTGAAGAGTCCCTCAAGCGCGCCGAAATGCGCGCGGGCGAAGTCATCACCGCCGAGGTCGTTCGCATCGAACACAACCACGTGGTGGTCAACGCCGGTCTGAAGTCGGAAGCCTACGTCCCGCTGTCCGAATTCAAGAACGACCAGGGCGAACTCGAAGTGCAGGTCGGTGACTTCGTCTCCGTCGCCATCGACTCCGTCGAGAACGGCTTCGGCGACACCCTGCTCTCGCGCGACAAGGCCAAGCGCCTGGCCTCGTGGATGGCCCTCGAGAAAGCCCTCGAATCGGGCGAATTCGTCACCGGCACCACCACCAGCAAGGTCAAGGGCGGCCTCAAGGTCATGGTCAACGGCATCAGCGCCTTCCTGCCGGGCTCGCTGGTCGACAGCCGTCCCACCAAGGACCTCACCCCCTACGAGAACAAGACCCTGGAATTCAAGGTCATCAAGCTCGACCGCAAGCGCAACAACGTGGTGCTGAGCCGCCGCGCCGTGGTGGAAGCCTCCATGGGCGAAGAGCGCGCCAAACTGATGGAAACGCTGAAAGAAGGCGCCATCGTCAACGGCGTGGTCAAGAACATCACCGAATACGGTGCGTTCGTCGACCTCGGCGGCATCGACGGCCTGCTGCACATCACCGACATGGCCTGGCGCCGCGTGCGCCACCCCAGCGAGGTGGTGCAGGCCGGCCAGGAAATCACGGCCAAGATCCTCAAGTTCGACACCGAGAAGCAGCGCGTCTCGCTGGGCCTCAAGCAAATGGGCGACGACCCGTGGCTGGGCGTGAGCCGCCGCTACCCGCAAGGCACCCGCATGTTCGGCAAGGTCACCAACATCGCCGACTACGGCGCGTTCGTGGAACTCGAGCCCGGCATCGAAGGCCTGGTGCACGTTTCCGAAATGGACTGGACCAACAAGAACGTGGCCCCGTCCAAGCTGGTGTCGCTGGGCGACGAGGTCGAGGTCATGGTGCTCGACATCGACGAAGACAAGCGCCGCATCTCGCTGGGCATGAAGCAGTGCAAGGCCAACCCCTGGCACGAGTTCGCCGAGCAGACCAAGCGCGGTGACCGCGTCAAGGGCCCGATCAAGTCCATCACCGACTTCGGCGTGTTCGTCGGCCTGGCCGCCGGCATCGACGGCCTGGTGCACCTGTCCGACCTGTCCTGGAACGAAGCCGGCGAACAAGCCGTGCGCAACTACAAGAAGGGCCAGGAAGTCGAGGCCGTGGTGCTCGCCATCGACGTCGAGCGCGAGCGCATCAGCCTGGGCATCAAGCAGCTCGACGGTGACCCGTTCACCACCTTCGTGTCGGTCAACGACAAGGGCTCCGTGGTGACCGGCAAGGTCAAGACCGTGGACGCCAAGGGCGCCGAGATCGACCTGGGTGAAGACGTGCTGGGCTACCTGCGCGCCTCCGAGATCAGCCGCGACCGCGTGGAAGACGCCCGCAACGTGCTCAAGGAAGGCGACGAGGTCTCGGCCGTGGTCGTCAACGTGGACCGCAAGACGCGCAACATCCAGCTGTCGATCAAGGCCAAGGACAACGCCGACGCGCAGGAAGCCATGGCCAACCTGAGCCAGAGCTCGGGCAACGCCGGTACCACCAGCCTGGGCGCCCTGCTGCGCGCCAAGCTGGACAACACCGGCAACGGCCGCTGATCCGCGTCATCGATGACCCGCAGCGATCTTGTCGAAGCCCTGGCCGCCCGGTTCGGCCAGCTGACCCACCGAGATGCCGAGTTCGCCGTCAAGGCGATCCTCGACGCCATGGGCGACGCCCTGGTGAAGGGCCACCGCATCGAGATCCGGGGCTTCGGCAGTTTCTCGGTCAATCGTCGCTCGCCTCGCATCGGACGCAACCCGCGTTCGGGCGAGAGCGTGATGATTCCCGAGAAGCGCGTGCCCCACTTCAAACCGGGCAAGGCCCTGCGCGAGCAGGTCGACGAGCGCACCGCCCTCATGCAACAGCATGAGGACCAGCAGCGCACCGGCTGAAGACCCCATCGCTACAATCGTCCCCCACCACTTGAGGGGATGTTTTGAAGTACCTCATGTGGCTGCTCAACGCGGCCATTTTTTTTGTCCTCTTCGCTTTCGCGCTGAACAACCAGGACAGTGTGACCCTGAAGCTGTTCTTCGGGCACAGCTGGGAGGCGCCCTTGGTGCTGGTGCTGCTGCTGGTGCTGCTCATCGGCGTGTTCCTCGGCGTCATCGTCATGCTGCCCCTGTGGCTGCGCGCGCGCCGGAACCGCCAGCGCAGCGGCAACACCACCCTGTTCGGCAACGAGACCACGCTCATGCCGCAAGACCCCGTCGATCGCCGGCATGGACTTTGACCTGACCTGGCTGCTCTGGGGCCTGCCGCTGGCGTTCGCGCTGGGCTGGGTCGCGTCACGCCTCGACCTGCGCCAGTGGCGCATCGAAGGCCGGCAGGCGCCCAAGGCCTACTTCCGCGGCCTCAACCACCTGCTCAACGAACAGCAGGACCAGGCCATCGACGCTTTCATCGAGGCCGTGCAGGGCGACCCCGACACCACCGAACTGCACTTCGCCCTGGGCAACCTGTTCCGCCGCCGCGGCGACTACGACCGCGCCGTGCGTGTGCACGAGCACCTGCTCTCGCGCGCCGACCTGAGCCGCAAGGAGCGTGAGCGCGCCCAGCACGCGCTGGCGCTCGACTTTCTCAAGGCCGGCCTGCTCGACCGCGCCGAATCGGCGCTCAGCAAGCTCGAAGGCACCGCCTTCGAGAACGAGGCGCGCCTGGCGCTGCTGGGCATCTACGAACGCTCGCGCGACTGGGCCCGGGCCCGTGCCATCGCCGACAAGCTCGACGCCGTGGAGCACGGCGCCTTCACCACGCGCATCGCGCACTACCTGTGTGAGCTCGCCGAGCTCGCGCACCGCGAGGGCCAGGCCGAGCGCGTGCGCGCCCTGCTCGACGAGGCCGTGCGGCGCGCGCCCACGCTGGCGCGCGGCTGGATGGCGCGATCAGCCCTGCGCAACCAGCAGGGTGACGCCACGGGCGCCCTCGACGACCTGCTGGCCCTGGCCGAGCACGCCCCCGCATCGCTGCCACTGGCCGCACGCGCCATGGCCGAGCTCGCGCAACAGACGGGCCGCGTCGATCCCATCCTGCGCACCCTGGGCAATGCCCAGGCGCGTGCACCTTCCATCGACATCACCGAGGCACTGGCCCGCCTGGCGACGGCACCCGATGGCGCACGCGGCATGTACCTGCGCCACCTCGAGGCCGAACCCTCGCTGGTCATCGCGAGCCAATGGCTCGCGGGCGAAACCCTGTCCGACCCGCAGGCCCAGGCCAGCGTTCAGCGCGCGCTCGACCAGGCGAGCGGCCCCCTCAAGCGATACCGCTGCGCCGCCTGCGGCTTCGAGGCGCGCCAGCACTTCTGGCAATGCCCCGGCTGCCAGGCCTGGGACAGCTACCCCGCCCGGCGCGTCGAAGAGCTCTAGGCCGCGCCGTAGCCACCGCCTCCGGGCGTGTGGATCTCGAAGATGTCGCCCATGGCCATCTCGGCCTGGCCGATGTGCTTCAGTTCCTCCGTGCGCCCGTCGGCCCTCACCACGCGGTTGATGCCCAAGGCCCCCGGCTGGCCACCCGCCATGCCGAACGACGGATGCACCCGGCCGTTGGACAGGATGCTCGCCGTCATCGGCTCCAGGAAACGCACGCGGCGCACGCCGCCATCGCCCCCACGCCAGCGCCCCGCACCGCCCGAGCCCTTGCGGATCTCGTAGCTCTCCAGCCGCACGGGGAATCGGAACTCCAGCACCTCCGGGTCCGTCATGCGCGAGTTGGTCATGTGCGTCTGCACCACCGCCGTGCCGTCGAATCCTTCGCCAGCGCCCGAGCCGCCCGAGATCGTCTCGTAGTACTGGTGGCGCGCGTTGCCGAAGGTGAAGTTGTTCATCGTGCACTGGCTCGCCGCCATCGCGCCCAGTGCGCCGTACAGCGCGTTGGTGATGCAGGTGGAGGTCTCCACGTTGCCCGCCACCACCGAGGCCGGCGGGTTCGGGTTGAGCATGCAGCCCGGCGGAATGATCACCTCGATGGGCTTCAAGCAGCCCGCATTGAGCGGGATGTCGTCGTCCACCAGCGTGCGGAACACGTAGAGCACCGCCGCCATGCACACGGCCGTGGGCGCGTTGAAGTTGTTGGTCTGCTGCGGGCTGGTGCCGGTGAAGTCGATGCGCGCGCTGCGCTCGGCGGCGTTCACGCGCACCGCCACCTGGATCTGCGCGCCGTTGTCCAGCGGCAGCGTGTACGCGCCGTCCTTCAGGCGCGTGATCACGCGGCGCACCGACTCCTCCGCGTTGTCCTGCACGTGGCGCATGTAGGCCTGCACCACGTCCAGGCCGAACTGCTCCACCATCTTGCGCAGCTCCTGCACGCCCTTTTCGTTGGCCGCAATCTGGGCCTTCAGGTCGGCCATGTTCTGCTGCGGGTTGCGGCTGGGGTACTCGCCGCTCTGCAGCAAGGCGATCATCTCGGCCTCGCGCAGGCGCCCGCCCGCCACCAGCTTCACGTTGTCGATCTGCACGCCCTCTTCCTCGATGCGCGTCGAGAACGGCGGCATGGAACCGGGCGTGGTGCCGCCGATGTCGGCGTGGTGGCCGCGCGAGCCCACGTAGAAGGTGGGCTGGTCCGCACCGCCGATGTAGACCGGCGTGATCACCGTCACGTCGGGCAGGTGCGTGCCGCCGTGGTACGGGTCGTTGAGCACGTACACGTCGCCCGGTTGCATGCGGCCCGCGTTCTTGCGGATCACGGTCTTGATGCTCTCGCCCATCGAGCCGAGGTGAACCGGCATGTGCGGCGCGTTGGCGATCAGGTTGCCCTCGGCGTCGAACAGCGCGCAGGAGAAGTCGAGCCGCTCCTTGATGTTCACCGAGTAGGCGGTGTTCTGCAGCTGCAGGCCCATCTGCTCGGCGATGTTCATGAACAGGTTGTTGAACACCTCCAGCAGCACCGGGTCCACCGTGGTGCCCACGGCGTGGCGCGTGGCGCGCGGCACGCGTCGTTCCAGCACCAGGTGGTCCAGCGCGGTGAGCTGCGCCTCCCAGCCGGGCTCCACCACGGTGGTGGCGTTCTTCTCGGCGATGATGGCCGGACCGGGGATCACGTCGCCGGGGCGCAGGTCCTCGCGCACCACCAGCGCGGCGTCCAGCCACTGGCCTTCGGCGTACACGCGCACCGTGTCGCGGCGCGGCACCTCGCGCGGCTCGTGCAGGGCGTGGCGCGGCTCGGCCGGCGCGTCGCCCGCCACCACGGCCTCCACCGACACCGCCTCGGCGATGAGGCGCTTGCCCGGCATCAGAAACGCGAACCGCTGGCGGTACGCGGCCTCGAACGCCGCTTCGATCGCCGCGATGTCGCCGAACGGCACGATCAGCGCGGCGTCGCTGCCCTCGTAGCGCACGTGCACGCGGCGGTGCAGCTGCACCTCGCCCGCGCTCACCTGCTGCGCGCGCAACTCGTCGCCCGCGGACCGGGCCAGGGTGTCGAGCTGCGCGGCAATGGCGTCGAGCGCGCCCGCGTCCAGCACACGCTCCACCGCCTGTTCCTTGATCACGTTCTGGTCGGCCAGGCCCATGCCATAGGCGCTCAGCACACCGGCCAGCGGGTGCACGAAGACCCGGCCCATGCCCAGGGCGTCGGCCACCAGGCAGGCGTGCTGGCCGCCCGCGCCGCCGAAGCACTGCAGGGTGTAGCGCGTCACGTCGTATCCGCGCGCCACCGAGATCTTCTTGATCGCGTTGGCCATCTGCTGCACGGCGATCCGGATGAAGCCCTCGGCCACGTCCTCGGCGCTGCGCCCGGTCTGTTGCGCGAGCTCGGCGAACTTCTGGCGCACGGCCTCGGCGCTCAGGGCCTCGTTGGCCTGGGGCCCGAACACTTTGGGGAAATGCGCCGGCTGGATCTTGCCGAGCATCACGTTGGCGTCCGTCACGGCCAGCGGGCCGCCGCGCCGGTAGCTCGCGGGCCCGGGGTTCGCGCCCGCGCTCTCGGGCCCCACGCGGAAACGCGAGCCATCGAAGCTGAGGATGGAGCCGCCACCGGCCGCCACGGTGTGGATGCTCATCATGGGCGCGCGCATGCGCACGCCGGCCACCTGGGTCTCGAACTCGCGCTCGAAGGCGCCCGCGTAGTGCGACACGTCGGTGGACGTGCCACCCATGTCGAAGCCGATCACCTTGTCGTGCCCGGCCAAAGTCGCCGTGCGCGCCATGCCGACAATTCCGCCCGCCGGGCCGGAGAGGATCGCGTCCTTGCCCTGGAAACGGTGCGCATCGGTCAGGCCACCACTGCTCTGCATGAAGAACAGCGGCACACCGGGCATCTCGCTCGCCACCTGATCCACGTAGCGGCGCAGGATGGGCGAGAGGTAGGCGTCCACCACCGTGGTGTCGCCCCGGCTCACGAATTTCATCATCGGGCTGGTCTCGTGCGATGTGCTGACCTGCGTGAAGCCGATCTCCTTCGCCAGCCGCGCGGCCGCGGCCTCGTGCGCGCTGTAGCGGTAGCCGTGCATGAACACGATGGCCACGCTGCGCAGGCCGGCGTCGAACGCGGCCCACAGGCGCTCGCGCAGGTGCGCCTCGTCCAGCGCCTCGATCACCTCGCCGTGCGCGGCCACGCGCTCCTGCGCCTCGATCACCCGGCTGTACAGCAGCTCGGGCAGCACGATGTTCCGGTCGAACAGGCGCGGGCGGTTCTGGTAGGCAATGCGCAGCGCGTCGCGAAAGCCGCAGGTGGTGACCAGCAGCGTCGGCTCGCCCTTGCGCTCCAGCAAGGCGTTGGTGGCCACCGTGGTGCCCATCTTCACACAGGCCACCTGGTCGGGCGTCACCGGTTCGCCGGCCTTCAGGCCCAGCAGGTGGCGGATGCCCGCCACCGCCGCGTCGCGGTATTGCTCGGGGTTTTCGGAGAGCAGCTTGTGCGTGGTCAGCGTGCCGTCGGGGCGCTTGGCCACGATGTCGGTGAAGGTGCCGCCACGGTCAATCCAGAACTGCCAGCGGGGGTCTTGCGTCGGGGTCATGTCGGTCGGGCGCGTGCGCCGTGAAAGAGGAAGGAATGAAAGGAAAAGCCGGTTCCCCGCGGTGGAGGCGTCCCGCGGATCGTAGCGAGTCGCGTGCCCCTGCGGTGCTCAGCCCTGCATGTGCGAGGGCAGCCACAGCGCCACGCCCGGCACCACATAGGTCAACAGCACAGCGGCCATCATCAGCACGAACAGCGGCAGCGCCGTGCGCGCGATCCAGGTCACCTCGCGCTGCGTGAGGCCCTGCAGCACGAAGAGGTTGAAGCCCACCGGCGGCGTGATCTGCGCCATCTCCACCACCAGCACGATGAAGATGCCGAACCAGATCAGGTCGAAGCCGGCCGCCTGCACCGTGGGCAGCAGCACGGCGATGGTCAGCACCACCATGGAGATGCCGTCCAGGAAGCAGCCGAGCACGATGAAGAACACCACCAGCAGCAGCATGAGGGCGAAGGGCGAGAGCTGCAGCGCGCCGATGAACTCGGCCACCTGGCGCGGCAGGCCGATGAAGCCCATGGCCAGCGTCAGGAAGGCCGCGCCCGCCAGGATCAGGCCGATCATGCAGTAGGTGCGGCAGGCCGCGACCAGGCCCTCCCGAAAGCTCGCCCAGTCCAGCGAGCCCTCCAGGCGCGACAGAAGCAGCGACCCGGCCACCCCCAGCGCCGCCGCTTCGGTGGCGGTGGCGATGCCGCTGTAGATGCCGCCCAGCACCAGCGCGATGAGCGTGACCACGGGGATCAGGTGGCGCGAGGCGTGCAGCTTCTCGCGCAGGCTCGTCGCGGGCTCCTTGCCCGGCAGGCGCTCGCGGTTGAGCAGCGACCACACCACGATGTAGCCGCTGAACAGCGCGGCCAGCATCAGCCCCGGGATGACCCCGGCCAGGAACAGCTTGGCGATGGACACGTTGGCCGCCACGCCATAGACGATCATGATGATCGAAGGGGGGATCAACAGGCCCAGCGTGCCCGCGCCCGCCAGGGTGCCGATGGCTTGCGCGTCCGGGTAGCCGCGTTTCTTCAACTCGGGCAGCGTGATCTTGCCGATGGTGGCGCAGGTGGCCGCCGAGGAACCCGAGATCGCCGCGAAGATGGTGCAGCCCACCACGTTGGTGTGCAGCAGCCGCCCGGGCAGCCAGTTGAGCCAGGGCGCCAGTCCCTTGAACATGTCGTTGGACAGCTTGCTGCGGAACAGGATCTCGCCCATCCACAGGAACAGCGGCAGCGCGGTCAGGGTCCAGCTCGAGGTAGAGCCCCACACCGTGAGCGCCATGCTGTCGCCCACCGGGCGCTGGGTGAACAGCTCCATGCCCACCAGTGCCACGCCCAGCAGCGACAGGCCGATCCACAGGCCCGATCCGAGCACGGCGAACAAGAGCACGATGAGGGTCAAGGCGATCAGGGCTTCCATGGGTCCGGCTCCTTCAAGGGGTTCACTCGGTGCGGGCGGCCGTGCCCGGCGCCAGCAGGTCGGCGCCGTGCCAGCGGTGCAGCACGGCTTGCAAGAAGGCCAGCGTGAGGCCCAGGCAGCCCACGGCCATGGCGGTCTGCGGAATCCACAGCGGCGTCACGTCCGCCGCGGGCGAGACGTCGTGCGTGATGTGCGACACCCACACCAGGCGCGCCGCGTACCAGCTCAGGTAGAGCGAGAGCGCCGTGCCGGCGAGCAGGCACCACCATTCCAGCGCGGCGCGCCCCCGGGCGGGCAGACGCTCCAGCACCAGGGTCACGCGGATGTGCTCGCCCCGCAGCAAGGTGGCCGGCAGCGCCAGAAACAGCGAGGCCGCGATGGCGTAGCCCGCGTAGGCATCCAGCCCCGGGATGTCCCAGCGCAAGAGGCGCGCCAGGATGCCCAGGGACACGGTGGTGAAGGCCGCGAGCATGCCCACGCAGGAGAGCGCCAGCAGCCAGCGGTGAACGGTACGGACGAACGCATCCATCGTGCCCTCCGGCATCGGTTCAACAGGATGAGAAAGGAAGCGCGATCGGCGGGGCGAGGCGGCCTGCGCGGGCCGGGCCCCGCCGTGCGCGGCGAACGGATTACGGCTGCTTGCGGTACGCGTCGACGATGGCCTGGCCCTCGGGGCCCGCGGCCTTGATCCACTCAGCGGTCATGGTCTCGCCGATGGCCGCCAGGGCCTTCTTCACGTCGTCGTTGGGCTGGTTGATCGACATGCCCGCCGCCTTGAGCTGCCCGATGTACTCGCTGTCCAGCTTCTCGCTCAGGGCCCAGCCGCGGGTTTCGGCCTCGGCCGCGGCCTTGGTCAGCGCGTCCTGCGTCGCCTTGTCCAGGGCGTTGAAGTCCTTGAGGTTGACCACCGTCACGTTGCGCGGCAGCCAGGCCGACACCGGGTAGAAGTGCTTCACCTGCTCGTGCAGCTTGCTCTCCACGCCGCTGGCGCTGGAGGTGAGGAAGTTCTGCACCGCGCCCGTGGCCAGAGCCTGCGGCAGTTCCGCGAGCTGGATCGTCACCGGCTGTGCCTTGAGCAGTTGCGCGATGCGCGTGGTGGCCGGGTTGTAGGCGCGCATCTTGGTGCCCGCCAGATCGGCTGCGTAGTTCACGGGCTTGATGGAGTACAGCGACTGCCCCGGCCAGGGCACCGAGAACAGCACCTTCAGGCCCTGCTGGGCCAGCAGCTTTTCCTGCGCGCCACGGGACGCGTTGTACAGGCGGCGCGCGTCCGCGTAGCCGGTGGCCAGGAAGGGCACCGAATCCACGCCGAACAGCGGGTTCTCATTGGCCGCGCCCGACAGGATGAACTCGCCGATCGGCGTTTGCGCCGTCTGCACGGCGCGCTTGATCTCGTTGGCCTTGTAGAGCGAGCCACCCGGGTGCAGGGTGATCTTGAGCTTGCCGCCCGTGGCTTTCTCCACGTCGTTGGCGAACTGCTGCAGGTTCTGCACCTGGAAGGTGTTGCCGCCGTAGCCGCTGGGCAGGTCCCACTTGGTCTGGGCCTGGGCCGCACCGGCCAGGGCCAGGGCGCACAGGCCGATTGCCGTCTTGATCATGGTCGCTCTCCTTGTTCGCTTGCGAGTTGCTGGTTGAGAAGGTCGGTGATCAGCATCGCGCCGGGGGCGTGCGTGATGCAGAACGCGGGGCGGGCCTGGGCGATCGCCGCCTGGGGCGTCACGCCACAGGCCCAGAACACGGGCAGCTCGTCGGGCAGCACCTTCACCGCGTCGCCGTAGTCGGGGCGCGAGAGGTCCTCGATGCCGATGGCCGCCGGGTCGCCCACGTGCACGGGTGCGCCGTGCACGTCGGGAAAGCGCGAGGTGATCGCCACCGCGCGCGCCGCGTCGGCGGCCTTGAGCGGGCGCATGCTCACCACCATGGGGCCCGCAAACGGGCCCGCCGGCGCGGTGGCCAGGTTCGTGCGGTACATGGCCACGTTGCGGCCTTCGTCCACGTGGCGCAGGCGCATGCCGGCGTCCATCAGGGCCTGCTCGAACGAGAAGGAGCAGCCGATCACGAAGGTGACGAGGTCCTCGCGCCACAGGCTGGCGATGTCGGTGGGTTCCTCGACCAGTTCTCCGTCGCGCCACACGCGGTAGCGCGGCAGGTCGCTGCGGATGTCGATGCCCTCGCCGAGGCCGGGCAGCGACGGATCGCCGGGCTGGCCCACCGCCAGCAGCGGGCAGGGTTTGGGGTTGCGCTGGCAGAACAGCAGGAAGTCATCCGCCAGCGCCCGGGGCAGGATCACCACGTTGCCCTGCACCAGTTCGTCGGCCAGGCCGCTGGTGTGGCGCGTCCATTCGCCGCGGCGGATGGTGCCGCGCACGCGGCGTGCCAGGGCCTGCGCGTCCGCATCGATGCGGCGCGTGGCCAGATCGTCCAGGAATCCCACGTCGTCTGCCTCCGGTCCTTGCGTTTGTGACGGGCCTGTCACATTGGGGCCGGATTGTGGTCAGTGCGTCGCCCCACCACAAACGCAAATTTTCTTGCTCAGCTCATCGATTTTTTCGATGCCTTGCCTTGGGGCGCTTGTTGGGGTGTTCTGGCGCGCCGCCGCCCCAATGCGGTGCTTTCCCGCGCCCCGCTCCACGCTTCGACGAACGCCTGCGCCGAACGCATCACCGTCTCCACCGCCTGCGCGGAGGGGTCGCTGCGGTAGCTGGCGTGAATGGGCAGGGGCTGCAGCGGCGCGTCGCAGGGCAGCTCGCGCAGATCGGCCACCACGAACAGGTGGCGCACGGCCTCGCGCGGCAGGGTGGCCACGCCGAATCCCCCCTGCGCCATCTGCAGCATGGCCGATACCGAGGAGATGGTGTGCACGCGCCGGGGCTCCACACGCGCCGCGCGGAACAGCTCGAGCAGCGCCACGTGCGGCAGCGAGCCGCGCTGGAAGGTCAACAACTCCAGTTCGGCCAGTTCCGCCAGCGTGTAGCGCCGCCGCCGGTGCAGGCTCGCGCTGCCCACGAAGACCATCTCCATCGACGGCAAGGCGCGCGAGCGCACGCCGTCGCTGGTGGCCGGCAGTGCCGTGAACACCAGGTCCTGCGTGCCGCGGCGCATCTGCTCGATCAGAACGGGCGTGGTCTCCACCGACAACTCCAGCTCCAGGGCCGGGTTCTCGGTGCGCAGTTGTTCCATCCACGGGATCAGCCACGAGTGCAGCACCGATTCGATGGCGCCGATGCGCAGCGACACCGCCAGCGCATCGCCCGAGCCCATCTCGGCCTTGGCCTCGCGCTGCAGCTCCAGCAGTCGCTGCGCGTAGACCAGGAAACGCGTGCCGGCCATGGTCAGCCGGAACTGCTTGTCGCGCCGGTCCAGCAGCAGCACGCCCAACTCCTCCTCCAGCGCGGCGATGCGGCTGGACATGGCCGACTGCGTGAGGAAGAGCTTCTCGGCCGCGCGCGTCACGCTCTTGAGGGTGGCCACCCAATAGAAGGCTTCCACGAAGCGCAGGTTCATGCCGGCCTCCGGGGAAATACGGACGGGCCTGGCCCGGCTTTTGCAACTATGCTGCCCGTCTTTGTCATCCGTTCAACTTTCTGGAGCGACCATGAAATTCAAGCTTGCCCTGGCCAGTGCGGCCTTCGCACTGAGCGCCGGTGCCCAGGCCCAGACCGCCTGGGACCTGCCCGCCGCCTACCCGGCCACCAATTTCCACTCGGTCAATCTTGCCAGCTTCGCCAGCGACGTCGACAAGGCCACGGGAGGCAAGCTCAAGATCACGGTGCACCCCGGTGCCTCGCTCTTCAAGGCGCCCGAGATCAAGCGCGCGGTGCAAGGCGGACAAGCCCAAGTGGGCGAGATCCTGCTCACGGCCTACCAGAACGAATGGCAGATGTTCGGCGCCGACGGCATCCCCTTCCTGGCCACCAGCTACGCCGAATCGAAGAAGCTCTACGCGGCGCAGAAGCCCATCCTGCAGAAGAAGCTGGCCGAACAGGGCATGGTGCTGCTCTACGCCGTGGCCTGGCCGCCGCAGGGCCTGTACAGCAAGAAGCCCGTGGCCAGCGCGGCCGATCTGAAAGGCAGCAAGTGGCGCGCCTACAGCCCGGCCACCTCGCGCATCGCCGAACTGGTGGGCGCGCAGCCCGTCACCGTGCAGGCCGCCGAGCTCTCGCAGGCCCTGGCCACCGGCGTGGTCGAGAACAACATGACCTCGGGCGCCACCGGCGTGGACAGCAAGCTCTACGAGCACCTGAAGTTCTACTACGACGTGCAGGCCTGGCTGCCCAAGAACGCCGTCATCGCCAACAAGAAGGCCTTCGACGCGCTCGACAAGGCCACGCAGGACGCGCTCATGAAAGCGGCCGCCGACGCCGAGGCCCGCGGCTGGGCCGCCTCCGAGAAGGTCAACACCGACACGCTGGCCACGCTCAAGGCCAACGGCATGACGGTGGAGCCGCCTTCGGCCGCACTCAAGGCCGACCTGCAGAAGGTGGGCGCCACCATGCTGCAGGAATGGCTGGGCAAGGCCGGCCCCGAAGGGCAGCAACTGATCGACGCGTATAGGAAGTAACACCCCCGCCGCGCTTCGCGCGACCCCCTCAAGGGGGCGGCACCTGCGGCCTGGCGAAGCCAGTTCCGCGGTGCCCTGGGTTGCGATGGTTGGTGCGCCTCGGAAGTCTTGAATGCGCAAATCACTTGATGTTCTGTACCTCGGCGCGGGCTGGCTGGCCGCGCTCTTCATGATCGGCGTGCTCGCGATGGTGCTGCTGTCCATCGTGAGCCGCCTCGTCGGCTTCTACGTGCCGGGCACCGACGCCTACGCGGGCTACGCCATGGCGGGTGCCGGTTTCCTCGCGTTGGCCCACACGCTCAAGCACAACGAACACATCCGCGTCACGCTGATCATCGGCAAGCTCACCGGCGGCGCGCGGCGTGGCATGGAACTGTGGGCGCTGTCGGTGGCCGTTCTCATGAGCGGCGCGCTGGCCTGGTATTCCTGGCGCCTGGTGTGGCAGTCCCACTCCTTCCACGACATCTCCACCGCCGCCGACGCCACGCCCTTGTGGATCCCGCAGCTCCTCATGGGCATCGGCTGCACGGTGCTGCTCATTGCGCTGCTCGACGAGTGGGTGCTGGAGTGGCGCGGCCAGCGCGTGCGCGCCGAAGGGGACACGCGCCATGAATGAGTTCATCGTCACCACGTTGCTCATCGTGGCCCTGTTCGCCCTGCTGGGCAGTGGCGTGTGGATCGGTCTCACGCTCGCCGGCGTGGCCTGGATCGGCATGGAGCTGTTCTCCTCGCGCCCCGCGGGCGACGCCATGGCGCTCACCATCTGGGGCTCGGCCAGCAGCTGGACGCTCACCGCGCTGCCGCTGTTCGTGTGGATGGGCGAGATCCTCTTTCGCACCAAGCTCTCGGAGAGCATGTTCAAGGGCCTGGCGCCCTGGGTGAACGCCCTGCCGGGGCGGCTGCTGCACACCAACATCCTGGGCAGCACCATCTTCGCGGCGGTCTCGGGTTCGTCGGCGGCCACCTGCGCCACCATCGGCAAGATGACCATTCCCGAGCTCACGCGCCGCGGCTACCCGCCCGAGAAGATCGTGGGTTCGCTCGGTGGCGCCAGCACCCTGGGCCTGCTGATCCCGCCCTCGATCATCATGATCGTCTACGGCGTGGCGGCCGAGGTGTCCATCGCCAAGCTCTTCGTCGCGGGCGTCATCCCGGGCGTCCTGCTCGCGGCCCTGTTCAGTGGCTCGATCATGGTGTGGGCGCTGATGAACCCCGCCAAGGTGCCCAGCGCCGACGCCAGCCTGAGCTTCGGCCAGAAGCTGCGCGAGGCGCGCCACCTCATCCCGGTGGTGCTGCTCATCGGCAGCGTCATCGGCGCCATCTACAGCGGCATCGCCACCGCCACCGAGGCGGCGGCCATCGGCGTGGTGGGCGCGCTCATCCTCTCGGCCTCGCAGGGCTCGCTCAACTGGGTGAGCTTTCGCGACTCGCTGCTGGGCGCCACGCGGCTGTACTGCATGATCGCGCTGATCCTCGCGGGCGCGGCCTTCCTCACGCTGTCCATGGGCTACATCGGCCTGCCGCGCCACCTGGCCGAATGGGTCGGCGGCCTGGGCCTCACGCCCGGCATGCTGCTCATCGCGCTGGCCGTGTTCTACATCGTGCTCGGCTGCTTCCTCGACGGCATCTCCATGATCGTGCTCACCATGGGCGTGATCCTGCCCACCGTCACCGCCGCCGGGATCGACCTCATCTGGTTCGGCATCTTCATCGTCATCGTGGTCGAGATGGCGCAGATCACCCCGCCCGTGGGCTTCAACCTCTTCGTGCTGCAGGGCATGACGAAGCGCGAGATCACCTGGATCGCAGTGGCCTGCCTGCCCTACTTCCTCATCATGGTGGTGGCGGTGCTGCTGCTCTACTGGTTTCCCGGTCTGGTCACCTGGATGCCCTCGAAGATGTAGGTACGCGAAGCCACTAAGATGCCCACCCCGCCCGCGTTTCCCGCGAGCGGGGTTTGTTTTTCCGGAGACCCCTTTTCGTGTTCAAGAACCTCACGCTCTACCGCATCGGCCCCGGCTGGGCGCCCAGTCTCGATGCGATGGAGAAGGCCCTCGACAGCGCGCGCTTCGTGCCCTGCCCCGCCACGCAGGACAAATCCGTCGGCTGGGTGGAGCCGCGCGGCGAAGCCCACGGCCCGCTGGTGGAAGCCATCGCCGGCCAGCGCATCCTCAAACTGCAGATCGAAACCAAGTCCGTTCCCGGCGCCGTGGTGCGCCGCAAGGCGCAGGAAGCGGCTGACCACATCGAGGCCACCACCGGCCGCAAGCCCGGCAAGAAGGAAACCAAGGCCCTGCGCGAGGACGCCCTGCTCTCGCTCTTGCCCCAGGCCTTCGCGCGCCAGCAGAGCCTGTGGGTCTGGATCGACCCCGAGCGCGGCTGGCTCGCCACCGACGCCAGCAGCCAGGGCAAGGTCGACGACCTCATCACCGCGCTGGTGCGCGCCTTCGACGGCCTGGTCATCACACTCTTCAACACCCAGGTGACGCCCCAGGCCGCCATGACCCGATGGCTCAGCGTCACCGACGCCGAAGAATGGCCCGAAGGCCTGGCCGTGGAGCGCGACTGCGAGCTGCGCTCCAGCGACGAAGAGAAGTCGGTGGTGAAGTTCACCCGCCACCACCTCTTCAACGACGAGGTGCGCCGCCACATCGCCGAAGGCAAGCTGCCGGTGCGCCTGGCGCTCAACTGGGAGGGCCGCGTCGGCTTCACGCTCACCGAGAGCATGGCCCTCAAGAAGATCAACTTCCTGGAAGGCGTGTTCGAAGACCGCGCGGCGAACGACGAGGAAACCTTCGACAGCAACGTCGCCATCGGCACCGGCGAACTGCGCGGCGTGCTCGACGCCCTGATCGCCGCGCTGGGTGGCGAACTGCAGCCGGGCCAGGTGCCCGGCCACGAGCCCGCACCGGCCGGTGCCACCCCGGCGCCTGACACCGCTGCGGCCAGCGCCGGCGACGGCGCGCCGTTCTGAGCATGGCCTCGGTGCTCGCCATCTGCCTGGGTGCCTGCGTCGGCGCGCTGCTGCGCTGGCGCCTGGGCCTGTGGCTGAGCCAGCCGCACAGCCTGCTGCCCTGGGGCACGCTGGCGGCCAACTGGGTCGGCGCCTACGCCATCGGCCTGGCCGTGGCGTTGTTCCACGCCAACCCGCACCTCGACCCGGTGTGGCGCCTGGCCATCGTCACCGGCCTGCTGGGCGCGCTCACCACCTTCTCCACCTTCTCCGTCGAGGTGATCACGCTGCTGCAGCAGGGGCGGCTGGCGCTGGCGCTGGGCGTGGCCTCATTGCACTTGCTCGGTTCGCTGCTGCTCACCTGGCTGGGGCTCAAGACGCTGGGCTGAGGCGTGCGGCTGCCGGGCTCACGTCGACCGACCGCCCAAGGGGGTCTCATGCGTGCGCCCTCCCCCAGGTGTCACGGTGAAACCCGCGGTGCCTTCGACGTCGACGATGGTGTCCACGCCGCCAGGGCGCCCAGGCTGAAATAGATCCCCGCCGTGGCGTAGCGCCCCCAGCGCACGCCCGCGCGGCCCGGCCGCCAGCGGCGCGCCACGGCGCGCGACAGCAGCACGTAGGCGATGTCGCTGCAGGCGGCGATGCCCACGAACAGCGCGCTCAGGCTCAGCGCCTGCGCGGTCGCACCGCGCGCCGGGTCGATGAACTGCGGCAGGAAGGCCGCAAAGAACAGCGTGGTCTTGGGGTTGAGCAGCGCCACGACCGCGCCCTCGCGGAACACGCGCCACGCCGCCACGGCGGTGGGCGCGTCCGGCGTGGCGCTGGCGCGTGGCGCGCGCAGCGCCTGCACACCCAGCCACACCAGGTAAGCCGCGCCCGCGTAACGGATCAGCGCGAACGCCAGCTCCGACGCCAGCAGCACCACCGCCAGCCCCAGCGAGGCCACCGCCGCGTTCATCAGGTTGCCCAGCGCCACGCCGGCCACCGAGGCCAGCCCGGCGGTGCGGCCTTGGGACAGCGTGCGGGTGACGATGTAGAGCACGGCAGGGCCCGGCGTGATGGCCAGCACCAGCGCGGCGGCGACGAAGGCCAGCAGCAGCGGCCAGGGGGGAAGGAAGTCGGGCATGGGTGTCTCCTTGAGGGGCGGCGTTCAAGCGGGTGCTTGATGGCAGACCACGCAGAGCTTGTTGCCCTCCGTGTCGCGGAAGTAGGCGCCATAGTAGTGGGCGTGGTACTCGGGGCGCGGGCCCGGCGGGCCTTCGCAGCGGCCGCCACTGGCCAGCGCCACGGCGTGCGCACGGTCCACGGTGTCGCGACTGTCGGCCAGGAAGGCCGCCATCTGCCCATTGCCAACGGCGTGGGCTTGCGCGTCGTGTGGCCGGCCAATGAGGAACAGCGGGCGTGGCCCCGGCTCGGACTGCCAGCCCGCCCAGGGACGCTCGGGCTCGCAGAAGCGTTCGCGGATGCCGAGCACGGGCATGAGTCGGCGGTAGAACGCCAGCGCACGGTCGAAGTCGCTGACGCCGACGTGGATGTGGGAGAACATGGCGCCCCTGTTCAGGCCGACGCCGCGCAGCCCTGCGGCTTGAAAGAGCAGATGCGGGCGTTGCGGGCATCGGGCGGCAGGACGATGTTGCAGCACTCGCCGTTGGGGCGCAGTTGGAGCATGGGTGAGCCTCGGCAGGTCGCGGACGGAGCGGCCAGTGTAGGACGACTGCGAGCAAGAAGCATCGCTGCGACGACACGGCGGCCCCACGCGGATGAGGGGATCGGGCACGCGTCGTGCCCCCATCGTCCGGTCGGGTTTGTCCATCGGCCAACAATGGCCCGTCCCGGCAAACCACAGGAGAAACCCAATGGCCCAGCACAAGGTCGGCATCATCATCGGCAGCATCGCCAGCGCTTCCATCAACCGCCAGCTCAGCAAGGCCCTGGTCAAGCTCGCACCGGCCGAGCTCACCCTGACCGAAATCCCCATCAAGGACCTTCCCTTCTACAACTACGACCTGGACGCGAACTTTCCGCCCGCCGCGACGGCCTTCAAGCAGGCCATCGCCGACGCCGACGCCCTGCTCTTCGTCACGCCCGAGTACAACCGCTCCATCCCGGGCGTGCTCAAGAACGCCATCGATTGGGGCTCGCGGCCCTACGGCAAGAGCGCCTTCGCGCGCAAGCCGGCGGGCGTGGTCGGGGCCTCCGTGGGCGCCATTGGCACCGCGCTGGGCCAGGCGCACCTGCGCGGCGTGCTCAACTACCTGGACATGCCGCAATTGCTGCAGCCCGAGGTCTACCTGCAGTTCAAGAAGGGCCTGTTCACCGAGGACGGCGCCTGCACCGACGCCAGCACCGAGGAATTCCTGCGCAAGTACATGAAGGCCTTCGCAGAGTTCGTGGCGGCGCACAAGTCCTCCTGAATCGGCCGGCGCCCGCGCCGGTGATGGGTATGTCGATTGCCGCGGCGGCGATCGACCACCCCTTCAGGAGAACCCCATGGCCCGATGCGACGTTTGCGGCAACAACTACGACCGCTCCTTCCAGATCGTCACGCAGGACAAGACCGTCACGGTCGACAGCTTCGAGTGCGCCATCCACGCCTGCGCGCCCACCTGCGCCCATTGCCAGTGCCGCATCATCGGCCACGGTGTGCAGGACGGTGAGCGCATCTTCTGCTGCGCCCACTGCGCGCGCGAATCGGGCGTGACCGAGCTGCAGGACCGGGCCTGAGAATCAACCCGTGCCCGGGCCCTTGCGGGGCGCCCTCACCCGATCCGGCGCAGGCCGGTCAGGCGAATCGTCGATCGGGCGCTCGAGCCCTTCGCGCACGTTGTCCAGGGCGTCTCGCGACTGTTGGCGCAGGCGACGCGCCTCGTCGCTGAGCGGCTCGCGGGCGGGGCCTGCGGGCCGCCCCTCTTCCTTGGCCTTCGGGTCGTTTCGCTGCTGCATGCTTGGCTCTCCTTCACCGCCCGCAAGCCGCACCGGCCAGCCGATCAGGGGCGAGGCCCCTGCCTGCAAACGGCGTTCCCGCCCACGGCCTGCGCCTTGGGTTCAGACCACGCCCAGGCACAGCGGCAGCAAGGCGGGCACCAGGGCCTGGCTGGCGCAGCCCAGGTGCGCCAGCACCAGCAGCACCGTCAGGCGTGCGAGCCGCAGCACGACGAAGCTCCTTTCACCACCGCAGCGGCCTCGTACCGGTCGTGGTGCCGCACCCAGCTCATGGTGTCGTCCAGCCCCTCCTCGCGGCGCCCGCCCGGGGTGAGGTCCAGCATCCGGTAGGTGCCCATCATCACTTCCACGCCGCGCCCGTAGGTCGAATAGGTGTGGAACACCTCGCCCGCGCCGTTTTTCGCGAACACGCTCACGCCGGGCATCTCGTCGTTGGCATAGGGCCGTTGCGCGTAGTTGTAGTGCATGGACTGCGCGGCCACCTCGGCCGGCGTGAAGCTCACGCCGAAGTCGCGGTTGAAGTCGCTGCCGTTCGAGGACACCCAGCGGAAGTGCCAGCCCATGCGCTGGCGGAAGCGCTCGATCTCCTCCAGCGGCGCGCGCGAGACCGCCACGAAGGCCACGTCGCGCGCGGCCAGGTGGGGCAGCATGCCCTCGGTGTGGTCGGCCATGTACGAGCAGCTGCGGCAGCCCTGCGCCCAGCCCGGGCCCAACATGAAGTGCTGCACCAGCAACTGGCTGCGGCCCTCGAACAGATCGGCGAGTGCGCGCGGGCCGTGGGGCGTGTCGAACACGTAGCGCTTGTCCATGCGCACCCAGGGCAGCGCGCGGCGCGCCTCGGTGAGCTCGTCGCTCAAACGGCTCAACGCCTTCTCGCGCTCCAGCAGCGCCAGGCGCTGCTCGAGCCATTGTTCGCGGTCGGTAACGGTGGGGGTGATGGTGGTGGTCGGGTTCATGTGAAGCGCCTGTTTCAGGATTGAAGGGACTTCGGCCGGCGAACGGCGCGCACCTTGCCGCTGCCGCCACCGCCGCAATAGAAGAGGTCGGCGCCGTCGGACTCCAGCCCGCTCACGCCCTCGCCCGCCGGCATGCGCAGGCGCTGCAGCACCTCGCCACTGGCGGGGTCGATGCGGCGCAGCTCGCTCTCGTCGGCCTCCCAGGTGCCGTGCCACAGCTCGCCGTCCACCCAGGTCACGCCGGTGACGAAGCGGTTCGATTCGATGGTGCGGCGGATCGCCCCCGTCTCGGGGTCGATCTGGTGGATCTTGCGGTCGCGGTACTGGCCCACCCACAGGCTGCCTTCGGCCCAGGTGAGGCCCGAGTCGTAGCCATTGCCCGGCGCGGGAATGGAGCCGAGCACCTTCCCCGTGGCCGGGTCGATCCTGTCGATGCGCGACTCGGCGATCTGGTAGAGGTGCTTGCCGTCGAAGGCGGTACCCGCGTCGCCGGGCAGTTCGACGCGGCGCACGGTCGCGCCGCTGGCGGGGTCGAAGGCCACGAGGCGCGGGCCGGTGGCGGCCCACACATGGCGGCCGTCGTAGCTCACGCCGTGCACGTTGGTGGCGCCGTCGAAGGGGCCGTACTCGCGCACGACCTCGGCGGTCTGGATCGTTGGCTTGCTGTTCATCCGGTGCTCCTTGTGGGCGCCACACGCGGCGCCTTGAGGTGCACTCTAGTCAAGCGGCAGCGAAGCGGGGAGTAACAAGATCGTCGTGAATCCCGCCAGCGGTGGCGCCAGCCAGCGGCGCGCGCGGGCCTGGCCGATGGCGCGCACGCGGCCTTGTTCCTGCAGCTCGGCCAGGGCGCGTTGCACGGTGCGCTGGCTCGCGCCCAGCGCCAGGGCCAGCGCCGAGGTGGACCAGGCCGCGCCATCCGACAGCAGGGCCTGCAGCGCGGCCTGCTCGCCATCGATGGGCGGCGCCAGCACGATGACGGGCCGCTCGTCGCGCGGCACGAGCTGGAAGCCACGCGGTGTGGCCTCGATGTCCGCCACCTCGGCGGCCAGCGCGCGCAGGCGGCCGATCTCCACGCGCAGGCGCGCGCGGTGGGTCTCGTCGGGGTGTCGGGTGCGAAACGCGCGCGCGATGAGCGCCTGGCGGTCCACGTCGCCGGGCCAGGCCTCGGCCAGTGCCAGCGCCAGCGTGAACAGCACCGGGCGCCCCGCCAGCGACTGCCACGCGGCGCCCGCGCTCAAGCCGCGCCGGCAGGCGTCCACCACCAGCGCGCGCGAGGCCAGCAAGGCCTCCACCTCGTCCAGGCGCAGCACCTGTTCCCCACCCGGTCCCACGCGGCGCGCGGCCGGGCGCTCCAGTGCCGCGCGCGCCTCGCCCACCTCGGCCTGCAACGCGGGCACACCCGCCCGCTCGGCGGCCTGCTTCGCGCGCACCAAGGCCTGGCGCGCGGGGCCGGTGAGCAGCGAACGCAAGGCCAGCTCGGCCGACATGAGGTGGGCGACGGCGGCCAGCAGTGGCGGCAGGGCCTGTCCGTTCAAGGGTTCCAGTTGCTCGGCCGCCTGATCGAGCCGGCCCATCAGCAGTTGCCAGCGCGCCGCGATCAGGTGCGCCTGCCAGGCATTGGCCTGGTCGCCGCGCGCGGCCAGGGTCTTCGCGGCGGCCATCAACGCGCGCGGCGAGCCGCTCAACTCGCGCAGCGCCAGCGCCACCTCCGCCTCGGCCACCGCACAGCGCGCGCGCGCCAGCGCCTCGTGCGGCCCGAAGCCCTTGCCCGCGCGGCGCAGCAACTCGCGGGCGCGCGCGTACTCGCCCAGCTGCGCCATCGCGATGCCGCGCAGCGCCAGTGCGGGCGGGTCCTCGCGCAGCGCCACGCGCTGCAGCGCGGCCAGCGGGTCACCCGTGGCGAGCGCGCGGGCGGCGGCGGCGATGAGGGAGTCCATGGGCGGCGTAGCTTAGCGGCCTCGGCCTCACCTCCGTCCGACGATCACACCGGCGCGTAACCCCCCAGCCCGTCCGGCCAGTGCGTCAACACCTCGCACCCCTCGGCCGTCACCGCCACCATGTGCTCCCACTGCGCCGACAGCGAGCGGTCTTTGGTCACCACCGTCCAGCCGTCGGCCAGGGTGCGCGTGTCGCGCAGGCCTGCGTTGAGCATGGGCTCGATGGTGAAGACCATCCCCGCCTCCAGCCTGAGCCCTTCGCCGCGCTGTCCGTAGTGCAGCACGTCCGGCTTCTCGTGGTAGACCTGCCCGATGCCGTGCCCGCAGTACTCGCGCACCACGCTGAAACGCTCGCGCTGCGCCACCGTCTGGATGGCGTGCCCGATGTCGCCCAGCGTCGCCCCGGGCCGCACCTGCCGGATGCCCGCGCACATGGCTTCGTAGGTCGTCTCCACCAGGCGCCGCGCCAGCACGCCCGGCTCGCCGACGAAGAACATGCGGCTGGTGTCACCGAACCAGCCGTCCTCGTTGACGGCCACGTCGATGTTGACGATGTCGCCCTTCTTCAGGATCTTGTCCGGCGACGGAATGCCGTGGCACACCACCTGGTTGACGGAGGTGAGGATGGTCTTGGGGTAGCCGTGGTAGCCCAGGTTGGCGGGAACGGCGCGCTGCACGTTCACGATGTGCTCGTGGCAGATGCGGTCGAGCGCCTCCGTGCTCACGCCCGGCTTCACGTGGGGCGCGACGACGCTCAACACCTCGGCGGCCAGTTGGCCCGCGCGCCGCGCCTTCGCGATGTCCTCGGCGGACTTGATGGTGATGCCGCGGGCCATCAGCGTTTTCCGTTGGACGGCGCGCGCGGCTTGCGCCCCTTGTCGGCGGGCGCCACAGCCACCGTGATGTCCAGCCCCCCGTCGAGCTCGGCGCGCACCAGCATCTGGCAGATGGCCTGGTGGTCCAGGCCCGGGTGCATTTCGGCCAGCATGCCCACACGCATCCAGTGCTCGGCCTGGGCGTTGATGGAGCGGCTGAGCGCATTGCCCGCCACGCGCAGGTTCTCGTGCATCTGGTCGGAAATCTTCACGATGCCCATGGTCAATCAATATATGAAACGTATACGGATTATATAGACCCCAGCCGATACACCCTCAGACGAGATCAACATCTGGGAACACAGGAACCGCGCCCGGGCGGGCAGACTGGACGCCGACTTCCGATCCGAGCCGATGAAACTTCTGCCCCTTGCCCTCGCCCTCAGCGCCCTCGCTTGCCCGCCGGTGGCGGTGCTTGCGCAAACCACCAACCCCAAGCCCGCCAGCACCGCCCAGGAGCCCACCAAGAAGCGCGCGCCGCTCAAGCGCTCCGCTGCCAAGGCCGTGGAAGAGGTGACGCCGATCGAGGAAGACAGCAGCGTCTCGCTCACCGAGGCCGATCTCGCGGTGGCGCAGCGCGTGTACGTGGGCAAGATCCCTTGCGAGCTCGGCGCGGCCGTGGAGATCACCCCCGCCAGGCGTCAGGGCTTCTTCTTCGTGCAGGTCGACAAGCCGCGCCAGACGCGCTACTACATGCACCCGGTGGAAAGCCGCACCGGCGCCATCCGCCTGGAAGACCCGAAGCGCGGCGCACTCTGGCTGCAACTGGGCAACAAGTCCATGCTCATGAGCCAGAAACTCGGCCGCCGCGTGGCGGACGAGTGCATGAGCCCCGAGCAGGTGACCTTCGCGGACGAGATGAAGCGCAACCCGCCGCGCAGCCTGCTGGAGCCGGCGGAGCCTGGGGGCGTCACGCCGCCTGCGACGCCTGCGCCGCCCGGCTCATGAGCTCGCGGCTGATGTTGAGCATGCGCTCCCCCAGCGCCGCACGCCGCGTGGGGTGCAGGCGCGACTCGCTCGCCACCAGCACGATCGCACCCACCGGCCGACCGTCGCGCTGCAGCAGCGGCACCCCCAGCGCCCAGTAGCCCGGCACCACGATGCCCGGGATCACCGCGTAGCCGCGCTCGCGCGTCTCGGCCACCAGGTGGCGGATCACCGCCACCGGCGACTTCGGGAAGTGCTCGTCGATGTAGGCCTCATTCACCCGCAGCGCGTTCTCCACCTCGTCGTCGGGCAGTGCCGCCAGAATCGCCAGCCCGCCCGCGCCCACGCCCAGCGGGTGGCGGTCGCCCAGGCGCAGCGCGTCGCTGGGAATGGGGCCATGCCCCGTCTCGCGTGAGAGGCAGATCGCCTCCAGCCCCTGCACCACCGAGAAGAACACCCAGTCGCCGGTCTCCAGCGCCAGGGCGCGCAGCGAGGCCGTGGCCAGGCGCTGAAGCGAGTAGCTGGGCTCGGCCGCCAGTCCCACCACGAAGGACTCCGGTCCCAGCCGGTAGCAGCGGCTCGCCGCGTCGTGCACCACGAAGCGCTCGTCCGCCAGCGTGTGCGTCAGCCGCACGGCCGTGGCCTTGCTCAGGCCCAGCCGGCGCCCGATCTCGCCAATGCGCAGCCCCTCGGGCTGGTGGCGCGCCAGCAGCTTGAGGATGCCCAGTCCCCTTCTCAGGGTCTGCGCGCCAGCGGTTTCGCCGGGCGGTGCTTCGGGTGCGTTCATCTCGGTGAAAACCCGCAAAACGCGGACCACATAGTGAACCGCTTTTGCGGAGCGATTCAGGGTTTTCCTCTGACGCAGCGCCGGGTTGTGCTGCGAACATTGGCCAATCGATTCACATTCTGGACATTCAACCTCACAAGGGCGAGATGGACAACCCCAATCAGCACGGCGGGCGCGTGGCCCTGGTCACAGGCGCCGCCAGCGGCATCGGTTTGCAGATCGCGCAAGACCTGGCGCAACAGGGCGCCACGGTCTGCATCGTGGACCGCAATGGCCCCGCGGCCGAGCAGGCCGCGCAAGGCATTCGCGATGCCGGCGGCCAGGCCGAGGCCTTCGTGGCCGACCTGGCCGACGCCGAGGCCATCGAACGCACCATGGCCGCGCTCATGCGCCGCTTCCCGCGCGTGGACATCCTCATCAACAACGCGGGCGTGGTCTCCACCCAGCCGCACGACGAGGTCTCGCTGGCGCAGTGGAACACCACGCTGGCCATCAACCTCACCGCGCCCATGCTGCTCACGCAGGCCGTGCTGCCCGGCATGAAGCGCCAGCGCTGGGGCCGCATCGTCAACGTCTCCTCCATCAGCGGCGTGCGCGCGGGCACGGGGCGCCTGGCCTATGGCAGCTCCAAGGCCGCGCTCATCGCCATGACGGGCCAGTTCGCCATCGAGGTCGCCGAGCAGGGCATCACCGTCAACGCCATCGCGCCCGGCTTCGTGGACACGCCCATGATCCGCTCGCTGCACGGCAGCTCCAAGGCCAACACCTACCTCGACGTCTGCCCCATGCACCGCTTCTGCTCGCCGGCCGAGGTGTCCGCCGCGGCGGTCTTCTTCGCCTCCGAACAGGCCAGCTTCGTCACCGGCCAGACGCTCGGCGTCGACGGCGGCTACCTTGCCAGCGGCCTGTACATGCGCCAGTTGTTCGACATCCCCGCCGCCACGCCGCAGGCCGCCTGATGCCGCAGACGGCGTGAAGCGCGCACCCCCTTTCCCCCGAGCCAGCACCCCAACCAGAGGAGACACACCATGACGATTTCCCGCCGCACCCTCATCAAGGCCACGGGCATCACCGCGGCCAGCGTCGCCGCGCCGCTGAAGCTGGCCTATGGCCAGAGCGCCGAGTTCACCTTCAAGTACGCCAACAACCAGCCGCCGCAGCACCCCATGAACGTGCGCGCCAAGGAAGCGGTGGAGGCCATCAGGAAGGAAACCAATGGCCGCATGGACATCCAGCTCTTCCCCAGCAACCAGCTCGGCTCCGACACCGACACGCTGAGCCAGTTGCGCTCGGGCGGCGTGGAGATGTTCAACCTCTCCGGCCTCATCCTGTCCACCCTGGTGACGCCGGCCGCGCTCAACGGCCTGGGCTTCGCCTTCCCCAACTACGACACCGTGTGGAAGGCCATGGACGGCGACGTCGGCGCCTACATCCGCGCGCAGATCGCCAAGGCCAACCTGGTCGCGCTCGAGAAGATCTGGGACAACGGCTTCCGCCAGACCACCACCTCCACCAAGCCCATCAACACGCCGGCCGACTTCGAGGGCTTCAAGATCCGCGTGCCCGTCTCGCCGATGTGGACCTCCATGTTCAAGGCCTTCGGCTCCTCGCCGATCTCGATCAACGCGTCCGAGATGTACACCGCCCTGCAGACCAAGGTGGCCGACGGTCAGGAGAACCCGTTCGCGGTCATCTCCAACTTCAAGCTGTACGAGGTGCAGAAGTACTGCTCGCTCACCAACCACATGTGGGACGGCTTCTGGACGCTGATCAACCGCCGCGCCTGGGACCGCCTGCCGCCCGACGTGCGCGACATCGTCGCCAAGCACATCAACGCCGCCGCCGTGAAGGAGCGCGCCGACGTGGCCGCCAACGAAGCCACGCTGCAGAAGGACCTCACGGCCAAGGGCATCGTCTTCAACTCGCCCAACACCGCGCCCTTCCGCGACAAGCTGCGCAGCGCCGGCTTCTACGCCGAGTGGAAGGGCAAGTTCGGCGACGAGGCCTGGGCGGTGATGGAGAAGTACACCGGCAAGCTGGGCTGACATGACCGAACTCATCGCCGGCACCTCCGCCGACGCCGACGGTGCCTACAAGGGCACCGTCCTTCACGACACCCGCCGCAGCCCGCTCTGGCTCAAGCCGCTGGAGGCGGCGTCGGCCCTGCTGATGCTGGTCATCACGGTGCTGCTGCTGGTGGGCGTGGTCTCGCGCTACGTGTTCAACCAGTCGCTGGTGTGGTCGGACGAGGTCGTCTCCATCTCCTTCATCTGGCTCACCATGCTGGGCGCGGCCATCGCCGTGCACCGCAACGAACACCTGCGCCTGGGCCTGTTCGTCGACCTGCTGCCGCAGCGCCTGCGCGAGTTCGTGCACGCCTTCGCGCTGGTGGCCATCGCGGCAGTGCTGCTCGCCCTCATCGGCCCGGCCATCGACTACGCGAAGGACGAGTGGTTCATCCACACGCCCGCGCTGGATTTGCCCAACACCTTTCGCGTCAGCTCCATCGGCTTCGGCTTCGCCGTCATGCTGGCCCTCGTGGTGTTGTACGCGGGGCGCTCCGCGCGCAAGGCCGATCTCCTGCTCGCCGCCCTGCTGGTTGGCGCCGTCGCGGGCCTGTGCTGGCATTTCTCGCCGCAGCTCATGAAGCTGGGCGCCGCCAACATCGGCTTCTTCCTCATCGGCTTTGCCGCCATCTGCCTGGTGGCGGGCGTGCCCATCGCCTTCTGCTTCGGCGTGGGCGCGGTGTGTTACCTGGCCTTCACCACGCACGTGCCGCTCACCGTCGTCATCGGGCGCATGGACGAAGGCATGTCCAGCCTGGTGCTGGTCTCGGTGCCCATCTTCGTGCTGCTGGGCTGCATTCTCGATGCGACCGGCATGGGCAAGGCCATCGTCGACTTCCTCGGCTCCCTGCTCGGCCACGTCAAGGCCGGCATGTCCTACGTGCTGCTGGGCTCGCTGTTCATCGTCTCGGGCATCTCGGGCTCCAAGGTGTCCGACATGGCCACCGTGGCCCCCGCCCTCTTTCCCGAGATGAAGCGCCGCGGCCACAAGCCGCGCGAGATGGTGGCCCTGCTGGCCACCGGCGCCGCCATGGCCGACACCGTGCCGCCGAGCATCGTGCTCATCGTGCTGGGCGCGGTGGCCGGCGTGTCCATCGCGGGCCTGTTCCAGGCCGGCTTCGTCATCGCCATGGTGCTGCTGGCCGTGCTGCTGGTGCTGGCGCGCTGGAAGGCCCGCAACGAAGACATGCACGACGCGAAGCGCGCGCCGCTGTCGCTGGTGCGCCGCTTCCTGCTCATCGCCGCGCCCGCGCTGGTGCTGCCCTTCCTCATCCGCGCGGCGGTGGGCGAAGGCGTGGCCACCGCCACCGAGGTCTCCACCGTCGCCGTGGTCTACGCGCTGTTCGTGGGCCAGGTGATGTACGGCGGCATCGGCCTGCGCAAGTTCTACGACATGCTGGTGGAAACCGCCGCGCTGTCCGGCGTGGTGCTGCTGGTGCTGGGCGCGGCCTCGGCCATGGCCTGGTCCATCACGCAAAGCGGCGTGGTGCAGCAACTCTCGGGCTTCATGACCACGCTGCCGGGCGGCTGGGTCGGCTTCATGGCGGTCACCATCGTGGTCTTCGTGGCCCTGGGCTGTCTGCTGGAAGGCCTGCCCGCCGTGCTGCTGCTGGCGCCCATCATGTTCCCCATCGCGCACAAGCTGGGCATCAACGACGTGCACTACGCCATGGTCATCGTCTGCGCCATGAACATCGGCCTGATGATGCCCCCCATCGGCGTGGGCTTCTACATCGCCTGCCGCATCGGCGACGCGCCGCCCGACGAAGTCATCGGCGCCATCTGGCCGTACTTGGTCGCGCTGCTCGTGGGCGTGCTGATCATCGCGGCCGTGCCGGGCATCACCACCATGGTCTTGTGAGCGCGCCCATGATCGATCTGTACCGAACCATGGCGCGCATCCGCGCCTTCGAACTCGCGGCCGAAGTGGCCAGCCAGGGTGGCGTGGGCGTGCTCGGCGCCAAGGTGGACGAGCGCGCCAAGGTGCGCGGCCCGCTGCACCTGTCCATCGGGCAGGAAGCCGTGGCCGCCGGCGTGTGCGCCCACCTGAGCCGCGAGGACCTGCTCACCAGCACGCACCGAGGCCACGGTCACACCCTGGCCAAGGGCGGCGACATGCGCCGCATGATGGCCGAGTTGTTCGGCCGCGCCGGTGGCAGCAACGGCGGCAAGGGCGGCTCCATGCACATCGCCGATTTTTCGGTCGGCATGCTGGGCGCCAATGGCGTCGTCACCGCCGGCCTGCCCATCGCCTGCGGCGCGGCGCAGGCGCTCAAACTGCAAGGCAAGCCGCACCTGGTGGCCTGCTTCTTCGGCGACGGCGCCACCAACCGCGGGCCGTTCCTGGAAGCACTCAACTGGGCGGCCGTCTTCAAGCTGCCGGTGCTTTTCGTCTGCGAGGACAACCGCTACTCCGCCACCACCGCTACCGCCGGCCTGAGCGCCGGCCCTGGCGTGGCCGCGCGCGCGGCGGCGCTGGGCGTGCCCGGTGAAACGGCCGACGGCAACGACGTGCAAGCCGTGCACGCCGCGGCCGGCCGCCTGGTCGCCAAGATCCACGCGGGCGAAGGCCCGCAGCTGCTGCACGCCCTCACCTGGCGCGTGCGCGGCCACGTGTCGGTGGACACCCAGGGCTACCGCGACCCGAACGACCTGCAAGGCGCCATCGATGCGGACCCGCTGCGCCGAGCGCGCGAAGCCGCCCTGGCCGGCGGCGCCACGCTCGCGCAGCTCGACGCCATCGACGCCGAGGTGCGCGCCGAGATCGACGACGCCGTCGCCTTCGCCGACGCCTCGCCCGCGCCCGATCCGGCCGCGGCCTTCACCGACATCCAGACCACCGGAGCCGGCGCATGGCACTGATCCGCACCACCTACGCCGACGCCGCCGTGCGCGCCCTGAGCACCGCCATGCGCGCCGACCCGCGCGTGGTGGTGCTGGGCGAAGACGTGGGCCGCGGCGGCATCTTCCAGCAGTACAAGGGCCTGCAGGCCGCCTTCGGCCCCGATCGGATCATCGACACGCCCATTTCCGAAGCCACCATCGTCGGCGCCGGCGTGGGCATGGCGCTCGTCGGCATGCGTCCTGTGGTGGAAATGCGCGTGGTCGACTTCGCGCTCTGCGCCATGGACGAGATCGTCAACCAGGCCGCCAAGAACCGCTACATGTTCGGCGGCCAGGGCCGCGTGCCACTGGTGATGCGCCTGCCCATCGGCTTCTGGTCCAACTCGGCCGCGCAGCACTCGCAAAGCCTGGAGGCCTGGTTCGCCCACCTGCCCGGCGTGGTGGTGATGTGCCCCGCGACACCGCAGGACAACTTCAGCATGCTCACCCAGGCCCTGCGCGGCGAGGACCCGGTGATCTACATGGAGAACAAGGAGCTCTGGGGCCTGGAGGGCGAGGTCGACGACACGCTGACCGCCACGCCCGGCCGCGCGAACCTGCTGCGGCGCGGCGACGACCTCACGCTCGTGAGCTGGTCTGCGGCCGTGCACACCGCGTCTAAAGCCGCCGACGCTCTCGCCGCGCAGGGCGTGCGCGCCAGCGTCATCGACCTGGGCACCCTGTGGCCCTGGGACCGCGAGGCCGTGCTGGCCGATTGCGCGCGCACGCGCCGCCTGCTGGTGGTGCACGACGCCGTGCAGGCCGCCGGTTTCGGCGCCGAGGTGGCCGCCACCGCCGCACAGGCCACGGGTTGCCGCATCGGCCGCCTGGGCGCGCCGCGCATTCCCGTGGGCTACGCCACGCGGCTCGAATCCGTGGCCCGCGTGTCTTCCGACGCCGTCGTCGAGGCGGCGTTGTCCCTGATGGCCGACGCCCCGCAGGCAACGGCCGCCTGATCCCTTCCCTCTCACCAGCAACAAGACCATGAAAGTTTTCTACGACAAGGACTGCGA